>Ga0302133_10002939_pt1 | contig 10335 bp, 10 predicted proteins | sample CB9_331_MG_FD_203121 | JGI IMG/M metagenome (GOLD analysis project Ga0302133, IMG submission 203121) | Marine microbial communities from Western Arctic Ocean, Canada - CB9_33.1 | ecosystem: Environmental > Aquatic > Marine > Oceanic | place: Canada: Western Arctic Ocean | collected 2017-09-19 | reverse complement strand
GTCTCCCGACTGGCTGACGGAAGATGCCGGGACCGAAGCACAGGACAAGAAGACCGGTTGGCCGACCCTCACGGTGCTGCCGGGAACCTGGCGACTGATGCCCGATGGACGGCTTCTCTACGAAAGTCGCTCACCGGATCCACTCCCGGATTCCGCCGCGCTGCCGGGAGGCGGAATGTCGCCCATTGCCATAGGTACACCGATCGCCGGACTCGAAAAACTAGGCTCGGAGCATGTCCTGACATTGCAAAACGGAATCAACGGCTATGACGGGCAATCGAATGACCAGATCAATACCGGACAGTGGGGAAACGAGGGGAACCTGGTGCCCGGCGCAGACGGCATCTTTATCTATGGAAACGGCGAGGCGAAACGCTATTCCCGCCTGTTGATCCGGTTCAACCTCGAGGGCCGGCTTCCACCCGGAGCCACCGTGCGGCAGGCCGCGCTTGTACTTCACGCATCCCAGGAGGCAGCCGGCGGAAACCAACTCGTGAAGGGATACCCGGCACTGCAACCCTGGACGGATGGGAAGACCTGGTGGAAGAACTGGGGAAGCGGAGGCACTGATCCGGGGTATGTCGACGAAACTCCCGCCTGCAGCGAGACCGTCGGAACAGTCGGCAACTCTCACTTTGTCCTCGACCCCGCGGTCGTCCAGGGATGGCTTGACCAGCCCGGCACAAACCACGGACTCCTCCTCAAGAACATACAGGACGACTCCGGCTTCCACTGGTGGGCTCACGGCGACAAGGAAGAACATCCGCCGCAACTCGTGATCGGGTATAATCTCTAGTAACAGCGTTACGAGCGGAATGCTGTCGCGCCGGTACGCTGCTGTTCATGATCAAACCATTCTCCGTACGGCGGTCCCCGCCGTTCCCGAGAATGAATTGATCATGAACTGACTAATGCGGGACGAACCGTCGTTTCATCTCTTCCATGCTGAATTCGTCGCTGTCCAGGAATTTGAAGTATTCCTGCTCCACCCGAACGACTTCCTCCGCCTGTTTTAACACCGGCTCAGCCAGGTCGGCGGGCAAGGTCATGAGCCCGTTGCAATCTCCATGCAGCAGATCGCCCGGCTGAATCGTCAGCCCCGCCACGGTTACAGTGATGTTGAAGTCGTAAAACACGCCCCAGCCGTGGGAGACAACCCAGCCGGCCGAAAAGATCTGGAACTCCGGCGTGCGGGCGTGGATGCCGGGCTTGTCTCGGCAATTTCCGTCGGTGACCACTCCGACGCTCCCGAGTTTCTCCATGGTCGAGCTGAACATGTCGCCGAGGAAGCAGCAACGCGGGCGGTCGTGGCCCGTATGCTGAATGACGATGACGCAGGGTTTGGGCGCCGCCTCAACCGCCTCCACAAGTTTGTCCACCCGGGATGGCCTGTTGTCGCCCGGCCGGGTTGTGTCGGCGGTGCACGTCATCGCATAGCCTACCATGGGCTGAAGATCGGGGAACTGGCAGGCCAATTCGCTCGTTGCATACCCCGTGGTCTGGTCTCGCACTTTGAAATGCTCGAGCGCGTTACTGATGGTGGCGCTGTCGTAGGACCGGAGGCGTTGAACAACTTCAGGCGAAAGTAACTTTTCAGACATAAACTTGCCTTTCGGGGTTCGGATGATGACTCTCCTATCAGGAGACCGACTTGCTCGCACTTGAATTCGAAATAGTAGAGGCAAAATCCGATGGACCACAAGTACTCAGTCATTCTATGCACGCTCGCTCCCGATGGCGGGAATGTCTGGAAGAACCCCCGTGAAGTGCTGGAGCCTATCGCGGAAGCCGGATACGACGGAATCGACATGGACGCCGAACCGGACCTGATCTCCGAGAAGCAATTCAAGGAAGTAAGTGATCTTGCCCATTCGATGGGCTTGAAAGTACCGGCGATTGTTGGCGCCTGGGCTCTCTGGCACGCGGGTGAGGAGCGCGACCTGGCATCGCCGGATCCAGCGGTAAGAGCCACCGCGGTTTCGTACGCAACGAAGTGTGTTGACCTCGCCGCAACCTTCGAGGAGCCGCCATTTTTTGAAATCGTACCCTGTCCGGCACAGAGCGAATACCCTCGGACCAAAGTACCCTACAACACGCTGCGGGACGGGTTTCTCGACTCGACCGAACAGATTGCCAAATATGCAAAGGAACGCGGAGTGAACATCGCCATTGAACCGGTGAATCGTTTTGAAGCCTACGCGGGATTCATGAATACCATCCCCGAAGTGATGGATGTGATCGAAAGCGTCGGCATGGATAATGTCTACGCCCTCGCGGACTTCTTTCACGTCAGCATGGAGGACGGACCGATCACCGACACCCTCCGATGCGCCGGCGACCGGCTGGTGCACATTCATCTCGCCGACAGCAACCGCCAATCGCCCGGCACCGGTCACATTGACTTCCTCGACGTGATCCGAACTCTCAACGACATCGAGTTCACCGGCTACATGGCCCTCGACAGCGTCCCCTGTCTGCCCGACTGGCGGACCTTGGTAAAGGAAACGTTACCTTTCATGAAGCAGATGGAGCGCACGGTTGCACTAGGGGATAAGATTGCAGCAAAAACTAACTAACGAGAGATTTACACCACGACTTTTCGTGGTCGACGAATCGCGAGACGAAGACGGGGCACGAAGACGCGGGACGATTGATTCTTGTCACTAACGTCATCGCGAGAGAACGAAGAGCCTAGTTTCGGGTAATCGCTTTCTGTTTGCGGGAGCTTTTGGAGTGCGCCGGGGCGCGCTCCGCGCTGAGCCAAAGCGGTGTCGCCGCGTCGCTCTGCCACCGCACTCCATATTGTTCGTCCCACCAAGCTCAAATATTGGGGAGCTTTTGAGGGGGCCGCAAAGTTACGGAATAGTCATCTCTAAGCACCATTTGGGCTTGTCGCCGATTTCCCCTTGTCGAATTCCAACGGCAGCGCCTTAAGTCCCCGAAAAAAATTGTTGGGACCGAACTCCACCACGGCCCCCTGGGTGATGCGCAAGCCCGGCAGGCGTCGAAGAAGCTCCGGGATCGCGATTTGCGCTTCGAGCCGTGCCAGGGCAGCCCCCGGGCAGAAGTGTGGTCCGACACCAAAAGCCACATGCCGGTTGTCTGTGCGGTCAATCTTGAATACGTCAGGTTCCTCAAACCGGTCGGGGTCCCGATTCGCTGCACCAAGGACGACCTGGACGAAATCACCTTTGTGGATCGTCTGCCCGCGAAGTTCGATGTCTTCCGCGGCAATGCGGTGGGCGCGTTGGGTCGGCGCGTCAAAACGCAGCATCTCCTCCACCGCGTTGACGGCTTGTAAGGGATTTTCCGCGAGGCGACGCGCCTCACCGGGGTGCAGCAGCAGTGCATACATTCCGTTCCCAATGAGGTTCGTCGTTGTTTCATGACCGCCGATCATAAAGGTGACGCAGGTGGAGAATAATTGGGCCTCGGAGAGGCGTGTGCCCTCTTCTTCCGCGTTGGCCAGGCGCGATAGAAGATCATCGCGAGGACTCTTCCGCCGGTCCGCAATGAGACCACTCAGCCACTCCCGCGCCTCAAGGAGTGCTACCTGACTTTTTAAGACCGTGTCCGGATTCGGGGAGCCCGTCCCGTGGAACGCCGCGATCTCATCGGACCAGGCCTTGAACCGCGGCCGGTCCTCCCGGGGAAATCCGAAGAGGTCCGCAATCACGATCCCAGGAAGAGGGGCGCCGAAATAGGCAATCAGATCGATCTTTCCATTGGGAAGCGCGGCATCGATAAGATTCGAAACGATTTCCTCGATCCGAGGCCTCATTTTTTCAATGACTCCCGGCGTAAAAGTCTTCGCGGTAATGGCCCTCACGCGGGTGTGCTCCGGCGGATCGAGTCGCACCTGGCCGCAGGAGAAATGCTCGTAGAGGGGGCGCACTCTTTCCAGGCTTTCCCGGGGAAGCTGGTCGAGGTAGCGCGTAATGGTTCCCTTGCTGGAGAATAGGCGAAAGTCCCGCAGTACTTTCGCCGAGTCGTCGTATCGCGTAATCAGCCAGCTCTGCCACGCCTCTGACCAGAATACCGGCTCGGCCTGGCGGAGATCACGATACGTGGCATAGGGGTTCTGAAGAAATGCCGGCGCAATGAGTTGCTCGTCCGCGGTATTGTTCGAAGAAATCGTCATCAGAATGAGTTGTTCGTCCACAAAAGGTTTCAGAATTGTACTGGGAGGACAAGCGTCATTGCGCGATGGGAAGGGGTGGCTCCAATAGCGATCAACTGCTATAGTCCGCTCCAGTATCGGTCCAACCGAGAAAGCTTGGCGGTGGTGCCGAGAAACACGTACTGCCAACCGGGGAAAGGGGAGCGAAATCGTGGTAACGAAAGAAGAAAAAGAATTGTCGGCGCTGGTCGCGCGGATTCTTCTCGCGGCGGGCGCCGATGAACAGAATGCGCGGGCAGTTGCGGAGCACCTTGTTTTGGCCAACCTCAGCGGGGTGGACACTCACGGGATCTGGCATGTCGGGGGATACCTGAAAGCGGTGGAAGCCGGCGAAATTCTGCCGATCGCAAAGCCCGGGATCATCAAGGAGACGCCCACCAGCGCGCTCATTTCGGGGAACTGGACATTCGGGCAGGTCGCCGCAAACTACGCGATAGGTGTGGCAATCGAAAAAGCCGCAGAACAGAATATTGCGGTGGTCGGGCTGTTGCAGACCCACCATATCGGCCGCCTGGGCCACTTCGTGGAGGTCGCCGCCGAAGCGGGAATGATCGCCATGGTCTGGACCGGAGGCTACAGCGAGGAAGAGCCTGCGACGGTGCCGTACGGCGGAAGCGTCCGGGTGCTTCACACGAACCCTGTCGCCATGGCCTTCCCGTCGGACGAGGAGTCTTCCATGATGTTCGATTTCGCCACCACGACTGCGTCCGGCGTTAAGGTGGTCAACGCCTTCAGAAAGAAGGAGGCTGTGCCGCCCGGATGGATTGTCGACAAAGACGGGAGTCCGACTACGAATCCTGCCGATTTTTTCGACGGGGGCGGGCACGTTCCGTTTGGCGGACACAAAGGCTATGCCATGATGATGGCGGGAGAGTATCTCGGCCGTATCCTCACGGGGGCGGATGATTTCGTTGAGAAGGGCCGCGCCGGGGCCATCAATCGTCACCAGGGCGTGACCATGACGGTCATGAAAGCCGATCTGTTCCGGCCGCTTGAAGACTTCACCAGGGAAGCGGACGAGATGGAGCGCCGGGTCCGCGCTATCCCGCCGGCGCCCGGCTTCGACGAGGTCCTCGCGCCAGGTGATCTGGAGGACCGGACTAGGACAACCCGGCGACGGGACGGGATTCCTATTGAGGATGAAGTCTGGGAGTCTTTGCTGGAGGCGGCCGCATCGGTGGAGGTCGAGGTAAATTGATTTCGGATTTCGAATTTTCGATTTCGAATTTCGGATCATATGCGGAAAGGCGGGAGCGAACATGAAAAGTCGAAATCTGGATGAACATGTCGCGGATCTGGAGCGTGATGGCTACACCATCATTCCAGAAGTTATGTCCACGGCCGAAATTGACGCGACCCGGCGGGCCATTGACGAGACCCTGGCTCTCGAAGAGGAACTCGGCCGCGCGCTGGGTACCCAGTCGGACGATCTTCGGATGGTATTCGAAGCCCACGGCAAACACCCTCACTTCTTCGGCCTGGCGCTGCGCTGCCCGGAACCCCTTCAGGTTTCGCGCCGAATTCTGGGGGACGACATGGTCTGCTATAACCTGACACTCCGGGTACCGATGCCTTCGGGCGGGAAAGACACCGCCAAGTACGGCGGGCATCTGCACGTCGACTGGGACCGGTATACGGTGGAGCCTTTCGCCGGCGGGATGCACTACCCGATGGGGATTCAGTCCGCCTGGTGTGTCTCTGCGTTCACGGAGTCCAGCGGCGCGACCATGATCTGGCCCGGTTCGCAGATGTCCGGTGAGGCGCCTTATGCGGATTCGACCACCGTGCCGACGGGCCATGTCATCGCGGAAGCGCCCGCCGGGTCCGTTGTTCTCTGGGATTCCGCGCTGTGGCACACGGGCGGAACCAACACCGGCGAGGCCCCTCGCTACACCGTGATTGCCTACTTTCAACGTGCCTGGATTAAGGGCGTCAACGACGCCACGCGCCGCGTGTCTCCCGCGGCCCGTGAACGAATGACTGAGGAAGAGCGGCGCTTGTACGGGATGGAAGCGGTTGTTCCACCCAACAGCCATATCCGGGCCATGACCCCATCCCAACTCGCGGCACTGACTCATGACGAAAAAGTCGTGATGGGCTTTGCGGAGTATTAACACTCCTACCGAGCAACGCCACCTCCGAGTTTGCTCGGGGGAGCGCCTGATTTTGCACTACAGACTGAAAAGAGAAACCCAGAGCCCGAAAAGGAGCGAGCCAGGTTCGAGAACTACAACCCCCGCGAAGTCGAAAAGCTCCCCACCGGCCCCGCGCCCGTGGAGGCGAGGTTTGCGAACTGCAGCGGTCGGTGGCGGTGTTTTCAAATGGCTCGTAGTTTCCAAGCCCTCTCACCGCCGGCGCGGTTATCGTGCGGGGTTATCGTGCGGGCGGAATCTGCGTTGTGCGCGCCCCAGTGCTTGACTCATCCGTTCGAAACTGCGCATTCTTTCCGCCATGAAGTCGTTCCTCCAAGCTTCTTCCAACCTGCGAGTACCCGAACGATCTGAAAAGAAATTTCCTGCAAGATGATTACAAATCCCTACGGCGACATAACGAGTAGCAAATGGCTACGGGGAAACCTGCATACACATACGACGCGCAGCGACGGCAGCCAGGATCCCGGCGACGTAGTTACGATGTATGCGGACGCGGGCTACGATTTCCTCGCCATGACCGATCACGACATCTGGACTACCCCGGACGAACTCTCGGAGTTGCCTTCCAGCGACATGCTCCTTTTCAGCGGGAATGAAATCACACGGGCCGGATCGCATGTTGTGCACGTTCAGGCGGACGCCCTGGTGAACCCCCATTGGGACCGGCAGCAAGTGATCAACGACATTAACCGGGGAGAGGGATTCGCCATCGTGGCTCACCCCAACTTCAAGGAGTTCAATCACTGCCCCCTCGAGAGCCTTTTCGCGTGGTCCGGCTACGTCGGAATCGAAATCTACAACGGCGTCGTCTCCAGGGGGACCGGAGGTCCCTACGCAACCATCCACTGGGACCGATTGCTCTCATCGGGCCGCCGGGTGTGGGGATACGCGCATGACGACTTTCACGACGCCGGCGCCGGGGACCTTGGACGGGGCTGGAACGTGGTACTCGCACGCGAGAAAACCGAACAAGAGATTTTTGCCGCGCTGAGAGAGGGCCGGTTCTACGCGTCCACCGGGGTGATCATCGCCAACATTGCCGTGAAGGGACGGCAGATCACGATCGAAACCGAAAATGCCGACCGGATCGTGGCGCAGTACGACAATGGCTGTCGTCTCGCAGTGGTCGATGAACCGGTAGCCACAATCGACGTCCCCGAAAATATCAGCATGACATATGTCCGTATCGAATGCTGGGGGCGAGGCGAACAGTTTGCCTGGACCCAGCCGTTCTGGATTGATGGGTGATAGCAACTAGAGCACGCCACTTCGGTTGACCGGATTGATCGCGGTGGCATTGGTCGTCCCCCTGGGTGCGTACCTGGGTCTGCCGCACCTCCCTGCGCGTGGCACTGGCCGAATTGCGCCGGGCGCGTCCGAAAGCGGCTCTTCGTGCTACGGCTGTGGTTGAGTTACGAACGGGGCATGCAACTGCAGCCCAACTCAATCCAAAATGGGCGATCCGGGCGGGCCCGTGGCCCTGGAACGTCGTGGAGGAATTCAACTCCCGGAGTTGCGTGACGTTGCCGGTCTTCGCATGCACCCGGGATCCGATTCCATTGCGGTGCAGCGACGGCGTTCCTGGCAATGTAACCTGGATCCAATGGTTGGAAGTATCGGTGTCGTTGCGCAGCAGGGTCGGTGCCGCCTGACACGGCACCTGGACTGGAAGGGTTGCGTCGTCCTTGTTGTTTACGTTGAAGATATCCAAATCGCCGTCGTTATCGTAGTCGCCGATTTCGAATCCCATGCCGTTCTCGTCCGTTCATGCCGAGTTGGTCTCGGTGACCCGGTTGAAGGTGCCGTCCCCCGGCTCATGTACTGCTGGGAGTTGTTGAAATCCTCCACGCTGGGCAGATCGGCGCGGCGGTCACCGTTGATGTCCGCAATGCGGGGCGAAAGCACCCATCGGGCGTAAGCGAAACGCCCCCGCCGAGCTTCGCTCGGTGGAGCGAGTGATTGTGCACTATTGGGCAACAAAAGCGCCTGTAGTTCTTCGTCACTTGTGTTCAATCTCGCCCGCTTATCTCACGCAGGCGCGAAGGAATTTTTCGCGATTCCAATCCTCCGCCAACTTTGCTCCACGCGCGTGCCCATCCAGGAACAACGCATTGAACGAACCGTTGTGACGGTCGATGGGGCTGTGGCGGGTATAGATATCCGGCCGCGCAAACCGGGCATCGTTGGGCGAAATGTAGGCACCTTCGACACCGACGACGTCCCCAAAAATGATATAGTCGACGGGTTTCTCGACGCTTGGAACATATCGCCCTTTTTCCACGCCTCCGCCACAGAGCAAGTCCGTGGCATCCAGGTTTAATCCCAGGCTTTCGTAGTGATACAGGTAAGCCGGGTAGACGATACCTGAAAACAGGGTATTCCCCGGCCCGTCCTGTACAGAGGGGCAGCCCAGAATTCCGAACTTTCGTCCCGCCTCCCCGTTTATGTAGGGTCCTAAAAACCCGTCGCTGTCCCTGGGGCCGCCCTGATAATCTCCGCTCTTGAACCAGGCGGTATAATGCCAGTGTCTGCGAAATTGTGAATAGTGCACTCCATCCTCAAGCGTAGCGCCAACAGGATCGGGTAACAATTCCACATAGGGAGGCGTGTATTCCGCGTGGTCTATCAGGTAGCCGTACAACCCGAGGCTCATCTGATGCAGGTTGTTCAGACAAACCGCGGCACGACCCCGTTCCAAGGCATCCCGTACTGCCGGGGTCAACAAGGCGCTCAGGATGGCGATGATGGCGATCACCACCAAAAGCTCAATCAGCGTAAACGCGCTACGTGGATCGCGACCTGGACGCTTTCGTGTATGGATCATAGCATTCTTATGTATCAGATGGTTTCATCCTGAACATTGCTGCGCGCGCGAACTACCTTTCCCCGGCCGATGATGACGCAAGACGAATACTTCATTCAATCTAAATGTCAGCCTTGAGAGGGGTTCTCTTGATTCTGCCGTATGGATTTGCCACTATCGTCGCCTACGAAAGGAACAATAAATGGATCTGATCGAACAATTGATGCAGGGCCTGGACCTCGATCCGTAGATGGTGAAGAAGTTCGCCGGCGTGATCATGGAGTTCCTGCAGGAAAAGGGCGGCGACACCATGAAAGGGTTGCTCGAGGGAATCCTGAAGTAGCGGAAGTCGCGGAGACTTCCGGTCGGCAACGCAAACGTTTTCCCGTAGGCACATGAAGCGCACGACTGGAGCCTGATCTAATCCCGCCAGTGCCAGGAGATTTTGGTTTTGGACCAGGTTTGGATTCTAGTTTTGGTTCCCTTCGCAAACCAGATTCTAAATCCCGGACTCAAACCAAACTCTCGTCGTTGATTAATCCCGGGAGCAGATGCATCACGAAATCAAAGGCCTCCCGACTACCCAATCGCAGATGTCAGATACGATACCAGAAAGAGCTGATCTCGCCGGAGAACTTCGGTCCTGGATCCACGCACTCAACCTTCGCGTCCAATACGCTGGGAACCGTTGCGGGGCTCGAAGTAATGAAGATCCTGGGCGAAGGCCAGTGGGAAAAAACGAACAATGAAAAGGGTGTGTACTTCTTGAAACTGCTCAAGGACCTGCAATCGAGACATCCGGAAATCGGCGATGTTCACGGCATCGGATTGGCGCTGCGGATGGAGATGTGCGAGACGGATGGATTCACGCCGGACCGGGAGCTTGCCGACAAAATGTTCCAACGCGGTCTCGAGGGAGACCTCCTCGTGAACAATCGAAAATTGGGAATCGTCCTCGATATCGGCGGGTACTACAAAAATGTGGTTACGGTCGCTCCATCGTTTCACATTACGTACGAAGAGATGGATCTTGCGCACGAAATCCTTGGCCCTCTTCTTTCGGAATGCAAATAAAAGTAGAGGTTTACTGCGATTTCGACGGGACCGTGACTCGTACCGACGGGGTCGATGAAGTGCTGGACGCGCTGGCTGGTCCAACCTGGCGCGACATCGAGGCGCTTTGGGTGCGAGGGAAAATC
>Ga0302133_10002930_pt1 | contig 10355 bp, 9 predicted proteins | sample CB9_331_MG_FD_203121 | JGI IMG/M metagenome (GOLD analysis project Ga0302133, IMG submission 203121) | Marine microbial communities from Western Arctic Ocean, Canada - CB9_33.1 | ecosystem: Environmental > Aquatic > Marine > Oceanic | place: Canada: Western Arctic Ocean | collected 2017-09-19 | reverse complement strand
AAGGACAAATACACCGAAAACCACTCGTATCGCGTCTCGGTCTACGCCAGCAAGATTGCGAGGGAGATGAATCTGTCGGCAGACCGGATCGAGGACATCCGGTCGGCCGCCCTGCTCCACGATATCGGCAAACTCGATATCAGCCGCAACATCCTGTACAAGGCGGCACGGTTGACGGAGGACGAATTCAAGGAGATGCAGGAGCACGTGGAGCGAGGGGTCGCAATGCTCGAACCGGTGGGCGGGTCCCTGAGGCGTGTCCTGCCGATCATCCTGTCCCATCACGACAAGTTCGACGGTTCGGGCTATCACCCCACCCACGGCGAGGACATTCCCATCGAGGCTCGGATCATCTCGGTGGCCGATGTTTTCGACTCGTTGACCAGCGATCGCCCGTATCGCAAAGCCATGTCTCCGTACGAGGTCCGCGAGATTCTGACGAAGGGTTCGGGCACCGAGTTCGACCCAAACGTGGTCGACGCCTTCCTGGCCGCCTTCAGGCGAGGTGAGATGGAGGTGCCGGCGCTCGTCGTATGACCGAGAGCCAGCGCTCGGGTGGCAGTGCCGACAGACGGAGCACCCGGCCGGACAATGCTCGCGAACCCCTGGTACCGTCTACTGCCGGTGGCGATGGTGTTGGTGGCGCTCGGTAGCGCGCCCGCTGCCGGCCAACCGGTCACTCTACCGACCCTGCGGATCGACGCACCGGCCTCGCTCGCGGCGGTGGCGCGGAGGGTCGAGCAGTTCCCCGTGCGCCGACTCGAGACAGCGATGACCCTGGCCGGTCTGACCCACGCCGGCACCCCGATCGATGTCCTGGTCGTCGCCGAGGACTCCGATCTCGCCCGCGGAACGCCGCCCTGGATTTCAGGTTTCGCCGATGCCCGCCGGAACACGGTCGTCCTGTTTCCGGGCCGGGCCAGGAGCTATCCGTCGGATTCTCTCGAAACCCTGCTGCATCACGAGGTCGCCCATATCCTGTTTGCCCGCGCCGCGCAGGGACGACCGGTACCACGATGGTTCAACGAGGGACTCGCCTTGGCGGCGGAGCGCCCGACCGGGATCGGAGACCGGTCGAGACTGGCCTGGACACTCGTCAGACACGGCGCGGTCTCGCTCTCGGAACTCGAGCAGCTCTTCGGCAACGGCCAGGCCAGCAATCAGCGGGCCTATGCGATCGCAAGCGCCTTGGTGCGTGACCTGCTGCGAAGACACGGCGACCAGGGCACCGGCCGCGTGCTGGCGCTCGTGGGGCAGGATCACCCCTTCGATCAGGCGTTCGAGATGACCACGGGTGAATCGCTGCAGACCGCGGTTGACAGATTCTGGAGCACACAGCGGCTCTGGGGACGGTGGATCCCGTTCCTGTCTGGGCCGGCGTTTCTGTGGATGGTGATCACGGTGCTGGCGCTCATCGCGATCTGGACGCACCGGCGACGGCGCGCCGGGCAGCGCCGGCTGTGGGATGAAGAAGAGCGGGCCGCGGCCGACCAGGCGTTACGAAAACGGCTCGCCGAAGCTGACCCAGCGGACTCGGGCAGCTCGTACGAGGTGCATTGAGTGGGATCCTGACCGCCAAGCTCAAGCAGTCCGTGGTGAAACCCCGCGTTGCACCGAGATTGGCGCTGGGCCTGGCTGGCAAGGCGCGCCGAGGGAGCAAAGTGGGGCATTTGTGACCGAGAAGCACCGCGGCCAGACGGGATGCAGCGCCAATCGAATGCAGCGGGGCTTTTACCACGGGCTGCTAGGTCACAGCCAGGAGCGCTGGCGCCGAGCGAACGGGTCGAGAGAGGGCGCGAGCGCACCGCTCTTACGCTTTGAACACCCGCAGCAGTTTGGTCAGCGGGTCATACATCTGGTCGACGACGCGCTCTTTGAGCGGGATGATCGCGTTGTCGGTGATGGTGATCTCTTCGGGGCAGACCTTGGTGCAGCACTTGGTGATGTTGCAGTACCCAACACCGTTGTCGTTGGCGAGGTCGGCCGTGCGATCGGCGGTGTCGAGAGGATGCATCTCGAGTGCGGCGGTGTAGACGAAATACCGGGGCCCGATGAACTCACTGTGGAGACGGTGATCACGCAACACGTGACACACGTCCTGACACAGAAAACATTCGATGCACTTCCGGAACTCCTGCACCCGCTCGACGTCGTACTGTTGGACGCGCCAGCTGCCGTCCGGCGCATCAGGCTCTCGCGGCGCGAATGGTTTGATCCGCTTCTTGACCTCGTAGTTCCACGACACGTCGGTCACCAGATCACGGACCAGCGGAAACGCCTGCATCGGCTCGATGGTCACCGGCTTGTCGAGTGGCAGTGAGCTGAGCCGCGTCATACACATCAGCCTGGGATTGCCGTTGACCTCGGCCGAGCAGGAACCGCACTTGCCGGCCTTGCAGTTCCAGCGGACCGCCATGTCGTTGGCCTCTTCGGCCTGGATCTGGTGCACGGCGTCGAGCACAACCATCCCCTCGGACACGTCAGTCTCGTAGTCCTCGAAACGGCCACCCTCGGCGTTCCCCCGCCAGATCCGGAATGTCGCGCTGCTCATGAACGTCGTCTCCGCTGCCCGGGCGCCCCGGCCCAGGGTGGAATACACCCGTGCTACCGGTTGTCCTCGATTATCTGCTGTAGCTCGCCCGCGACCGGCGGCAGCGGCTCCTGCGTTACCACCATTTCGCCGTCGGCTCCCTTCCGCAGCACCGTATTGAGCTGGCCCTGCGCGGGGTCCTTGTCCAGATAGTCCTCGCGGAAGTGGGCGCCACGGCTCTCTTTCCGGAGGACCGCCGACCGTGCCACCGCTTCGGCGACCAGAAGGAGGTTTCGCAGGTCGAGGGCGGTGTGCCAGCCCGCGTTGTACTCGCGGTTGCCCTGCACCCCCACCCGACCGGCACGAGCGTGAAATTGCTCGAAGCTGTCGATCGCCTTCTCCATCTCCAGTTCGGTGCGGACGATGCCGACCTGCGCCTGCATCATGTCCTGGAGATCGAACTGCACCTGATATGGGCCCTCCGCGTCGGCGCCGCCACGGTCGAACGGCTCGAGCGCCAGGCGCGCCGCCGCCTCGACCTGGGCCGTGTCGATGGGGGCAGACGTCTGCTCCTTGGCGAAGGCCGCCGCATACTGACCGGCGCGCTGCCCGAAGACCAGCAGGTCTGACAGCGAGTTCCCGCCAAGCCTGTTGGCCCCATGGAGCCCAGCGGCGCACTCGCCCGCCGCGAACAGCCCCGGCACGGTCGACATCTGGCTGTCCGCGTCAACCCGGATGCCCCCCATCACGTAGTGGGTGGTGGGACCGACCTCCATCGGCTCCGCCGTGATGTCGATGCCGGCCAGCTGCTTGAACTGGTGATACATGCTGGGCAGCTTCTTCTTGATATGTTCGGCGCCGTTCGGCAACCGGGACTTGATCCAGGAGATGTCCAGGAAGACACCGCCATGCGGGCTGCCACGCCCCTCTTTGATCTCGCGCACGATGCAGCGCGCCACGTGGTCGCGGGTCAGGAGCTCCGGCGGGCGCCGCGACTCCTTGTCGCCCTGCGTGTACTGCCAGCCCTCTTCTTCGTCGTCAGCGGTCGAGCTCTTGTAGAGATCCGGGATGTCCTCGAACATGAAGCGCTTCCCGTCACTGTTGCGTAGCACCCCGCCTTCGCCGCGCACCCCCTCGGTGACGAGAATGCCACGCACACTGGGCGGCCATACCATCCCTGTCGGATGGAACTGCACGAACTCCATGTCCATCAGGTCGGCGCCGGCCCTGTAGGCGAGGCCCTGACCGTCGCCGGTGTACTCCCAGCTGTTACTGGTCACCTTGAAGGCCCGGCCGATGCCGCCGCTGGCCAACACCACCGCGCGCGCGGAGAACAGCTGAAAGCGGCCTTTCTCACGGTCATAGCCGAACGCGCCGACGACACGGTCGCCGTCTTTCAGCAGTTCGACGATGGTGCACTCCATGTGCACGTCGATGCCCTGATGGATACCGTGGTCCTGCAGGGTCCGGATCATCTCGAGCCCCGTCCGGTCGCCCACATGGGCCAGCCGCGGATACTTGTGTCCGCCAAAGTTTCGCTGCAGGATCTTTCCGTCCTTCGTGCGGTCGAAGACGGCGCCCCATGCCTCGAGCTCCCGGGCTCGGGCCGGCGCTTCCTGCGCGTGCAACTCGGCCATACGCGAGTTGTTGAGATACTGCCCGCCCCGCATCGTGTCAGCGAAGTGGACCTTCCAGTTGTCCCGGTCATCCACATTGGCCAGGGCAGCCGCCATACCGCCCTCGGCCATGACGGTGTGCGCCTTGCCGAGCAGCGACTTGCAGACGAGACCGACCGAGACGCCGGCCGACGACGCCTCGATGGCCGCACGCAGTCCGGCGCCCCCGGCACCAATCACCAACACATCGTGTTCAAAGGTTTCGTAGTTCATACCTAGCTAGCCGGGGCTTCGCCCCGAACCCCACGCGGTCACTTGCGGGGCCCCATCGCCCCGCGCCTACAGCAGCCGGAAATCGCTCCAGATCCCCATGGCGCACAGACGCACATACACATCCGAGAACCCGACCCACACCAGACTCATCCACGCGTAGAGCATGTGTCGCCGGTTGAGGCAGCTCACGCAGTCGTAGGCGACGCGACGCGTGGGCATACCGGCGATCCGGTCATGTCCGCCGCCGACCAGGTGTCGCAACGAATGGCAACCGAGTGTGTAGCTGCCGAGCAACACCACGTTCAGCGCGAGAACCAGGGTCCCGACCCCGATGCCAAACGAGACGGCGCCGGTCTCATCCGCGAACCAGAGGGCGTTCCAGACGTCTAGGGTCAGGAAGACGAGCAACAGGAGCGCGAAGATGAGGAAGTAGCGATGGATGTTCTGGATGATGAGCGGAAACGTGTTTTCGCCCAGGTAGCTCGAGCGTGGCTCTCCGACGGAGCACGACGGCGGATCCGCCCAGAACGCCTTGTAGTACGCGCCCCGATAGTAGTAGCAGGTCAGCCGGAACCCGACCGGCGCCCACAGGATCAGGAAGGCCGGCGAAAACGGTAGCCCCGTCGGCCACCAGGTCGGTTGAGGCCCGAGAAAACTGTGTGGCGACGCCCCGAACAACTCCGGCGAATAGAACGGTGAGAGGTAGGGCCCGAAGTGGTAGAACTCACCCTGGAACGCTGCCCAGGTCGAGTAGACGATGAACGTCGAAAGCCCCAGGAAAACGACGAGTGGCTGCACCCACCACGCGTCGGACCGTGTCGTCTTGCCCCACCCTCGAACCGGTGCGGCGATATAAACCTGTTCCATCCTGTGTCGCTCCGTACGAATCGTTTTCGTCCACCTGCCCCGCGATGAGGCGCCACCGCCGCGCAGAGATTATCACTTCTGCTCGCGGCCCGAAACCAGGTCCGTCGATGACGTGTGCGGCTCGCGGGCACGGCGTCTGGCGATCAGCCCCGCTAGCGACTGCACGGGGTTCGGGGCGAAGCTTCGCCTAGACCTGCGTTCTAAAGGCCATCGAGATGGCTCACGCCACCGAGTTGGTCCATCTGGCCGAGAATCCAGGCTTGACGGGTGCGTACGTAGGCTGACGGCTCTCTGGCATCGAGACGCTTCGGACTGGGCAGCACGGCCGCCAGCAGCGCGGCCTGGTTCTGGTCGAGCCGTGACGCAGGTCGGTCGAAGAACAGTTCGCTCGCCACACCGACCCCGTATACGCCGTCGCCGAACTCGGCCACGTTGAGATAAACCTCGAGGATCCGACGCTTGCTCCACGTCAGCTCGATCAGCACCGTCAGGTAGCTCTCGAGCCCTTTCCTGATCAGACTGCGGCCAGGCCAGAGGAACAGGTTCTTCGCCACCTGCTGCGAAATGGTACTGGCCCCACGGAGACGTCCGCCACTGCGACGCTCGTCCAGCGCGTCGCCGATCGCTTCGAAGTCGAGCCCGTGATGGGCAAGAAAGCGCTGGTCCTCGGCTGCCACGACGGCTAGGCCCAACGCGGGGCTCATATCGCTCCAATCGACCCATCGGTGTCGCGGCGCCCGCGCGGGCTGCCCTGCCGATCGGACCGCTAGCGCGTGCCCAAGCATGAAAGCGGTGGTGGGCGGAGGCGCCCAACGAAGCGCAATCACCACCAGCGCCGAGAGGCCCACCATGGTGACCGCCACCACCGTCAACAGCGCCGCCATCCGCTGTACAACCCGCCACACCGGACCTCGCCCGCGTTTTACACCCATCAGTATCGCCAGCGTCTTGCGGGACACGACATTGGTCAGGACTTGGCTGCGCGGGTCTTGCGTGTGGCCGCCTTGCGGCGTGGTCGCCCGCCCAGACGGGCGCGCAGCGTCTCGAAGCGCTCCTGGCCAAGGACCAGCAACGGCTGTCCCGGAGACTCGAGCAGGTTGTGAAGGGCGCCAGACTCGGTCCGCGCGTAGATCTCGGTGCCTGCGATCAGGAGTGTGAGCGGTCCGTCCTCACCAAGCGCCTCGAACAGCCGCACGCCGAAATGCGCCCGCAGAGCCGCGAGGATCTTTCGAATCCGCTGCACCGTGAACCCTCGTTTCCGCAACTCGGCGAGCGCCGACAGCTCATAGAGATCGACCGGCGAGTAGCGCCGCTCGGTGAAGCCACCCGCCGCGGTGGGTCGCGAGGCCACGGTCGCCGACAGCAGCTCCCTCGCGTCCCACCACTGCAGTTGCCGGGCGGTCAGACCGGTGACCGACGCCACCTCGCGCGCGCTGTAACTCTGCTTGAGCTTGGTCGACACCGGTGGCACCCTGCTAACAGCCCGTGGTGAACGTCGACGCTGCATTCGACCGGCGCTGCATCCCGGCTGCCTGCGATCGAGAACCGAAGGCCTACCCTCCGCCCGAGCTGACCCGGGCCAGATCGAATCGACCTGGGCTCACCGCGCCGAGAAGCGGGTCTTCCCGCCCGTCGAGCACCAGATCGGCAACCAGCCGCGCCGTCACCGGCGCCAACAGGATGCCGCTCCGGTAGTGCCCCGTCGCGTAAACGAGGTTCGGCATCGTGGGCGATCGACCGAGCACCGGCAGATCGTCCGGGGTGCCTGGACGGAGACCGACCCGGACCCCTTCGAACCCGGCATCCCGCGCGGCAGGCAGCAACTCACGCACCGCGTCGAGCAACGTCGTAACGCCAGAGACCGTCGCCCCTTCGTCGAAGCCGACGTTCTCGACCGTCGCTCCGACCAGAACCGACCCATCCGGCCAGGGCACCACATAGCACCGCGGAGACCAGATGACCCGGCTCAGCGGTGTGTCGGTCCACCGCAAGCGCAGCAACTGTCCTCGTACCGGCCGGATCGGTAACGACGCCTCCCCATCGACCGGCACCCCCCCTGTCCAGCTGCCGGCCGCCAGCACCACGGTGTCGGTGAGAACTTCCCCCGCCGTTGTCTCGACCACGATCCCGCCATTGACCGCCGATAGTCGGGTCACGGCACGCGAGGGCATGAACGACACCCCATACCCGGCACCGGCACGGCGCAACGCCGCCGTGAGCGCGGCCGCGCCCACGAACCCCTGTGACGGGATCAGCAGGGCACCCCGTATCGCCGCTCCAAGCTGCGGTTCCGCCTCGGACACCTCAGAGCGGCTCAGCAGACGGCAGCGGACACCAGTTCCCGAGAGCTCCCGCTGGACCCGCTCGAGTCGGGCCAGCGAGATGTCGTCGGAGCCCACTTCGAGGGTGCCGGTCCGCTGGTACGGGACCTCGGCGCCGCTGTCGCCGGCGACATCAGCAACGAACTGGTCGTACAAATCGAGGCTCCGAACCCCAAGCGTCCGCAGGGGGCCGCGGCCTTCCGCTTCGATGAAGGGAGCCAGCATCCCGGCCGACGCTTGGGTCGCACCGCACCCGACATCGCGTCGGTCGAGCACGCGCACGTCGGCGCCGCGCCGGCCCAGCTCATACGCCACGGCGCAGCCGATGATGCCGGCACCCACAACCGTGATGTCGCGTCTCTGCGTCAACGTGCGAGTCCTGGTCGGGCCGGCCGGGTCCTGTCTGCCGGTGTGGCAGCCCACCTGGCCAGCCTCACCCAAGTCTACGGAAGCGGGTGATCGCGTGTCCAGGAGGCAAGAAGCCCACGTGTCCGTGGCGCTGATCTGGCGAACCCTGCTCTCGGACCCGGAATCCAGAATTGTGGCAGAGTGGGACTTGGCCAGGAGGTGGCTACCGGACCGTCGTCTGGCTGTTCCCGGTCCAGGAACCGGGCCGCTTCTTACCGCCCCAACCCCAGTAGACCGGCTCGCGAGGCGCAGGGATGATCGTCGCGGTCGGGACCGTAGGAAGCGGGTTGAAGCCGACCACGCCTCCGAACCCAAGGGGGGTGCGAGGCCCCGCCTGACGTGACTCGGATGTTGAGCGGTCCGGGCGGGCGGGCACCAGGACCGGCACCGCCACGATCCGCGGGGCGACCGCATCGCACGACCCACCCGGCCGCTGGCACCCGGCGGGTGTGGTCCGCTTTCGCGTGTCGGTCGGCAAGGCAACGCCAGCATCTTCCTGCGCGACGCGTCCGCTGCGGAGTAGGGCGAGCAACACCCTGTCAGAGACTCCAGCGAGCTTGAGCGCTCTGAGCCGAGCGGGCGGCAGCTGATAGGTGTTCTCGTCTATCTCGATCAGCTCGACCAAAACGACGTCACCGACGCCGACCCGAGACAGCTCCACGACATCCTCGAGCGTGATCGCCTGCAAACGCGTTCCGGCGAGGGCGACCACCGCCATCGTCACTAGTAGGAATGTCCTGGCCCGCATAGGTCCTCCGACAGTCAGGCTCGAGTCGACGTCGTTTCAGCAGAAGTGCAAGAAACGCTCCGGTCCCTCTTCCGGGAGACAAGAGCGGCGGATACAAGTCTCCCGCGAGTTCCGGGCGTGTCGTCTGTCACCTGCTCCGGTCGCTTGTCCCCCTGTGAGGACGCCTCCGGACGACCCGTAGTCGTACCGTCTATTCCGATACGCCGGGGAGCTCATCCTCGTCGTAGTAGTCGATCTTGTGAATCGGCATGACGACGCTTGACAGAATGTTCATGACATGGCCGCCAATACGTTTGTAGAAACGGGTAGCCAGCACGAGAGCCGTCGTTGTCTCGCCGGCGTAGCCCCCCCGGCCGATCCGCGTGATCAGGGCGTCGCAGCGGTGCGCCATGTCGCGTCCCCGCTGAATCGTCTGCATCGCCTGCTCCCGGTCGGCTGCGTGAAAAATCTCGGACGCCGCCTGAAACGCGGCCTCCACGCCCCGGCGGATTTCCTGCAACTCGCCGACCACCTCGTCATCCGGCAGCGGTCCGTTTCGGACCTCAGCCACCTCCGATAGATTCTTGGCGTAGTCACCCAGACGTTCGCCGTCCTTGGCCAGGGTCATCAGCAGGAGACAGTGAGGCACGTCGGCGCGAACCCCGGGCATCGTCAGATGAGCCACGATCCGCTTCCGGATCGAGCGCTCGAGTTGGTTGACCTCGATGTCGAGCTCGTAAATCCGGGTGCGCCCCCCGGGACCAGCATCATTGCCAAACGCGATGGTCCCCGCGGACATGGTCATCTCGAAGGTCAGCTTCAACATCCGGTCGAAGCTCTCCCCGATCGCCTGTAGCGGGTCGTGCGTGCGAAGAATTCCGAACAGCGCGCGTAGCATGACAGCCTCCCAAACCTGACGTCCCCTCGGCGGCGAACACCCCTTGAGGCGGCCGACGAAATCCCCCGATACAGGCCACTAGTCCAGATAACGATTGAGAAACAAGAGTATCGCGGGCACCCCGTAGAAGAACCCCGCGACCCATACCAGCGTGAGCCGCGGCGATCGGAGCGCGAGCGTCGTCAGCAGGCGAGCAGACCTCAACGGGATGTTTCGCGTCACCTGGAGCGGATAGATCATCACCATCCCGGTCAGATTGAACAGCAGGTGCACCAACGCGATCTCGAGGCCGTAGATGGCGTTCGGGCCGGACACCGCGAGCGCCGCAAGCAGTGCCGTGACGGTCGTGCCGATGTTGGCGCCGATCGTGATCGGCAGCGCCTGCTCGAGTCGCAGCAGCCCCGCCGCTCCGAGCGGCACCAGCAGCGACGTGGTAATCGAGCTCGACTGCATCATGACCGTCACGACCATCCCGACCAATATCGACAACACGGCGCTCGACCCAAGGGCATTGGTGACCAGCCCTTCCACTCGCGTGCGAACCAGCGACCGCATGACGGTCACCAGCAGGAACAACGTCGTGAAGATGAGGCCACCTGAGAACGCGATGATGACGATCCCCTGGAGCTGCGGCGCTGGGAACAGCCAGCCGGCGAACTGCTCCAACGGATCGACGGCGGACGACAACGCGCTGGCGATCGGGCTGTCGAGGTCG
>Ga0302133_10002925_pt1 | contig 10364 bp, 6 predicted proteins | sample CB9_331_MG_FD_203121 | JGI IMG/M metagenome (GOLD analysis project Ga0302133, IMG submission 203121) | Marine microbial communities from Western Arctic Ocean, Canada - CB9_33.1 | ecosystem: Environmental > Aquatic > Marine > Oceanic | place: Canada: Western Arctic Ocean | collected 2017-09-19 | reverse complement strand
TAACAAGCGCGTATGCCCAGCCTTGATGAGTAATCCATGAAGAAATCGGCGGTAGCCTATAGCACTGGGCCACGGGAGAAGAATCCATAGGGCTCCATATGTCAATTGAGTTACTTCTCTTGGCAGACCTAAGAGGCTTATAGCTAGCCAATTATAGACAGGAGGAATCAATACAATCAGAAGAAACCCTGTTGCTGTCGCATTCATGACATGCATAAAGTTGCGGAGCTTCTTGTGAGTTTGGGCGTTGTTAACCAGTGCAGTGGAAGCGCTCATCAACATGATGACAGGAGATTCAATCAGAATGGCAAATGCAAATGCGACCCCGTATGCTGCCAGATTAATCGTGGGGTCAGCGATCCTTGCGATGATGGCAGCCAAGAAAGGTCCTTCGGTAGCCATCATAAGCCACTGGAAAGACAGCGGAAGCCAAAATAGAAAAATCGACCAGGTAGATCTTATCAACGTGCTGGTATTCTTTATGGCAAAGGTGAGTTAGTTAGTATCTATAGAAGAACGTAGCATCAGTGACTCCTTTCTGGAATCGTCAATTATCAGTGGACCCTTCAGCCCTCCCTTGGGGTACAGACTGCTAAATACAGTGAGGAAAATTTGACCTTGCTTGAGTTTTAGTACTGTCGTGGGTTCTAATAGGATTCTACTGTATCCTTGAAACGTCCCTCCTTCCCCTGTTACGAAATTTCCTGGGCCAATCCTGTCAATGATTCCACCTATTCCTTCTTCTCCTGACAACTGTAGCGTAACAGCCTGAATATCTCCTAGGGTGGAATCTTGAATTCTAACACTAGAGGTCAGCATACTGGTCTCTGTGTCAAAATGGGACTCGGCGACGACCGTTGGGAGACCTTGTCCCTCTTCGTCGAGTAGTTGTAATCGGGTTAAAAAGTAGAGCTCTGATGAACTTGGAACCAAAGAGGGGCTCCGTCTATTTTCGTTGTTTTGTTCGAAAGAGTAACCTAGTGCTAGTAGTTTAGGGTCAGTCAATGGAAGCCCTAAAAGTTCCATTCCAAAAGGCAATCCATCTTCCGTAAAACCGGCTGGAACGCTAAGCGCTGGGAATCCTGTAGAAGCACTTAGTTGGCAAGTCGATCCTGCCTGAGAAGATCCAATCATGGCTATTGGTCTGCGTAAGGTCGGGTATACAAGCGCGTCCAATTCCATTGATTCCATGAGGGTTATGACCGCGATTCGTAAGGCTTGTTGTTTCTCAAGAGATTTCTGGTACTCGGGATCGTCCCTTTCCTCGTCGGACATACGTCTGCGGAATGTTCCTTCAAGGGCAACGTGAAAAAGTCCTGATTGAACAATCTCTTCCAAAGAATTTACAGGTGCTACGTTTGAATCTTCTAAATAATCGATTAGATCCCATTTGAACTCATGACCGATTACACTCGATCCTTGTAACATGGCGTCTAGCTTTGGTATGGAGACCTCAACAGTAGTAGACCCGATCTCTTCCATTCTACTGATTGCTTGTTTGACTAACAATCCAATCTCCTGATCTTCTGGACTGCCACCGAAAAGATTTGTGAGTACTCCGATTTTTGATCCCTTGAGTGCTTCCATATCTAAAGCTTCAACGAAATCAGGCAGGTCATTATTGGCAAAGATGCCAGTATAAGAATCTTCAGGATCGTGGCCTACAATAGCATTGAGTCCAATCGCGAGGTCTGTGGCTGTCCGAGCTAAAGGACCGCCTACATCCTGAGTGTGGGACAGCGGTATAATTCCCTGTGTACTTGCCAATCCTTTGGTTGGACGGAGTCCAAAAAGATTATTATTGGAAGCGGGAATACGAATAGACCCACAGGTGTCGCTGCCCCATCCTATAGTAGCAAAATTTGCGGCGATAGCTGCCCCAGTGCCACCGCTTGAACCGCCTGGGTTTCTAGACGTGTCATAAGGATTTTTGGTTTGTCCTCCAAGAGAACTTATCGTCGTGATCCCGGCAGCCAGTTCATGCATGTTGGTTTTACCAAGTATGACGGCACCAGCTTCTCGCAGTTTTGTGACTTGAAATGCGTCGCTTTGTGGAATAAAAGAGGAGAGCGCCACTGAGCCTGCACTGGTCGGCATATCCACTGTGTTGTAGTTGTCTTTTAGCAGGATTGGTATCCCGTGAAGGAGCCCCCTCATCCCTTTTTCTATTCTTTCTTTATCCAACGCTATAGCTTGCTCTCGGACATGTGGGTTTAGTCGGATGATAGAATTCAGCTTGGGACCATTTTGGTCGTACATGTCTATGCGATCCAAGTAAACGTTTACTAGGTCGAGGCTAGTCACCTGATCCTTGGACATAGCGTCGTGCAACTCCATGATAGTAGCTTCTGCCACTTCGAAATCGGTTGAATCTACGGTACCTGAGTCTGAGAAAGAGTCACAACCGGCCAAGAACAAAAAGCCTATCGTGACACAGACATGAAGACGCTTTACTAGATACATATCACCCCATTATTTCATATGATTTTGATTATTCAATCTTTTATGTTCCAGAATTTTAGTGAGTGTCGAACACGTGAGACAAGAGTCATTAGATTCAGAACCTGTTGTCGTAAGCTATATAATCTTATAGTGGCAAGCATCTACTTCACTGAAAAACAGGAGAGAGAAGGTGGCTTTCAATAGGATAGTCCTAACTGGATTCTGTGTAGCAGTGTTGCTTCCAACTATGAATGTTGTGGCGCAAAGAGAATTATCATATAGCCTCCACATGTCTCCGGCACAGAGTGAGCGGGGCAGGTCGGTTTATGAAAACGAATGTGCCAGTTGTCATTTATCAGATTTTCAAGGTTCGTTTGAAGCTCCAGTTCTTGCGGGCCCCAATTTTACATCAGTGTGGGGTAAGAGATCTTTTGAGAGTTTGGTGGGAGAAATCCGTACTATGCCGCCAATGTTACCAGGATCTCTAACTGAAGATGATTATGACGCAGTCCTTGTCTATTTGTTGAATGCAAATGGAGTGCCGGCGAATGGAAGGCTGCTTGGTTCTGAGTTGTTGGATTCTGTAGGCACTGTTCTCTCTTCGACAGGGACGGTGTCCTTTACAGATGTCTCAAACCAAGACGACGGACCTGTAAGAGGGCCGTACGGGGTGACTAATTCATGGGGGGAAATTTCGAACTTCAACCCCGTAACACAAGAAGACCTCATTAGCCCAGACTCCTCTGAGTGGCTTATGTACCGACGTACGTATGATGCCTGGGGATACAGCCCTCTAGGTCAGATAGACCGAGACAATGTCGGAAGCTTGAAACTTTCATGGGTTTGGTCTATGGGGAGTGGCACCAACCAACCGACTCCACTCATTCGTGATGGTATCATGTACTTAGCCAACCCACGTAATGTGATTCAAGCTTTGGATGCTTCTAATGGCACACTTCTTTGGGAGTATAGGAGGGAATTTGCAGAGGATTTTAATGTGCCTTTCTTCAGTCAACTCCGAAACCTTGCTCTTTATGGAGACATGGTTTTCGTTGCTACTAGCGATGCCTACATGTTGGCTTTGGATGCCCGGACTGGGGAGACAGTGTGGGAAACTCAGATAGCAGACTATCATCAGGGGTTTACTAATGTATCGGGTCCAATTGTTGTTGAAGGGAAAGTCATCAACGGGATAAACGGGTGTGCACGTTTCTTTATGGAGAGTTGTTTCATTACTGCGCACGATGCTGAAACTGGAGAAGAGGTGTGGAGAACTTTTACGGTTGCCAGACCGGGAGAGACCGGGGGAGATACGTGGGGGAGTCTTCCTTTTGAACTCAGGGGTGGAGTAGATGCTTGGACAACGGGTAGTTATGATCCAGAATTAAGGCTGATCTACTGGGGAACGGCTCAAGCAAAGCCCTGGGTTTCTGTGAGTAGGGGCCTTACGGTTGACGATCCCGCCCTGTACTCTAATTCCACTCTCGCGATGAACCCCGACGATGGAAGTATCGTCTGGTATCGACAGCATGTCCCTGGAGAATCTTTAGATCTCGATGAAGGGTTTGAGCAAGTATTGATCGATCGTGGAGGGAAAAAACTTCTCTTTGCGATGGGCAAGCATGGTATTTTTTGGAAACTTGATCGAGAGAATGGGAATTTCCTCGATTTAAAAGAAACTATTTATCAAAATGTTTTTGAAAGTGTCGATCGTCGCACGGGGACAGTTCGTTACAGGGAAGATATCGCATCAGCTGGTATAGGTGATACAATATCGGTCTGCCCCAGCACAGCTGGGGGACATAATTGGCAGGCGATGGCGTTTAGTCCTGAAAAGAATGCTTTAATTGTTCCAATGTCTCAAAGCTGTCTAAAAATGGCTGCACGTCCGATGGTGTTAGAGGTGGGGTCTGGCGGTACTGCTGCCGACAGAGAATGGTTTGAAATGCCTGGTACGGGAGGCAATCTGGGCAAATTAGCTGCGTATGATATAGATAATTTCGAAGAACTGTGGAGTATTGAACAAAGAGCTGCTTACCTCACTTCAGTTTTAACAACTGGAGGTGGCTTGGCATTTGCAGGAGATGTCGATCGTTATTTTAGGGCGTACGATGTAGAAGACGGTGCAGTCCTGTGGGAAACTAGGCTAGGGACTTCTGTACAGGGGTTTCCTGTTTCGTATGAAGTTGATGGGGAGCAATATATTGCTGTAAGTAGTGGTTTGGGTGGGGGTAGTCCCAGGACGGTACCTCGTCTTCTGAGCCCAGAAATACAACATCCCCAGAGCGGAAATGCCTTGTATGTTTTTAAGGTTCCTAATTTTTAGTTCCACTATTATCTTCGCTGCACATTATTGGAGAATCGGTATTTGTTTATAACTTATGAGAAAATGAAGGGTCCTTGAATTTTTGGTCGTATATAATGTAGCTGAGTCAGCTGAGAAAGCTTTCGCATTCAATTGATTGTAAGGGGGTTGTACACATGGCTAACGATAGTGAAGGGAAATGTCCGTTTTCAGGGGGGTCTCAACACACGGTAGGGTCGAGATCAAATAAACGCTGGTGGCCCAACCAATTGAACTTAAATATTCTCCACCAGCACGATAAAAAATCTAACCCTATGGGCGAAGAATTCGATTATAGAGAAGAGTTCAAGAAACTTGACTACGGTGCTCTGAAGAAAGACCTCCATGAACTTATGACAGATTCTCAAGAGTGGTGGCCTGCAGATTATGGCCATTATGGGCCATTCTTTATCCGTATGACTTGGCATGCAGCGGGTACTTATAGAATCGGTGACGGGCGAGGTGGGGGCGGTACTGGTGCACAACGCTTCGCGCCACTCAACAGTTGGCCAGATAATGGAAATTTGGATAAGGCACGCAGACTTCTTTGGCCGATTAAGCAAAAATATGGCAAAAAAATTAGCTGGGCTGATTTGTTGATCTTAGCGGGTAATGTTGCGATTGAATCAATGGGTGGTAAAACTTTTGGCTTCGGTGGAGGGAGAGAGGATATTTGGGCTCCAGAGGAAGATATCTACTGGGGTAAAGAAGCTGAGTGGTTTGGCAACAAGCGCTATAGTGGTGAGCGTGAGCTTGAAGATCCACTTGCCGCAGTTCAGATGGGTCTGATTTATGTGAATCCTGAGGGGCCAGATGGCAACCCAGATCCACTTGCCAGTGCAAAAGATATAAGGGAAACATTCGCCCGTATGGCTATGAATGACGAAGAGACAGTCGCTCTTACTGCAGGCGGACACACTTTTGGAAAGGCGCACGGTGCGGGGGATGCTAATCTTGTTGGAGCTGAACCGGAAGGTGCTCCAGTTGAAGAACTGGGATTGGGTTGGAAAAACGCCTATGGTTCAGGTATAGGTAGAGATAGTATCACGAGCGGCATTGAAGGAGCCTGGACCGCTAATCCAACCCAATGGGATAACGGCTATTTCGATCTACTGCTGGGTTACGAATGGCAGGTTGTTAAGAGCCCAGCTGGTGCCTATCAATGGCATGCCATAAATCCTGACCAAAAAGATCTTGCACCAGATGCGGAGGATGCTTCAGTCCGGGTGCCGACTATGATGACCACGGCAGACATGGCAATGCGTGAAGACCCAATCTATAAAGAGATTTCAAAGCGTTTTCATGAAAATCCAGAAGAGTTTGCTGAAGCATTTGCTCGTGCTTGGTTCAAGCTAATCCATCGTGATATGGGCCCTCGTGCAAGGTATATGGGCCCTGAAATTCCCGAAGAAGAACTGATATGGCAAGATCCTGTTCCTGCGGGCAACACTGATTACGATGTAGACGTTGTTAAGGCACGGATAACAGCAAGTGGTTTGACGGTTAGGGAAATGGTAGAAACTGCTTGGGCCAGCGCCTCAACATTCCGCGGTTCAGATATGAGAGGTGGCGCTAACGGAGCTCGGATTCGATTGGCTCCACAGAAGGACTGGGAAGTTAACAAACCTGAGCAACTCGCCCGTGTATTGGGAGTGTTGGAAGATATCGCTGCGGAGAGTACTGCGTCTTTAGCTGACGTCATTGTTCTTGCAGGCAATACAGCTATTGAGCGAGCATCGGGGGTAAGTGTACCGTTTACTCCTGGCCGTGGAGATGCTTCCTTGGAACAAACGGACGTAGACTCATTTGCAGTACTCGAACCTGTTGCCGACGGTTTTCGCAATTATCAAAAAGCTGAGTTTTCAGTTAGTCCAGAAGAGATGCTGCTGGATAGATCGCAACTGCTCGGCCTTACGGCAACAGAAATGACTGTGCTTGTCGGCGGCATGCGAGCCTTGGGTATCAGTACAGATGATCACGGGATCTTTACTGATACCCAAGGTAAGTTGAGCAACGACTTTTTTATTAACCTGCTTGATATGAGTGTCGAATGGAGTCCAACGGGAAGTAACTCTTACGAAGCAATCGATCGTGTCTCCGGTGCAGTGGTTAGAACCGCTACGCGAGTTGATCTTGTATTCGGATCAAATTCTCAGCTTCGAGCTATTGCAGAAGTATATGGTTGCGAAGACTCCAAAGATAAGTTTGTGACAGACTTCGTCACAGTATGGAGCAAGGTCATGAATTTGGACTTATTTTGATACCCTCAGGAGGGATGCCTCTCATGTCACCTAAAAGAGCTTTAGAAAAAGTACGGGTTACTTGGTGCAAGATAGTCTTGCCCATCTGTTTTTATTCTGTAGGCTGCTCTGCTACCAATCTGGAGCACCAGAATCCAGTGATTGATTCTTGGATGCAAGGGCAACCTGTCTTTGGAGTCTTTGCTCCTAGCGAATCCAGAATAGGAGATGCAAGGGACTCCGGAGGGGAACGGCCCAGGCCGATATATACTCCGGAAGGGGCCAGAGCTTTAGCGGAAAATACCCTGTATGATTTTGTGTTTCTAAATTTGGAGGGATCTTACGATTCTGAGGCAGTCGAAGTGTTGGTGGAGGGTCTGAAGGTTCCCTCGGGGTCATCCAGGAAAACATTGTTGGTGCGCATTCCCTCCATTGCTGACGATGGTGAAGAGCTGACAAAAAACAGGGTCGAAGAAATTATGGATTTGGGAGCAGATGGGGTCGTATTCCCTCATGTACGAAGTGTGGAAGAAGCTCAGATGATAGCTGGATTTTTTCAAAGCTTAGGTGTTGAGGTATGGTCACCCTCAAATCCGACGGGTGACAAACTGGCAATGATCATGATTGAGGACCCGGTGGCAGTAGGGTTGGCGGCTCAAATGGCCGATGTGAATGGATATAGTATTCTCGCCTGTGGTATAGGGAGTTTGACCAGGGCATTGGGTGGGGATAGGGAGGCGAGCGAAGAGGGTAATTTAAACGTTCTTGCTGAAGCAACGAGGGTTGGTTTGCCAGACATGATTACAGCCAACGTCGAAAATGTTCAGCAAAGATTAGATGAAGGATTCTTGGCTTTATTGATGCAGGGGGCAGAAGCGGATGACGCTATTCGATTAGCCAGGACATTGGCCTACCCAGACAGGTGACAAACTGGGACGTACTTTACAGAAATCTAGTTATTCTGTGATGGCCCTTCGGTCTCACTAGAGTTAGCTTCCACATAGGCTGCCGAAAAGCTTTCGATCTCTTCCTGTACCGTTTCGGCCATGCTTGTTTGAAGATCTGATGCTTCGCCGATTCCCATGCCTGTAGAATACCAAGTCACACCTTCTGCCAATGTGATTTGAGAATCTCGGGTCATCTGGATAGACTGGTGCATTCTGACTGAAATAAAATAGGCTATAGAACCCTGGTCTACTAAGCACTGTGAAGAAACTCTCAATTCCGGTAAGGCTGGATTTCGGAGCATCTCCTGCTCTGTTAAAAGTTCGACTTCAGACTCCAACAAAGTCCGTTCGACGACAGCCTGTGTTTCGTTAGTATTTATCCCGGCTAGTTCACATGCAGCATTGATAGACGTGCGAACGAAGACGCCTCCGATGCCCTCCAGGGTATAATTATTCCAAGCATTGTCTTGGCCTTGGGCAGTAAAAGGTACACTTAATAAAAACAATGCTAGTAAGGTAGATTCATTAAAGAGTTTCATTTTTATGATTTCCGTATCTAGGGAGTTTAGCCACCACAGGATCGGCAATTGTGGTTATTCTTAGAGCCGAGTTTTTCCAATAATGCGACGGTTATCGGGTGAGGTTGGGCTCTTTGTTCCGGACTGTTTGCCAAGTCTGCAGTAGTTTGCCCACGGCGACTGATTACTTTAACGTCAGCACCCTGAGACACAAGATACAGAATGGTTTCGTTGTCTCCTCTGGCAGCTGAATGGTGCAGAGCGGAATAACCGTCTTTGTCACGTAGATTGGCATCAACCCCAAGTTCTTCAATCAAATATTTTGCCGCAGGTAGCCAACCGTCAGGAATTCCTCTGTGTTGCTGGGCAACACGAGAGCTACCGAATCCGACCCCAGTAGCTGCGTGTAGCGGATGGACTCCCAAGCCTCCGTGCTCTACTGGGTCAAGCCCAGAAGGGTCTTCCTCATCCTCTGATTGATTGTTGCCGAAGAAGGACCTTCTTCGGGGGTCGATAATGTTGTATGTCCAGATATTTGGATCCGCTCCATGTGCTACTAGCAATTTCATGGCTTCTACGTCATGGGCATATGAAGCTCTCCAAAAGGGCGTTGCTCCGGCAAAGTCTACTCCCATTCTCCCAGCATTATATGCAGCGTACCAGATGTGAGTACTGACTCTTTGATCTGGGTCCGCTCCAGCAAGTAGTAAGTCTTCCATTAGCTGTAGGTAATCGGTTTTCTGCTGGCGGAAAGCCTGGGGCTGAGGGTACCATGTTCTCAAAGACCACTCAATGTTTAAGGTGGCGAACAAGGGACCAGCTCCGTCATCACTAAGAATGTTCGGATCGGCATCAGCCTCCAGAAGTTCTTTGGCGAGATCGTAATTCCCATTAATGACTGCTACTAAAAGAGGGCTAGATTGGTCACCTATCGTGGTTTTATTGACATCCGCACCCCCTTTGATCAAGAGCCGTACTGATTCTATATTGCCATCTCTTGCAGCAAAGTGTAGGGCCGTAAATCCACCTTGTTTACCGATTTGTTGGATGGAGGAAAGGACCTCAGGTCCCTTCGGCGTTTCAACTTTTTCAGTGCTAAGATAGCCTGCAGGGTTAGATGATCGGTTTCCACCCCCTGGCGGTTCTCCGCTGCCATCCTCCTGGTCGTCTTCGGGCTGTGGGTCTTCTGCGGCTTCTCTTATTCTTCTTCTCCGATTACGTATTTCCGTAGCATTTTTGGAAATTTCTTCGTAATCTTTCACGTTATTTGCGATACTCATGTCAGCTCCTAAGTCTATTAGGGCCTGCACGGCACTCGGGGCGTTACGCGTGGAGGCGAACATGAGAGGAGTACGGTTTGAGTAAGTATCGAGGGAGTTGATGTCACCCCCACCCCCAGCAAGAATATTGATGAGTTCTGCAGAATTGGATTCCGCAGCAAAGTGCATAGCAGTCACACCTGTAGCAGTGTACCTGTTCGGATCTGCACCAGCTACGAGGAGTTTCTCTACTACGTCACTATGGCCAGCTCTGCTGGCCATATGAAGGGGTGTATATCCACCGAGGCGACTGGTCGGCCCCGGGTTGGCTCCAGCGAAAAGAAGTATTTCTATCATTTCTATTTCATTGTTTAATGATGACCAATGAAGTGCCGTAAGACCATCTGGCTGTGCGGCATTTGGATCCGCTCCCTGTCGGAGAAGTTCTCGGACAGTGAGGACATCGTTATTTTGAGCAGCATCTGCTACTGGAGCCTCATTGGGAGCACCTGCAAAGAACACCAAAAAAATCAGTACTGTTCCCAGCAAGCTCCGAAATCCGTTTTTTCTTCCTAGTAATGACATAACCAGCCTCCTGTCCTTCCTTTAAGAGC
>Ga0302133_10002921_pt1 | contig 10366 bp, 7 predicted proteins | sample CB9_331_MG_FD_203121 | JGI IMG/M metagenome (GOLD analysis project Ga0302133, IMG submission 203121) | Marine microbial communities from Western Arctic Ocean, Canada - CB9_33.1 | ecosystem: Environmental > Aquatic > Marine > Oceanic | place: Canada: Western Arctic Ocean | collected 2017-09-19 | reverse complement strand
CCCCACGGATCGGGTGCTCCCGCCACCCGAGATCGGGGCTGCGCGGCATCTTCAATTCTTCGGCGGGGATATCCATTTGTTTCATCTTTCCATCCTCCTCGTCACTTCGATATGGAATCTGCCGTTAGTAGCTTAGGCTTCCGGCCCGAGCTTGAGCAAGGAAAGATCATGGGAAAGCGGATCGTGGGACGGTGCTCGAAATCAATCAATTAGATCACCGACCATCGATCCACCCAGAATTCTTCCTCTCGGACCACCCAACCATGGAGTCGGCGGTCCCCGCCGTTGGTTGCTCAAATCATGGAATGAACAGGCGCAAAAGATCTGAGGTTGAAAGAACCGGATTGCGCATTCGAAACGCGCTTCTCGGTCTAAACAGCCTCCTCCCCTGCTCCTTCCATTTCATGCGAAGAGCAACACCGGCGGGGACCGCTCCAGCGGACTCAACACGGTGCTCAACACCAAATATATAATTGTACAAATCTTCAAAAGACTGCAGTCATATCGGATGCAAATGTCTCGACTGTGGATACTGCCAATTCTGTTGTCGACATCAATGTCGGCCGCCGCCCAACCGCAAAACCTCTTCCTCAATCGCTCGTACGACTTCTGGCAGGATACCCACCCAGGCGCCGGGCTCGCGTGCACCGACGAGGGCGACCGGGTTCAGCTTACCGACGGGTATACCAACTACAAGGCCGGCGCGATCCGCCATGACAAACCGACGGTCGGCTGGGACGCGGAGGTCAACGTGCCGGTGGTCATCTGGTTCGACCTGGAAGAACCGGCCACCCTCTCCGAGCTTCGCGACTACACCACCGGCGGCGGCGGAGACGGCGCCGTGGAGGTCGGCGTCCGCGTTCTCGTAAGCCTGGACGACAAGACCTACGTGCCGGCAGGCGAGTGGCCCGTTCCGGACCCGGGCACCCCGAACCACCGGACGAGATCAAGACCGCGGAAACCGTCATCCCCAGCCGCCGCTGGCAGCACGTGCGAATGGGGATCGAGGATTACATGCTTTTGAAGATGGCGCGGGATGAGATCGCAACGCTGGGGCAAGCCGGCGCCACCCACCAGCGAAAGTTGGACGAGATCGTGAAGACGGTCCTGACAAACCGGGCCAAAGACCGCGCGCTCTTTCGGGCCAAACGCCGGGAGCTGGTCGAACTCGTTGAGGAACTCGCTTCGCCCTGAGTGCGCCTCAATGCCAAGCGTTTCAGGGCAAGGGCACCTGAAGAGAGGAGCAAAGAAATGGGAGATGTAACTCAATTCAGCCCACCGGCGGCAGGAACGGTGATACGGGCCGGAGCGCTTCAAACGGTCAAGGCAACGATCATCATTCCTCCGAAGAGCCCTGCCGACCTGTCTCACCGATACATCCTGGCGAAGTGGTCCGGAGCGAACAATCCCACCTCGACCTCGACGGTCCTCTTGCCGGACGGGTCGCTGCTCACGGCGTTTACCTCGGGATACCTGAGCCGGCCGGAACCCAAAGGGACCGGTCCCGCGGATGCCGGCGGGCGGCAGGTGTGTCTTATCCGGTGGCGCCCCTGAGCCGGGGCCGGTTGGAGTTCCAGACAGGCAAGGCATTCTCAAGGACGACACGGGCCGTGAAAGAAAAAGAAATACCTGGACTGTTGTTCTTCGTACTGCCGTGCCTGCTGTTGGTGGGGCCGGTGCTGGGTGAGGGGGAGACGAATCTCGTCCTGCATCGCCCCTACGAATACTGGCCCGAGCCAACGTATCACCACACAGGTGACGAAGGCGACGCGCGACAGCTCACCGACGGCCACAGCGACACATCGTCCTGGAGCCTGTGGATGCAGAAGTCCGCGGTTTGCTGGATAGCCGGGGTCAACGTACCGGTGGTCATCCGGTTTGATCTCGGCCGCGAGGCCACGATGACCGAACTTCATTTCCACACGGCCGGCGGAATTCATGCGGGGGTGGTCGAGGCGGGACTGCAGGTCTTCGTGAGCCTGGACGATGAAACCTACGTGCTGGCCGGCGAATTGCCTGCTCCGCCGCCGAAAGCCGGGGGTGGGTACTACCCCATCACCCTGCGCGTGCCCTTGGACCTCAACGATACACGGGCGCGCTACGTGGCGGTCGCGGCCATGGCTCCGGCGCCACACTACTCCATCGTGGTCGACGAGATTGAGTTGAAGGGCATCGTCCCCGCCCGGCCCGGCTCGAGTCTGCCGATCCAGACCGGCCTTTCCGCCGGCGGGGCCAAAGGCCTTCAGAAGCAGCTCGCCGGCGGCAACCGGGCTGTGAGCCTGGCGTCAAGCCTCACGCTTCCCGTCCGGCGCCATATTGCCCACTGGCCCGCTCCGCAGCGGGAGGCCCAACGGGAGGAACTGGAGACGTTTGTGCAGGCGGTCAGGGCGCAGTCGGATCGATACGAGCAACTGCGTACCCAATTCACCGAGCAGCATCGCCTTCGGGCCCGCGAAGTGTATGGAGCCGACACGCTGGTCTGGGAAGTCGTGCCCGACGAGCAGTTTACGGTGCTGTCTCTGCCCGGGACGCCGGCTCCGGACGCCGGCGGAACGATCCACACGGTGGTCAATGCCCTGGAAGCAACCGCCTTGGGGGCATCGAACCTGACGGACCAGGATCTGCCGCTGAGGATCTCCTTCCGCGGTGGCGGCGAAGGCGCCCCGCGGATGGCCGTCCGGGTGGGCCGGTTCTTCGTGACCAGTAACGCCCGCTATGTCCCCGACGCCCTGCTGGCCAACGACTGCCCGCAGGTAATCCCCTCGGGCGAATCGAAACTCATCTGGCTGGAAGCGGAGAGCAGCGGGGCCCGCCCCGGCCTTTACGACTACGATGTGAGCGTGGGTGTAGGCGACCGGCCCCACCTTGTCCCGCTGAAGGTCCAGGTCCATGACGTGGTCCTCAGCCTCGAGACCCCACTGTCGACGGGAAACTGGTCCTATCTCGACACGGGGGAGGAGCCCATCCTGAAGGACGTGCGCGACGCGATGCTGTCGCACCGTATCACCGTGGCCTACGGCTCCTCCGGCGCGTATTCCTTTCCGGCGAAGAACGCCGAGGGCGAGGTCATCCGGCCGGTCCGGCCGGACTTTCGGAAGCTGGACAAGTTCCTTGCTTTTCACAAGGACTTTGACCAAGTGGGCATTATCCTGTTCTTCAACCATCACGCCGAGCGTCCGCATTACGACTGGTTCGGAAGATCCGAATGGATGAGCGACGAATTCAAGGACGTGTTCCGGGAATGGCTCGTCCCGATGATCGAGCGTATCAAGGGGAGCGGCAGAGATTACGACGCCTTCAACATCCAGGCCTTTGACGAGACGCTTGACGAGAACGTTGAGCACCTCTGCCGGTTGATCCACTCGATCGATCCGAACGTGCGCGTTACCATTACCATCCCGCAGGCCACGCGAGATGCGACCCGGGACCTGGTCGCGGCGGGAATGAACGTCTTTATCTACCACGCGCCGCGAATCGAGTACGACAACGCGCCGGATGGATTTCCCGTGCTCTCGTCGGGCGGCCGGGAACTGTGGTTCTACGGCGCCGCCGATGCGTCATTCGGGACCGGCAAGGAGCGCGATCCGCTGGGTTATTACCGCTACCTGCACTGGACCGCATTCCGTCACGGCGCCACCGGCGTGAACTTCTGGAACATGCTCACGAACAACGGGGGCTCGCCCGTCTGGGACGAGGAGATGGTCGGCCAGGATTACTGGCCCATGGTCTATCCGGTCGGCGGGGCATACACGAGGCCGCCGGAGGACGTCCGGACAGCTGAGACCGTCCTCCCCAGCCGCCGGTGGCAGTACACACGGATGGGTATTGAGGACTATATGCTGCTGAAGATGGCGCGGGAGAAGATCGAGTCGCTGGGAGAGGCGGGGGAGACGTATCAGAAGCAGTTGGACGAGATCGTGAAGACGGTCCTGACGACCCGGGCGAAGGACCGCGGGCTCTTTCGGGCCAAACGCAGGGAGCTGGTCGAGCTTGTTGAAAACCTGACTATGCAGTAACCCTCCTGTCGATCGCCGTCGATTGCGATCGACCGCAATCGATAGCAGTCGATCATGGGGCTTTCGTAAGAACAGCCTACGAAGACGATAAGGAAGACATGGGAAAAGAACCTCCATTACGCCCGCCCGCAGCAGAAACGATGAGACGGCCCGGAGCGCTCCAAACCCTGAAGGGTTTGCTTGTCATACCCCCGAAGGGGCCTGCCGACCTGGAGGCGGACGCGAAGGTCCTGAACAAGGTATTGCAGATGGAGGGGGATGACGTGGCCCGGGAGCTGCCGGCGGAGCACCAGCTCATCACCGATGCATGGAACGAGGGCGACCTCTATGCTCCTTACCTGGTCTACATGCCCGAAAAGGACCGATTGCTGCTTCTCTACAATATCTATTTCAGGGGATGGGGATCCCATATCCATGAGACTGCGGCGGTGTTGAGCTCCAGTGATGATCACGGCGAGACATGGAGCTGTCCCCACTACCTGAAAGACCGGTGGTCATGTCCCGAGCCGGCGCCTTCAGCGCCTGCTTATCTCGGCAACGCGACTGCACTCAGCTACCTGGGTGACGGGAACCTGGTCCTGGACACGGGCGAATTCGCCTCCGAGCAGAGCAGGGGGTTCAGCTCGGACTTCGGCGAAACCTGGCGCGCCGCACCGCTCCCAAAGTCCTCCCACGGATTCCCCTGGCATTCATGGGATCCCCTGTTGGCGGATAGAGACCCTGTCTCGGGGGAATTGAAGCGCTTGTGCGACACCGGCTATTCCGGAGGGATGGAAAGGGCTTTCGCGGGAGCAGAGAGAGTATTCGTCTTCCCGGACGAGTGGCACTGGCGACATGATCCCGAAAACAGGGGGTTCATGGACCATTGGTACAAAGAGGGTTCATTTGAAACGTGGCCGCGCATGATCAGGATTGACAAACCGTGGACGGAGCAGGGTGAACCCGACGGTGTGGCGTGGTACGCAAGCCGCTTTGACATGCCCGAGACCGGCAGTGCCCCCCTCGTGATTCTTTTCGGCGCGGTGGACGGGGATTGCGACGTGTTCATCGACGGCGCGAAAGTCGGCGAGCAGAAAGAGCCCGATTCGGTGACGTGGAATTCTCCGTTTCACATTTCTCTCGACGGAGGTTTGTCGGCCGGCGGGCATCGAATGGTCATCCGCATGGAGAAGAGATGCGAGCCGGATTGGAACGCGGGTATCTACCTGCCTGTCTGGATCGTGAGAGATCCCGACGCGGGCCTGCCTGCCCAAGAAATGTCCTTGCTGAAATCCCACCACACCAGCATGCGAAGTTGTGTCCGCTTCAGCTACGACAGTGGACGCACATGGCCGGAGGAACTTGAACCGCCGAGCTGGAACGGAGACGGCGGCGTGGCGGTGAGCGAAGTGGCCCTGTGCCGGGCAGCCAATGGGACGATGATAGCCGGTTGCCGGTTTCGGGGTCCGAAGTACCAGAATAATGCCGTGTTTGACCAGTATTCGGGGCTGGGAGTATCGCGTTCCAGGGATAACGGATATACGTGGTCGAAATTTGAGCCCTTGTACGACTTCGGGCGTATGCACCCGAGTTTGGTGCTGATGCCCAACGGAGACATTGTGATGACATACGTCGTTCGCCTGGGTTGGTTGTCGAAAGAGGATCGCCTGCTGGACAAGGATGGCTACCCACGGTGGAGTATCGAAGCGGTGGTCAGCCGCGACAACGGAGAGAGCTGGGATTTATCTCACAGGTATGTCCTGGCGAAGTGGTCGGGCAACAACATTGCCACATCGACATCGACGGTGCTGTTGCCTGACGGCTCGCTGCTGACGGCGTTCAGCTCGGGTTACTTGAGTCGGCCACAACACAAGGGAACCGACCCCGAGTCGGATCCCCAGAAGCAGGAGGTGTGTCTTGTCCGGTGGCGACCGTGACGGCCATGTGGAAAGCATGATTATCGACGGCCACAGGCATATCGGATTCGCCGGTTCGCATGGCCACCGCCCGGTCGAAAGGGTCCTTCGGGAAATGGAGGACTTCCGAATCGACGGCGCCGGCATCAGCGACGACGACAAACGCATGATCCTGCGTGACAACGCGGTCAAGCTGCTCGACCTGGGCCTAGGACGTCGCCGGGGGATCGTCGTCAGCCCGGCCCAACGATTCCTCACGATGTGAGTTCATCATGACGCAGCACCACTACCTGTTCGTGTCACCCTCAGGTGACGATCGATGGTCGGGCACACTTGCCGCGCCGCGGGCGGCGGCCGATGACGGGCCGTTTGCTACCTTGACGCGAGCCCGTGACGCCGCGGGCGCTTTGAAAACCAACGGCCGCCTGGACGCGCCGGTCACCGTCATGCTCCTTGACGGCGCGTATCACCTGGCCGAGCCGCTCGAACTGGGCGCCGCAGACTCCGGCGAAGCGGACAAGCCGATTACGTACTGTGCCTATCCCGGCCATCGTCCCGTGATCTCGGGCGGGCGCCGGCTCGACGACTGGCAGCCGTATCGGGATCGAATCCTGCAAGCCCGCGTGCCCGAGGCGGCGGGCGGGCGCTTCAAGTTCCGCCAGCTCTTTTTCAACGGCCAACGCATGATCCGCGCCCGCTGGCCCAGCTTCGAGCCGGCTGAGCCCTACCACGGCGGGTGGGCCTTCGTCGAAAAGACCGTCCCCGAAGACGATGAGGATGCGAAAACGCTCCAGTACGAACCGCCGGCTGCCGCGCCGCGCCCGTGGGCCAACCTGTACCAGGCGGAGCTGTTCATCTTCCCCTGGTACAACTGGGTCAGCGAGCTTCTGCCCATCGCCGCCGCCGACCACACCGCACGCACGATCACCCTGGGCGGCTCGTTCCTCATGCCCGGCATGGCCTTGTTCCCGGGCAATCGGTTCTGCGTGCAGAACGTCCTCGAAGAATTGAACCAGCCCGGCGAATGGTGTCTGGATACCGACGCCGGCGTCGTCTATTTCTGGCCGCCCGCTGCCCGTCTCGACCCGGGCGCGGCGACGGTTCCCGTGCCTGATCGGCTGATCGGCATCGTGGGGACCGGGGACCGGCCGGCCGAGCATATCTGCATCCGCGGCCTGACGTTCACGCAGACGCGCTGTACGTTCCCCGAGCAACTACACCCGAACTTTCATTCACCCACGCGCCGCGGCGAAGCGATCCGCATCGAAAACGCACGGCACTGTCGCATCGAGGACAACCGCATCGAACAGGTCGGCGGGGACGGGATCCGCCTGCAGGAAGCGACGGCGGACATTGCGGTGGTCAACAACGAGATCAGTCACACCGGCGCGTCGGGTATTTCGATCGCCGCCGACGTCAAGGGCGTCGGGCCGACCTGGACGGATGCTCAGGTCCTCAAGGACCTGTCCGCCAAGGCGCCGCGGGCCGAGCGGAACCTGATCAGCAACAACCTCATCCATCACACCGGTGCGTTCAAGAAGAACTGCGGCGGCGTTCAGGTCTACGGCGTCAACAGCGTCGACAACGTCATCAGCCACAACGAGATTCATCACACGTCCGACAAGGGCATGGTCATCCAGGACGGGTTCGGCCGATTCATCGTCGAATACAACCACCTGCACGATATCGCACTGGAGATCTGCGACACGGGCGGCATCATGACCAATCGCTGGTTCGTCCTGGAGGGCGACGCTGACCTCGGCCGGGCCAATATCTTCCGCTACAACCTGATCGAGAACGTGATCGGCTGCGGCGCCCACGCGAAGCTCAAGGAGGGACCGGTCAGCGAGGGCAATCGAGCCGGCGGACGAATCTGGTCGCCGTACTACACGTGGGGGATCTACTTCGACAACTCGGGCATGAACTGCACGATCTTCGGCAACATCATCATCGGCACGATGCTCGGGGGCACGTCCACACCCGTGGCCGACCCCAAGGACAATCTGATCGCCAACAACATCATCATCGATTGCGGGCTGCACCAGATCGATCTGCGGGTCGGCGGGGCCGACGGTCGCGGCAATCGCGTCCTGCGAAACATCTTGTCCTACCGCAACCCCGACGCGGACCTGCTGGCCATCAACCCCCGCACCGCCGATGCGTACGCCGAATGCGACTACAACCTGTACGATCTGCCCGCCGGGGCCCAGCCGACGATCGAGGCATCCGGGTTCGGCGAGGACGAGCCGAAGGTGCAAACGTTCCAGCAATGGCGCGATCTCGGGCGCGACGAGCATTCGCGGTTCGGGGATCCGCTGTTCGTCGACCGCGACAACGGCGATTGGCGCCTGCGGCCCGAGTCGCCCGCCTTCGAGCTGGGCTTCCAACCCATCGACGTGAGCAAGATCGGACGACTGGGCCACCGAACGTGATGGCGAAGCCGGGGATAGCTGACCTATTTCGAGGATTTCGGCGCGTGGGGATCGCCGCGAGATTGTGTCAAGTCTTGGCCCTGAAGTGGTGAAGTTATTTTTTTGCGAGCCTTTACCACGTACACTCACTACTATTCGGGACGGCCCGCGCTAATCGGGTGGAAGCCTTGATGGAGAACGGATGACCGACGAGATCGGCGGAAGCGCGGATGAGGCGCCGGCGCGGGGATTCGGTGGTTACGAGCGAAAGGAGAGCGTTATGGTCAGGACATGGTCGTATGTGATGTGCATGTTGGCGGCAATGGGGTTGACGGCGGGAGTCGTCTGCGGCGTTTCCGATGCCGCGGCGGAGGAGACGAATCTGATCCTGAACCGGCCGTACGACTACTGGCCGGTACCGGCCTATGGCGGACCCAACGAGTGCACGGATGCCGGGGACGCGGTTCAGCTCACGGACGGTGTCGCGGGCGGAGCGGACTGGGGCAGCAAGCCGACCGTCGGCTGGTGCGCCGGCGTCAACGTCCCGGTGGTGGTCCGGTTCGATCTGGGGGAAGCGGCGACTTTGTCGGAACTCCGATTCAATACTGTTGGCGGCGGCGTCGCCGGAGTCGTGGACGTGGGGCTAAGGATCTATGGCAGTCTGGACAACCAGGACTACATACCTATCGGGGAGCGAAAGCCCCCGAGCGTGGCCGAAGCGGACAAGGGAACTCGCCGCAGCATTCAGATGGTCGTGCCGCTGAACGGCGCGAAAGCGAGGTACGTGGCGGTAGCAGCAATGGCGCCGGCGACGTGGTATTTCGTGTTTGTCGATGAGATCGAGCTTTACGGACAGATTCCCGCCGATCCGAAAACCATCCTGCCCATTCAGCCGGGCATACCCGGCGGCAGTGCCAGGGAACTGCAGGGAGTGTTGAGTGGAGGCAGGCGATCATTCATCCTCGCGGGCAATTTGGTTGCCCCGATGGAGCGTCAGGTTTCTTCGTGGCCGACATCGCTTGCCTCGGATGCCCGCAAGGACAGGGATGCGTTCCTGGCCGAGGCGATGAAGACGCCCAGGCCCGAGGATTTCGAAAAACTGCGCCTGGCGTTTATGCAGCGGCAGCGAATACGGGCGAAGAGCGTATATAGCAACGATACGCTCGTGTGGGAGGCCTTGCCTGACGAGAAATTCGTAATGCTCTCACTTCCGGAATCGGTCCGACCGGCTCAGCAGGCGTCCGTGCATACGGTCATCAACGCGCTGGAGGCTACCGCGCTGGGCGTGGCCAACCTCACGGACAAGCCGCAGGCCCTCAGCGTATCTGTGTCCGGCGGTGGCAAAGGCTCGCCGCAAGTGACGTTGCGTGTCGCGAGGTTCTTCACGACCAAGGGCGGGCAGTACGTGCCGGACGCGCTTCTGGCGTCCGACTGCCCCCAGGTCATTCCCTCGGGCGAAGCGAGACTCGTCTGGGCCGGCGTTGAGAGCACCGATGCAAACGCCGGAACATACATGTACTCGATATCCGTGCGGGTCGGGGAACAGCTCCGTCAGATTCCTCTTGAGGTGACGGTACACAATGTAACCCTCTCCAAGAAACCGCAAATGGACGCTTTCAACTGGGCGTACCTGAACGATGGCGACAGCGGCGACCCCGCCGTGTACAGACCGGTGTTCGAAAAGGTGCGGGAACAGATGCTCAAGTATCGGATCACGGACGGGGCGTGTTCCTCGGTGGGGTTTCCCGAGAAAGATAGCGCGGAAAACATCATCCGTCCCGTGGAGATCGACTTCACGCGGTTGGACAAGTACCTGGAGTTCAACAAGGACTTCCCGTGGATCAGCTTCTTCTATCCTCTCCACCAGTCGTACAGCAACCCGTCCCTCGACTGGTTCGGTACGGCGGAATGGATGAGCGATGAATACAGGGCGATAGTCAAGGAATGGGTGACCAAGTTCGTCGGCCGAGTCAAGCAGTCGGGGCGAGACTATGACGGCTTCTATTTTCAGTTCTTCGATGAGACACTCGACAGCAAGGTGGCC
>Ga0302133_10002918_pt1 | contig 10369 bp, 8 predicted proteins | sample CB9_331_MG_FD_203121 | JGI IMG/M metagenome (GOLD analysis project Ga0302133, IMG submission 203121) | Marine microbial communities from Western Arctic Ocean, Canada - CB9_33.1 | ecosystem: Environmental > Aquatic > Marine > Oceanic | place: Canada: Western Arctic Ocean | collected 2017-09-19 | reverse complement strand
TGTTCATCGCTGACGAGCTGGTCCGCTCCTTTTCGGGCAAGGGTCTCGTGGACCCGGCGATTCTGGCCCAAGGCACCTTTCCCGTTGCCGTCGCCGGTGGCGCCGCGGTCACGGTCTTGCTGGCAACCCGAGCAGGCTTGCCGATCTCGACAACGCATGCACTGATTGGCGCGCTCGTTGGCGCAGGTCTGTCCGCAGGTTCACTGGATACCGCCCGTTTGGGCACCGCCTTTGCACTTCCCCTGGCGCTCGGTCCGCTTTTGGCCGCCCCCCTTGCCGCCGCCGTCTATATGGCCGGTCGGGCCCTACGGCGACGGGGGCAGTTGGAGGCTGACGACTGCCTCTGCCTGGAACCTGCGATTCAGCCTGCTGTCCAGCCGGCCAGCCAATCGGTCTTACAGGCATCCGCACGGGTCACCCCGAGCATCAATTCATCGGCTATGCCAGGACTTCGCGTCGGCAACGATGAGTCCTGCAGCACGGGCCCACTTGGATGGATCGGTGTATCCGCCGTAGATGGCGTCGGAGTTCTGCATTGTCTGAGTGGATTGCTCGTCAGCTTCGCCCGCGGACTCAATGACACACCAAAGATCGCCGGCGTGCTCCTGATCGGCTCCAGCATCGCTCTTGTGAGTCAACAGTGGTTGATCGTCGCCATCGCCAGTATCATGGCCCTGGGCGGTCTGCTGTCGGCACGCCGCGTCGCCGAGGTCATGTCAAAGGACATCACCACACTGAATGAAGGGCAAGGTCTGGCGGCCAATCTCGTGACCAGCGTCCTCGTGCTGGGTGCATCTAAATTTGGCGTGCCTGTGTCGACGACCCATGTTTCCTGTGGTGCCCTGTTTGGCATCGGTGCCAGCACCAGGGGTGGACATGTCCGTACCATCATGACCATTCTCGGCGCCTGGTTGATTACGCTGCCAATTGGTGCGGCATCGGCTGCCATCATTTATCATCTGACACAGACATTTCTTCAACTTTGATCACAGGAAAGGCCCGATGACGACGACACTGCCTGCCAATGACGTCTCCGCTGTCACCGAAAGTGTGCGCGAGCGCTACTCCTCTGCCGCCGAAGCGCCGGAGGCGCTGTTGTGCTGTCCCGTCGACTACGATCCGCAGTATCTGAAAATTCTACCCGACGAGATTCTCGAAAAAGACTACGGCTGCGGTGACCCTTCTGCCTTCGCCAAAGCGGGGGACATCGTCCTCGATCTGGGGTCCGGTGGTGGCAAGATCTGCTACATCGCCGCACAGATTGTGGGTGCTGAGGGTCATGTCATCGGTGTCGACATGAATGACGATATGCTCGATTTGGCGAGGCGCCATCAGCCCGCCCTGACAGCAACCATCGGCTACGACAACGTCGAATTCCGCAAAGGTCGAATCCAGGATCTGACCCTGAATCGTGGCGATCTGGAAACCTGGCTGCAGAGCAATCCTGTGAGTGATACGTCGTCTCTGGAGCGCTATGAGGCACAGATCGCTGCCATGCGTCGCGAGACACCACTGATCGCCGACGATTCGGTCAATCTGGTCTTGAGCAATTGTGTGCTCAATCTCGTGTCAGACACCGAGAAAAAGGAGCTCTTCGGTGAGATCTTCCGCGTTCTGCAGCGTGGCGGCCGAGCAGCCATCTCGGATATCGTCGCCGACGAACCGGTGCCAGAGCACCTGAAGGCCGATCCAGAACTGTGGAGTGGGTGTATCTCGGGCGCCATGGAGGAGAGTGAATTCCTGCAGGCCTTCGTCGATGCCGGCTTCTATGGTGTGGAAATTGTCAAGCGCGATGAGACGCCATGGCGAACAGTCGAAGGAATCGAGTTCCGTGCCGTCACCGTCACCGCCTGGAAGGGCAAGCAAGGCGAGTGCTGGGATCACAACGAGGCCGTCATTTACCGGGGCCCCTTTCGTGAGACACGGGATGACGATGGCCATGTGTATCGGCGGGGTGAACGCGTCGCCGTATGCCGCAAGACCTTCGAGATCCTCACACGCGAACCCTATGCCGCATTCTTTGAGGCTGTCGAGCCGATGGAGCCAGTCTCCGAGCCGACCCCTTTCGACTGCGTCGGTACGGCCGTGCGTCATCCGCGCCAGACAAAGGGTCAACAATACGACGCGACCACGGACGCCGCCTGCGGTCCCGACGGTTGCTGTTAGAATGAGTACGGCGCCCACGACGACACCGGTTCTCGACCCACGCAAGTTTCAGCATCCGGATCTGACGGCAGATGGAGACGAGCGGGCCCATGTGGCCCTGACGAGACTGGATACGTTGTGGTTCAATACGGGTACCCTGTGCAATCTCGAATGTGTGAACTGCTATATCGAGTCGAGCCCGCGCAATGATCGGCTCCTCTATCTGACGGCCGATGAAGTCGCGACCTATCTGGACGAAATCCAGAATGGAGCGGCGGCTACATGCGAGATTGGGTTTACGGGCGGCGAGCCCTTCATGAATCCCCAGATCATGCTGATGCTGGAGGATTCTCTGCGCCGCGGGTTCGAAGTGCTTGTGCTGACGAATGCCATGAAGCCGATGCTGAAGTGCAGCGATCAGTTGCTACAACTTCTGCAGACGTATGGACAGAAGCTGATACTGCGTGTGTCCATCGACCACTACGGCCAGGCCTTGCATGAGCAGGAGCGTGGAGCCCGATCCTGGGCACCCATGGTGGAAGGGCTACACTGGCTCTCCGATCACGGTTTTCACATCGCCGCCGCGGGTCGGACCCTCTGGAGTGATGACGAGGCTGAATTGCGCAGTGGCTATCGACGGCTCTTTGCGACAGAAGGCATCAGCATCAATGCGGACAGTCCGTCGCAGTTGATCTTGTTCCCTGAGATGGATGAACATGTCGATGTACCAGAGATTACGACGGCGTGCTGGGGCATCCTCGATCAGTCCCCGGATGACGTGATGTGTTCGTCTTCGCGCATGGTCGTGCGACGCAAAGGCGCCGATACACCGGTCGTCTTGTCGTGCACGCTACTGCCATACGACGAAGCCTTCGAGATGGGCACGACCCTCGCGGCGGCCTCCACGCCGGTCAAGTTGAATCATCCGCACTGTGCAAAATTCTGCGTATTGGGTGCTGCTTCATGTAGTGCCTGAAGTTGGCCATCCGTCGGTGCCTGCATCGCCCGTTGGCGATGGACTTGCCGACGCTGTAGCTTGCTCCCTTATGATGCTGATGACACCTGACGCCTGGATGCGTGGCGCCAGCCCCTGGTGCGGTTGGTTGCGCTTTTTCCTGTTGCCCTCGGCTTTGATCCCATTGTGGTTCGGCCAGTCTATGGGGGCGATGATGGTCGTGATGGCGTGGATGATGGTGCCGCGCCTGTTTCGTAAGCCTGTCTCCGACGCAAATTGGATGACCCGGGCACAACTCGGCGTGCGCATCTGGCGATCCAGCCCGTTGCACGATCCACGCCCCCTGCTGATGATGTGTTTGGTCCTACTGTCGTTGATGCGTGCTGCGCATACGGTAATCGAGAATCGACCTGCAGCGGCTGCACTCTACGTAGGGGCCTACTTCATCACCCATTTGATCTTCCTGTCACGCACTGTCGCCGTCTATGAGCATCGACGTGATGGCCCAGACCAGAACCGTGCGGCGGACGACTCTGAGGATGGCGCGGCGAGCGACGCAGAGACTGTTGTGGAGCCCCGCGCGAATGACAACGCCTGACACTCGTCGGAAGCGCCAGCGGTGAGCGGGAACGCCGGCGTCGACGCAATCCTGTTCGATGTAGACGAGACCCTTTTCGATCGACGCCGTGCGCAGAAGATCGTTCTGACGCAGATGCAACAGCGTCTCCCCTACCTGCTCGGCCATGCCTCCACCGACAAGATCGCTGAGGCGTGGGCCGCATCGGATCGTGCCACGGAAAATCATATTTTCAACGACGGTGACATACGCCGTGCCCGTGATGCACGATCGAAGATCTTCCTGCAGGAACTTGGGCAGGTCCCGCAAGATGAGACCACTGCCCTGGTCACCGACGCCTATCTCGAACTCTATGCCGTCGTCGACGCACCCATAGACGGCGCGCACAGGGCGGTGGAAGCATGCAGGCAGGCCTTTCGCATCGGCGTCGTCTCAAATGCATACCCTGATGTCCAGTATCGGAAACTGGAGACACTCGGCCTGCGACAGGCGTTCTCTTGTGTCGTGCTGTCGGAGGAATTCGGCAAACGCAAGCCCGACCCAACGATCTTCATCGAGGGTTGCCGCCTCCTGCAGGTGGAGCCAACGCGCTGCCTGTATGTAGGTGATTCCTACGCCAATGATGTGGTCGGTGCAGCCGCAGCAGGTCTGCCATGCTGTTGGCTCAATCCCACCGGTGCCGCAGCGCAGGGAACCGCCACAGCAACATTCGAAGTGAAACACCTGGATGAGCTGTTGGCCTGGTTCGGACTGATTTCGACGTAGTCGGCCCGGCCACGGGTCGCCACAGGTCGCCACAGGTCGCCACGGGTCGCCACGGGTCGCCACGGGCACACCGCTCCCCGCTGCTGCTTACCCCTGATCCTTCTGCTTCGCCGTCGCGCGGATGAGCGCAAGATCGCGGCCTGCGCCCTGACGCTGAATCACAAGCAACAGCTCCCCCTGCCCTACCTGGATCTCAACGGGTGAGGCGGTGACTTCATTGCTGATCCCATCCCGCTGACCCGGTGTCAGCGCCTCATCCGTCAGGGGCCAGCGTAGACCCTTGGTGGTGATCCCCGTCGCGTCGCCTGACAGCGGGCACAACGACAAGGTGAGTCCCACAGGAGCTGCAAAACAGATCGACTCGGGGATCCGTCGAATGAGGCAGTCATCGTCGAGAATGCACAGATCCAACTGCGCGGCGAAGGCACTCAGCAAGGTGAGATTCCACAAGGTGTGATCCGTGCGGCCACCCGTGACGCCAAGCAGGACGGCACGCTTGATGCCGACCGCTTCAGCATAACGCAGCACCTTCTGCAGATCCGTCCCGGTATCGTCGGCATCGACGCGCACCCACTTCGATGTCGGCCATGTCTGCCGCAGCGACTCGTCCACCGAATCGAGATCGCCCACGACGACCGCGGGACAGTGTCCGAGTCGATGCAGCGTATTGGCCCCACCGTCCGCACACAGCAACAGGGGTTTGTCGACGAGCAGGCCTGCCAACAACTGTGACGAGGGCGCCGGACCATTGCCGACGATGACCGCGTGCTCAGTCACCTGATCCACCGACCTGGGCTCGCAAGGTGACGCCGATCTGCCGCGGATCACCATGTGTCACATACAGCTTCTCGTCGTAGGCCGGTGGCTCCAGCACGAAAGCGAACCCCCGTGTTGTATAGCGTTCGTCGAGCAGATTGCGTCCCCAGACACTCACCGACCACGCGGACGTCTGGTAGCCGACACTTCCATGCAGTAGATGCTGCGCGTCCGCTTCATTGTTGTGGCTGTCTGAATAGTAGAAACCATCCGTCGCACTCAGAGTCAACCTCGCAAGCAGTCCGGTTCGGTGCTCATATTCCAGGCCGATGCGCGTCGTATAGGAGGGCGCATGAGCAGCCTCGCGATCTCCTAGGGTGAGCCTCTCCCCCTGAGCGTTGTCGAAGCTGTACGAATCGGTATGCGTCACGAGCCAGCCCGCCGTTGTGCGCAGAGTCAAGCCCCTTGCCACACGATAATTCGCCTCCAACTCGGCCCCAGCATTCCAGCCGGCTCCCGCATTGGCGGTGAGCAAAACGAAACTATTTGGATCTCCTGGGTCTTGTTGGCTCGACAGCTCAACCTGTTGATCGTGTCGGCGGGCGTGAAAGAGCGTGAGCGATGCCGCACCTCGTTCGGCAGAAGCATGCACACCTGTCTCCGCATTCCACAGCGTCTCCGCTCTGTAGGGCCGATTGCGCGCCGCCAGCTTCGGATGCTGATTGACGCCTCCTGGACGATATCCCCGTGACAGAGCGACGAAAAAGTGCCCCCTCCGCGTGGCCTGATTAAGTGCTACGCGCCCACCGCCGAGCCAACCCTCGGTAGAAAATCGGACGCGTTCGGGCGCTGCATCCGTCGCCCCATCATAGTCGGTGCCGTGGCGATCAGCGCGCAGATTGACCAGCAAACGAAGACCCGGCGCCACAGACCGCTGCCATTGCGAATAGACGGCAAAGTTGCCCACGTCGAATTCGCTGTCGAGAACACCTGCATCGCCACCGAACAGATATCCTGTCGCCGCATCCTCTTCACGCAGACGCTTCGCATAGACACCGACGACACCTTCGCCACCCAGACGCGGCACCCGGTCCGACAGCAGACGCATCTCCTGCGTCAGGGTCTGACGCTGGCGCAGGGTTCGGTCGAAAAAATCGTAGGCATAGCCCTCGACCGCCGGATCGAACCCATAGGGAGCGGCGGCCCAGAACTCGTCGCTGCCCCAGTCGCCATCGTAGGAGTACTCAACATCTGTCGTAGAGGCAGCCGTGATCGACACGAACTGCATCGTCGACGACAAGGGCCCGTGCCATCTCGCAGAGATGGCACTCGTCTCCTGTTCGTCACGCCCCGGCTTGTCGCTGTAGGTCCGGAAGTCGGAATTGTTGTCAGGGGCCCACGCGTCGTAGCCATTGTTGGCACGGCTGTGGAAGACGGTCGTCGCCAGCTCGCGCCCCTTGCCGGCATCGAAGTGGAACTTGGCACGCAACGTCTGCTCCTCACGACCGTTGCTGTCATCAGTTCCTAGATAAACATTGTCGCGGAAGCCATTGGTTTGCTGGCCACCATAGGACAACCGTGCACTCAGCCTGGGTGTCAGCGGCAGGTCGGCGGCCACACCCAGTTCGACAAGCCCATCCCCGCCGACGCTCGCCTGTATCTGAGGTCTCAGCTCGCGTCCAGGCGCGGAAGATCGCATGGAAATGAGCCCCGCCATGGCATCCGGTCCGAACACCGTCGACTGTGGGCCGCGATGGATTTCCACCTGATCCATATCAAAGAGCATCGCTGTTGAACCCAGACCTGAAAGTTCGACATCATCGACAACGAAGCCCACAGCGAAACTCGGTGGACCTGCACCTGCATACTGGCTGCGTTCGCCAATCCCCCGAATCTGGAAGTAGCGAGGTCGTGATGTACCGGCCGCCCAGTGCACATTCGCTAGGCCATCAGTCAGATCCTGCAGATGCTGATGATTCTGCAGCTGGTCTGCCTCCACAACGTGCACACTCGACGTGATGTCGCTGAGTCGCTGGCGGGTCAAACCGGCCTGCACGATGACCTCTCGAGCCTGGAGAGTCCGTGCCCGCAGAACAATTTCCGCAGACCTCGGCCACAGCACGCGGGCCTCGTAGAAGCCAACGTGGCTAATCGACAGACTGTCTCCCTCGCTGGAAGGCAGCTGAAAGGCACCGGTGTCATCGGTGAGGGTAGAGGCTTGGGCTGAGCGCACGAGAACACCCTCGATACCGGCACCTGAGTGACCATCCACGACACGTCCGGTGTGTTGCTGGGCGGCGAGGTTACCAATGAGGCAGAACATGAGACAGATGACGAGAGCGTAAGGCCGCATGGCGTTCCATCGGTGATCGGGTACGAAAAAGGCCGCATGCCCTTCAGGGTTGCGGCCGCATGGATCGACACCTTATGCCAATCACCGAGGCGTCCGTGTTCCCTACGCTGGCATCAACCAGGTCAGGTTCGAAGGGTGTGGTCTCAGGCCCAATGGCGGGCCACCCCCAACGGAGTCCGACAGCGAACCTACCCGGATCACAGTCACCCGTCAACCGGATCACCGTCCTGCCCGGTTTGTCGGTAACCCGGCCCATGTCTACCCTTAGCTGGTCTATTGACGAAAGGCAACTCGTTGGCCAAAGCGCCGAACATCATCGTCTTTCTCACCGACGATCAGGGATATGGCGATCTATCGTGCATGGGGTGCCCAGATTTCCATACACCTCATCTCGATCGAATGGCGCGCGACGGTGTACGCTTCACAGATTGGTATTCCAACAGTCCCGTGTGTAGCCCCTCACGAGCGGCTTTGCTAACGGGCCGCTATCCTGGCAACGCCGGTGTACGTTCCATTCTCGCAGGCCACCGCACGGCAACGGGCCTGCCCACGCAGGTACCGACCCTGGCGACTGCATTGCGCCAGCAGGGCTATGCGACCTACATGTCTGGCAAGTGGCACTTGGGTCTGTCTTCCGGTTCAAGACCGCAGGATCACGGCTTCGATCATTGGTTTGGGTTTCTCGCCGGTTGCATCGACTACTATTCCCACATCTTCTACTGGGGAATGAACCATCAGGGACCCGGCCTGAATCCAACCCACGATCTGTGGGAAGATGACGTAGAAATCTGGGACGACGGCCGCTATTTCACACAGATGATCACCGAACGTGCGATTGCCTACATGCGCGACGCGGTGGCCAAGGGGCAACCCTTCTTCCTCTACGTGCCGTATAATGCACCTCACTACCCGATGCATGCACCCGCCGAGTACGTGGAGCGATTTGCTGAGCTTCCCTGGGATCGCCGCATCATGGCAGCCATGATCAGTGCCGTCGATGACAGTGTCGGTGCGATTCTTGCCGAGGCGGAGCGTCTCGGACAACGAGAGGATACACTCAGCTTCTTTACGTCTGACAACGGGCCTTCTCGTGAAACACGCAATTGGCTCGACGGCACACAGGACCCCTACTACGGAGGGAGTGCAGGCTCTCTCAAAGGGCACAAATTCAGTCTCTATGAAGGTGGGATCCGCATGCCGGCCCTGTGTCAATGGCCCGGCGGCATAGAGGCAGGACAGGTTCTCGATCTGCCCTGCGCCTCGATGGATATCTTTCCCACTGCCATGCGTGCTGCCGGAGCAGATTTGGCGTCCTATGAAGTGGACGGACAGTCACTGCTTCCTTATCTCACACAGGGCGATGTTTTGCCACAACGAGATTTGATGTGGGAAATGGGCAAGCAAACGGCGATCCGTCGCGACGATTGGAAGCTTGTGCTCGGTGGGCAGTTGGTAGAAGGAGCCCCGCCTGAGGACGATATTCATCTCGCCCACCTCGGTAACGACATGGGCGAAACGGTCAATCTCAGACACGAAGACCCTCGACGTACCCAGGATCTGAAGGAAGCAGCTGAATCGTGGCGTGCAGGAATCGAAGAGCGTTGGGAACAGGAATTCTTACATGAGGACCGTAGCACGTCCTCGCGGCCGCGTCCTGTGACGCACGCCTAAGGGCCGCTCATGTCCTGGCGTGGACCCGCCTTCTCGGTGATCCTCATTGGCTTCGTGTATTGGGGTGTGCGCCCGCTGTTTGTGGCCGCCCTCACCCTCGAGTTGTATCTGGTGGGCTTGATCGTGTGCAGTTTTCTAACGGGCGTCGCCACCGCCTGGTGGCAGGCGAGCAATGCTGATTACGCTTGCGAAAATTGCGCCCACATCTTCGATGTATCTGTTCCGCGACATCTCATTGGTCAGAACTGGTTCGGTCGCGTTCGCACGCAGTGCCCTTCCTGCGAGCAGATCATCTTATGCACACCCTCTCCGAGAGAATCACCCACCAGCGATAAGGCCGCCGGCACATGAGCCGGCTGCAAGCTCTTCACATTGGCATCGTCGGTGCCTGTGGTCGTGGTCGAACCTTCGCCACGGCCCTCGCTCAACGACCTGGACAGGTCTGCGTGCAGGCCGTCTGCGATATGGACGCCGCCGCCTTGCCTGCGGCACGAGATCGGTTTGATGCGGCCTCATGCTTCGAAGACTACGAGGAGATGCTTTCGCAGGGGCAACTCGATATCGTCGTCATCGCTACGCCCATGCATTTGCACGCGCAGCAGTCGATCCAAGCATTGAATGCAGGTCTACACGTTCTGTGCGAAGTCACGCCGGCGGTCAACGTCGAAGAGTGCCGCCAGGTCGTGAGCGCTGCTCGCCAATCCACCGCCCATTACATGTTGGCAGAAAACTGCAACTATACGCGACAGTGCCTGCTCGTGGAAGAACTCGTGCGGCAGGGGTTGTTCGGATCGATATACTACGCCGAGGCCGAATACCTGCACGAGGTTCGTGATCTCAACGAACGAACGAAGTGGCGCCGCCGATGGCAGACGGGTATCGACGGGATCACGTATGGCACCCACGCTCTGGGCCCCGTTCTGTGTTGGATGCCTGGCGAACGAGTCAATCGGGTTTGCTGTGCTGGCAGTGGCCATCACTACCGGGATCCTCGCGGTGACCACTACCACCAGGACACGCATGTCATGCTTGCCCAGACCGAGGGCGGCGGCCTGATCAAGATCCGTCTCGATATGGTGTCGACGCGCCCCTCCGTGACCACGACCTATCAATTGCAGGGAACGACGGGATGTTACGAATCGGCCCG
>Ga0302133_10002911_pt1 | contig 10386 bp, 10 predicted proteins | sample CB9_331_MG_FD_203121 | JGI IMG/M metagenome (GOLD analysis project Ga0302133, IMG submission 203121) | Marine microbial communities from Western Arctic Ocean, Canada - CB9_33.1 | ecosystem: Environmental > Aquatic > Marine > Oceanic | place: Canada: Western Arctic Ocean | collected 2017-09-19 | reverse complement strand
GATCTGATAACCAAAATAAACGCCTCATAATCTGAAACTCCCATTATTAAGTTCCAGACCATTGAATCAATTAATGGTTAATGAGTTCTGACCCTAGAATTCCGCATCGGTATCCATTCGGGTGAGGTCATGATAGATGGCGCCGAGATTTATGGCGATGACGTGAACATCGCTGCCCGTTTGGAGGCTCTCGCGGAGCCGGGCGGCGTCTGCGTTTCCGGCCTTGTCGCCAACCAGGTGCGCCACCGCATGGACGAAGTTTCGTTCGACGACATGGGCGATCAAGAGGTCAAAAACATCGCCCAGCCAATCGACGATGAATTCAAAATTGATATTCTCGGATCTCGCCGAAAAATAATTTTCGTCGAAGGCACCGAAAGTAGTCTGGATAAGCCCCTATATAGCCTAGTGTTTCCTGGTATTTCCATCGTTGCTAAATCCAGTAGTCGAGATGTTGTGTACGCTGTAACCGGAATTCGGGGGGCTGATGGTCTGCATTGGGTTCACGCATGGGGAATCGTCGATAATGATCGGCGGTTTGACGAGGAAGTTCGCTCTCTTGAGGAGAAATGCGTCTATGCGCTTTCGGTATTCTCGGTAGAATCGATTTATTATCACCCCGAAATGCAAAAAAGACTTGCTGCCAAACAGGCGAATGTAACTGGCGATGATGCTGACGAAATGGTCAATCAGGCTAATCGAGCAGCAATCGATGCGATTCGTATCAGTATTGATCACCTCAGCATCCGCACTGCGGAAAAAGCGGTGCGCCGAGCGTACTTTAATCATATACCCAATAAGGCCGATATATCCGCTGGGGCAGACTCTATCGATGTACAGATCGACGTAGCCACCATAGTGGCCGAAGAACGCGACCGACTTACCCAGGAATTGGAAAATGAAAATTTGGAATCGATATTCGCATTTTATCCGGTTCGAGAATCTTCGGCACTTAATCAGATCGCCCATTGCCTCGGCTTTCAGGGACGAAATCAGTACGAAAAAGCTGTCTTGAATTTGTTGGTAGAGAGGCCGGAGGGTGGTGAAGGCGGGGAAGAGGACGCAATAACCTTCGTTAGGTCATTGTTCGGGTCCATCGTGGGCGACATAAACGCGGCATAAAATTGGTGGCTGTATTCAAACTTATGATGTTTTTGAAGGCAGTGTATATTTCCAACCGCCACTTGATTTGTTCCGATTTCGTACTATATCAGATTAGCCGCCTTCTTCCGACGCCAATCGCCACAGATTTTCGCCATTACCGGGGCGCATGGGGGTCAGGTTGGTGGCAGCGTAAACGGACTGGCGGGCAGATTTTCAGGCACCGCCGGTCATGTAAAAAAGCGGTATAAACCGTAAGGAACCGTTAGGAAAGCGCGTGAATCGGTATGGTCGTTTTGGCGGAAATATGTCGCACCCATGTGTTCCATCCGGGCGCGGCATACCAGGGGTGGTATGGCAGTTTGGTGCTCCCATCACAGAGCGGTGCCATGACGGACGCCCACATGGCCGACCATGCCATCCCCATGTGGGCTGCGCTATTGCGCCATTACCCGGACGCATGGCTGTCAGCCCGGGGGTGGCGTAACGGGCTGGCGGACGGAATTTTTGAGGACAATGCGCCGCAATAAATGTCCGTGGATGTCCATAAATGTCCATAAATGGTGATGATGTCCATGGCAACTCGGGTGTCGCATGTCGCACAATCGGCCATGCATCCGGCGCATATCTCGGGCGGGGTTCCGCATCCGGGGGAATGGGATTAGAATGCCACCAGCCATAATGAGAGACGGACATGCCGAGGAGATGGGACCATGGATGTAAGTGACGTTAGCAAGCCCGATTTTGAGGCCCAGTTCGCCGATGTGGCGGACATGGACGAATTCTATGAGCGCATCGAAGACATGGGCGTGGTCTGCGGCTGGCGTAAGGGCGGCGATCAGTCCCGGGACGCGGAGCCGTCATCGCCTTACAAATCGGCCCATTGGAAATACGCCCAGTGCCGGGCGGCTTTGGAGGTGGCGGCGACATTGATCAGCGCCGAGGATGCCGGACGGCGCATCCTTAATTTCCGCAATCCGATTCCGGAGAACGATCTCGGCGCATCCAGGACGCTCCTTAACGCCTATCAGCTTGTCATGCCCGGCGAAAAGGCGCCGTCGCACCGGCACACGGCGCACGCGCTCCGGGTCATACTGGATTCCAAAGACATGTATTCGGTGGTATCGGGCGAAAAGACACTGATGGAAACCGGCGACGTGGTGCTGACTCCGGGCGGCATGTGGCACAGCCACGAACATAACGGCGATCAACCCGCCTGTTGGATCGACGGGCTCGACGTGCCGCTGGTCAATCTGTTGCAGGTGCAGACCTGGGAGCCGCATCCGGACCGCTACGAGGTGGTCGAAAAAGTGTCGCAAGTGTCGCCCATGCGCTTCGCCGGCGAAGATATTCAAAGGCGGCTGGATGGAGCGGCGACGGACAAGCAAGGCTATTACGGCCCCCGGGTGCAACTGGAGGCGCCCGACATGCCGACCATCGGCATCAATGTGATGCGCCTCGAAGCCGGGCAGACGACGCGGAGCTATCGGACCAACGCCAATATCTCCTTCGCCTCCATGCAGGGATCAGGGATCACCATTATCGATGGCGAGGAGATCGACTGGAACCACGGCGATATTTTCGTGGCGCCCACCTGGCGCTGGATCGAACACCGGGCCAACGAAGACGTGCAACTGTTTTCCATGACCGATGCGCCGCTATTGGAATTCGCCAAGTACCTCAAGTTTGAAGGCAAGGATTAAAACCCGGGGGGACCTAAGGACATGACGACAGCGGCGGAAAACGAAACCCTGACCCGGGTTGGGCCGGGCACCAAGATGGGCGAATTGATGCGCCAGTTCTGGATACCGGCGGCCATGTCCTCGGAATTGGTGGCCGACGGCGATCCGGTGCGGCTCATGCTCTTGGGCGAAAAACTGATCGCCTTTCGGGATTCTTCCGGCAGGGTGGGCATCATGGATCACCGCTGCCCGCACCGTTGCGCCTCGTTGTTCTTTGGCCGCAACGAGGAAAACGGCCTTCGCTGCGTCTATCACGGCTGGAAGTATGATGTGGACGGCAATTGTTTGGAGATGGCCAACGTGCCGCCCACCCAAGACTTCAAGCAAAAGGTGAAGGCCAAAGCCTACAAGACCGGGGAACGCAACGGCCTGGTCTGGGTGTTCATGGGCGATCAATCAGCTGTGCCGGGCCTGCCGGAACACGAAGCCACGCTGGTGCCCGAAGAGCAGATGATGATCAATTTCAAGCTGCGCGAATGCAATTGGCTGCAGGCCATCGAGGGCGAGATCGATACCTCCCATCTGGGCTTTTTGCATTTTGGCAGCGTCGGCAAGGGCAATTTCGAGGGCGCCACTTTTCGCTCCACCGTCGCCAACCGAGCGCCGGAATATATCTCTAAGGAAACCGATTACGGCGCCGTTTACGCCGCCCACCGCCCAGCCGCCGAACGCCCGGGGCTAACCAATTGGCGCCTCGCCCATTTCCTGTACCCCTGCTTCGCCCTGCCGCCCCTGGCGGCGCTGGATACCAATGTCAGTTTGCGCTGCTATGTTCCCATCGACGACGAAAACACCATGTGCGTGATCCTGTTCAAAAAGGACAACCGGACGGCCGAAGATTGGGCCGAGCGCAACGCCATCGCCGGCGGCGACGATTTCCATTGCCTGCCCAATACGACAGATTGGAAGGGCCGCTTCCGGCTGCAGGAAAACAAGCAAAACGACTATTTGATCGACCGGGAAATACAGCGCACCAAATCCTTTACCGGCATCGGCGGCATTTTGTTGCAGGACCATGCCGTTGTCGAAAGCATGGGCTCCATCAGCGATCGCACGCTCGAACATCTGGCGCCGTCGGACCGGATGATCACCGAGACCCGCCGGGCGTTGTTGCGCGCCGCCGACGCTTACGCCAAGGACGGCACCTTGCCTGCCGCCGCAACCGATCCATCCGCCTTCGCCCGCACCCGCGGCGGCGCCTTTTTCACCGAAGAGGGCGCCGACTGGATCGAAGCCTATGAGGAGATCATGTCGGCGGCGCCCATCGCCAGCCGCATCGCGGCGGAATAATTCTTGTAGGGGCGGGTTTCAAACCCGCCCGCGTTCGGCCCGGCACCTCGTCTGCCTAACGCTCCGGGTTCCAGACGCGGGAGAACAGCGACACCGCGATAACGCCGCCGAACACAAATAGCCCAGCGGACACGAACGCAAACAGGGCCGCCGGGCCGGCGCCGAAAAACGCCACCGCCGCCCAGCCGCCGCCAGCCGCGACGATCAGGCGCAAGGCCCCGGCCGAGAATGGCCAGGCCATGTTGCCGGTGCCTTGGGAGGCGAAATAGAGCGCCATGCCAAGTCCGAACACGCCGTACATGGGACCGGCGATACGCAAATAGATCGCGCCGAATTCAAAGGCGCCGGCGTCGGATGTGAACAGGCCCAGCCAAAGGTTTGGCCAAATGGCGGCAGCGATGCCGATGGCGCCGGTGATGACGAAGATGGCGAGGCCGCCGGTCCAGGCGAAGGCCCGCGCCCGGGCAAACTGGCGGGCGCCGAAATTGGTGCCGACGGCGGCGGTCAACACGCCGCCGGTGCCGAACGCGATGGGGATCAGGATCAGCTCCAGCCGGCTGCCCAACCCATAGCCCGCCAGCGCCGCCGTCCCGTGTTCGGCGGCCAGGCGGGTGACGATGAGCACCGTGGCGATGGTCAAAAAGGCATTGCCGCAGGCAACGCCACCGACCTTGACAATGTCGTGGAACAACGCCGCTTGCAGCCTTGTGCCGGTCAGCGCCAAGCGCACACCGAGCCTGCCGCCGGCCAGGTAAGCGCCGAGGATGATCGCCGCCAGACCGAAGGCGGCGACCAGGGCCACCGCCGGGCCGCGAATGCCGAGCGCCGGCAGCGGCCCCCAGCCGAGGGTGAGGCCGCCGGCGAGGATAATCTGGAGGACGCTGGTGACGATCATCACGGCCGCCGGCAGCGCCATATTGCCGGTGCCGCGAATGATCGAGGCAAAGGTGTTGGCCAGCCACATGGCGATGCCGGCGCCAAACAGAATCTCGGCATAGGCGACGGCGCCGGTCAGCACCGCACCGGAGCCGCCGAGCAGACGGAACAAAGGCTGGGCGAAGATTGCGGCGATGATCAGGTAAGCCGCCGCCATGAGGAAAGCGATGACGATGGCGTGCAGGACAATGGCATCGGCGCGGGCCCTATCGCCGGCGCCGAGGGCGCGGGCAACGGCCGAGGAGATGCCGCCGCCCATGGCGCCCGCCGACATCATCGACATCAAGGTCTGGACGGGAAAAACAATTGCGAGGGAGGCAAGTGCGATGATGCCCAATTGGCCGACGAACCAGGCGTCGGCGATGGTGACCAGGGTTTGGATGGTCATGACCACGATATTGGGCGCCGCCATGCGACTGATGAGCGGCGCGATGGGAGCATTCAACAGCGCGCGCAATCGGGGATTATCCGCTGCTTGCATGGAACCGTAGCCTTTTTAAGGTTTTGGCGGCACCAGAACCAGCGCGCCGCCGAACAGGGCAGCAGCGATTAAAGGCAACACATCGGGCAGGGTCAACAGCCATGATGCCACCGCCGCCGCTCCGAGCCATGCCAGGGGCACGAAGCCGTGGAGTGCCGCCGCCCGGCGCGGGACCAGGAGAAAGGCGCCGAGGGTCAATAGCGCCAACGGCGCCGGCGACAATCCGAAGGCCGGGCTCGATGGCCAGGCCATGTCGGTGAATAGACCGAGGGTTGGATAGAGGAGCAATGAAGCGGCTATCAAAGTCAGCCCGCACCAGCCGCGAAGGCTGCGCTGGAAGCGGAATTCGAGGCGGCTCCTAAGGGCGCCGGAGAAAGCGATCAGGCAGCCCTCGGCGGCGAACAGGACGGCGAAGGCGGGGGCGGCGAAATTGATGGGAGCGTAAAGGATCCAATGAAAGGCAAGCCCGGTCCATATCCAGAAGACGGCGAGGATGGTGGCCACCGTCCGCCCGCTGCCTGGACCGGGGCGGAAAATGGCGAAGACAAGCAGCAGCCCTAAGCCATAGGCGGCAAACTGGGCCGGCCAGATGAAGGAATTATATTGACCGAGAATACCGAGATATACCTCCCGGCTGAAGGGGATCATGGCCTAAAGTTTTTCCACGTCGGCCAGCATGCGGCGGCGAAAGGCGGCATCGGGCAGCGGCCCCCGCCCGGCACCCATGTTCTCTTCCATGTGGGCAAGCTGGGAGGTGGCCGGGATGGCCAAGGTGACGGCGGGGTGGGAGACCACGAATTTGAGGAAAACTTGCGCCTAGTTTGCGGCGCCGATTTCCTTGGCCCAGCCGGGCAGGGGGCTGGATGCGTAGGCATCGAACAGACCGCCGCGCTGGAACGGGCGGTTGATGATTACGCCCAAGCCCTTCTCGGCGGCCAGCGGCAGCAGCCGTTGCTCTACCTTGCGGTCGATCATGTTGTAAGTGAACTGGACGAAATCGATGGGCTTGGTGGCCATGATCTCCTCGAAATCCCCATGCCGGCGGCCGTGGCTGGTGGTGATGCCGATATAGCGAACCCGGCCCTTGGCCTTCCAATCCAAAAGGGTTTCCAGATGGGCTTCCCAATTCAAGAGGTTATGAATTTGCAAAAGATCAAAGCGCTTTTCGCCCCACAGGGTTTCCGATTTTATCATTTGCGCGATGCCGTGGCTTTGCAGCGGCGTCCACACCTTGGTGGCGGAGAACAGGCGGCTCCGGTCGGCGGCGCGGCCAAGACCGTAGCCGATCACGGCTTCCGAAGACCCATACATGGGCGACGAATCCACCAGCCTGCCGCCGCCGTCGAAAAACGCCTGCAGGACAGACGCGCGGGCATCGCGCATGGCCCGGTCCCGGCCGACGTTGAAGGTGATGTACGATCCCATGCCGATCACCGGCAATCGCTCGCCGCCCGCAGATATGGGCCTTGTGTGCATGGCGGGCTTGGCGGCCAGAGCAGGGGCCCAACTGGCGGCGGCGGCCAGCGAACCAAGGAATGTGCGGCGGCTCAGATATCGCATCCTTCCAGTCTGCCACGTCCGGCGTTCGATTTGAAGGCGCGGCACCGGATTGTGATTGGGGACTTAGCGTCCGTTTTCGTCGATACGGCGGGCGGCAAAAATATCTTCCGCCGCACCGGCTTTGGGAGGGTAGATCCGTTGCTCGTTGATCATGCGCTTGCGCGCGTTGGCCTCGGCCCCGGTCGTTTTCACTTGCCGCTCCCAGCCTTCGGAATACATCGCACCGTATTCCCCGAGATCGATACAGGTGGTGTAGTTTGGCTGCCGGTAGGGACGCAAGGGCAGCCCCAGCAAATCCCGCGCCGCATTGTATCCCGCGTATTTCCCCATGGTCCCGGCATGCTGACACGACATCAGCGCCACATGGGTGTCATCGGCGGCGGCGTGGGCCATGTCGCCGGCGGCGAAGATATCGGTCCGGCCTTTGACCGAGAGGTTATCGTCCACATGCAATCGGCCCATCTCATCCAGGGTCCCGCCGATGTCCGCGCCCAACGGGCTCGCTTCCAATCCGGTGGCGACGATCACACTTGCGGTCTTGATGCGGGTGCCGTCGTCCAGGGTCAGATGGTCCGCCGCCGCCGCTTGGACCTGACGCCCCAAAAGGGTTTCAACTCCGGCTTCGTCCAAGGCTTCAGTAATGACCGGGCGGGGATTGTCGCCGATGTCGGGACCGATCACCGGCGCCCTGTCTATGAGGACAATTTTTGCATCCTTGGCGGCATCCGTATTTCCGTGGGCGTCGATGCGGGTGCGCATTTCCAAGGCCAATTCGATGCCGGTGATGCCGGCCCCAATGATCACGAAAGTACCGGAACCGGGCGCCGAGCCGCCGTTGGTTATGCGCTGCAAGTGCTCATCGAAAGCAACGGCGCCGTCATAGCTATCGATATTCCAGGAATTTTCGGCAAAGCCCGGCACCGGCGGCGATTTGAGCCGGCTACCCGCCGTCAAGATAAGCCGGTCATAGGAAACGGTTTCAGGTTCCCCATTAGGGGCGTTGAGTTGCACCGTCCGCGCCACCGGATCGATGGCGCGTGCCTCGGCGCACTTAAAAGGAATTCCGGCGGCATCGAAAATCGGGCGCAAGGGCTCGCGGAGGTTTTGCGGGTTTACCTCATAGAGCCTGGGCCGCATGGTGATGTATTCGGAATTGGACACGACGGTGACGGCAGTTTCGCCGCCATGCTGGCGCACCTGATCGGCCCCATTGAGCGCCGCGCTAAGCCCGGCAAAGCCGCCGCCGATGACGAGGATGTTTTGCATGCTATTTCCTTTTCCCTACGAATCGGTGCGCCGCGCCTGGGCGCGGGTTTCGAACCAGTCGCGGGACGCCTGTTTGATCTGAGCCGGCACAACTTGGCCGACGCTTTTGTCCAGATCGGCGAGGCTGCGGGCGCCAAGAACGCCCCGCATCTTAAGCTCCGCCTCCTGCATCAAGGCATGAATTTGGCAGACGCTGCTGGTCACCCGGTCCGGCGGATTGCCATCGTAGAGGATGCAGTTGCCCCTGATCTCCTTGCATTTGAACAAAGGCTGGCCGCCTTCGACGGCGTCGACGACCTGGAGGACGGATATATCGCCCTTAGGTTTCGCCAGCCGAAAACCGCCGCGCACGCCTTCCGCCGAAATGACCAGCCCGGCCTTTTCCAGTTTGGTGAACAATTTGGCGACAAAGGACGGCGAGATGCCTTGATACTCGGCCAGGTCCTTGGCGCTCGGCGGCGCCCGGTCCGCTGCCTCGGACAGGTGCAAAAGGCAATGCAGCCCATATTCAACGCTACTGCCATAGAGAGCCATGAGCGGACCTTAAATTATTAACTACGATTAAATTAGTCGTAGTTAATAACCGAATGTGACTTGGACCGCAAGAGCGTATTTGGGGCGGGCCTTAAAACGGCTCGAAATCTTGCAGCGCGGGCATGACTTTTTCGCCGAACAGGCGGATCGAACGCATCAGGTCATCTTCCGGCAAGTCGGAGAAATTGAACTCGCCCATGAAGGTGTTGAACAGACCCTTGGCGGCGGCATCGTGCAATTGTTCGGTCACCGTTTGCACCGAGCCGACAAACACAAGCTGGTTCGCCAGCAAATATTCGGGATCGAACAAGTTGGCCATGATCTTGGCGGCGCCGTCTTCGCCGCGGGCATTGAAGCGCTCGGCGTGGATGGCGACCCGCTCTTCGAAGCTTTGATCGCCCTCGGCCGGCGCCAGGAACCCTTCGTAGGCGCGGCTGGCGCGAAACAGTGCCGTATCCAGGGCCTTGTCGTCGCTCTCGTCTACATAGACCACCGTCGAATAGGCGATTTTGGGCCGGTAGTCCCAGCCCGCCTTGTCCCAGTCTTCCAGATATTTGCGGTAGCGGGGCGCCGCTTCGTCCCTCGGGAAGACCAGGAAATAGCCGGTGTTCATGCCGTTGGCGGCGCAGAACTCCAAGGTTTCGGGATCCCGGCTCTGCATCCACATGGGCGGGTAGGGCTTTTGCACGGGCTGCACCGAAAGGGTCGCGCTTTCCGTTTTGTGGTTCTCGCCGATGAAGGTGAAGGGCTGCTCCTCGCCATAGGCGGCGCGCAGGTAATCGAGATATTCCAGGGTCGGCGATTTGCGGTAATTGTAGTCGAGGCCGAAAGGCTCGAAATATTTGGCGTTGATGCCCGGCACCAGACCGACCTCCAGCCGCCCGCCGAGCATCTGATCGACGATCGCGATTTCCTCGGCGAGGCGCAGCGAATTGTAGAGCGGCACGACGTAGCCCATGGGGCCGACGCGCATATGCTTGGTGCGGGCGCCGGCGCCGACCGCAAACAGGCTGGGCGACGACATCCAGCTTTCGTGGGGAACGAAATGATGCTCGACGCAGAAGGCGTAATCGAAGCGGAGATCGTCGCACAGCTCCAACTCGCGCCAGAGCTGCTCATATCGGTCGTGCGGTGTCATGCCGGGCTTGCCCCAGACGTGGGAAAAATGGGCAAATTTCATGGCGTCCCCCCTTATTGTAATCGCCAGTTACGCTTAACGTTTTTATTGGGCGGGTTGCGCCGCCTCCGCTTCCCTGGCCAATCTCGGTACCGGGTTCTCGTTGATCGGAAAATGCACGAAAGCCGCCGCCACGCCCAGGAATATTCCGCCATAGAAGATGGGATTGTAGTTGCCGATGCTGTCATAGACCACACCGCCGAGCCAAATGCCCAGGAAGCTGCCGATCTGATGGCTGACGAAGGTAAAGCCGACCAGGGTCGACATATATTGGGTGCCGAATATCTGCGCCACCAGCC
>Ga0302133_10002909_pt1 | contig 10389 bp, 9 predicted proteins | sample CB9_331_MG_FD_203121 | JGI IMG/M metagenome (GOLD analysis project Ga0302133, IMG submission 203121) | Marine microbial communities from Western Arctic Ocean, Canada - CB9_33.1 | ecosystem: Environmental > Aquatic > Marine > Oceanic | place: Canada: Western Arctic Ocean | collected 2017-09-19 | reverse complement strand
ATCACGGGCCGCCATATCAGTGACCGCCAGGCCGAAGGAAAGTCGCGACTGGTTCTGCACCTTGGCGACCCATTCGGGGTTAGTGCTGGCGGCGCTCATGCGGGTTCTCCCAGTTCGGCCATCGCTTTTTCAAAGACCTCGTCGGGGACCATGTTGTTGTGCCAGAGATGGGTGTCTTCAGCGAAGCTGACGCCCTTGCCCTTGACGGTGTGGGCAATGATTATCGAAGGCTTATCCTCGACATACGGAAGCTCGTCGAGGGCGCTGATGATCTGGTCCATGTCATGACCATCGATCTCGCGCACCGCCCAGCCAAAGGCCCGCCATTTGTCGGGCGCCGGCTCCAAGGTCAGCATTTCGGAAACGTGGCCGCTTTGTTGGACCTTGTTGTAGTCGAGGATCGCCGTCAGGTTCGCGGCCTTCTGGTGTGATGCGGCCATTGCCGCTTCCCAGTTCGAGCCTTCTTGAAGTTCGCCATCGCCGAGCATGACGATGGTGCGGAACCCCTTGTTCTGCAGCCGGGCCCCCAGCGCTACGCCGAGCCCGATAGACAGGCCGTGGCCGAGGCCGCCGGTGCTCATCTCCACACCGGCCATCTTGATGTCCGGGTGCATGCCGAACAGTGATTCATAGGCATAGAATTGGTCCAGCACCGCATCGTCGATGAACCCGGCCTGGGCCAGCACCGCCCCGAGGGCCGCATTGGCATGGCCTTTGGAGAGGATGAAGCGGTCACGGTCCGCCCAATCAGGCTCGCTGGGACGTAGCCGGAGGTGATGGAAATACAGGGCCGCGAGAATATCCGCCGCCGATAATGATCCACCCATATGCCCGGATCCCGCAGCATGCAAAGCACGCCAGACATTGCGTCGGATTTGCAACGCATGGGCACGCAATTCGTCAAGCGTGGCCTCTCTATTGGTCAGCATGGCCAGGGGCTCCCTCGGGGTGGTCAGTGCATACCACCCTGTAGTTTTTCAAAAGCTGACGCAGGTGGCCAGCCCGTTCTCGTGCCGGGCGGTGAAAATCAGCCCGCTGTGACCCAACGATGATCACAGGTGCACGGAGGCGCGTTGTGGCTGAGCCGTCTTTAGCGTACGGTGCCGGTTCAATTTGTCCGTATGAGGCGTCACGCTATGAAACGATCGAGAACCCTGACTCTGGCGCTGATGAGCGCGACTGCGCTCACCCTGGCAGCCTGTGACAATCCGGAGGAGGTGGCGGTCTTTGAGACAGTCGAGCAATGCGCTACCCAGGACGGGTTTAATCTTCAGGCTTGCGAGGCCAATATGAAGCAGGCTCAGGCCGAACATGTTCGCGTCGCGCCGAAATACACCTCGGCGGCCGATTGCGAGGCTGATTTCGGCGCCGAGCAATGCGAGACCTCCCCCCAGAGAACCACCAGCGGCGGCTCGGTCTTCATGCCGCTGATGATGGGTTACATGATGGGCAATATGATGAGTGGGCGTTCCGGCGTCGCCACGCAACCGCTCTATCGCTCCAGGGATGACGCGAAGAACTTCCGTACCGGCGACAATCAGAAAGTTTCGGGCAAGACCGGTATTTCCAAGGTATCAGGCCAAACTGCGCGGGCGCCGAGCACCAAGACCTCGACCATTAAGCGAGGCGGTTTCGGCTCTGCCGCCCGCGCCCGCGCGTCGATGGGCAAGTTCCGCAGCTTCGGCGGCTGAACGCCTGCTTCATGCAACGCATCACGATTGAAGAGCGCGACGACTGGAAAACCCAGGCGGACGAGCTGGGCTTCAATTTTCATACCCTCTATGGCGCTGCCTATTGGGATGAGACCGCCTGCTATCGCTTTGGTCTGCAGCAGATAGAGAACGATATCGAGGATCCCAGCGAGGAAATCGAGAAAATGTGCTTCGAGGTGGTCGCCCGGGCGCTTGATAGCGAAGAGATCATGGGCAAGTTGGCGATCCCCGAGGGGTTTTGGGATTACATCCGTTCTAGTTGGATGAACCAAGAAAAGAACCTATATGGCCGTCTGGATCTATCCTATGACGGCAATGGCCCGGCCAAGTTGTTGGAATACAATGCCGATACGCCGACCTCGCTCTATGAAAGCGCGGCCTTCCAGTGGGTCTGGTTGGAGCAGGCGATGAAGCGGGAGATCATTCCGCCGGGTTGCGACCAGTTCAATTCCATCCACGAAACCATGGTCGAGGCGTTCCGTAATTTCGGCATCCCGGGGAAATTGCATCTGGCCTCTTGTAAGGGCAGCGACGAGGATGCCGGGACCGTTCATTATATCGAGGAGTGCGCCGCACAAGCCGGTTTGGAAACGGCTTTTCTGTTCATGGAGGATATCGGCATCGACGCCGCCGGCCGCCTGACGGACACGGATGACTTGACTATTTCGACCTTGTTCAAGCTGTACCCCTGGGAATGGGTGATGGCCGATGAATTTGGCCGTGCCTTGCCGAAAAGCGGCGTGACGGTGATTGAGCCGGCTTGGCGCGCGATCCTGTCGAACAAGGGCTTGCTGCCATTGCTCTGGGAGATGTTCGAGGGCCATCCCAACCTGTTGCCGGCCTATTTCGCTGATGATCCCCGCGCTGCTGATCTGCAAGGCGGCTATGTTCGCAAACCGCTCTTGTCCCGCGAGGGCGGCAATGTCGAGATGGTGCGGCCCGGCGAAGAGACTCTCATGGTCGAGGGCCCCTACGGCGAAGAGGGCTTCATCGTCCAGGCGCTGCATCCGTTGCCGGTCTTCGAGGGTAATCATACGGTCATCGGCTCCTGGCTGGTGGCCAGTAAACCTTGCGGCATGGGCATCCGCGAGGACAATTCGCCGATCACCAAGGACAGCTCGCGGTTCCTGCCGCATGTAATTTTGGACTGACCGGCCGAACGTTCCTTAGCCACCGCCGGCTGAGGGCGGGCGGCGCACCAGGCTCCAGACATTCGGCATCTCACCGACCGGTACTGTGATCAGGCTCGGCGCATCGAGGGCGAGGTGACGCGACAGTACTTCCTCCAATTGCGCCTCGCTTTCGGCCTTCTCACCCTTCATGCCGAAGGCCTCGGCCACCTTGACCCAATCTGGGTTGGCCAAGTCGACGGCGATATGGCGGCCACCGAACTGGTTGGCCTGGATGGTTTTGACATTGCCGTAGGCGCTGTTGTCGAAAACCACGACGGTGACCGGGATCTTGTGCAGTACGGCGGTCGCCAGTTCCTGCATGGTGAAGCCGAAGCCACCATCGCCGACCGTCGCCACCACCTTGCGGTAAGGGGAGCCGATTTTCGCCCCCAATGCGGCTGGATAGCTCCAGCCCAGGGTCGCCTGAAAGCCCGGCATGAAGAAGCTGCGGGGTTGATAGAACGGCATGCCGAAGCGGCTGAACACCGTGAAGCGCGTAACATCGGCGAACAGCATGCCGTCCCTTGGCAGAGCCGCTCGGACCGCCCGGTTATAGCCGGATAGCGGCTCCAGGGCGTCAAGCTGAACGGCGATCTCCTGACGCACCGCATCGGCGCCTTGCCATAGCTCGGTCCGCCTTGGGTCCAAGTTAGATAAGGCCATGTCAAGGCGGGCGAGGCCAATCTGGGACGAGGTGAGCAGCGCCACGTCGGATTTGCGCGGCTTGACGATCTGTGTCGGGTCGATATCGATGCGGACCAATGCAACCTCGCCGACCCGGCCCCAGGCCAGTCCAGGCGTCGAAAAGCGCCGGCCAACGACCAGTGCCACATCGGCATCATCCCAGAGGCGCTGTCCGGCGAGTTGGTTGAAAGCCAACGGATGCTCGTCCGACAATGCGCCGCGACCGCTGGGTGACATCACCACCGGCGCGCCAAGCTTCTCCGCTACTGCCTTCAGTTCCCCCTCGGCCCCAACCACGCCGCCGCCAACCAAAATGATTGGCCGCTTGGCGCCATGCAGCCGCTTTGCCGCATCGGCGAGCAAGATCGCATCGGGTTGGGGTGCCGGGCGCGGGGTTGCGGCGGGCAGTGGTTCGACCTCTGCAGTGGCCAAATACTGGTCCGGCGCCATCTCAAACAGGGCGGCCTTGTTTCGCCCGGAATGGCAATGGGTAAAAGCGGCGTCGAGCAGCGCCGGAACCTCACTCGGGTGATCAGCGCGCTCGGCCCAATCGACCACGCCCCGGCTCATCGCCAGCTGGTCCTTGACCTCATGGGCGATGCCGTAATTCTTGCCAATATGCTGCGAAGGGATTTGCCCGGTGATCCCGAGCACCGGTTGGTTCGCCGAGTTAGCGGTGATCACCGCCGTCATCGCGTTCAGCAACCCCGGCCCGGGCACGATCGCAAACACCCCGGTGCGCCCAGTCGCCTGGGCATAGCCCATCGCCATGAACGCCGCGCCTTGCTCGTGCCGCGAGTGCACCACCTTCAGATTGTTCCGGCGCTCGTAAAACGCGTCATAAAGCGGGTCGAGCTGAACTCCGGGAATGCCGAAGACGGTATCGACGCCATTGTCGATCAACGCGCGGACGACGGCCTGGCCGCCAGTCATGACGGGCATGATGAGACTCCGTGGTGAGGGTGGCGGTGGAGACGCCAGGAGCGGGAAGTTTGGCCGACGGGAGCGTCTGGAGCAATGGGGGAGGGGGTATTGGAAGTGGGAGTGAAAACGGAAAATTTCAAAGTGTTCAACGATCCGCCGGTAGCGCATCTAAAATCCATTTCGCCTGTTGAGCGGCCTCACTTGGATGCAGGGACTCGATTGAGTGGCCGGTGAGGCTGTGCAACGCCCGGGAGGTTTCCCGGGTGAAATGAACCGTTCCGTCTGCGTCGAGTGCGCCAATGCCGTCCCAGGCGAGCGATGCAGTGTTGGTCGCTACCGCTGCGTCCACACTCCAGCCCTCGGCCAAGTCTAGCTGCAGATGCTTGCCCTCGACAACTACCGGATAGCCGCCGGGCAAACCCAAAATCCCCGGCAGGTGCGTTCGGCTCGGCCCTTCCGCCGCCAATGCCTTGAGCGCAACAAGGCAGGCTGATGCGGTCACCCGGTTGAAATGCAGGTCGTACGGAAACGGAAACGGCTCGCGCAGGATCCGGTGGCCGAGATCGCTTACGTCCTTGCCCGCCGCCAAAACCTGCAGCTGATAAGGCGGCAGCGCATCCAACGGCTCTTCGCGCATCACGTAATATTCGAAGGCGTGCTGGGCGACGAGCCGTATCTCGACCTCCGTTGGATCGACAGACAGGGCCTGCCCGACCCCGGCCTGAATTTTGGCGATCGGCTCCTGCAAATTGCCGACCCCGCAATGTGGTCCATGTCCCGAGCGGGTGAGGCACGGATTGATCACATCGGGAAACGAAGCGGCGATCCAGATGCCGTCAAGATCCGCCTCGGCCATCCGCTCGCGCAACACTGCCATTGGCGCCAGATGCAGGCTCATCAGTGCGGCAAAAGGCAGCGCGCCGGTTGCCGGGTCCTCGGTCCGCCACCAAGGCCGAAGCGATGGCGCGCTGAAGATAACGTCGGGAGCAAGCGCCCGAAGCTGTTTCGCGCAGTCCGGATCGTTGAAATCGAGCTCCACTGCCTCGAAACGTGGGAAATATCCGTCCAGGCCGGCCCCGATTAAGGCGTTGTTAATGCGCTGTTGGGCTTTGCGGCCGGAGCGGCTGGCGACGACGATGCACCGGAACAACCCGCTCCGGCTCACCGCCTCCAGAACATGGGTGCCGAGCTCGCCGATGGAGATGATCAGCAGGGTGTCGAAACCTGGCGCCCCGGATACCCTTGCCGTCTCGATTGCCCCTGGCCGCCCCAAGCCGCTCTATGCCGCCACGCCGAAATCGATCACCGAGCGGATCACCTTGCCGGCCTTCATGTTGGCGAAGCCTTCGTTGATCTCCTCGAGCTTGATCGTATCGGACACCCAATCATCCAGATGCAGCCGCCCCTGCATGTACAGCTCGATCAATCGCGGCATGTCGACCCGGAAACGGTTCGAGCCCATGGACGAACCCTGGATCTTGCGCTCGTCCAGGAAATCAAATCCATGCAACTCGATCTTCTCGCCGAAGGGCACCATGCCTACAATGGTGGCGGTGCCGCCCATGGCCAGCATTTCGAAGGATTGCTCCACTGTCTTCTTCAGTCCGAGACACTCGATCGCATGGTGAACGCCGCCCTTAGTTATCTCCATGATCCGGGCGACCGGGTCGCCGTCATTGGGGTCGACGAGATCTGTCGCCCCAAGCTTGGTTGCGAGTTGTAGTTTGGTTGGGTTGGTGTCGACCGCGATGATGCGTCCGGCACCGGCGACAAAGGCGCCATTGACCGCCGCCATGCCGACACCGCCGCAACCGATGACCGCTACAGTCTCGCCCATTTTGACGGCCGCGGTGTTGACCGCCGCGCCAAAACCGGTGATCACCGCGCAACCGATTAGCGCCGCGCGGTCGAAGGGCATGTCCTTGCGAATTTTTACGATGGCGTTCTCGTGCACCAGCATCTGCTCGGCGAAGGAAGATAGATCAAACCCGGTATGCAGCTGTTCCGGCCTGTCCCATTCGAGGCGGCGGGCCTTCCCCGGCGGTAGCTTGACGTCGGTATTGCTGCAGATCATCGGTCGCCCGGTCATGCAATTCTCGCAGATCCCGCAGAACACTGACATGCAGGTGATGACATGGTCACCAGGCTGCACATAGGTCACCTCGGAGCCGACTTGCTCGACGATCCCGGCGGATTCGTGTCCCAACACGACCGGTAGCGGGTGTGGATACAACCCCTCGATGAAATGCAGGTCGGAATGGCAAAGCCCGGCGACGGCAGTACGGATCATCACCTCACGGGCCTGCGGTTTGCGCACGGTGATATCCTCGATCACCAGCGGTGTATTTGGCTCGTAAAGGACGGCGGCTTTCATCGGTTCGGTGCTTCCTCTTTGCTTTTGTTTATTTTTACAGGAACTATCCTAGATCATTGGCAGTTTTGTAAAGAACCCCGCCTCTTCCATTTTCCGCATCTCCGGCTTTCGTAGGGCATCGGATCTTCCAGGGCGCCCACTAGCAGAACTGTGATTGTCGTTCCCCTCGCGCCCATCCCGTCACCAATAGATCGTGGAAATTCACCCGCCGACCATTAAACAAACGGGACAGGTTTCCAACGCGATGGAAAGGTATTCATGGGCAAGACACTGTTTCAAAAAATCTGGGACGAGCATGTCATCCACGAACGCGAGGACGGCAATGCTCTGCTTTATGTCGATCGCCACTTGACCCATGATCTGCATCACCGTCTGTTCAAGGTGCTGCAATCGAAGGGCCTCAAGGTGCGCGAGCCGGATAAATTGTTCGGCGTCCCCGATCACAGCGTCCCAACCACCGCCAAGACCGTCGAGGATATTCCCGAGGGTGAGATGCGCGAGACCGTGGCCGGCCTGCAGCAAGCCGCCGATGATTTCGGCTTTCACCATTTCTCAATGACCGACGAGCGTCACGGCATCGTCCATGTCGTCGGCCCGGAGCAGGGCATTACCTTACCCGGTCTGACCCTGGTTTGCGGCGATTCTCATACCTCGACCCATGGCGCGCTCGGCTGTATCGCCTTCGGTATTGGCTCGACCGAGGTGCAGCATGTTCTGATCACCCAAACCCTGTGGCAACGCAAGCCCAAGACTATGCGGATCACCATCACTGGCCAGCTTGGTTTTGGGGTCAGCGGTAAGGATGTCATCCTCGCGGTGATTAAAAAGATCGGCGCCGCTGGCGGGACTGGCTATGCCATCGAATACGCCGGCTCGGCGATCGATGGCATGTCGATGGAAGGGCGGATGACTGTCTGCAACATGACTATCGAGGCGGGCGCACGTTTCGGCATCATCGCGCCGGACGACAAGACGATCGAGTACTGCGCCGGTCGACCCTTTGCACCACAAGGCGAGAAGTGGGATGAAGCCAAGGCCTATTGGCGCGGGCTGACTTCGGACGCCGGCGCCCGGTTCGATGTGGAAATCACCCTGGACGGCGGGGCCATCGCGCCGATGGTTACCTGGGGCAACAGCCCGCAATGGGTCTTGCCGGTCACCGACTGCGTGCCAGACCCAACCAGCGAGGTCGATCCGCAGGTCCGCGCCGACATGGAAGCGGCCCTCGACTACATGGATTTGAAACCCGGCATGGCGTTGTCGGATATCAAGGTGGATACGGTTTTCATCGGCGCCTGCACCAATAGCCGGATTGAGGATATGCGCGCCGCCGCTGCGGTCGCCAAAGGGCGTCGAGCCAAGGCCCGCACCCTGGTGGTGCCGGGATCCGGTCTGGTGAAGAAACAGGCCGAGGCCGAGGGGCTCGACAAGATCTTTATCGAGGCGGGCATGGAATGGCGCGAGCCGGGGTGCTCCATGTGCATCGCCCTGAACGGCGATATGTTGGCGCCGGGAGAACGCGCGGCCTCAACCAGCAACCGCAACTTCCGCGGCCGCCAAGGCCCTGGTAGCCGCACTCACCTGCTCAGCCCGGCGATGGCCGCCGCTGCGGCGGTAACCGGTCACCTCACCGACGTCCGCACGCTGATCGAGGAAGTTTGATGATGACGTCGAAGCCGGGCTTAACCCCGTTCACCACCTTTAGCTCGGTCGCGGTGCCGATCGATATCCCCAATTGCGACACCGACCAGATCATCCCGGGTCGTTTTCTGCGCCGCGCCTCTACGGATCCGGACTATGACCGCATTTTGTTCCACGATCTGCGGTTCAACGCCGACGGCTCTGAGAAGGATTTTGTCTACAACCGCGCGCCTTATCGGGAGGGCCGAATCTTCGTCACCGACATCAACTGGGGCTGCGGTTCGTCGCGGGAGCACGCAGTATCGGTGCTAACCGCCAATGGTGTCCGGTCGGTGATCGCGCCGAGCTTTGGCGATATCCACTACAGCAATTGCATTAAGAATGGCGTATTGCCGATCCAACTCTCGGGTGAGCATTGCGCGACCCTGCGCCGGCAATTGCGCGAAAGCCCGGGCGCGGAGATCGCTATCGACCTGGATACCCAGAGCCTGACCGGTCCGGATCAAACCGGTTACGCCTTCGAGATTGATGCATTTGATAAGCACCGGCTGCTCAACGGACTGGACGATATTGGCCTGACCATTGAGTTTGAGGACAAGATCGCCGATTTCGCCAAGACTTACGCCAAGCGGCACGGTTGGGCCGGCTGATGGTGGTGATTTTCCCGCCAGATCCGTCGTCCTGGCTCCATGGCGACGGGCACCCGCCCGGTAACCGATAAGGACATCACAAAATGACCAAGCGCCTGCAGGATAAAGTGGCGATCATTTCCGGCGCCGGCTGTGTCGGGCCGGGCTGGGGAAACGGGCGGGCCACGACCTATCGGTTCATCGAGGAAGGCGCCAAGGTCTTCGCCGTCGACCGATCCGAAACCGCACTTCAGGAAACCGTGGAACGGACGGCCGAGCTTGGCGTCGAGCTGTGCACTCATATCTGCGACGTTACCGATGGCGCCTCGGTAGAAACCATGGTCGCGGCGTGTATCGAGCGGTTCGGGCGCATTGATGTTCTGGTCAACAATGTCGGCGGTTCAGCCGCTGGCGGGCCGGTGGAAATGGCCGAGGAGGTCTGGGACGCGCAGATCGACCTCAATCTGAAATCCGTGTTCCTCACCTGCAAGCACGTCTTGCCGCAGATGGAAGTGCAAGGCAGTGGTGCGATTGTCAATCTCGCCTCGACCTCGGGGCTTAGATGGACCGGCTCTGCCCAGGTCGCCTATGCCGCCACCAAGGCCGGGGTGATCCAATTGTCCAAGGTTGTGGCCATGCAATACGCCCCACATGGCATCCGGGTGAACACGATCGTTCCCGGTCAGCTGCACACACCAATGGTCGAGGTCCGCCTCGCCGGACAGCGCGCCGGCGGCGACGTTGAGAAACTGCTGGCGCAGCGCCTGGCCCGAATTCCCCTCGGCTTCATGGGCGATGGTCGCGATACCGCCAATGCGGCGGTCTATCTCGCCTCTGACGAGGCGCGCTTCGTTACCGGTACCGAGATCGTGCTTGATGGGGGAATGTCGGTGCGGGTCGGATAGATGACTGATCTATCGGGGAAACCCGGTTTATAAGACAGGCAAAAAACGGGGACGTAGGGAAATGCAGTTCGAACATGTTTTGGTGACCGGCGCCGGCGGGTTGATGGGCGGTTATGTGATCAACGAGCTGAAGGGGCGGTGCAAGCTTTCTGGCCTGGATGTGTTGCCCGACAAGAGCAACATCCCGCATATCGCCGATACCATCGTCAATCCCGATGCGGTCAGCCGGGCCTGCGAGGGCATGGACGCCGTCGTGCATATCGCGGCAATCCCGAATATCTGGAGCGGTACCGGCGACGAGATCATCCACACTAATGTCACCGGCACCTGGAATGTGCTGAAGGCCGC
>Ga0302133_10002895_pt1 | contig 10417 bp, 12 predicted proteins | sample CB9_331_MG_FD_203121 | JGI IMG/M metagenome (GOLD analysis project Ga0302133, IMG submission 203121) | Marine microbial communities from Western Arctic Ocean, Canada - CB9_33.1 | ecosystem: Environmental > Aquatic > Marine > Oceanic | place: Canada: Western Arctic Ocean | collected 2017-09-19 | reverse complement strand
CCGCTCAGCGGGTCGACGAGATTTTTTCCCGCTGGGACTCGAATACGTCCGCCGGATGCGCCGTCGGCGTATCGGTGAACGGCCTCACCGTTCTCGAGCGAGCCTACGGGATGGCGGATCTCGAACACGGAATTCCGAATACGCCGGCGACAATCTTCGAAGGTGGATCGCTGTCCAAGCAATTCACGTCGGCGGCGATCGTGCTCCTCGCCATGGACGGTAAGATCTCCCTCGACGACGACGTCCGAAAATACATCCCGGAGCTTCCGGACTACGGCGACCCGATCACGCTGAAGCATCTGATGACACATACGAGCGGACTCCGGGACTGGGGCTCCGTTGCCCAGATATCCACGTGGGGACGTGAACAGCGCAGTCATGACCATGACTGGGTCGTCGACATTCTCAGCCGGCAAACCGCTCTGAACTACGAACCCGGCCGCCAGTATTCCTACACGAACTCGGGATACAACCTGCTCGCGGTGATCGTGGCTCGGGCGAGTGGAATGTCCTTCGCAGAGTTCTCGACGGAGCGCGTGTTCAAGACACTGGGTCTCACGAATACGCAGTGGAGAGACGACTATCGCCGCATCGTTCCTGGCCGGAGTTCGGCTTACAACGCAACCCAGGACGGCGGCTGGGAAATCAACCGGCCCATCGAATACGTGCATGGGAACGGAGGAATCCTCACCACGGTCGGCGACCTCACCCGGTGGAACCAGGCACTCACCGACGAGCGCTTCGGGCCGGATTTTACCCGCATGATGCACGACCAAGCCGAACTCAACGACGGGTCTCAGATCACCTACGCGGGTGGCCTACAGGTGAACAGGAGTATGGGCGTCCGCACCATCTCTCATACGGGCTCGACGGCCGGATACCGCGCTTTCGCGGCCAGATATCCGGACCAAGGGCTATCCGTCTCGATGCTGTGCAACGCCTCGAACGCTCCAACCGGCGGCAATGGGCAGGCCGTCGCCCGAGTTTATTTGGGCGATGCCGTGCAGGACCCTGTCGCCGCTGAGGGGGTCCCGGTGTCCGCGGAAACGCTGGAGGCCTACGCCGGGCTCTATCGTGACCCCGTCACCGGCAACACGGTGAATTTGCGGGTCTCGAATGGGACGCTCCGCGCCGGCACAGCACGACTGACCCCACTCTCTGACACCCGATTCCAGGTCGGGACCAGGCAGACCTTCTATGACTTTCATAAAGATGGCCCCGGGCGTCCGTCCTTCAGCGTCAACTCCTGGGAGTACACAGAATTAAGCTACGAGCCCGTGGACGCCTGGCAGCCCAGTTCGGCTGAACTGGCCGCCTTTGCCGGCACTTATGAGAGCACGGAAGCCGAGACGACGTATGAGATCACCGTCGAGGACGGCGCTTTGACAGTGTGGCAGCGGCCCGGCCACACCTTCGAACTCACGCCGGTCTACGAGAACGCCTTCAGGGGACGATCCGGGTCTATTCTACGCTTTCGGCGCGACGCGGACGGCCAGATTGAAGGGTTGAGCCTCAGCGTCTCGCGCGTCTACGACATGCACTTCAAGCGAACCGGGAGGCCAGCCTCCGTGACCGACCAATAGCCCGATCTCCGCTGACGGCAGGTGGCCGAGAAGGAAGCTGGAACCCCTCAATCCATTCGACGTATTGAACGAACGCCGTGTTCCATTACCGTTTCGGTCCGGTGACCAACTGCTGGAGTCCTAAGTGAGTCCCACGTCCGCACCAGTCAGCCCGCGCGAGCGGCTGCAGGGTGTGCTGCCCGAAGTCGAGATCGTAGCGCTCACGCCGTTGATCGAAGAGATCGACGAGTTGAAGCGGACTCGTAACGCCGTGGTGCTCGCCCATAACTATATGACGCCAGATATCTACCACGGCGTGGCAGATCTGAAGGGTGACTCCCTCGCACTCGCTCGCATGGCAGGCGAGACCGAGGCCGAGGTCATCGTGATGGCCGGGGTCCACTTCATGGCCGAGACGGCCAAGATCGTGAATCCGGACAAGACGGTGCTCATCCCGCACACGGAAGCCGGGTGCTCCCTCGCGGACGGGATCACAGGCGCTGACGTACGGCTCCTGAAAGAACGATATCCCGGCGTCCCAGTTGTCACCTACGTGAACACTTCGGCAGATGTGAAGGCCGAATCGGATATCTGCTGCACTTCTGGGAATGCGGTCGAGGTCGTCAACTCGCTCGGGGTCGATCGGGTCATCTTCCTCCCGGACCAGTATCTAGGGAAGTGGGTCGCGACCCAGACCGACGTTGAGATCATTCTCTATGAAGGGTCGTGCATGGTGCACGAACGCTTCACCGGAGAAGAACTACGCGGCTATCGTGCGCTCACGCCCGGCGTGCAGATCATCGCCCATCCGGAGTGCCCACCCGATGTCCTCGAGGAGGCCGATTTCGTGGGGTCCACCGCGGGGATGATCCGCTGGGTGCGCGACGAACGCCCCAGTCACGTCGTCATGGTTACCGAGTGTTCGATGGCAGACAACGTGGCCATCGAGTCTCCAGACACTGAATTCGTGAGGCCCTGTAATTTGTGTCCGCACATGAAGCGGATCACGCTGGAGGGAATCCGGGACAGCCTCCGCGATATGAAACACGTCGTCGAGGTCGATCCTGAGGTCGCCGCACGCGCCCAGTCTGCCGTGAGTCGCATGCTCGAGGTACACGCCTGACGACTGAATCTGCTCTCGATGGCTTCCTGAAAGCCGCCCTCGAGGAAGATCTCGGCGAGAACGGCGACCTAACGTCGCAGAGTGTCATCCCGGACGACGCCGTCGTCGTGGGTGCGCTCGTGGCCCGAGAGGCCGGATTCATCGCGGGCCTGGATGTGGCACTGCGCGTGTTCACCCTGGTCGATCCGGAGGTCGAAGTGACCCGGATCGTTACGAACGGATCTCGTGTCGAACCAGGCCACGACCTAGCTGTGGTGGCCGGGCCAGCACGTTCGTTGTTGGCCGCTGAACGGCTTGCGTTGAACCTGCTGGGGCAGCTGAGCGGTGTGGCCACCTCCACGCGCGCCCTGGTGGATCGGGTCGCGGGCACGAAGGCCACCATAATCGATACCCGAAAGACCGTGCCAGGTATGCGCTCCCTTCAGAAGGCGGCGGTCCTCGCGGGTGGTGGTGGCAATCACCGCATGGGGCTCTACGACGCAGTGCTCATCAAGGACAACCACATCGCGGCGGCGGGATCCGCGGCCGCGGCGGTCACGTCAGCGCGTGCTCATGTCGGGCCAGACGTGAAGGTCGAAGTCGAGATCGATTCGGTAGACGATCTGGATGCCGTCATCGAGGCCGGAGCCGACATCGTGATGTTGGACAACATGGACCCCGAGACGATGCGGGCCGCTGTGGAGCTGGCAGCCGGCCGGTGTGTGCTCGAGGCTTCCGGGGGCATCACTCTTGAGACCGTACGTGCCGTCGCGGAAACTGGCGTCGACTGGATCTCCGTGGGATGGATCACACACTCCGCGCCCGCGCTCGACGTCGCGTTGGACTTCGAAGCCTAGGCGAGACTAGGAGCCGGACGGCACCTCTGAAGCCCGACCACCGATCGCCAAGTGAGCGATCCGCCCGCCCGGGCCGACCGCCCAGCCATCCTCAGCTCCCGTGTGGGCGACCGCCCAATAGCTAAGGGTGTCGACGGTGACCCACGTCTCCGCAAAGTCAGTGGACCATGAGAGCCCCCGCGGGCCCACGGCGAGGATGTGAGACTCCGGCCCGAAATCAACCAGAGCCGCCCCGTAAACGGGGCCATCAATGGAAGGGGCCGCAGCGAGCTGCCACGTCGCTCCACCGTCCAGGGTCGTGACCATGTTGTCGGTACGCACGGAGTCCTGACCAATGATGCCGCCCATGGCGATCCCGTGGCTCTCGCGGTTCATCTGAACCGTAGTGAGGCCGGCAGAAGTGCCGCCCGGAACCGGTACATCGGTGGCAGTCCACGTCACACCGTAGTCCAGAGTGCTCAGCACTCGAGCTCGCTCCCCATTCCCAGTCGCGATCCACGCACGGCCGTCATCGCCGGTGACGAGACAGGTGCCGCTCGCGGCGAAACCACCCTCGCCTTGGAGGGCTACCGGTAGCCTTTCGGCAGGCACACGTCCCCATGTGGCTCCACCATCTTCGGTGGACAAAATGAAGGGGACCCCGTCCACCGCATCGCCATACACGAGGCCTCGGTCCTCGGACCAGAAATCCATGCAGTCTATGAAGGCGCCGGGGTCATACGCGGTGTATTGAAGTGTCCAACTCTGACCTCGGTCGTCCGTCCGGTAGATCCGCGACAGGTCGCCGTTCCCGGAGCTCATGAGGTAGGCACCGAATCCACCGAAGGCTTGGACATCGCGGAACTGAAGCCCCTCCGCGCCTTCTACCGTACCGGCCGTCCACGTCTCCCCGCGATCGACGGAACGCACCCACGTGGCCTGGTGGCCGCTTGCCCAAATCACCCCACCGTCCCCAAAGCTGATTGCCTGAAGAAGCGCATCCGTACCGGACTCCTGGAGCGTAAGTGTGAGGGTGGGGGTCCACTCCGTTTCAGTCGCATCGTCCGCGCTGGGCCCACATGCGGTCGCCATGAGGAGCGTGAAAACGGCCAGGGATGCGCGACGCATGAACAACTCCGTGTGGATGGGCCACCCAAGCTACGCTTCCCCCCGTGGCGCGCCCACACCACCTTTGGTAGGCTGGCTGGAGCATACAAATCGATGACCGCGCTTTCAGACCCTCCTCCCCCCCTGAATGCCATGAAGAACGCGTATCGCCTGTCCGTCATATTTCTCGCTGGATCTGTCCTAGCCTGCGGTGATACCCCTCCGGCAGATGAACCGGTCGAGGCCGTACCAGAGGAAGAGGTGTCCACCGCAGATGCCCGTGTGATGATCACCGGGCCGGAAGAAGGTGCGGTCATCATGGGGGACCAAGTCACCGTCGAACTGGTAGTCGCCGGTGTTGCCATCGCGCCGGCCGGCGCCATCGTACCGGGCACCGGACATCACCACCTGTATCTCGATGCGGACCTGACGGACGGGTCAGTACCCGTGCCCTCGGTGCCGGGCAGCATCATTCACATGGGGGACGGTGCTTCGGAGTACATCTTCGAAGGGGTCTCGCCCGGTGAGCACCGGCTGATCGCTGTTCTAGCTGACGGGGTGCACATGCCGCTTCAGCCGTGGGTCGTGGACACCATCAGGTTCACTGTGAACTGAACAGTTCTAGAGCTTCCTGAAGGTCTCTGATTTCTCAGTCACGACTGCGTAGCCAGCGACCGACTTTGGGATCCCAGAAGCAGCGCCGGACACATACACCTTCAAGCAGGGCTTTCCGCGTTTTTCGCCGATGGCAACACCGGTGACACCCGGCTTGCCCATGACCTTCTGGGCGAGATCACGCTGCGCTGAATTGATGTCGGCCATTCGTGGCTAGTTGCCGTCGATCTTCACGCTGAACCGCTCGAGCACCAACTCGATCGGGTTCGCGAGTGTGGTGACCGTCGTGCCCGCGAAGAGCAGTCCAACAGGCCTGCGGTCGGCGAGGAGAACACCGTCGGTCACGATGAGCGACCCGGAGTCTCCACCCGCGCTGAAGCGATTCCCGGAGATGACGATCTGTCCTTCGAAGCGCGCTGTGCCACCTGGGTAGGCCACGTCCATGATCGCGTTCACCCCAGAGATTCGACCCTCTGTGTGCCCAGTCGTCCGCCCGTACTTCTGGACGCTCATGCCCAGTCGGGCCTCCACGGTCCAAGACTTCGGCGTCCCGTAGCTGCCATCGGGGGTGGAGTTTCCCAGATCGGCTTCGCTCGACAGCGCGATCGCGGCATCGAGTTTGTTCAACTCACAGGCGCGACCCGCGCAGAACGAGATCGGCTCGAAGTCGTAGAGCGTTCCGATGGCGTCCTGCCCAGCTCGCCCCCCATCGACTTTACCCGGCTGCAGTAACTCGTCGCCCTTACTCCCGCGGTTGTTGTTCGCAGCTACATGGTTGTTGCTCAGGGCGAACACCTGAAAACCGTTCGTGACTCGCGCTCCGATGGTGCCTGCCGTGACGTCCGGATGGCCGGTGCTCACACCAATGGGAACAGGCCGCGGATGATTGACCTTCGGATCGAAGGCTTCCGAGTCGGCATCCGCCGGAGCACCGAGAGCCACGAAGCGACCCGTGACTTCCGGGATGACCTCGATGCCCAGCACATTCTGTGGGAACGTCGCCGCCCCCAGGGACTCGAGGTACACCTTGAGCACCGCGTGTCCCCGCCCATCCACACCAATCGCCGTCCCTACGACACCGTCACGAGCCAACCATTCACTGGTCACCTGAGACTGGAGGCTCATCGCCGCATCAAACGAAGCATTCGAGTACTCGAACCGGCCTTGGGGACCCGCGAAGATCAGCAGATCGGCGATGAGCGCGAGGACCAGGCCGACGCGCGAACGGAGCAATCGAATGAGTCTCATAATAGGATATACGGAGACACGGGGGTCTTAGGTTCCGAATAGGTGTATACCCAGCATACACGGCGCACAGTAGGGAGGCACAGGATGATGAAGATTCGACAGGCGGCACTGCTCCTTTTTGTTGCTTTTTGGGGTGCCTGTGGAGGGCCGCCTGCACCGGGGGATTCCGGGTATCCGTACAATGTTGAGGGGGCCTACTCCGGCACGCTCGGCGTGGACGGCCAGGGCTTCGCGGTCGAGGCGTCCATCATCACGGAGGGCAGAGGCATCGTGTCCGGCGTGTTCCGGGTCAACCAGCCCGTCGAGATCGTCGGAGTGATCGACGGCACGCTGCTCGGTGATCAGCTCGAGATCATGATCGACTACCGGAACAATCCTATGACCGGGTGCGACGGCACGGTCGGCGGGACCGCCACTGTGTCGGAGGGCGGAGGTGTCCTGACCGGGTCCATGATGATCACGGACTGCACGGACCAACTCAGCGGAGATCTGCGACTCACCCGAGGGTCCTAACGAGCAACGATCTCCGCTAAAGCGAGACCGGTCGCCCGCCGTTTCGTGCAGAGGCGTACAACGCCTCGATGACGCGCATGTTCGATGCTGCCTCTGCCCCTGTGTAACGAAGGGGCCGGTTGTTCAACGCAGCATCCGCAAAGTGCTCGACCATTAGCTGGTACTCGTCGGCACCCGTCACCGGGTGCTGGATGGCGCCGTCCCGACCTCTCATCTCCTCGATCACTACGTCCCCTTTCCCTGGCAGGAACGATGACTCGACCCGCAGCACACCGTCCGTACCCGCGGCCTCGAAGAACTCGCACCGTTCGGTTGTCAGCGAGCAGTCGAAGTGTGCAGTCAGGTCATCGTCAAAGCGGAGCGTGCCGGTGAGTTGATCGTCGACATCACCCGCGGTCCATCGCGCGAAGGCCTGAACCTCCACGGGCTCCTTCCCGGCGATGGTCCGAGACGAGTTCACGCAGTAGCAGCCCACGTCCATGAGGGCTCCGCCCCCTAGTGCCGCATCCATCCGGATATTTGCCGGGTTGGTCAGCTTGAACGAGAACGCGCTCCGAATCACGCGTAGATCTCCGACCACGCCGTCGCGGACCATCTCCACCGCTCGATCCATCCGAGGGTGGAAACGGTACATGAATGCCTCCATCAGCTTCACTCCGTTCTCGTCGGCCGCTGCCTGCATCTCTAGACACTCCGCCGCATCGAGCGCGAGCGGCTTCTCGCACAGAACGTGCTTCCCGGCCTGCGCGGCCCGGATCGTCCATAGCTTGTGCAGGCTATTGGGGAGCGGGATGTAGACGGCGTCCACGTCCTCATCTTCTATGAGCGCCTCGTAGGCACCGTAAGATTTCGGGATGCCCCACTGCTCCGCGAAGGCGCTGGCGCGCTCCGCGTCACGAGAGGCGACCGCGACGAGTTCGCCATTGGCCGACGCCTGAATGGCCGGGTTCACCGCGGCACGCCCGATGTTCGCGGTGCTTAGGACGCCCCAGCGGAGCCTTCTGTCTGTCATTTGGAGGCTGCCTCAGTAAGGGCTCTGCTGAGCGTCGTCATGAAAATCCTGGGCCAAGGGCAGTCCAACCCAACGGTGCTCCCGGTGCGACTGGGCCACAGCATTGATGATCTCCTGCACACGTGCGCTTTGCGCAAAGTTGCCCTGATTGGTGTCTCCACCCTCCAGGATCTCCTGACAGAAGTTGTGCACTAGGTTCCCGTAGAACGCCGTGCCCCAGGGGTCATCGTCCTGGAAGCCGGGCGGAAAGTACTGCTCGGGAATCTCCTGCTGGACGAACTCGACGGCATCGGGTTTCGCGGTATGGATCGTCTGAATCACTCCGAACTCCTCGACGAGCCGAACTTGAATCGCTCCCTCTGAGCCGAAGATCCGCGCTTCGATGCCCGGATAATTCCCCACCGTCACGTAGCTGGACTGCATGGAGAAGAGTGCACCGTTTTCGGCCTCGGCCATGAACATGTCCGCATCGTCGATGTTGATGCGTTCGCGCTCGGTGTCGAGGTTCGTGCGCCTCCGGAACGGCACCATGTTGGCCAAGATGCCAACGACCTCCTTCAGTTCACTCCCGACGCACTCTAGACCAATGTCGATCGTGGGTGCCCCGTACCCTTCCAGCGACGACACGGTGATGCCTTCGCGTGTCAGGTCCGTTCCCCATTCCGGCTCACCCTCTGGCCGCACCCTATGGATGCGCTTGTCCATGGGGTTGTCGGGATCGAGCCACTGCGAGTTCTGCTCGTAGCCATTAAAGACGTAAGGCTCGCCAATGAAGCCCTGCCGAATCAGGTCGAACATGTACATGACGGCGGGAGCGTATCGGAAGGTCAGGCCGACCTTCGTCTTCAGGCCCTTCGCGTCCGCCAACGCTTGGGCTTTCCACACGTCGCGATAGTCGTGGCAGACCGGCTTCTCGACCAAGCAGTGTTTCCCGGCCTCGAGCGCCTCGAAGACGAGGTCCTGGTGGTCGCCGCGGGTGACGACGTCGATGACGTCGATGTCGTCACGTTCGAGCAGTTCCCGATAGTTCGTGGTGACACTCGGGATGTCGAACTCGGACGCGCGCGCCTCCGCGAGGTCGATGTGGAGGTCGCTGATCGCAACGAGTTCGCACAGAGGCGAGCGATGGAATCCGGGGAGATGGGCGGTCTTGCACCAGCGACCTGCGCCAATGACTCCGACCCTTAGTGGTTGGTTCATGGGGCGCAAAGTGTCGTCTCAACGCGATCCTAGCGAGATCCGACGCGCTCGGCTCGTCCTAAATGAGCACGAGTGGAAGCCCAAGGAGGAACAGCGCGCTGGTGATGATCACGCTGACGAAGCCCATAGACCGGAACGGCTGCTCTTCGACATCTGAGATCCGGATGAGGAAACCCACCCCGTGATTCATACGCAGCATCATTCGTGACGCGACCACAGCCATCACGCGTAACCAGAGCCACGCAGAGGTGAAGAAGGCCGAATAGAAGAAGAGTCCGAACGGCAGTCCCATAGTCCCCGCGTCGAACGTCACAACGGTGTTGCCCGGGTCACGGGACGCGACCGGGACATCGTACCCAAAAAACCGCTGTGAGCGAGAGACCAAACGTGAAGGCCAGGTCGAGCAGCATGCCGGTCAGGTATGAGCCCCTCTTCTCCATCCAACCCAGTACGGCCCTCGTCTCCCATAGAGAGTTGAGGGATGGACCGGACGCTCGTCCCGAAGTCGGTTACGCCGAGCCATGCACCCATCTTGGTCCAGCTTTCCGCAGTCAGCGACTTCTCCGCCTTCCCGAAGCGGTACGCCCACGCCATGGCTTGGCCGTTCGCCTTGTAGGCCGGCAACGCGGAGTGAATTCGCAGCAGTACGCTTTGCGCTACGTCCTCGGCGATGTCAGGGCTACCGAGATCACCGCCCAGCGACACACCCTGGGCCGCAATTCAGTAAATAACCTCCTGACATATCCCTGGTCACCGGTTTGGGCGAGTCGAATGAGGTCGTCCATTGAGGTGCGTTGGGACACAGAGGCTCGCGGGATCGCACACCTCATTGCATGATGTCCACCTGACACGCATCCAGAGGAGTTACATCAGATGATTCAACGCATCCTTCGCTCGTTCTTGAGCCTCACAGTGCTCGCCGCGGTGGCCCTCGCCACGGTACCAGAGCAAGCAGAAGCTCAGCGCGGCGGTGGCGCCGGTGGAGCTGCGGCAGGCGAACTGCCATCGATCGCAGACAAAACAGCTGATATGGATCGCATGGACGGCTTCCTCCCGCTGTACTGGGATTCCGACATGGGCCAGCTCTGGATGGAGATTCCGGAGATGGGCGTCGAGATGATCCACTTCATGGGATACGGGGCCGGACTCGGTTCGAACGATCTCGGTCTCGACCGCGGGGCACTGCGTGGCTCGCGCATCGTGAAATTCGAGCGGGTAGGCC
>Ga0302133_10002890_pt1 | contig 10423 bp, 6 predicted proteins | sample CB9_331_MG_FD_203121 | JGI IMG/M metagenome (GOLD analysis project Ga0302133, IMG submission 203121) | Marine microbial communities from Western Arctic Ocean, Canada - CB9_33.1 | ecosystem: Environmental > Aquatic > Marine > Oceanic | place: Canada: Western Arctic Ocean | collected 2017-09-19 | reverse complement strand
AAGGATCAATCTACCGCCATCGATACCCTAGTGAAACACGCTGATGTGTCGAAGAATTCCGTCTTCACCTCCATGCTTGCGCTCAACGCGCTGGACTACGTGGATGACAACGCTAAGCGCCACATCGCCACCATCAAGGCTCTCCCCACGAAGGGCAAAATTACTCCTGCACGCATGGGGAACTATGTGCCCAATCTCATCGGCAAGACTACCGCTGATTTGGGCGTAAAAGTGGAATCCAAGCCAAAACGTCCCCGCAAAAATCGGAAGTAGAATTGTTAGGTTTATTTCTCAACCTAATCAGAGCTTCATTTTCTTCCAATAAAAAGATGCGCCTAGGTAATGTGGGCGCCTTTGGTTTCCACGTAGACCGCGTACAGTGATTGGCTGGCGGTCATGAACAGTCGGTTGCGTTTGGTTCCGCCAAAGCACACATTGCTGCAGATCTCCGGCAATAGGATTTGCCCGATGCGCTTGCCTTGCTTGGGTTCAAAAATGTGCACGCCGTCATAACCCGCACCCACCCAGCCGGCACTCGACCAGATATTACCATCTTCATCACACCGAATCCCATCCGCCTGACCTGCCTTTACGACCTTTTGCACCAAACCATTGGCATCTTTTTCTTCCATTTCCAGGTCCATGCTCGCAAAGACTTTGCCGTTCTTAAGGCTGGTACTGTTGGCTACATCCCAGACCTTAATTTCTTTTTTGGCTTCAGGGTAGTGCGATGAACCGGTATCGGCTACATAGAGCTTCTTGTAATCAGGGCTGAAACAGAGTCCGTTGGGTTTGAATATTTCATCCGTCACTTGGGTGAGTTTGCCGGATTGGCCGTCGATGCGGTAAACCGCTTCTTTTTGTATAGGCTGCACAGTGCCTGTTTTGGCCTTGTTGCCTTCATAATTCATGAGGCTGCCGTAGCCGGGATCGGTAAACCAAATACCGCCATCCGGATGCACCACTGCATCATTCGGGGCGTTGAATTGTTTGCCGCCAAACTTGTCAGCCAAAACGGTAATCTTGCCGTTGTACTCGTAACGCACCACGCGGCGGTTGCCGTGTTCGCAGGAAATCTGGCGGCCTTTATAGTCAAACGTGTTTCCATTACTGTTGCCGCTAGGGTGACGAAACTTGCTGACGTGCCCATCTTCCGCCAGCCAACGCATCTGGACATTGTTGGGAATATCGCTCCACAAAAGATATTTCCCCACGCCATTCCACGCTGGCCCCTCGGCCCAGAGCATATCGGGGTTCGTGTACAATCGGCGAATGGGCGTGTTGCCGAGTTTGTATTTTGCAAACAACGGATCCAGGACCAGCACATCCGGCTCGGGATAACGCGTGGGCGTCTGGCCGCTCCAATCGCGCGGCGTGCCTTTCTGGGCGGCGGCAAACGCGGCGCCCGCCATCGTGGCGCTGGCTAAAAAAGCGCGCCGGTTGAATCCATCAGATTTTGTCGAAACCTTCGGAAGGTATTTTGTTTTCATAATAAAATGGGTCTCCCAAAGCGTGAGCCGCCACCGCCGCGCGCGCAAGAAAAAGCGTACTCATTTTTATTGCCGTGCAAATTCGTCGGGATGCGTCCAAGTTCTTCTAACTGATTTGCTATGAAAAAGAGGGCTTCAATTTTGGTATTGCTGCTGGCAACCCTGATTGTGTCCGCTGCGGAAACGGGCCATGACCACTGGGCGTTTCAGCCCGTGAAAAAACCCGCGCTGCCGACGGTGAAAAACCAGACGTGGGTCAAAACTCCCATCGACCAATTCATCCTCGCCAAGCTTGAGGGAGCTAACCTTCAGCCCGCACCCTTCGCGCCAGTTCACGTTTTAAACCGCCGTGCTCATTTCGCCCTTACTGGTTTGCCGCCTGAGGAGAAATTTAAATTTAAAAATCTTAAATCCGAAATTGATAGGTTGCTGAAATCCCCCCGCTACGGCGAGCATTGGGCGCGCCATTGGCTCGATGTCGCGCGTTACGCGGACAACAAGGGCTATGTTTTTTTTGAGGAAAAAACTTTCCCGTGGGCGTGGACGTATCGCGACTACGTTATCCGTTCGCTGAATGACGACAAGCCGTTCAACCAATTCATCATCGAGCAACTCGCCGCCGACAAGCTCGACCTCGGCAAAGATAAAACGCCGTTGACGGCCCTCGGCTTTCTCACGCTCGGCGCGCGGTTTTCGGGGAACATCCACGACATTCTCGATGACCGCATCGACGTGACGACGCGCGGGTTGATGGGGTTGACCGTTTCGTGCGCGCGCTGTCACGACCACAAGTACGACCCCATTCCGACGGCGGATTATTATTCGCTGTACGGCGTGTTTCGCAGCGCATCGGAACCGACGTTGCAGCCGACGTTTGAGCCCGCGACCGATACCGAAGAGCGGCGCGCGTTTGACACCGAAATGAAAAAGCGACTCAATGCGCTGGAGAAGTTCGTAGCCAAGACGCGCACCGGAATCATCACCACCGCCCGCACGCGCACGGCCGAATATCTTGCCGCCGTCCACGCCAAGCGCAACCAGCCGAGCACGGAAAATTTCATGCTGCTCACCGACAAAGGCGCCATCAATCCGTACGTGATTCATCGCTGGGAAATGTATCTGAAAACCGCCCGGCGCGAACGCAACCCCGTGTGGACGGCGTGGCATCGCTTCGCCGCGTTGGCCGACGACGAGTTCGCCGCGCGCGCGCCGGAAGTGCATCGCGAATTGTTCGGCGCGCGAGCCATCGCCCCTCCCATTAACGCCCACGTCCGTTCAAAATTTGCCGCCGCGCCACCCAATTCGATGAAGGAAATTGTGAACGGCTACGGCGCACTGTTCAAAACCATCGACGCCGAATGGAAAACGCAGCGGGACAAAAGCGCTTGCCTCGCCAACGCCGACGCCGAGGCATTGCGGCAGGTGCTTTACGGGCAGAACTCGCCGCCGATGATTCCGCGCCGCCTCGGCTGGGGCTTCCTCGCGCTCATTCCCGACCGGCCCGACCAAGCGGTTTACAAAAAACTCATCAAAGCCGTCGAGCAATGGAGCATGACCGGCAAGGGCGCGCCGCCACGCGCGATGGTACTGACGGACATCGACCCGCCGCATGCCCCGGTGATTTTCAAGCGCGGCAATCCACATCAACGCGGCGAGCCCGTCCCGAGGCAATTCCTCGAGGTGCTCACCGACGCCAAACGCAAGCCCTTCCAAAACGGCAGCGGCCGCCTTGAGCTGGCCCGCGCCATCGCCTCGCCCGACAACCCGCTCACCGCGCGCGTCATCGTCAACCGCGTGTGGGCGTGGCATTTTGGGCGGGGCCTCGTCAACACGCCGAGCGACTTCGGCCTGCGCAGCGAGCTGCCGAGCCATCCCGAATTGCTCGATTGGCTCGCCACGGATTTCATAAAAAACGGATGGTCTCTCAAACATTTGCACCGGCAAATCATGACCTCCGCCACGTGGCAAATGGTGTCCACCCATCCGGGGGAAATGACCAATGACCAAGGCCCAAATCCCAAATTGATTGACGCGGACAATCGCTTACTCTGGAAATTCAATCGCCATCGGCTCGGCTTTGAGTCAATGCGTGATGCACTCGTCGCCGTCACCGGCCAACTTGATAAAAAAATGGGTGGCCCACCCGTCAATGTTCTCGCCGGCTTCAATGGTCGTCGCAGCATTTACGGCCGTATCAATCGCATGGATCTCGCGCCGGTTTTGCGCGCCTTTGATTTCCCAGACCCCAACCTCACCTGCGCCCGCCGCGAAGCCACCATGGTTTCCCCGCAGGCGCTGTACCTAATGAACAACACCACCATCGCCGATTACGCCAAGCGCATCGCCACCCGAAAAGATTTGCCGGCAGAACAAACGGAAAAAGTAAAACAGCTTTACGAAATCCTTTTCGCCCGAGCGCCGGAATCAGATGAAATAGATTTGTCAAAAAACTATCTAGGCAAAAAACCGGATGCATCAAAGTGGCAGAATTTTGTCCACGCACTCCTTTTAACTAATGAATTCACCTTCATCGATTAACGTTGCCGACCAATGCGTGTTTTCACGTCGTGAGTTTTTGGCGCGCACGGGCACGGGCTTTGGCATGATGGCACTCGCGGGCTTGGCGAAGGCCGAGCAACCGATGACACCCAAGGCTCCGCACTTTGCGGCGAAGGCGAAGCGGGTGGTGCACTTGTTTATGAACGGCGGCCCTTCGCAGGTGGATACGTTTGACCCGAAGCCGATGCTCACCAAACTGCACGGGCAGCCGTTGCCGGTGAAAAATTTTCGCACCGAACGCCGCACGGGCCATGCGATGGGGTCGCCGTATTCGTTCAAGCAATACGGGCAATCGGGGCTGCCGGTGAGCGAGATTTTCGCTAAGACCGCGGCGGCCGCAGCGGATGACTTGTGCGTGATTCGCTCGATGAAAGCCGAGGTGCCGAACCACGAGCCTTCGCTGATGCTGATGAATTGCGGCGACGGGCAACTGCCACGGCCGAGTTTTGGCGCGTGGGTGAATTACGGGCTCGGCACGCTGAACGAAAACCTGCCGGGCTTTATCGTGATGTGTCCCGGCGGCTATCCCATCGTGGCCACTCGCAACTGGCGCAGCGCGTTTTTGCCCGGCGCGTATCAGGGCACGCATCTCGACACCAAACACACGGACGTCACCAAGCTCATCGCCAACATCCGCAACAGTCGTTTGTCCACCGCCGAGCAACGCCAACAGCTCGACCTCGCGCAGGCGCTCAACGCGCGGCATCTCAAGGCCCGCGCCGCCGACCCGCAACTTGAGGCGCGCATCCAGACTTTTGAGCTGGCCTTTCGCATGCAGTCCGAGGCAACGGATGTGTTTGATATTAAACGCGAGCCAAAAAATATCCGCGAAGCCTACGGCAGCGGCACGCACGGACGGCAACTTTTGATGACGCGCCGATTGCTCGAGCGCGGCGTGCGATTCATCCAGGTTTGGAGCGGCAATGGCCAGCCGTGGGACAACCACAACGGTCTTGAGAAAACCCATCGCCAGCTCGCCAGCGACTGGGACCAACCGCTCGCGGCGTTCCTCACCGACCTCCGCCAACGCGGACTGCTCGACAGCACGCTCGTGCTTTGGGGCGGCGAGTTCGGCCGCACGCCGGTGGCGGAATACCCTGCGCTCAACGGCCGCGACCACAACCACTACGGCTTCACCTGTTGGCTTGCCGGCGGCGGCACTCGCGGCGGCTACGCCCACGGCGCCACTGATGAGTTTGGCTTCCGCGCCGTCAAAGACGTCGTGCACGTTCACGACCTCCACGCCACCATGCTCCACCTCCTCGGCCTCGATCACGAGCAATTAACCTACCGCCACGCCGGCCGCGACTTCCGCCTCACCGATGTGCACGGCAATGTGGTGAAGGCGTTGTTGGCTTGAATTTATTGCCGTGCAAATCCGCCGTGATGCGTCCAATCTCCCCAACTGAATCGCCATGAAAATGATGATTTCAATTTTAGTTTTTCTATTGGCAGACACGGTTGTGCCCGCAGCGGAAAAGGGCCATGACCACTGGGCGTTTCAGCCGGTGAAAAAACCCTCACTGCCTTTGGTGAAAAACCAGGCGTGGGTTAAAACTCCCATCGACCAATTCATCCTCGCGCGGCTGGAAAAGGCCGGCCTCCAACCCGCTCCAGCCGCCGCCCCGCGTGATTTGCAGCGCCGCATTCATTACGCATTGACTGGCCTTCCACCCGCGCCGAATTCCAAAATCGTCAATCAAAAATCTGAAATCGAAAATCTCTTGGCCACGCCGCAGTACGGCGAACGCTGGGCGCGGCATTGGCTGGATGTGGTGCGTTATGCGGACAGCAACGGGCTCGATGAGAATGCCGCGCACGCGAACGCTTGGCGGTATCGCGATTACGTGGTGACGTCGTTTAATGCGGACAAGCCGTATGACCAGTTTCTCATCGAGCAAATCGCGGGCGACCTTTTGCCGGCGAAGGATGAGGCGCGGCGGCGCGAGCAGCGGATTGCCACGGGGTTTTTGTCGCTGGGGCCAAAGGTGCTCGCGGAGCCAGACAAGGTGAAAATGGAAATGGACATCATCGACGAGCAAATTGATACGCTCGGCAAGGCGCTGCTCGGGCTCACACTCGGCTGCGCGCGGTGTCACGACCACAAGTTTGACCCCATCCCCACCGCCGACTACTACGCGCTCGCGGGCATTTTCAAGAGCACGAAGACGATGGACTCGCTGAAGACCATCGCCAAGTGGCACGAGCATTCCTTCGCGACGCCGGAGGAAAAAAAACTGAAGGAAAAATACGACGCGCTGATTGCCGCGCAGAAAAAAGTGGTGGCCGCATTTACTGCCAAGGCCAATCAACAATTGCTGGTGGAATTAAAATTGAAAAAATTGCCCGACGCGCCAGAGAAAAAATACTCGAAAGCCAATCAAACCGAACTCGTGAAACTCAACGCAACGCTCAAGCGACTGGAAGCCGATGTGTTTGTGCTGCCGGGCGCGATGGGTGTGGAAGACGGGAACGCGACGAATGTTCCCATCTTCGTGCGGGGCGATCATGAGCGCCCCGGCGAAATCCAGCCGCGCCATTTCCCGCGCGCGCTTTCGGACGGCAAACCGATTGACGGCAAAGTCAGCGGGCGGCTCGAGTTGGCAAAGTGGATTGCCAATCGCAACAACCCCCTCACGGCCCGCGTGATGGTGAACCGCGTTTGGCGCTGGCACTTTGGGCGCGGGCTAGTGGCCACCACTGATAATTTCGGCAAACTCGGTGCGAAGCCATCGCATCCCGAGCTGCTTGATTGGCTGGCGGCGTGGTTCATGGAAAACGGGTGGTCGGTCAAAAAACTCAACGAGCTCATTCTCAACTCGGCGACGTTTCAAATGAGTAGCACGCCCAACGCCGCCGCATTGAAAATTGACCCGACCAACCTTTTGCATTCGCGCGCGCCGTTACGGCGGATGGAGGCCGAGCCGCTGCGCGATTCACTGCTGCACATCAGCGGCCAACTCGACCTGAAAGTAGGTGGCACGATTTGGACATTTGAAAATTTCAAACTCGTCTTCAACCACACCTCCGAGGACGCCACCACTTACGGCAGCAATCGTCGCGCGATTTATCTGCCGGTCATCCGCAATCACGTTTACGATTTGTTCGAGCTGTTCGACTTCCCCGACCCCGGCACCGTCAACGGCAACCGCGCCGACACCACCATCGCCCCGCAAGCGCTCTTTTTAATGAACAGCCCGCTCGTCCTGCGCACCTGCGCGACGATGGCGAAACAATTGCTGGCCGAGAAAAAACTCACCAACGCCCAGCGCGCCGAATGGCTATACACGAAAGTGTTCAACCGCAAACCCACCGCCAAAGAGAGCGAAAACGCTGTGAAGTTTGTGAACGAGTTTTGTCAGGAACGACAAGCGAGTTGGCAAGCGCTTTGCCAGGCGCTCGTTTCGTCGAATGAATTTCTTTATCTGAAATGATGACACGCCGCGACATGCTCCAAAAAACAGCACTGGGCTTTGGCTCGGTGGCGTTGACTTCGATGCTGCACGCGGAAAATCCGTTGGCGGCGCGGCGGCCGCATTTACGGCCACGGGCCAAGCGTGTAATTTTCCTGTTTATGAAAGGCGGCCCGGCGCACATGGACACGTTTGAGTACAAGCCGCTGCTCCAGCGCGACCACGGGAAGCCGCTGCCTTTCGCCAAGCCAAAGGTCACTTTTGCCGCGACCGGAAACTTGCTGGCGTCGCCGTGGAAATTTAAAAAGTACGGTCAGTGCGGCCATCAAGTCAGCGAGTTGTTTCCCAATGTGGCGCGGCACGTGGACGACATTTGTTTTCTGCACGGCGCACATGGAACCAATCCGGCCCACGGTGGCGCGCTTTTGAAGTTGCACACCGGCGCGGATAATTTTGTGCGGCCGAGCATGGGCGCGTGGGTGAGCTACGGGCTAGGCACGGAGAACGCCAACCTCCCAGCGTTCGTGACCATTTGCCCGACGCTCGCGCACGGCGGCGTGAACAATTGGGGCAGCGCGTTTCTGCCCGCGCATTACGCCGGCACGCCCATCGGCAACGCCAGCATCAAGGCGAAGGACGCCAAGGTGCATCACATCAAAAACCCCAAGTGGACGCCCGGCCAGCAGCGCGCGCAGTTGGATTTTTTGGAAAACCTCAACCGCGACCAGCTCGGCGGCGTGCCGAATCCAGTTTTGGAAAGTCGCATCAATTCCTTCGAGCTAGCTTTCCGCATGCAGACCGCGATGCCCGAGATTCAAGACATCCGCGGCGAAACCGATGCCACACGCAAACTCTATGGCCTCGACAACGCGGTGACGGAAGACTTCGGCCGGCAATGTTTAATGGCGCGGCGCTTCGCCGAGCGCGGCGTGCGTTTTATACAGGTGACCCACAGCGACAGCAAAGTGCAATGGGACCAACACGGCAACCTCCGCAAGGGCCACACCGAGAAGGCGAGCGAAGTCGACAAACCCATCGCCGGTTTGCTGCACGATTTGAAGGCGCGCGGATTGCTCGACGACACGCTCGTTGTGTGGAGTGGCGAGTTCGGCCGTACGCCCACCGTGCAAGGCAGTGGCATGGACGGGCGCGACCACAATCCGTGGGGCTTCACAATGTGGCTCGCCGGCGCGGGCGTGAAGGGCGGCTACAGCCACGGCGCCACCGACGACTACGGCTTCTACGCCGAGCAAAACAAAATGCACATCCACGACGTCCACGCCACGCTGCTGCACCTCCTCGGCATCGACCACGAAAAACTCACCCACCGACACGCCGGTCGCGACTTCCGGTTGACGGATGTTTTTGGTAACGTGGCGAAGGAGATTTTGGCTTAATCTATGGAAAAAATACTTTGCCTTTTTGTCGGTCCGGCTTTGTTCGCTGCCGCGCCGCAATACAAGTCGCCCGACATCACCATCCCGGCGGCCTCAGCGGATGAGGCGGTATTGAAAAAATTCTCGTTGGCGAAGGCGAATGACTATCTCGAAAAGGGCGCGCTGGCGTGGACGCGCAAGCGCGGTTGCGTGACCTGCCACACGACGGGCACGTATATGCAAATTCGGCCGATGTTGTCCCCCGTGCTGGGCAAGCCCACGGAGGAGATTCGCGAACTGTTCACGGGCGAGCTGGCGAAATTCCAAAAACTGAAACCTAATGACCTGAAGACATTTCAACAACTGACACCCGCAGAGATGCGAAAAGTCACCCAGCCGGCTGAGATAATCTACACTGCCGCAGGCCTAGCGGAATGGGATCGACACGTGACCGGCAAGCTCACGTCGGAAACCCAAACAGCGCTGGAACTCATGCTCCGCATCCAACAAAAAAACGGTACGTGGGGTTCGGTGGATTTGTGGCCGCCATTAGAATCGAGTTCATTTCAGGTGGCCACCGTGGCCGTCATGGCTGTGGCGACTGCGCCGGGTTGGCGTGACGGATTGAAGGATGCGAAGGCCAAGGTAAGCATTGCCTCTTTGCAAAAATATCTGCGCGAAACCGAACCGCCGAACGACTATGGCGGCGTGGTGCTTTTGTGGGCGGCCGCGCGCATGTCGGATTTATTGCCGAAGGAGCGGCGGCAAAAACTCATCAAAATGCTGTGGAGCCATCAGCGCGAAGATGGCGGCTGGGCCATCCGCACACTTTCCTCTCCCGAGAAATGGGGGCGCGGCAATCGCGCGAAAAAACTGCGCGCCGAGCCGGAATTCAAAAATCCTCCCAGCGATGGCCACATGACCGGCCTCGCTGTTTTGGTGCTGCGCGAAGCCGGTGTGCCCGCCAAGGATGCGCGTTTGCAAAAGGCAGTGCAGTGGCTACTCGCCAACCAACGCGCCAGCGGCCGGTGGTGGACGCGCTCGCTGAACACCGACAAGTTCCACTACATCACCTACAGCGGCACGGCGTATCCATTGCTGGCGCTGATGAAGTGTGGGGAAATCACTTCCAAGCTCGCTCCGCAGCCGAAGAACGATTAGGCTGCCGCCATGGGCATTTCGGCGCGCCAGTTTGAACAATTGCAGGAACGCGTGAGCGGCAAAAAAAAGGCTGCGCAACAAATAGCGTCCGACCATTCGCTCATCCTCGGGGTGGATCCCTCGCTGCGTGGGACGGGGTTTGGGGTGATTCGATTGCATAAAAAAAATCCTGAAACGCTTGCGCAAGGCACGATTCAGTGTCCGGCAAAATGGAGCCGCAGCGAATGTCTTGTGGCTATTTCTAAAACATTGCGCGAAGTGATTGCCGCGCATCGGCCGACGGTGTGCGCGATTGAGGGTTTGTTTTATGCGCAAAATCCGAAGACCGCGCTCATCATGGGCGAGGCGCGCGGGGCGGCGATGGCGGCCATCGCGGAGGGGGGGCTCGAAATTTTTGAGATCGCGCCGCGTAAGGTGAAGCAAT
>Ga0302133_10002889_pt1 | contig 10429 bp, 4 predicted proteins | sample CB9_331_MG_FD_203121 | JGI IMG/M metagenome (GOLD analysis project Ga0302133, IMG submission 203121) | Marine microbial communities from Western Arctic Ocean, Canada - CB9_33.1 | ecosystem: Environmental > Aquatic > Marine > Oceanic | place: Canada: Western Arctic Ocean | collected 2017-09-19 | reverse complement strand
CCCCGGTGATCGCGACCTCGAGCATCGGCTCAAGAGCCTCATCCGGTGGAACGCGCTCGCGATGGTGGTCCGCGCCAACCGCGAAGCGGACGGGATCGGCGGCCACATCTCGACCTACGCCTCGGCGGCGTCTCTCTACGAGGTCGGCTTCAACCACTTCTTCCGAGCCGCCACCGACACGCATCCCGGCGACCTGGTCTACTACCAGGGACACGCATCACCGGGCGTGTACTCGCGTGCCTTCGCGGAAGGACGGCTGACTCGGGAACACCTCGAAAATTTCCGCCGTGAGCTGAGGGGTCCGGGCCTCTCCTCGTATCCCCATCCGTGGTTGATGCCGGACTTCTGGGAGTTCCCGACGGTCTCGATGGGGCTCGGCCCGATCATGGGGATCTACCAGGCCCGCTTCCAGCGGTATCTCGAAGATCGGGGGCTCATCCCGCCATCGGACGCCAAGGTCTGGGTGTTTCTGGGCGACGGCGAAACCGACGAGCCGGAGTCGCTGGGCGCCATCACGCTGGCGTCGCGCGAGCGGCTCGACAACCTGATCTTCGTCGTCAACTGCAACCTGCAGCGGCTCGACGGGCCGGTGCGTGGAAATGGGCAGATCATCCAGGAGCTCGAGGCGGCGTTCCGGGGCGCCGGCTGGAACGCCATCAAGGTGATCTGGGGTCGTGACTGGGACCCGCTCCTGGCGGCGGACGAGGACGGCGCGCTGGTGCGCCGCATGAGCGAGACGGTTGACGGGCAGTATCAGAAGTATGCGGTCGAGTCTGGCGCCTACGTGCGGGACCACTTCTACAACGAGCCCAAGCTGGCCGCCCTGGTCAAGCACCTGACCGACAACGAGCTGAAGAAGCTACGGCTCGGAGGGCACGACCCCGCAAAGGTGTATGCCGCCTTTGCCGCCGCCGTGGCGCACACCGGGGCGCCGACGGTCATCCTGGCTCGCACGATCAAAGGCTACGGCCTCGGTGAGGGCGGCGAAGGCCGCAACATCTCCCACCAGCAGAAGAAGCTGAATGAGGACGAACTGCGCGCCTTCCGCGAACGGTTCGGCATTCCGCTCTCGGACGACCAGCTCTCCGAAGTCCCGTTCTACCTGCCTGACAGCGACAGCCCCGAGATGGTGTATCTGCACGAACGTCGTGCGGCGCTCGGCGGATTCGTGCCGCAGCGTGTGCACCGCGCCGAACCGCTGGCGTCGGTGCCGGGCGAGGCGTTCGCCGAGCTGTACGAAGGCACAGGCGACCGCGAGATCTCGTTGACCATGGCGTTCGCCCGGCTCCTGAGCCGACTGCTGCGCGACGAGCAGATCGGCGACCTCATCGTGCCGATCGTACCGGACGAAGCTCGGACCTTCGGGATGGAGGCGCTGTTCCGTCAGGTCGGCATTTATGCGCACGCCGGGCAGCTCTACGAACCGGTGGACAGAGGGACGCTGCTCTACTATCGAGAGGCCGAGGACGGCCAAGTCCTCGAGGAGGGCATCACCGAAGCGGGGTCGATGGCCTCGTTCATCGCCGCCGGCACCGCCTACGCCACACGCGGCGTCAACACGATCCCGTTCTTCATCTTCTACTCGATGTTCGGCTTCCAGCGTGTCGGCGACCTGATCTGGGCCGCCGGCGATTCACGGTGTCGCGGGTTCATGTTGGGCGGGACGGCGGGACGGACGACCCTCGCCGGCGAGGGGCTACAGCATCAGGATGGTCAGAGCCACCTGCTGGCGTACCCGGTGCCCAACGTCCTCGCCTACGACCCCGCATTCGCCTATGAGCTGGCCGTGATCATCGAGGACGGTATCCGGCGGATGTATGTCGACGGCGAGAGCGTGTTTTACTACCTGACGGTTGAAAACGAGCCGTACGCGATGCCGCCGATGCCGGAGGGGGTGCGCGACGGCATCCTGAAGGGGCTCTATCGCCTCAGGCCGGCGACCGCGGCCACGACGAAGACAGCGACGCACCGGGCACAACTCCTTGCCAGCGGCGCGATCCTTCGGGAGGCACTCGAGGCCCAACAGATGCTGGAGCGGTATGACGTCGCCGCCGACGTCTGGAGTGTGACGAGCTGGTCGCAGCTCTATCGTGACGGACACGGCTGCGACCGCTGGAACATGCTCCACCCGCTGGAAGCCGCCCGGGCACCGTATGTCACCCAGTGTCTGGGCGATGAACCGGGTGTCGTGGTCGCGGCCAGCGACTATCTCAAGGCGCTGCCCGACTCGCTGAGTCAGTGGCTCGACAGACCGCTGGTGGCGCTGGGCACCGATGGATTTGGACGAAGCGAGACACGCGAGGCGCTCCGCGATTTCTTCGAGGTGGATGCCAGGTTCATCACGCTGGCCACGCTGCGGGCGCTGGCGCGCGATGGCGAGGTAGAGCCGACCCTCGTCGCGCAAGCTATCGTGGATCTGCACATCGACCCGGAGAAGGCGGATCCGGCGGTGTCATAGCCGGGGCGCGCGTGAGGTTCGGGGCAAGGCCCCGTCTAAGTACGTCAAGGCGCGCGACAATGCGCGCCCCGCGGGCCCGGCGTGGGGCGATGGGGCCCCACAAGGGTCCGCGTGGGGTTCGGGGCAAGGCCCCGTCTAAGAATGAGGGTTCGGGGCGAAGCCCCGTCTAAGTACTGGAGCAACGACGTGGTAACCGAGGTCAGGCTTCCGGAGCTGGGTGAAGGCATCGAGAACGCCGACGTGGTGCGGGTGCTCGTCGCCCCCGGCGACGTGGTGGCGGCGGATCAACCGCTGCTCGAGATCGAGACGGACAAGGCCACAGTCGAGGTGCCGTCGCCATCGCCCGGCACCGTCATCACCGTGGCGGTGGCGCCGGGCGAGAAGATTGCGGTCAGCCAGCTGATTCTGTCGCTCGAGAGCAGCGGCGAGGAACCGGCGGCAACATCAGACGCCGCGGCGGCGACGGCGTCGGCGGACACGCGGCGCCCAGCCGCCACCGGGTCCGAGGCGGACCCACCGGCCCCAGTCGCCGCGCAGCCTCCCGCCACTCCTGGCGTGGCGGTGGAGCCGAAACGGGTACTCGTCGCGCCGGCACGCCCCGCCGGGCGGCTGGCACTGGCCGCCCCTTCGGTCCGCAAGCTCGCCCGTGAGATCGGCGTCGACATCAACACGGTGGACGGCTCCGGCGCGACGGGGCGGGTCAGCCTCGAAGACGTGAAGGCATTCGCCAGGCGGGCCATGACCAAGCGCCAGACCGGCGTCTCACTCGCCGCCGCGTCAACGTTGCCGGACTTCTCGCGATGGGGCGAGGTCGAGCGCACACCGATGCGGAGCGTGCGGCGCGTCGTGGCCCGCCGCATGAGCGAGGCATGGCGGACCGTGCCGCATGTCACCCAGCACGACCGGGCCGACATCAGCGAGTTCGAAGCGGTCCGCAAGCGCGTCAAACGATCGACACCGGATCTCCCGCTGACGGTCACCGCGTTCGCCGTCGCGGTGGTGGCCGCCGCGCTGAAGGCATTCCCCCAGTTCAACGCGTCAGTCGACCTGCCCCGCGAAGAGATCATCTTCAAGCGATACATCAACGTCGGTGTGGCGGTCGACACCGACCGCGGCCTCCTCGTCCCGGTCATCAAGGACGCCGACCGGAAGAGCCTGGGGACGTTGTCGCGCGAGATCGCCGCACTGGCCACAAAGCTGCGCACCACCGGGGCCAGCCGGGACGAGCTGGAGGGTGGCACGTTCACCATCACCAACCTGGGCGGTCTCGGCGGCACCGCGTTCACCCCGATCGTGAACTATCCGGAGGTGGCTATCCTGGGGCTCTCGCGGTCCTCGCCCGCACCGGTCTATGTCAACGACCGGTTCGAGGCCAGACCGATGCTGCCGCTGTCGCTGTCGTACGACCATCGGCTGATCGACGGGGCCGACGGAGTCCGATTCCTCCGCTGGGTGGCCGACCGCCTGGAGCACCCGCTCCTGCTCGAGTTGTAGGGACCCCGAACCGATGAAAAAACTGCTTGTCGCCAACCGCTCCGAGATCGCCATCCGCTGTTTCCGGGCCGCCACCGAGCTCGGGCTCAGGACCGTAGCCATCTACAGCTACGAAGACCGGTTCGGGTTGCACCGCTTCAAGGCGGACGAGGCGTTCCTGATCGGCCCCCCCGGCGGTGGCGAACCGGTCAAATCCTATCTGAACATCGCCGCGATCATCGAGGTTGCACGCACCCACGGGATCGACGCCATCCACCCTGGATACGGTTTCCTGTCCGAGCGACCCGCCTTCGCCCGGGCGTGCGCAGAGCACGGCATCACGTTCGTGGGCCCGTCGCCCGAGTCGCTCGACGAGTTCGGCGACAAGATGGCCTCCAAGCGACTGGCGCGCCGCGCCGGCGTGCCGACGGTTCCGGGCAGCGAGGGCACGGTGAACAGCCTCCCGGCCGCGCGGCGTGCCGCCGCGGCGATCGGATACCCCATCATCGTGAAAGCGAGCTTCGGGGGCGGCGGCCGTGGCATGCGCGTCGTCGAACGCGCGGCCGATCTGGCGGACGCCGTGACCAGCGCCGCCCGAGAGGCGGACGCCGCCTTCGGGCGGGCCGAGGTCTTCATCGAGCGACGGGTGTCACGCGCCAAGCACATCGAGGTGCAGGTGCTGGGCGATCACCACGGTAACCTGGTGCATCTCTGGGAGCGCGACTGCTCCGTACAGCGCCGGCACCAGAAGGTGGTGGAGATCGCCCCAGGCGTGAATCTGCCGCCGGCACTGCGTCAGACGATCTGCGACGATGCGGTGCGGCTCTGCGCCGAGGTGCGCTACGCCTCCGTCGGGACGGTGGAGTTCCTCGTCGACCTCGACCGGCAGGAACACTACTTCCTCGAGGTGAATCCCAGAATTCAGGTCGAGCACACCGTGACCGAAATGGTGACCGGGATCGACCTGGTCCGCAGTCAGATCCTGGTCGCTCAGGGCGAGCACCTGCACGGACCGACGCTCCGGGTGCCGCCCCAGGCGGAGATCGAGCCCCGCGGCGTGGCGCTGCAGTGCCGGATCACGACGGAGGACCCGGAGAACCAGTTCATCCCGGACTACGGGCGGCTCACGACCTACCGGTCCGCCGGGGGCTTCGCGGTACGGCTCGACGCCGGGAACGCCTTCGCCGGGTCGGTCATCACACCCTACTTCGATTCGCTGCTGGTCAAGCTGACGACGTGGGGCAACACCCTGGACGAGGCGATCCAGCGAACGGACCGGGCCCTGCGGGAGTTCCGGGTGCGGGGCGTCAAGACCAACATCGTCTTCCTGGAGAATCTGGTTCGCCACCCGACCTTCAAGACCGGAGAGGCGACGACCGACTTCATCGACTCAGCGCCGGAGCTCTTCCGGGTGCGGCAACCGCGTGATCGCGCCACGAAGATCCTCACCTATCTGGCTGATGTCATCGTGAATGGGCGGGCCGACGTGAAGCGTCGGCTCGACCCCACCCGCGTGCTGCCGGCGCCGGTGCCTCCAGACCACCCCGACGGGCCACCGCCAGACGGGCTGCGCCAACGTCTGCAACGGATGGGACCGGAGGCGTTCGCCGCCTGGGTGCGCCGGCGCCGCCCCCTGCTCATCACCGACACCACGATGCGCGATGCCCATCAATCCCTGATGGCCACGCGGGTGCGCACACACGACCTGGCGGCGGTCGCCCAGGCCGTGGCCCACACGACGCCCAACCTCTTCAGTCTCGAGATGTGGGGGGGCGCCACGTTCGACACGTCGATGCGGTTCCTCCAGGAGGACCCATGGCTGCGGCTGCGAGTGCTGCGCGAACGGATCCCCAACATCCTGTTCCAGATGTTGCTGCGCGGGAGCAACGCGGTCGGCTACACGTCCTATCCAGACAGCCTCGTCCGGGCTTTCGTGAGGGAAAGTGCCGCCGCCGGCATCGACGTGTTCCGCATCTTCGACGCGTTGAACGGACCCGCCAACATGAAGGTGGCCATGGAGACGGTGCGCACCAAGACCGACAGGGTGTGCGAAGCCGCCATCTGTTACACCGGCGATATCCAGGATCCGAGCCGGACGAAATACAGCCTGCGCTACTACGTCGACCTGGCGAAGAAGCTCGTCGACATGGGCGCGCACATGATCGCCATCAAGGACATGGCCGGCCTGTGCAAGCCGTACGCGGCACACGCACTCGTCAAGGCGCTCCGGGCCGAGATCGGGGTGCCGATTCACTTTCATACGCACGACACGGCCGGCACCGGGGTGTCCAGCGCGCTGCGTGCCGCCGACGCCGGCGTGGACATCGTGGACGCCGCCTTCGCGGCGATGAGCGGGATGACCAGCCAGCCGTCCCTCAACACGCTGACGGCGGCGCTGCGGCACACCCGGCGCGATACCGGCCTCGACCAGGACGCCCTCGACCGGATCGACCGGTACTGGGCCCAGGTGCGCGACGTCTACTACCCGTTCGACGCCGGACTGCGGGCCCCGGCCCCGGACGTCTACCGGCACGAGATGCCCGGCGGGCAGTATACGAACCTGCGCCAGCGAGCGACCACCATGGGGCTGGGAGACCGGTGGCCAGAGGTGTGCTCAGCCTACGCGGCCGCCAACGCCCTGTTCGGCGACATCGTCAAGGTAACCCCTTCCAGCAAGGTGGTCGGCGACCTGGCGATGTACATGGTGTCGAACCAACTGGGCGCCGACGACATCCTCGACCCGACCCGACCGCTCAGCTTTCCGGCGAGTGTCGTGGAGATGATGCGCGGCATGCTGGGTCACCCCCCTGGCGGGTGGCCGACCCCCATCCGCAAGGCGGTCCTCGAGGCGGGCCGAGCGACACCGGTACGCGGCCGCCCCGGCGCCCACCTCCCGCCGCTGGACCTTGCCGCGGCCGAAGCCGCGCTGGCGGCCAAGATCAAACGCCATCCGACCCACCGAGAGGTCTTGTCGGCGCTGCTCTATCCAGACGTGTTCCGCGAGTTCGCGGCTCACACCCGGCGCTACGGCGACACGTCGGTCATCCCGACCCGCAACTTCTTCTATGGCCTGACACCGGGTGAGGAGATCGCGGTCGAGATCGAGACGGGCAAGACGCTCGTGCTCCGCTATCTCACGGTCGGCGAGCCGCGCGAGGATGGTACTCGCACCGTTTTCTTCGAGCTCAATGGCCAACCACGCGAGGTCCGGGTGGTTGACCACGCGGTCGAGGCGACACAGCCGGTGCATCCCAAGGCAGCGCCCGGGGACCCGAACCAGGTGGGCGCGCCGATGCCGGGCAAGGTCGGTACGTTGGTGGCCGAGCCGGGCCTGCGGGTGTCGGCGGGCAGCCCGCTGCTCTGGATCGAGGCGATGAAGATGGAGACCTCGGTGAGCTGCCCGCGGGACGGCACGATCGACTCGATTCTCGTCGAGCCTGGCACCGTCGTCGACGCCGGCGATCTGCTGCTGACGCTGAAGGCCTGACGCCCACGCACCGGGTCGCGGGGGTTGCGTCTCGATCGCGTGTACTCGATACTAGTCGGCTCACCCAAGCGGCCGGACGGAGTCGGTCCCGTGCCTGCTCCTGGTGCCTATGAAGAGCACAACGCACACGAAGCACCCGACGACGGCGGACGGCGAGCGCGCACGGGTCAAATATGTGCGTCGGCTCGATCAGGTCGAGCAACTCACCGCCGAGCAGCGGGATCGTCTTGGCCCGGTCGCCGCCCGCTATGTCTTTCGCGCCAACGACTATTACCTCGGACTGATCGACTGGGACGACCCCGGTGACCCCATTCGACAACTGATCATCCCCCGCGAAGAGGAACTGACCGAGTGGGGCACGCTTGACGCGAGCAACGAGCAATCGGTGACCGTCGTACGCGGTGCGCAACACAAGTACACCGACACGGTGCTCCTGCTCTGCAACGAAGTCTGTGGCGCGTATTGCCGCTACTGCTTCCGCAAGCGGCTCTTCATGGACGAGAACGACGAGGTCACCAACGACATCAGCGAGGGGCTGCGGTATATCGCGGACCACCCGGAGGTGACCAACGTGCTGCTGACCGGTGGTGACCCGTTGCTCATGAGCACACGCCGGCTCGTGGACATCTTCGAGGCGCTACGGGCGATCCCCCACGTCCGGATCATCAGGATCGGCTCCAAGATGCCGGCGTTCGATCCCTATCGCGTGCTCAACGATCCGGACCTGCAGGCGGCCTTTCGCACCTACTCGACCGCCACACAGCGTATCTACCTGATGGCGCATTTCGACCATCCGCGAGAGCTGACCGATCTCGCGATTCAGGGCCTCGATGCCTGTATCCGGAACGGGGTGATCTGTGTCAACCAGTGCCCGCTGCTCAGGGGCATCAACGACGACCCCTACGTCCTCGCCGAGCTGTTTTCCACCCTCTCCTACATCGGGTGCACCCCCTACTACCTGTTCCAGGGCCGTCCGACGGCGGGCAACGAGCCATACGAGACCCCGCTCACCGAGGGCTGGCACATCTTTCAGCGCGCCCTGACCCTCGGTTCCGGATTGGCGCGACGCGCGCGCTTCTGCATGTCGCACGAAACGGGCAAGGTGGAGATCATGGGCATCGACGAACGGCACATGTATCTGCGCTACCATCAGGCCAAGCACGACGACGATCTGGGCCGTTTCCTGATCTGTCGCCGCGACGACCGCGCCTACTGGCTCGACCAGCTCGAAGTCGTCAGCCATCAACCGTCACACGCCTGACGGTATTCCGGTGCTCGGCGTCGTTCGCCGTTCGACGCGCCGCCATCTCGAATTCCCGCGCGCATGATCGAGTTACAGCACCTGACCAAGCGATACGGCGACCACATCGCCGTGGACGACCTCTCGCTCGACGTGGCTGAGGGCGAGTTGCTGGTGCTGCTGGGCAGCTCTGGCAGCGGCAAGACCACGACCCTGAAGATGATCAACCGCCTGATCGAGCCGTCCGGCGGCTCGGTGCGGGTGGACGGCCGCGACGTGGCGGCGCTGGCGCCCCACGACCTCCGCAGGCAGATCGGGTATGCCTTTCAACAGGTGGGGCTCTTCCCCCATATGACCGTGGCGGAGAACATCGGGATCACACCGGCGTTACTCGGCTGGACCGAGACCAGGATCCGGAGCCGGGTCGACGAGCTGCTCGAGCTGGTCGAGCTGGACCCGGGTGAGACCAGGGATCGTAGCCCATCGCAGCTCTCTGGAGGCCAACAGCAACGGGTCGGCGTGGCACGGGCGCTGGCCGCTCGGCCCCGCCTGATGCTGCTCGACGAGCCGTTCGGCGCGCTTGACCCACTGACCCGCACGCGACTGCAGGAATCGTTCATCCGGATCCGACGCGAGCTCGGTCTCACCGCGATATTCGTCACGCACGACATGGTCGAGGCCCTTGTCCTGGGGGACCGGATCGCGGTCCTGGAGGGTGGCCGGCTGGTACAGGTCGGCACACCGGGACGGCTCATCCGGGCACCGGCCGACGACTACGTGCGACAGCTGATGGAAACGCCGCGCCGCGAGGCCCGCCTGGTGGAAACGCTGCTGCGCGACGAGGCCGGCCCATGAGCGAGCAACTGGCGCTGCTCCCGGGGTATCTGACCGCCCACCTCCAGCTGACGCTCTTGGCGCTGTTCTGCAGCACCGCTGTGAGCCTGCCGCTCGGGGTGGCGATCACTCGTGTGCGCTGGCTCGAACAGCCGGCGCTCGGCCTGGCCGCTGTGATTCAGACGGTGCCGAGCCTGGCGTTGCTGGCGGTGATGGTGCCGCTCCTGTCGTCCCTGGGCCTGCAGAGCATCGGCTTCCTGCCCGCCTTCATCGGGTTGACCCTCTACGGGGTGCTGCCGATTCTCCGGAACACCGTGACCGGCATCGCCGGTGTGGACGCCGCGCAACGAGAAGCGGCCCGTGGTGTGGGCATGACCCCGTGGCAGCAACTGCGTCGTGTCGAGCTGCCGCTCGCGCTACCGGTGATCGTGGCCGGACTCCGCACCGCGACGGTCTGGACGGTCGGCATCGCCACGCTGTCGACACCGGTCGGCGCGACCAGCCTCGGCAACTACATCTTCAGCGGACTCCAGACCCGGAACTACGCGGCGATCCTGGTCGGGTGCCTGGCGGCCGCGGCCCTCGCGATGCTCCTCGACGGGCTGGTTCGCGGTCTCGAGGTTGGCGTCCGAACACGCCGGCCCCAGCTGATCGGCGCCGTCACGGCGATGATCGCGGCACTCTACCTGTACACCGGCGTCACCCTCACAGCGTCGCTCCTGCCACGCGGCGATACTCCGGTGAGAATCGGCGCCAAGGCGTTTACGGAACAGTACATCCTTGCCCACCTGATGGGTCAGTGGGTCGAGCGGGAGACCGGGCATCGTACGACCCAGATGCAATCGCTCGGCTCGATGGTGGCGTTCGACGCGCTTGCGGCCGGCGATATCGATGTGTATGTCGACTACACGGGCACCATCTGGGCGAATGAGATGGG
>Ga0302133_10002884_pt1 | contig 10437 bp, 8 predicted proteins | sample CB9_331_MG_FD_203121 | JGI IMG/M metagenome (GOLD analysis project Ga0302133, IMG submission 203121) | Marine microbial communities from Western Arctic Ocean, Canada - CB9_33.1 | ecosystem: Environmental > Aquatic > Marine > Oceanic | place: Canada: Western Arctic Ocean | collected 2017-09-19 | reverse complement strand
TTTTATCCTTTAATGGCGGGGTAGAAATTGGGCAGATTATTGCACTCAGTATTACCTTCCCTCTATTAATGCTTCTAAAAAAACAGTTCATGAATATATCTAAATTAACAAATTGGATGTTAATTGTGATGGGAGCATTATTATTAATCTATCAATTAAATGGATATTTTACTGATGATATTAAACCGGAAATCACACATGATAAACATCTAATTAATTCTCAGGTAGAGGATAAATTAGATGATGATACCCACCATAAACATGATAGCAATGAGCTTAGTCATCATCGTTAAAGACGCCTAAACTGATGAACTCATCTTGTGATAAATCAATGGATTCTGCTCATCGTTGTTGAGCACGTCGCCCACTTTGAGCGATGCAATCATCTCATCTGAAAGAATGTTCTTCTTCCCATTGAACGTGGATCCATCGGGCATGTAGGCGCAGGTCATCGCGGCACGGCGTGTGCGCGTCATGTTGGCGCCGGCGCCATGGGCGACAAGTCCGTTGTGGAAGCTGCAGTCGCCCGCTTTCATGGGGACCGCGACCGGATCGATGTCTGCCATCTCCGGATAAATTTTGAATAGATCCGCCATATTGAAGCCGATGGAGACATTTCGGTAGTCCGCGATCCTGTGAGAACCCGGAACAAACCACATGCACCCATTCTCGAGCGCCGCGTCGTCGAGCGCGATCCAAAGCGAAACCGCCTCGCATGAAGTGAAAGACCAATACGGGTTGTCCAGGTGCCACGCGGTCGGATTCCCGAAAGGTTCCTTGATCAGCGTCTGATCATGCCAAACCCGTATCCCTTCGACTCCGGCAAGCTCGCAGACCATGCGCCCGATGTCCGCGCTCAACATGTACTCTTTGACCACGTCACTGATCAGCCACAGGTTCAGCCGCTGGATGAATACCCGGTCGTAATAGTCGTCTCCGCTTGTGAGCTTCGTGCCCTCGGTGACGATCTTCTTGTCGCCCAGCGTAGTGACCGCGTCCAGGACCGCGGTCTTCAGTTCCGCCACTTCCTTCGGGGCAAGCATCCCCGGGTACGAAAGAAACCCGTTTTCGCGGTAGGATTCGATCTGGTCCTGAGATAGATCCGTCTTCATGCATTCCCTCTTTCTGAATTGTCTTTGCGAGTGCTTTCATTTCTCTAAAATCTAACCACCGTCTTCACATGGTCTTCCCCATTCGCCTGGGCGTATCGAAAGGCCCGTTCGAATTCGGATGCTTCGTAGACATGGGTAACCATCGGGTCGAGATTGACGACTCCAGTTTGCAAGTATTCGACCGAGCGCGGCAGGGTATCGGGCGCTCCGGTACTGGTCAATAAAGTGTGCTCGGCAAGCTGCATCTTCCCAAAATCGAATGACTCCGCCTTGGGCATATAGGCGTACAGAAATAAGGTGCCTTTGCGGGACAAAAGGCCCAGACCGGCGTCGATCACGTCCCGGCATCCTGTCATGTCGATAAAAACATCAGGACCGGAGGCACCGAAGCAATCGTGAACAGCCGAACCCAGTTCTTCCGTCCTGGCGTCTACCGTGCGGACGCCGAGGCTGGAAATCATTTCGATCGGAGCATCACGCAACCCCGACACCAGTAAATTTTCCTGATGCAGGCCGGCTGCTTTCGATGCTTCGACAAACAGGTATGCCGAAATGCCGGCTCCCGTCATACATACGGTGTGCTCCGGCATCGGTTTCAAAACGTCCAACGCGTGCAATACGCAGGCGAGCGGTTCCGCAAGGCATGCCCGCTGCATGCTGAGCCCCTCGGGGACTGGAATCCAATTGACCGCTGGGGCCACCATCATTTCCGCGAACCCTCCCTCCCGATTCAATCCGGAGAAGCCGCGATTCGGACAGAGATGGATCAGCCCGCGCCGGCAGACTTCGCAGGCATCACAGAAAAAGGTCGGTTGCAACGTGACGTGCTGCCCGATCACCAACCCGCCGGCATCGGGCCCGGACTCCAGGACGGTTCCGGCGATTTCGTGGCCCATGGTTAGCGGTGCGTTGTCGCCGAAGCTACCTTCGATGATGTGAAAGTCGGTCGTACAAACGCCGACACGACTGACGCGAACTTTTACGTCATCGGTGTTCCTGACTACAGGCTCATCGATGTCCTCGAAGGAGATCCGGTCAATGCCGGTCCAGCGTAACGCTTTCATGGTGAGTCGTCAGCTTATCAAGCGTTCGATGTGGATTTCTACCTTGGCCGGCTGATATCCCGGATGGATCGGGACAGGTCGTGGAGCAATCGGTGATCGAGCACGTTCCGCATCTGGGGGACGATGCCGGGCATGCCATAAGCCATCGTGGGATCCCGATAGGCGTTGGTCTGCCGGTATTCAAGGTTTAGGTCGGCCCACGCGAATCCGCCGCGATGATTCTCGGCCATGATATCGCCGGACGACTCAATGACCATCGAAGGCGGGGAGGTGGAGGCGGCGACAAAGTGGATACCGTTGTCCAGCGCGCGTGTACGCCAGGTAATCGGTTTGCCCCCGGCAACACAGAGAAAAATAATTTCAGTTCCCTGGTGCGCGTAGTATCTTGCGACTTCGGGAAACCACTCGTCGTAACAGATATGAATCCCGATGCGGCCGAAATCGAGGTCGAACACGGGATAGCTGTCGCCGCACGAGACGCCCAACTCCAATTCACCAAACGTCAAATGGGTCTTGTCGTATTGGCCGATGAACCGGCCGTCCCGGCCGAAGAGGACGGCGGTGTTGAATAAGTGCGGTCCACGGCGCTCGATGTTGCCGAGAATTACATGCATGCCGTGCTTTTTCGCGGCGGCGGCGGCGATTCGGCAGGCAGGTCCGCCGGGAACCGGTTCGGCGACCTCCCAGAATGAACCATATTCGGATTCGGGTACGCCAATCACCGGCGTGAACTCCGTCGTAGCCACGATATCCGGCTTGATGCCGCCGGCCAGTTCGAGTTGCTCCGCCAGGCGGGCGCGCTGCTGTTCCAGGGTCAGGTTATTGACTTCGTGATCGAACCGCACCGCGGCGACGCGCGCCATTCGAAAATCGGGCTCCGGTACCTCGATGAAGCTCGGTTCGGATATTTCTACACACCCTCGAGTTGCCGCCCGAAGGTAGATCTCAAAGAAGTTGCCCTGGTATTCGTGATCGCGATCGGAACAGATGAGCTGCTGAAGGACGGTCACTTCCGCCCACGGTCCCGCAGGAACAAGATAGTGCCGCGCGACCTGCGCAAAAACGGAGAGAGTCGGGTCATCCATGTTTATCAGGCGCACCTTGACCGACGCGCGATACCATTTATGCGCCTCGATCTTCACCGTACCGCGCCAGCAACCGAATGCGCGATTGTCATCGGTGGCTTCGAGCACGAGAACTGTGTTGTCGGCAGCATCGGTTCTCACCTCATGCCCAAGAGCCAGCTCCGGGCGCGCGGAAACATACGACCAGCCGTCCGGCGCTTTGCCGGCCCCCGAAAACTTCGGGTTGGTTACGAGGTTCTTCTTGGAAGCGCACATAATCGCCTCATGCTACACGGGGTCACCCGAAGGATCAATTCAGCGATGCCGTACCGTAGCACGGGTGCCCGACCCGTGTAGCGGAGCCAAGCGGGTTATGCGGAAAATGTTTGATATCGAATTTTCAATATCGAATGTCGAAGTGAGAAAACCCATTCGTATTCCGCAGCACGGGTATCCGACCCGCGTAGCGGAAACTCAACCGGAACCCCGGTCTTCCGTAGCACGGGTGTCCGACCCGCGTAGCGGAGCCCAACCGGAACCCAAAGGCACCCAAACCCAACCATGGGCACCGGCTGTCAGCTCCGTGAGCCACGGGCAGGATGCCCATGCCACGGAACACCCGCGCTACGCATGCGCAACCCGATCCATCGGCAGCGGCGCTTTCTTCATTTCTGCATGTACAAATTCCAACAATAAATCGCGTTTCAAGTCCTGGTATTCTTCGAGATCCCACAGATTCTCATCCTCACCGGAATCTTTCTCCAAATCATACAGCTCACCGTACTCCCGGTTATAGTGTACGGTTGGTTGGGCCTCGGAAAACTGGTCCATGAACGATGTTAGTCTGAGGACCTTAGCCAAAGGAGTCAGACGAATGAAAGGCAAACGCCGGACGAGAAGATCCGCATATTGAGACAAGCGGAAGGAAAACGAACGATCCTGGAGATCTGTGCGGAGAACAACATCTCGGAGCAGACCTTTCACCGTTGGAAGAAGGAGTTTGGCCTGTTGGATGTGAAACAGGCGAAACGTTTGAAGGACCTGGAAGCGAAAAACACGCGCCTGAAGAGGATCGTAGCGGATCAGGTGCCTGGGATGGAGATCATCCAGGAAGCACTTGAAAAAAAGTTGGGAGTCCGGGGCATAAGAGGCAGGTGGCTTAAGGCCTCCTCATGATCAATTCATTCTCGGGAACGGCGGGGACCGCCGTCTCCAGAAATGCGACCACATCCTGAAAAGCACGAAGATGTGAATTTGGCGACGGCGGTCCCCGCCGTATTGAGAATGGATGGGTCATGAAAGGACCACATCGGAGCGACAGCTTAAGCGGCATATAGGACAGACCCCAAAAGCCCGAATAGCCCTCTAATAACATAGACATGACTGAGACGCGCGACTACATTCGACAGACCTCGGACTGAAGTCCGATACAACAGACGCGGAGTAAACTCCACGCTACACCAATTCGAATGAACGTAGGAATCAGCCAATTGATCCTGGGCACATTGCCTGTGGAGGAGTTTCTTTCACAGTCCGCGCAAGCCGGGTACGAAGTCGTTGAATTGTGCATGAAAAACGACGGCGACCTGACCCCGCGGACCGGCAATGACGACCTCCAAAAAATCGCGGACCAGGCAGCCGGTCACGGCGTAGCGATCGCGTCGATGACCCACTCTCACTGCACGGGAAACCTGCTGGACAGCGGCGAGGCCCAGCGTACGAGCATTGAACAAACCGTCCAGGGATTGGAAATCGCCGCAAAGCTCGGCGTTCGATGCACCCTTCATACGCTGGGCCGATTCACGACCGATCTGTACTACGATGATGCGTATCGCAACGGCGTCGCAGCGCTCAAAGAGCTTGCTGGCACCTGTGAGAAGCTGGATGTGCGCATCGCCATCGAGTTCGTCTGGAACGGGTTTCTGTTCAGCCCCATGGAAATGCGGAGATTTCTGGACAACATCGGATCGACCCACGTGGGCTTCTACTTCGACCCGGGGAACATGGCCGTCTACCAGTTTCCGCATCATTGGGTGCGCATCGTAGGAAACAAAACCTTCATGGTTCACCTGAAGGACTGGAAGGGCGGAGCCCTCAACGGCGGCTGGACTCCGCTCCTGGAGGGCGAGGTGGATTTCGCGGCGATGAACCACGAACTTCGTGCGATCGGCTACGACGGTCCGATGATCAGCGAAGTGGAGCCTGCGCTCGCTCCGATTGACAAAACCGCGAAGGCGATTCGGACAATCATCGCGATGTAATCCACATCCCGGTCTCTTCATCAAGCACGATCGATCGCGTTGCATGGGACCTTTCATCGAACAGCTTCAGCCCGCACCCGTGGAGGGCGGCTTTCGGCGGGACGATTCCTGGATATGGTGCGGATCCGTCATCGCGGATGAACACGGCACGTTCCATATGTTCGCCTCCATGTGGGAAAAGAGCGTACCGTTTGACCCCAACTGGCTCACGAATTCGAGGGTCGTCCACGCGACGAGCCCCACGCCGGAAGGTCCGTTCGTCTATCAAGGCGACGTTCTAGCGCCACGGGAATGTTCCTGGTGGGACGGCCGGATGACCCACAACCCCACGATCCATCGATGGAAGGACAAGTACCTTCTTTTTTACACCGGCACGACGTACCCGGAACCCGCACCCGGCCCCGGCGACATTGTGACAAGCGAGATGGTGACCGCGTACCGCAGCCGACAACGAATCGGGATGGCCGTTGCCGACTCGCTGAACGGACCCTGGCAACGGCCGGATCAACCCTGCCTGGATGCTCGACCGGGGCACTGGGACCGCTTCATGACAACCAACCCGGCGCCGTGTGTCCTTCCCGATGGCCGGATCCTGCTTCTCTACAAGTCCACGAGTGGCAGCGCGGATCCGCTTCTCTATGGCGTGGCTATGGCGGACTCCCCGTTCAGCCGGTTCGATCGAACCGGACCCGGCGAACCGATCACGTTCGAACAAACCGGAATCACGTACGAAGACGCCTTTGTCTGGTACCAGGACGACCGATTCCAGATGTTGTTCAACGACCTGACCGGGTCGCTGACCAGCGAAAAGCGCGCAGGCGCTCATGCCGTTTCGGATGAGGGAATTCACTGGCGTCTCAACAATCCGCCAAAAGCCTATTCCCGCACGATCAACTGGGCGGATGGCCGAACCACCACCCAGGGATCTCTGGAACGTCCGCAACTGCTGATTCAGGATGGCGCGCCGACACATTTGTTTTGCGCAACATCAGACGGCAAGGCCGGATTCACGGATGCGCGCAACACCTGGAACATGGTTATTCCGCTGCGCTCAGCTTCTCTTGAGTGATACTGAGAGCCGAACGTCCTGTCCGTCGGTGGCGGGAGTGAAGCCGATCCGCACGTAGGGCTGCGGATCTGGAAATTGGAAAACGTGATGTCCCGCGGTGACTTTTCGTGTTTGCCCCTCCGCCCCGACATCGTTGAATTCGCTCCCCCCGAGAATCTGCAGAATGCCGTCGCCTTCGGTCGCGATCTGAACATTCAAATTCGTTGCAAACCAACCAGGAATAACCTTGCTCAAATAGCCGTCCTCTGCCACGGCGCCTTCGAATATTCGCGAGGAAAAGGCCGCGTAGGACGTCGGTTCCAACCTGGATGGCGGCACGCGTGTGCACCAGATTTCATGCCGGAACGAGGGGCCGCACTCTCGGAAGATCGTGTGGAACAAGTTATAGAACCGACCGTCGGGATAAATCGTTAAATGCGGATGGCCGATGGCGTACTGACCCGTTGTGAATGCCGGCAGGATCGATCCATACGCCTGCACGCCGTACATGTCGGCGCAAGCCGGATAGCGCGGCGAGCCGCACAGGAACACGGGCCGAACTGAATATTGATTGCCGTTCCAGGTATCTTCGATCAGCACAACGATCAGTTCGGGTGACGCCTGGATGGGCTGTAAGACCGCGTTGTCGCTCCCCTTGCCGGCCCAGAACACATAGTCGTTGTAATCCACTACCATCTCGTCGGCGGTGAAGTCCGGTGTGTGCATAACGGCAATCATGCCACCGAAAGGATCGACGTAGGGCGAGGTTGCGTAAAAGAAACAGGCCTCCGTATCTCCGCCCGGGCGGAGCATGGGCACGCCGCAATCGCTGATGGGCACCGGCTGCCCCGACGGCCCCGGGCGGCCGGCATTGGGTGGGATCACATGACCATTGGACTCCAGGTTGGTGAAATCGCCGTTGAAGCGGTAGATGCCCATCCGGGTACGCAGCGGATCCTCCACCTTGTCCGCGGGCGTGTCCTCCGAAGTCAGCACAAGCCACTGTTTGTGAATTTCGTCCCACGCCGCATGCGCGGCCAGATGACCGCCCTTGGTCAAATCGCCGGGAAAACCGGCGGGCAAAATCGTTCGAATGTTCGACACCGCCAGGTCAGCGGCGATCTCTCCGACAAATACGGATCGGGCGCTGCCGTCGTACGACTCCCAACCCGTGAAGATCAGGAAGTTTTGATCGGTGTAGGGGTGGTTGACGATAAAGGGAGTGCCCACCCCGCCACAATAGGGGGTGCCATCGGTAGGTCCAATTACGCGCCTCGTTGTATAATCAGGTTCCATCGTCAACCCCTCCTGTTCTGTCGATGAGGGTAGCGAGTGTCGCATACTTCACGTTTTTCGTCGAGATCTTCAGCGAAAAAGGCGGAGCAAACTACCACCTCGTGCCGTAAAACGTGGCATGGGCATCCTGCCCGTGTCGGAACAAGGGGAGAGAGAAAGCGTAGCGCACGGGTGGTGCCGGCGCTCTTCGTGTTCAATCCTTTCACATCTCTTGTGCAACACGGGTCTGAGACCCGTGCTACATGCCCATGCCATGTGATTGACCTAGCCTATGACCCGTCTATCGTCGTATTAAACATCCGTGGAATATCATCAAATCCGCATGATACGTCGCGATCTGGAGTCTCTTCCGTACTGGCCTCTGCCGGAGGGCTTCTCAATCCGGTGGTACCGGCCCGGTGACGTTGAGGCTTGGGTGCGCATTCACAAGGAGGCGGATTTTTACAATGAATCGACGCCCGGGTTATACCAGGAGGCGTTTGGCAACGACGAAACCCTGCTCGCCAAACGCCAGGCGTTCCTGTGCTACGACTCCGGCCGGCAAATCGGCACCGCCGGCGCGTGGTTCGACGACGACTATCACGGGGAACGATTTGGGCGCGTGCATTGGGTTGCCATCGAGCCTCAATACCAGGGCCGCGGGTTGTCAAAACCACTGGCGTCGGAGATATGCCGGAGGCTCGTAGAACTGGGCCACGAACGCGCGTACCTGACCACCGCGACGGTACGCATCCCCGCCATCAACCTGTACCTTCAGTTCGGCTTCGAACCGGACATACGCAGTGACGAGGACGAACGCGCATGGAGCGCCATACGGGGACAACTCAAACGGTAACATGTCCGAAGAACTCCTGATCGGCATCGTGTCCGTCGTGGCGCTTGGAATCGGCGCGCAATGGATCGCATGGCAAATTAAGCAGCCCGCGATTCTGCTTCTCCTGATCGCCGGATTCGTGGCGGGGCCGGTATCGGGACTGCTCAAGCCGGACGAACTTTTCGGGGACACCCTTCTCCCCCTCGTATCGATCTCCGTGGCCATCATTCTTTTCGAAGGGGGCCTGAGCCTGCACTTGAAGGAACTCAAGGAAGTGGGGGCGATTGTCCGGAATCTGATCCTGGTCGGAGTCCCCGTCGCATGGCTTCTGATCTCCCTCGCCGCGCGATGGATTCTTGGATTCCCATGGACGTTGTCGGTCCTGCTGGGGGCCATCCTCGTCGTCACGGGGCCCACCGTCATCATTCCGCTGCTGAGGCATGTCCGACCGGTTGCGCGCATGCAATCCGCGTTGAAATGGGAAGGCATCGTGATCGATCCGGTGGGTGCGCTCCTCGCCGTCCTGGTATTCGAATTTATCATCGCGGGTGGATTTCAACAGGCCCTGCCAAGCGTCCTAATGAGTCTCTTTCAAACCCTTCTTGTCGCCATCCTGACAAGCGGGATTGGCGGAGGTCTTCTGATTTTCGCGTTAAAGCGGAAAGACATTCCTGACTTCCTGGAAAGTTCGATCACGCTGATGATGGTGCTGGTCGTATACACGGGATCCAACATCCTTCAAGCCGAGTCGGGCCTGTTTTCGGTTACGATCATGGGAATTATTCTAGCCAATCAAAAGTGGGTCGCCGTCCACAGCATCGTTGAATTCAAAGAGAATCTTCGCGTCCTGCTGATCTCCAGCGTGTTCGTTCTTCTCGCCGCGCGCGTAAATCCCGATGACGTGAAGCAACTGGGCTGGAGGGGCGCATTCTTCCTGGTCTTTCTCCTCGTCGTCGCGCGTCCGGTGTCGGTATGGATAGCGGGAATCGGAACCGGCATGAGCTGGAAGGAGAAAACATTTCTATCCTGGCTGGCTCCGCGCGGAATCGTGGCCGCGGCAGTGACTTCCATTTTTGCTCTCGAACTGGAACACCTGGGTTTCGAACAGGCTGCCCTGATAGTTCCGGTCACCTTTCTCGTAATCGTAGGCACCGTTTCAATTTACGGCGTAACGGCTACGCCCGTAGCGCGCGCATTGGGACTGGCGCTGAAAGGAAGAGGCGGCCCGCTGATCGTGGGCGCTCATCCGTGGGCCCGGCGGGTCGCCGAGGCGATTCAAAAAGAAGGGTACCGGGCTATGCTCGTGGATACCAACCGGGAAAACATCAAGCAGGCGAGGCTCGAAGGTCTCACGGCCATTCATGCCAACATCATGTCACAGCATGCGATAGATGAGATCGACACCGCGGGCCTAGGATTCCTTATGGCGCTCACATCCAACGAGGAAGTCAATTCCATCGCCTGCCTCCACTTTGCGGAGGTGTTTGGTAAAAACGAAACATATCAACTTCCATCCGATGAGGATGCGCAGAACCCTGCCCGGGCGTTTCCAAAACATCTTCGCGGACAGAATGTATTCAGCCCCGATCTGACCTACGAAAAAGTGTCGGATCTTTTCCACGACGGGTACACCGTAAAAGTAAACAGGCTCACCGAAGAATTCAGTTACGAGGACTTTCAGGAAATTCATGATGAACAGGCGTATCCCCTGTTCGTACTGTCCCCGGACGCCGAATTGAGGATCGTAACCGATCCCCGCGCGATGAGACCAGTGCCGG
>Ga0302133_10002881_pt1 | contig 10441 bp, 8 predicted proteins | sample CB9_331_MG_FD_203121 | JGI IMG/M metagenome (GOLD analysis project Ga0302133, IMG submission 203121) | Marine microbial communities from Western Arctic Ocean, Canada - CB9_33.1 | ecosystem: Environmental > Aquatic > Marine > Oceanic | place: Canada: Western Arctic Ocean | collected 2017-09-19 | reverse complement strand
CGTCACGGGGCCAGGCGTTTCCTGAATCGAGGCGGCTCCGTTGCCGTAATTGCGGCTGTTACCCTCCTCCTCCTCCTCCTCCCCCTCTCCCTCCGGGCGCAACTGCCAGGTCCCACCAACACCCTCACGGACGTGACGGGCATCAAGGTCGGGCACTACCAGAGGGTCGGAGACGGCTATCGGACCGGGACCACGGTCATCCGGACGGAGGCGGGAGCCACCGCCAGCATCGATGTGCAGGGTGGGGCGCCGGGCACCCGAGAGACGGACCTCCTCCTCCCCGGGGGCCTGGTGACACAGGTCCACGCCATCGTGCTCAGCGGCGGCAGCGCCTACGGCCTGGACGCCTCCACCGGTGTCATGCGGTGGCTGGAAGAGCATGGCTTCGGTTTCCCCATCGCCGGCGGCGTCGTTCCCATCGTCTCGTCGGCTATCCTGTTCGACCTGGGTCGGGGTGGAGACTTCTCCAAGCGTCCCAACGCCGAGTTCGGATACATGGCTGCTGATGCGGCGGTGGACGGCCCCGTTCCCTTGGGGCGTTTCGGTGCCGGCACTGGGGCGCGGTACGGACTGGGTTCGGCCAGCGTGGTGCTCCCCAACGGGTACACCGTGGCGGCCATCGTAGGTCTGAACCCGGGGGGGTCGGCGGTGAACCCCATGACGTGTCAGCCGTACGGGATCTTCCTGGAACTGGGCGATGAGTTCGGGCTGGTGCCGCCCACGACGGCGGAGTGTGAGGCGTTCAGGAGCGCCCCCAGAGGCCCGGGGGAGTCCTTCAATACCACCATCGCTCTGGTCGCCACCGATGCTCCTCTGGACCAGACCATGGCTCAGAGGATGGCCAAGGTCTCCAACAGCGGGCTGGCCCGGTCCATCCGTCCCATCCACAACCTGGGGGACGGCGATGCGGTATTCGGAATGGCTACCACGAACCCCTCGCCCGAAGTCACCCTCACCCTCGCGGATCTCCAGGCCATCTACAACGCCGCGTCGGACGCCCTGGGACGGGCCGTTGTCCACGCACTCATCGAAGGGCGGACGTACTGCGATCAGTTCCCCAGCGCATGCCCGAATCGGTAGGGAGCGGAGATTGTCCCGGGGATACGCGGACCATACCGGTGGTTCATTCGCCATCGGCCGGCTTCGTCGGCATAGCCACCAACCAACTTCGCCTTCCATCCTGAAAAAGGTGTTTTTGGGTTTTGGCCACCTACATTTCCTTGTAATACAACAGGGGCTATCAAGTGAACGATGGCACGACTTTCCCGCGCCCCACCGGCCACCCGATGTCTCGCTCCTCTAGGTACTGCATGACGCCAGATGCCGCGTCCAGCCCGAATGCGCTCCCGCCCGACAGCACGACTGCGTGTACCTGGTCGACCATGTTCACAGGGTCAAGAAGTGCGATCTCACGTGATCCTGGCGCGCTCCCGCGCACGTCCACGCCGCCCACGGCTCCGCCTGCGGGCGAGGATCACCGTGCAGCCGGTGGGACGCTCCGTGAGAGTGTGATGTCCGAGCTCGATACCTGGAACCGCGGTGATGCCCCACGCTTCCATACCGAGTCCCTCCTGCGCTCGAATGGCACATGCCGATAAGACGATCGGGACCCCCGCGAGGAGGGCCCCGATCGCCAATGTTCTGATCCGCTTCATGTGCGGCTCCTTCCCTTCATCAGTTCGCGGGCAGCCGGAGCGCCGCGTACGAGCCCGGGAGTCCACCGCCACCAACCGACACAATGATGTACTGCACACCTTCGTGCATGAACGACATCGGTGCCGTGAGCGTCGGGGCCGGGAGTTCAACGGAGCCGAGGTGCATGCCTGTCAGCTTGTCCACGCCATGCATAACCGGCGCCTGCCCGCGACCCTCGCCATACAGGAGGAGAGTCTTCGTCACGATCGCCGTCGCGTGCCCCGTGCTTCCCGTGTTTGGGATGTCGACTCCCTGCAGCGCTGGGTGGTCCTTGATGCGATCCGGCGTGAATCCGTTCGGGATCGACCACAGGGTCTCACCGGTATTCATGTCGATGGCTGTGATGCTCGCATAAGGCGGCTTCATGATAGGCAGCCCCTGCGGACCCCTGATACCACCTGGGCCGACGGTTACCCAGTCGACGTTCGAGTCGTCGTCCACATCGGTTCCCGGGCGGAGCACCGGCGCGCTGCAGCCGCGCTGCGAAGCCGTGTACAGAATTCCGGAAACGGGGTCGACCACGGTGCCACCAGGGATGTTCGTGCCACCGTTCGCGCCAGGGCAGTGGATCGACGTCCCGACACCGTTTGCATCGGCCAATGCAGGCGGATTAAAGAGCGGGCCGAGTCGGTACTTCGAAGTGATCTCGAGTGCTTCGGCGCGGAGTTCAGGTGTGTAGTCGATCAGCATGTCCTCGGTGAGTCCCTGCATCTCGTACGCAGCAGGCTTCGTCGGGAACGGCTGGGTCGGAGACGTCCATTCACCGGGTACGTCCGTCTGCGGGACCGCGCGTTCCTCGATGGGCCAGATCGGCTCACCCGTCACGCGGTCGAGCACATAAACGAAGCTCTGCTTCGTGGTCTGCGCGACGATCTTGCGCGGCTGTCCATCGATCGTGACATCGATGAGCGCGGGCTGCGCGGGGTTGTCGTAGTTCCAGATGTCGTGATGGACCGTCTGGAAGTGCCAGCGACGTTCTCCCGTCTCGGCGTCGAGCGCGAGCATCGTCGTGGAGAAGAGATTCGCACCCGGATGGAACCCACCGTAGTAGTCGATGGTGGGTGGGTCGGTCGAGACGTACACGAGCCCGAGCTCCGGGTCGGCCGACATCGGTGCCCATGCGGAGACGTTGCCCGTCCACTGCCACGCGTCGTTGAGCCACGTGTCGTTGCCGAACTCACCCTCCTGCGGGATGACGTTGAACGTCCATTTGTGGGCACCGGTCTTCGTGTCGAAGCCCATGATGTTCCCAGGGACGTTCTCCTGCATGTACTCGTAGTAGCCCTGTTCGTGAGAGTTACCGACGACGATCGTACCGTTGATGATCATGGGCGGGGTCGAGTTCGTGATGTACCCGATGGAATGATCGAGTCCGTCGTCGTGGTCGTGCTCCCAGTCACCCAGGTAGGTGAGGAGGTCCACTTCTCCGCCGACGCCGAAATCCTCGATCGGGCGACCTGTCTCCGCATCGAGCGCCCACAGGAAGAATCCAGGCGTGATCACATAGATCCGTTCCTGGCCGTCAACGATGTCGTACGCGACGCCCTTGCCGTAATTCTTCCGCATGGAGTCTTCCCACCGCTTCGTAGAAGGCTCGCGGAAGGTCCACAGCGTCTCACCCGTCGCAGGGTCGATGGACACAACCGTCCGCCTGGAACCGGCGACGGAGTACAGCTTGCCGTTCACATAGATCGGCGTGGAACGGAGTAGGGGATCCGGACCGCCTGGGCTGTAGTTGTCCCCGCGCCACAGCCAAGCGACCTCGAGGTCCTCGAAGTTGCTGGCGTCGATCTGGTCGAGCGGGGAGTAGCGGGTCGTGTAAGTGTCCGCGCCCCAGCTGCGCCATTCACCGACCGGCGTGCCGCGTTCCACTGCCTGGGCAGAGACCACCCCTGCCGAAATCGCGATGGCCGCGAGGGCCGTGAAGAGCTTTTTCATCAGTCGTTCTCCGTACGTGCTGCCTGTTGTGGCGCACCGTTTCCGTCAGTTGCGAAGCAGAAGAAGAATCCGTTTCCGCCAGATCCTTGTAAGTCCGTCTGGGAGCAGCCGCGTGAGTTGTGCGCGGAGTTCCAGGACGTGGGGTTCTCGCCGCCGCCTTGGCGGTCGTGATGACCGACTCGCGTGGAACCCGCGCCGTTGCTCGTCCAGTTGTCACAGGCGGTGTAGCTCTCGTCTCCGACGTACGCCGTGCCGTCCAGATTCGAACCGGTCATGAGATCGTGCATGTTGGGATCGTCACCGCGCCCGTTCACGATGGAGCCCTTCTCCGTGAGGATCGACTCCTTCGTGAGGTTGGCGTCGTCGGAGTGCAGATCCGTGACGTCGCGAGCGATCATGTCGCCGCTGAAGTTGTACCACGGTCCTGACCCGATCCGATCTCGGGCATTCACCGCCATGGTGCCGTTGCTCTCGAGTGCACTGAGGTACGCGCGCCACCTCAGGTCTCCGAAGCCGGCTGCGTACGCGAGGTCCTCGCAGTGCTGATCCGCACCCGCTAGGCCATCTAGGTTGGCTCCGTCACCAGGGCCTGCACTGGTGATGAAGAAACTCATATCCGCGTCTTGAGCCGAAACCGGTGCTGCGCCCGCGAATGCCAAAGCAGCGAGTACTGCGATCGCCTTCCTCAAAGTGGTGCTCCTGCTGAAAGTGATCGGCGGGCCGACGTATCCCGGGCCGCCTCCCTAATGCGTTCGGCCAATGTCCGACGGTGGGTCGGAACCGGCAAGGAGGCGCGGGCTTTGCCGGGCAACGACCCGCGATAGGTTGAGCGCCCCAGCACAGTGCCCGTCCCCATGTGGTGGCAGGGCTGGGACCCTCGATGAGGTGCATCAGCCTGACGAGTCATGTGCCATCCATGATCTAGTCGCGAGTGCCCAGGTCATGGCCCTTACGACGTTGGATCTGGTCGGGTAAGGCGCCTCAGTCTTCTTGCACTCCCGGACTCCCTGACTCGACCACAAACGTCGCGCGCGTCGACAGCGACCCGCCCGGTTCGGACACCTTGTCGATGACCTTGTATTCGCTGGTCCATATGTCCGGGGTGACGGTCGCCGTCACGTAGCCGCGCTGTCCATTGTAGAACTTGATGTGTGGGTTGTGGCTCAACGTCGCCCGCCCGCCGTTTGTCATGTCCGCTCCGTCCCCGCCGGAAGAGAGCGACGTCCCGACGAACTCCGTCCCCACCACAGGGGACGATAGGTCGTCGAAGTCGGTGTGGAGGTCAGCGACCCAATTCGAGTGGATGTCTCCGGTCAACACGATCGGGTTGTTGACCGCTGTCGATTCGAGGTGGTCCAGGAAGGCTCCGCGTTCCACAGGATATCCGTCCCACTTGTCCATGGCCCAGGTATCGTCGCCTTCGTCGGTTTCGCCCCGTAGGCGAGTGACCATCACCTGTTGCGCCATCACATTCCAACCGGCGTCTGAGACGGCGAGGCCTTCGAACAGCCAGTCGCGCTGCGCCGAACCCAGAATGGACTGCTCCGGCGAGATGTGCTTGGCACAGGTTGGAACCCTCCCGTCCGAGCACGGTTGGTCGCTCCGGTACTGGCGCGTGTCGAGCACGTTCATCTGGATCAGGCCCCCGAAGTTCAACCGGCGATAGACCTGCATATTCGGGCCGTTGCGCACCGTCGAGACTCGAAGGGGCATCATCTCGTAGTACGCTTGAAAGGCGGACGCGCGTCGCAGCATGAGTTGTTCTGGACTCTGATCGTCTTGAGCGAAGACACTCGCCCAGTTGTTGTCCACTTCGTGGTCATCGAAGGTCATGATCCAGGGCATCGCGGCGTGAGCTGCCTGCAGTGCTGGGTCCGACTTGTATTGGGCGTAGCGGTTCCTGTACTGATCGAGCGTGACGATCTCGGGGCCCTCGTGGTGGCGAACCGTGTCCCTGTCATGCTCCGCGTACTCGTAGATGTAGTCACCGAGATGCACCGCGAAGTCGACGTCCTCCCGAGACAGGTGCTCGAGCGATGTGAAGTACCCCACTTCGTAGTGTTGGCAGGAGGCAAAAGCGAAACGGAGCTCATCGACGGACGCCCCAACGGCGGGGGCCGTTTTCGCTCGGCCCACGGCGCTCACCTCGCCGCCGACGGTCCATCGGTAGAAGTACCAGCGATCCGGATCGAGACCGACGATCTCCGCGTGCGCGCTGTGTCCCAACTCAGGGGTCGCGAGCGTGGAGCCGGTCTGAGCCAGGCGCGTGAAGCTTTCGTCGTGAGCGATCTCGAAGTGCGCGCGTACCGGATTGGACAGCGCTCCCACACCCTCGAGCGCCTCTTTGGCCAGACGCGTCCACAAAACCATCCCGTCAGGCGCTGGATCCCCCGAGGCGACCCCGAGCGTAAACGGGTAGGCCGATACGCTATCGAGGCTCCACTCGTCGCCTCCCCTGTAGCAGCCCGTAGCGAGCAGCGCAGCCACACTACTGCTCAAACGCAAGAAGTCACGGCGCGTGCCGTTCAGGTGAAAGAGGTCGTACCACTGAAGATCGGTGGTCTTCATTCGTAGCTCGGTTGGTTCGGGGTCGACGCAATGATATGTGCGCTGCATGTTCGGCGCATGAAAGCCATAACGTTCCAGGACGTCGAGACGCTCGCCTACGAAGATGTAGCCGAACCGAGCATCGAAGAAGCAACTGATGTGATTGTGCGCGTGACTACGGCCGGTCTGTGCGGGTCAGACCTCCATCCGTACTTCGGTCGCGAGAGAGGACTCGACGTGGGCACCGTCATGGGCCATGAGATGGTCGGCGAAGTCGCGGAAGTCGGCGCTGAGGTCACAGACTTCGTAGTTGGGGACCGAGTAGTCGCACCGTTCACCACGAGTTGTGGTGTCTGTTTCTATTGCCGAACCGGACTGACGGCTCGGTGTGAACGCAGCCAGCTATTCGGTTGGGTTCAGGGCGGAGTGGGCCTCCATGGCTGCCAGGCCGACTACGTCCGCGTGCCGATAGCAGACGGGACCCTTGTACGGGTCCCCGAGGGCCTAGACGAGGCCGTCGCACTGCTGGCTGGGGATATTCTCTCGACTGCCACGTTCGGTGCGGAATTGGCTTGTGTGGGAAGCGGAGACACCGTGGTCGTTGTCGGGTGCGGGCCGGTCGGGTTGCTCGCGATCCGGGCCGCTTTCGAGCGAGGAGCCGAGTGCGTCATCGCCGTGGACAACGTGCCGAGTCGTCTCGCAGTCGCAGAGGCGTTTGGCGCCCAGCCGGCAAACTTCGCCGAAGAGGACCCATCTGAAATTGTGAGAGGATTCACGGACGGCCGGGGCGCAGACTCGGCGATCGAAGCCGTAGGCTCACCTGAGGCCACGCGGGCTGCGGCTGACCTCCTTCGCCTGGGAGGAACTCTGGCAGCGGTTGGAGTTCACACTGAGCCGCACCTCGCGCTCTCACCCGGCGAGATCTATGATCGCAACCTGACCTACTCCGGTGGGCGATGCCCGGCGCGTCACTATATGCCGGCCTCGCTTGCGTTGGCCGTGCGGGATGAGGCTTTGATCGGTACGCTCATCTCGCACCGGTTGCCGCTCTCGGACGGCATTGACGCGTACCGGAGCTTCGCGGCCCGAGAATCGGGCTGGACCAAGGTCGTTCTGCACCCGACCGACTGAAACAGAGAAGAGACCCAATGAACCTCCGTGCTACCTCCATCGTCGCGATCACTTCCCTCAGTCTCATTGCGTGCGATTCGGGCGTGCCCGGAAACAGTGCCATTTCGGAGTCGGCGCTGTCCGCGGATCTCCATGTTCTGGCCGATGACTCGATGGGTGGGCGTCTCGTGGCGTCGTCGGGACTCGACCAAGCGTCGGCCTGGATCGCTGATCGCTTCGAGTCCCTTGGGCTCGCTCCGGCCGGTGACCGGGGCGGGTATTTTCAGCGCTTCGGGTTGGCCTGGTTCAGCCTGGGAGTGGGGAATCGGCTGACCGTGGAGGGCGCCGGTCCAAGTCGGACCCCGGGGCAGGGTTGGACGCCCTCAAATGCGGGAGTGAGCGGTTCTGCGAGCGGTTCGGTCGTCTTCGCTGGCTTCGGGATCGTCGAACCGCGCTTGGACCATGACGACTACCAAGGCGCCGATGTGAATGGCCGTATCGTTCTCATGCTGGAACGGGAGCCCGGCGTGGCGGACCCGAGCAGTCCCTTCGACGGAATCGTAACTGCGGAGGCGTCGCGGACATGGCGGAAGGTCCTGGCCGCACAGGAGCGGGGCGCGACGGCTGTGCTGTTCGTCAGGGACATACACAACCGCGAGGACATCAACGACTGGCCAGCTGTCCATAATGGTGCGTGGCCGGATGAGCCTCGCCGCATCGAGCGGTTCACCCTTGAGGCGTGGGCAGAACAGATCACGATCCCTGCCGCGCAGATTTCCGCAGAACTTGCCGCGACGCTCGTAGAAGGCTCTGGTCGCACGCTCGAGGAACTCGCGGTTGAAGCCGAGAGTGCCGAGGGGGGCCTCGGGGTGGTGGACCTCGGAAGCGCCCGTGCTGACCTCCGCACCGAGGTCGAACGCCATGTGTCGCCGGGTACCAATGTGCTCGCCATGATCGAAGGCTCGGACCCGGACCTGCGTGACGAAGTCGTCATCATCGGGGCCCATCACGATCACAACGGCATGGATGGGGAAGTCGTCTACAACGGCGCAGACGATGACGGATCTGGGACGGTCGGCGTACTCGCGATTGCGGAGGCGTATGCGCAGGCAGCAGCCAGCGGAGATTTGCCCGCGCGCAGTGTCATCTTCGCGATTTGGGATGCTGAAGAAAGGGGGTTGCTCGGGGCCTGGTACTACACGCAGCGGCCACTATTTCCGCTTCAGAGCACGGTGGCGAACCTCAACATGGACATGATCGGCCGGCACGAGGAGGTGCCCACCGACGGAGGTGGTCGCTTCCGTGGCCTCGACGTACAGAGTGCGGAGTCCAACTCGAATGCGACGAACATCCTTGGCTATTCCTACACGCCCGAGCTCGTGCAGATCGTTCAAGATGCGAACCGGTTCGATCTGACGCTTCGGCTTCGTTACGACAACAGTGCGTCGAACCTGCTACGGCGGTCCGACCACTGGCCGTTCCTACAGAGTGGGGTGCCCGCCGTCTGGTTCCACAATGGACTCCACCCGGACTACCACACGCCGAACGATACTCCGGACCGCATCGAGTACGAAAAGATGACCCGGATCGTGAAACTCGTTCACGAGACGAGCTGGTCCTTGGCGAACGCCGTCGGACGGCCCGGTTTGGCTGGAATGGGATCGAGCCCTCCGTCCTGACCCCGTCAGCTATCCGTCGCGCGGAGCCGTCCACATTAACGCAGCGACAGAGCGAGCCGGACCGTCACAGTTGGCGTCTGAGAATCCGTCGAAGGATCCAACCCGCCGAAAATCCTCACGGATCACGCCGGGCAGTCTTCCGTTACCAGTCAGCACATCGATCGGGCCACCGCGAAAGAACTGTGATTTGTCCTCGGTCCTGGTACAGTGCATCTCGATGTACGCTCGGACGTAACCTGCACGGACGATTCGGAAATCACCAAGCGTCGGCTCGTCGGGTGGTGCAAGGTTCGCCAGAGCGAATTCCTCGAATTCTCTCTCGGGTGCCCCTGGTGTGAGGGGCTCCTTGGGTGAGTCACCGGGGAGAGGGATTCTCCAGTGACCTGTACTCACCGAGATGTGCGCGTTCAGGATGTTCTGTATTCGATCGCGAAATTCATGGTCGATGTAGATGCGATGTTCTGCCCAGGATGCATATGCGACCACAGCACCTGCCTCCACTGTAGGCAGGACGTGAACCGCACCGTCGCTTAGGGCGACCAACTCGGAAGACGTCACGACGGCCGAGTCGTCCGACAGGTCGTCACTGCGCGGAGCGCATGCCGCCACCGAGGCCATGGCAAACACCACCAAGGCCAACTGCCTAAACATTGGGGGAAGCGAGGGACTCACGCCCCGGCTCGGGCTCCGATGTACGCCTTGATTGCCGCGTATTGTCCCGGCCCATCCAGTCCGGCCTCGTGGATTACGACATCGCCGGTTCCAGATCCCAGGAAGTGTCCGTGCATGAACGGGTGTTGGGTGTGGGCCCGTCCGAGTCCAGAAGCGACCCATCGGTACATGGTAGGGAGTGTGAAGCCGGTGATGCCCATGGCCCGCTGCGCTAATTCCTCCCCGTAGATGTCAGCCTTCTCCGCGTCATCGAGTCGATCGAACAACTCGGGACTCGAGACGTATACAGCCTCGACGTCGATCCCGTCTTCGAGGAGCCGAGGGAGGGCGCTCTGAACGAAGGCGATGGCGACCCCTGATCCTTGGAGAACCACCGTTACGTCAGCTTCACCGCGTGCCTCGCGGAGCTTGTAGACGCCTTTCGTCGCCTCAAAGGCCGGCGCGAGTCCAAGTCCTTCCCGGTCGAGCACTGGCTCTCCCGGTCGAGTCACAAACGGGATGATCACCGCCGGGGCGGCTCTGAATGCGGCCGCCACCAACGGCCATATCTCCTGAGGCTCCCATGGCGTGAGCGTAATGGCGGTGCCCGGCGGGTAGTTCTCGGCGTGCAGCTGATAGGCCTGGGGATCCGCGTGCGTCGGCCCGTCTTCGCCCGTCTTCATACCCGCATGGCCACACTGGAGAATGAAGGGCCGGTAGGGCCCTGGGTCGATCTCCTGCCGCATCTGTTGGCTGATCGCGTGTACACGCGCCGGGATGTGGCCGAGCGGCGAAATGAACGCACCGTAGGACGCACCGAT
>Ga0302133_10002863_pt1 | contig 10492 bp, 9 predicted proteins | sample CB9_331_MG_FD_203121 | JGI IMG/M metagenome (GOLD analysis project Ga0302133, IMG submission 203121) | Marine microbial communities from Western Arctic Ocean, Canada - CB9_33.1 | ecosystem: Environmental > Aquatic > Marine > Oceanic | place: Canada: Western Arctic Ocean | collected 2017-09-19 | reverse complement strand
AGGTCGGCTGTCTCGCTATCGGCGCCGGAGCAGGCCCCGATCACCACGACCATTACCGTCAGAACGGGCATCCATAGCTGCATGATCCTGATCCTGACCGCCCACGAGGGACCCGTGGGCTCACGTTACTCGGTTGCCCGACGTTTGCGCGATCGACGGTGTTGAAGGACCGCCATACTACGATCATCGACTGCCCGCCGAGACTTCTGAAGGGTTTTCCTTGTGGGTCGCGACAAGGGAGGGCACTTCGCGGCCTTCGAGCAACCCGAGACGTTCGTGAACGAGGTTCGCGCCAGTTTCCGATCGCTGCGCTGAGACGGTCTCACGATGGCGGGATCGTGACGCTCCGGAAGCTTCGCCCGCTTCCAGCTCAGGTGGTGAGGGCCTCGTAGCGCTCGAATGCGATCTGCTCGCAGGTCTCAACGTCCTCGGCGAGTAGGTAACCGGCCTGGACCAGGGCTTCAGCGGCCGCCCGCACCTGAGCGCGGTAGTCGGTGGCGTCGACGTACCGCTCGGCAATGGAGGGGCGCGGATCGTGCGAGGCTGCGCGTTCGGCGGCGTCGCGGGCGAACGGCACCGTCGAGCCCATGTAGTCCAGGATCTGCTCGGGCGCTCCGTTGTCGGGATGGCGGGGGTTCCAGCCGGTGTGCGTAGCGAGCGGGACCGCCACCTCGGGGAGGCGGATACCGGCAACTTCGTTCCCATCGTTGTCCACCGCCGACACGGAGCATGGATAGGCTTCGCCGACGGGGCGCGCCGGGTAGTCGCCCACCCCGCGCGCCTCTCCCCGTCCGAGGTCCATTAGATGCAACGTCCACAAGCCCCGGTCCTCCGGTCGTGCGACTTGCGGGATACGGGAGATTGCCCGCAGCACCTCCTCGCGCGGCAGCGCAGTTTGAGTATCAGACCGAGGCACAGCGCTGGGTGGCGGTTCCGTGCCCGCGGCGATCCAGGCGAGGAGGTTCGTCAACGCCGCTCGCATCAGCGGCGTGTAGTCGACGATGTTGAAGGAGTTGCCGCCCCGGGTGCCGAAGAGGCTCGCGTCGGCGAAGGGCAGGGTCCCAGGACCATGCTGGGTTGACGCAAACAGGTAGTGCCGGGTGGTCCGGGCCGGATCGACGTCCGCTCCATCGACGACCGAAGTGTGCGCCAGGGAGCCGTCGCCCCGCCAATACTCGGAGGCGGTGTTCGTGTAGACGACTTTTGGCAGAGGGCCCGAGCGACGCTGCTGGTCGAGGAGGCCTTCGCTCTTGCCGCTGCGGGGGTCACGCTGTGGTTCGTCGGCAAAGGGGAAGCGGTGCCCGAAGCTGGGGGTGGGCTGCACGGAGGGCTGAGCGCCGCGGTGGTTGAACTCGCCCCGGCGACCCCCCGCGACGTGTGCCAGGATCCCGTCGTAGACCTGCGTGCCATCTTCCGCGCGATTGAGACCGAGATGGAGATAGGTGCGAAGGAATCGGCCGCACTGCGATTGGCCGGTGGCGCAAAGGTGATCCAGCTCGCCCGCACAGGGGTTGGCGGCGGCGGCCGAACGCAAGAAGGCGCCAAGGTCGCGGACCGCGAGGAGACCGGCCCCCGCCACGGGGCAGGCGGTCGTCGTGTAGACCAGGTCGTAGATGCGGCCCGGATCGAATCCGCCGTCGAGGCAGATGGAGCGCGGGTCGGGCGTTGGCTCGCCCCGGTCGTCCTCGCGGGCGAAGCGCCAGCGGTCGCGCGGGATCTCCTCAGGCGTGCCCCACAGGCCATCCCGGACCAGCAAGCGGGCGCCCGGATCATCAACATCGAAACTGGGAATTGGCTCGTGGCCCCCGATCACGCCGACGTGATGATCGGTGAGGTCGACGGACGTCACGCGCTGCGGGAGTTGGAGTCGCAGTTGGATGGGGCTGGCGAGCGCCGCGCCAGCGCCGTCGATGATTTGCGGGGCCCGCAGCCCCATTCGAATCCCGTCGCGCGGGACGTCCCACTGCCAACCACACCAAGCGACGGTCCAGCCGTGGCGGAAGAGGAAGCCGTCTCCGGGCGGAATTCCGTCGTTGGCGACCTCGGTGAGGGCACGGTTGAAGAGCCGCATCGCCGTGCGGCGGCCGCGGTTCGGCACCTCGACAAGCGCCGCCCTTTGCCCGAGCGCGGGATCGACCGGGCGGAGAATCGTGACGTCGCCGTCGAAGTGCACCAAACCGTCGCTGCCCCGCTCGGCGGAGCCGAGATCGACAATTCCGGAGTTCGCGGCGATCCCGGGATCGACGGCGTAGTGTGCGAGCGCGTCGACCCGCTCGTAGGGGCCTGCCGCGCCGAAAGGCGCGCCGCCTTCGAACGGCGAGCGGCGGATGATCTCGAAACGCGCGACCACCATGAGTTCGCTCTCCAGATTGGAGCAGTCTACGGGGGAGCGCGTCCGGTTGGCATCATCCTTTGCTCCAGATCACGAAACCCCACGATGTGTGGATCGTGCCCCCCATGGCGCTGGACACGGCTAGCGTCGACCGCTCTCTGGATCAGATATCGGCGGTGCGGACGACTTGTCCGCTGCGAGCCGATTCCCGCGCAGCATCCAGGATCGCCTGAGTCCGAAGGCCGTCCTCAAAGTTGGGGGCGGGCGATGTCCCATCGTGGATGCCGCGCTCGAAATCGCGGAGAAGGCGCCGTGATGCGGCGACGATTGCGGGCCCCGGCAGCGGTTCGATGTCGTGGGGTAGCGGAAGCAGTGTGGGGGCGTCGGGTGCCCGGGCGTTGCGGGGAAGGGGTGGCGTATGGCTGACCGGCCCCGGCGCGAAGAGGCCGGCTGGCCCGTGATGGGAGATCGTCCCCCCGGGGCCCGTGAGATGCAGACTCCCAGTGGCGGGCACGTGGTCACTCCAAACGATGCTCACGGTCGCCACGGCGCCGGAGGCGAAGGTCAGCGTGGCGGCGACGAAATCGTCCGCGTCTGCCGCGAGCTGCTGGCCTGTATCGGGATCGGTACGCTCTGGTTCGTGCGTAGCCACGTGTGCCGAGATGCTCACGACGTCGCCCATCCAGAGGCGCAGGGCGTCGAAATAGTGCGACCCGTGCTCGTTGAGCGCCCCGCCCCCCATCTCAACCTGGGACCGCCAATCGAGCGCCGCGTTCGCCATCGGCCGCGCGAAATACAGCGTCCCGACGGCCGACTGCGGGGCGCCGATCAGGCCGTCTTGCAAGAGACGCGTGATGTGAAGCCGGTGGTCGGCATAGCGAAACTCAAAGTTGCACATCGTGGTGACGCCCGAATCCTGGGCCGCCTGTACCATCTCGCGGCCTTCTTGCAGGTTGGCGGCGAACGGCTTCTCGCAGAGGACATGTTTTCCGGCTGCGAGGGCCGCGAGCACGATGGCATGGTGCGTGGACGTCGGTGTGGAGACGACCACGGCATCGATATCGTCGCGAGCGACGATATCGTCGGGGTCGGCGGTGTGGTGAGGGATATCGAGCTTGTCAGCAATCTCCTGCGCGCGCTCGGGGCGTCGCGAGAACAAGGCGCGGATCTCCCAGCCTTCGGCCCGGAGGGCAGGGGCGGTCACCTGGGTTCCAAAGCCGGTCCCAAGGATGGCGACCCGCTTCCTGATGGAATCTGTCGGCACGTAACGCCTCCGGCGACGTATTTTCCTGGACGATGAGCCCACGATCAAGCCATCGTGTGGCGTCCGGCGAGCGGACGCCTATCCGGCTACCTCGGTCCAGCCGTGTGCGGCGATTAGACGTCGTCATCGTCGCGTCCCATCTCCGGCCTGAAGACGCGGCGCTGGCGGCAGCCGGGGCAGGGCACCCCATCGTTCCGCCTGACCTCGAGATGATCGACCTCACGCTCTCGGCCGCAGCTTTCTGCTGGGCGAACCGACTGATGGAGACGCTGGGGGAACCAGTGGCGCGGACCGCAAATTGAAGACACGGGGCGCGAAGGACCGCCTCGCGAACGGACCCGTCTGCTCACGAATTCCGTACACCGTTCAACGTTGCGCCGCCTGGGACGCGTTCGGTGCGCGGGCACCTTTCACGCGCATCAGCAGGAATGATCTCACGATTCCACCGGCCGGACTTTGCACCACTCAACCTCATGCTGGCCGGCAGGCGGTCCGCTCGGCCGCGACGCCAGGGCACTCTCGCAGTGACACGACCATCGCGGCTGAGATCCTGACCTTGCGTCGGTTTCGGTGACCGCAGGCAAGGCTGCGACGCCTTCCCCGACGAAGACCGAGGCCCCGACGGACGATTCCTGGGCCTAGAATGGGCGCATGGCTCACGGTTCACACCCAACCGCCTACGGGAGTGCACAGTGGGTGACGGTCTTCGCGATCGATGGCGAGCCGCAGGACCTTACCCGAAAGCACCACGTCAGCGGTGGCTCCGTCCGTTTCGCGTCCGCGAATCCGATCGCCGGGCGCTATCTCGGCCTGCTCGAGGAGACAGCCGATCTTCGGGCACGTGGGTGGTACGCACTGCAGTTCGCCAGCGGCAGATTCTGGGTCGCGCGGGCGAGCGGCGAGCCCCCCGCGTCGGCGCGCAGTGGGCTTCTCCTCTCGGCCGACGTCGCGCCGCCGGACCCCGGCCCTGCCTAGGGACGCGCTCGCGTACCCAATGCGCGCGGAGTCCCTCGAGAGGGGCGTATGATCGGCACGAGCGCAGCCGCTTGTGGCGGACGGACTCTGAGCACGGGCCACGTTTGTCAGACCCCGGTGAGGGCGGATGCGAGGAAGCTAGGCATGCCGAACCACGATGCATTCGCTGGCCTGCAGGTGGCGGCCTTCGAGAGCCGGCGAGCCGCGGAGGTGGAGCGGATGCTGACGCGGGCCGGCGCCGTCGCCTCGGTGAGCCCGTCGATGCGAGAGATCCCCCTGGCAGGCGATGATCGGGTCCTGCGCTATGCACGTCAGGTGATCGCGGGCGAGTTCGATGTCGTGATCCTGATGACCGGCGTGGGCCTGCGCCTCCTCGTCGATGCGATCGAGCGCCCCGTCGGCCGCGATCCGTTCCTCCGGGCGTTGGCGACCTGCATCACGATCGCCCGCGGTCCAAAGCCGACCGCCGTCCTCAAGGACTGGGGGCTTCGACCCACCCATCAGGTGCCCGAGCCGAATACGTGGCGCGACATTCTCGCCCTGATCGACGCGCAGGTGCCGGTGGCAGGGGTCCCCGTCGCCGTCCAGGAGTATGGCGCGCCGAACCCCGATCTTGTCGCCGGACTCGAGGCACGGGGCGCGACGGTCACCAGCGCACCGATCTATCGCTGGGGCCTGCCGACAGACACGGCCCCGCTGGAGGCGAACGTCCGGAGCATCGCCGCAGGGCGCATCGACGTCGTCCTCTTCACGTCCAGCCAACAAGTTGTCCATGTGCTCCAGATCGCCGCACGACTGGGGCTCGACGAGGAGGTGCGGCGCGCGCTCCAGCGCGCGGTGATCGCGTCGATCGGGCCGACGACCAGCGCAACCTTGCGCCGCGAAAGCCTCCCGGTCGACCTGGAGCCCGAACACCCGAAGCTGGGACAGTTGATTCGCGCCGCAGCCGAGCAAGCGCCGGCACTCGTCGATCGCAAGCGGGGTCAGCACTCGTAAGAACGTGCCTATCCGGATGCGCCGCTCGGTGACGGGGCTCTGCCGATCGAGACCTGATCGTCGACCTGGGAACTGAGGCGGCGCCGCTTGGATTCGCGGTTCAGGACCGGCGGCCGCCGGCCGCAACCCGGCCGCGGCCCTCAGAGTCACTGCGGTAGGGTGAGGCGACAATCCCGGCCGACTCTCAGGAGGTCCCCATGCCCGACTACGAGAACATTCTCTACTCCACCAACGACCGCATCGCGCGCATCACGCTGAACCGGCCCGAGAAGCTGAACGCGCTGAACCGCGACCTCCGTGGCGAGTTCGTCGACGCGCTCCAAGTGGCAGAGCGAGACGACGACGTAACGGTCATCCTCGTGAACGGTGCTGGGCGAGCCTTCTGTGCGGGCTACGACATCACGCCGAACCAACCTGCAGATGCGCGCGCTGGCATCCTCATCTCAGAGAAATACTTTGATGGCTGGACCGACCCCTTCGCTCGCAGCTGCGTCCGGGACTGGATGACCATCTGGGACCTGCTCAAGCCCGTCGTCGCCATGGTCCACGGCTACTGCCTCGCGGGCGGCTCCGAGCTGATGTCGATGTGTGACATCGCCTTCGCCGCGGACGATTGCAAGATTGGCTACCCGCCCATGCGGGGCATGACCACCCCGGATCTCATCTACTTCCCGTGGAAGTTGCAGATGGCACGCGCGAAATACCTCCAGCTCAGCGGGAACAGCATCACGGGCCAGCAGGCGGCCGAGTGGGGCTGGATCGCGAAGAGCTTCCCGGCCGACAAGCTCGAGGAGGAGGTGATGCACGAGGTACGCGCCCTCGCCAGCATCGCCCCCGACTTGCTAGCCGCGAACAAGCTCGCCCTCAACCAGTCCTACGAGATCATGGGCATCCGCACAGCCCTGAACACCGGTCCCCAATGGCACGCCCTCAGTAGTCGCCTGCGACCGGGCGCCGGGGAGTTCGGTCGCCTCTCGAGTGAGAAGGGGCTCAAGGCCGCCCTGGCGTGGCGCGACGAGCCATTCAACCGCGAGGGCTTCAGGCCCTAGAGGCAGACGCCTCTTATTCGGCGCCACGACCGGTGAGCTGGAAGGTATCGACGTTCCCGTCTGAGAAGCGGTCCCCACACGATCTCGTCATCGTGTTGCCGCATAGCCGTGGGCGGCGCGGTAATGCTCGGCGAGCGCATCGCCGCCGAAGTCGCCCTCCGGGTCGCGCCAGACCGAGTGGATGTGGTTCGCGTCATTCTGGGTGCAGTCGTACTCCACCAAGAAGCGCGGCGCTTGCAGGCGGTAATAGTGCCCCGCGCCGCGTTCCATCCCCCCGGCCCAAGCAAAGTGGATCGCGTCGAAGTCGGCGCGAATCTTCGCGTGCTCTGCCTCCATCAGGTCGGCCGGCATCCGCGCAATGTATTGCTGCATGAGCGCGCGCAGGGCATCGCGTTCCCCCTCCGACATCGCCGAGGCTGGCAGCCCTTTGGGTGCGAAGGTGAAGCGCGTGGCCTCGAGCGACGCCTCATCCAATCCGGCCCGCGCCCGGCGTCGCGCCAGCGCCTCCGGGTCGGCCGCCGTGCCCATCATCTCCCAGCCGGGCACCGGGAAGACCCCGTCTTCGACGCGGGGCCGGTTCCCCTGCATGATGTCGTCCGGCGCCACGGGGGAGAGCACGGCCTGGGCGCGGCGCTCGGCGGACAGAAGCTGCACCAGCTCGCGCGCCAGATCTTCCTCGCCCGCCAGCGGGCGCAGCGTGTAGCCGCCGCCCAAGGGAGACTCGGCCGGGTTGGCGCCGAAGAAGGTGGGCGTCGGCGAAACGATCTGGCCGCCCGCCACCGCGTACTGCACGCAGACGTGGTGGCCACCGAAGCGCCAGGCCCAGTCGTCGTCGTTGGGGTCGCCGAAGAAAGAGAAGTAGTAGCGGTTCGGATCGCGAACGCGCAGATCATCGCCCGCGCCTAGGCGTCCACCCGCCCCCCACCGCTCCTGAAGATCCAGCGCGTTCTCCAGCCCCATGATCGTGGTCGCCGTCACGTACGCGCCGTGACTCAGCCCGCTGGCCAGCAGCCGGTGCCCCAACTGCTGCTGCGGCGCACTGAGATCCGGCAGTGACACCCCATTGCGCACGTTGGGCGTGAAGTACCAGCGCCGGCGTTCTTCCTCGTCGCTGAGCGACTCGCAGGCCAGCGCGCGTTGACCGTCGTCCAGCCCCGCGACGAACAGGCGCGCCGCCTTCGTCATCCGTTCCAGCGTCGACGTTTCGTTGTCTGGCATGGCGACCTCCTGCTCGGAGCTTGACTCAGGCAAAGATAGGGGCGGCTAACGCAAGCTGCATCCTTGGCGTCGCCGCTTCGCGCGGCCAGGAAAGATCGAGCGCGATTCCGATCAGTTGACCAAAGACACCACTCCCGCGATCTGCCCGCAGGATCGCGATTCTATGGCCTCTGACCGTTGGGCGTCCTCGACCCACCGAACGACGCCCGAATCCTGAGATCCCGTCGAGGCGATCATGCCCCGCCTCGGGTTGGTACGTCCCGAGCTGGACCGGGGCCGCCACCTTGGCGGTCGTCGAGATGTCGTAGACCCGGAGATCCGCGGAGGCATTGGCGGCGATGTAGAGGTGCAGATTGTCGGTGTCGACGAAGGTGTTCTGGACGGAGCACCAAGCGCCCGATTCGATGATCCGGCTCACAATCGACACATCCAGCGGATCGGTCACATCGAAGAGGTAGACGCCGCAGGTGCCCTTCGTGCCGCCGACCGAGGAAAGCGGCTCCGCGTATGATGCCTCTTCGTCGAAGAGAATCCCGCGGCGTTTGCCGACCTCCAGCGTGCAACCCAGAACATCTCAGATCTCGAGATTCGGGTGCTTCATGGGGAATTCGATGCCTTCGGGGTGGTGAACGCCACCAGGGACGAGACCTTCATCGCCCCCACGGCACGGCCTACCACCTCCAAACGCGTGTTGAAGCACTTCGGAGTCGAGACCGTCATCATTGGCACCTGTGTGGCCCCCCACATCAAGGCCGTGCTGTCCGCGCCGATCACGACCTATCGCCTCGTCGACCTGCCGGCCACCGTCGACGCCTCCTTCGTCTGGACGGGCACTGACTGCGGCTCGGTCAGCGGTACGAGGACGGACACGCTGGTCTGGAGCCACAACTGCAACCACGTCGGGATCGCGCACCCCACCACGATGATCATGCTGCGCATCACCATCGGCGACATCGAACTGCGTTGCACCTATACCAGCGCCCGCACGGGCAGCGGTCCGCCTTGCACACCGGTCGAGTGAGTCTCGGGCCTTGGAACTGCCCGTTTACTCGTGACGCTGCGACCGCAGACACGATGGCGGGATCGTGCCGGTCGATCGCGTCTTGACCCGCAGTCAACCGAAGCGTTGCCGTACCCGCTCGGGGAGAAGAGGCGCCAGCCGCTCTCATCGCGGCGCTCAGCCCCGCAACGGCGCGCCCAGGACCAACGAGTCAAGCAGATCGAAACCCTGCCGATAATGAAGAGAACAGTTGCGGAGCAGGAACGGATTGCCGAAATGCATCTTTCAGTGAAACATCTCTCGCTGCCATTCTTTCTCATCGTAGGGATTGCCTTCCTGCTCATCGCGTTCGTTTGGCCTGGAACCGTTGCCTACGCGGAGCATGACGCGGAGGCTCACCACCCTGGTGCGACGGACCACGACGACGGGCACGTGCTCGGCCACGCGCACGACGGCGGCGGGGGACATGATGACGGTCACATTGTGGGCGACGGGCACAACGGGTCTGGCGCGCACGACGATGGCCACGTGATGGAGTCGGCGGGCCACAACGGCGCCACCGCCCACGACGACGCGCATGTCGTGGGGGACGGACACGCTGGTGGCACTGTCCATGACGACGCCCACATCGTGGGCGACGGGCATGACGGGACGGGCGCGCACGATGATGCCCACGTCGTCGGCGAGGGCCATGATGGGTCCACGGGCCACGATGATGCGCATACGGTCGGCGTGGATGGCCACGATGGGACGGTGTTCCACGATGACGCCCACATTGTGGGCGACGGGCATGACGGCGCCACCGGCCACGATGACGCGCATATCGTCGGCGATGGGCACGACGGAGCCACGGCCCACGACGACGCGGACAACTTCTATTACATGGGCCACAACGGTGCCTGGGCCCATGACGATGATGTGGGCGTCATCGTGAGCCGTGGTTCCTGACGAGACCTCGTCGAAGGCGGCCGGACCACGTGATCGGGGACGGGCACGACGGCGGGGAGTTCCGCGTCTGGATGGAGGACTCCATGCCGGTGGCAGAGGCCCTGCTTCGTGGGCGACGGACACGATGGCGCCACCGCCCATGACGACGCACACTCGTCGTGGTTGGGCTGGAGGACCAGATCCTCGTTGTCTGGGTGTGGTTCGACTGGGGCTGGGTCCCGTACTCCTCGCACCTGGCCGGGTTTGATCAGGTCGACTTCGCGCTCTGGCCAGGCGCCATCCTCTTCATCGTGGCGGCTTAGGCGGGCGCCGCCTCGCCCTCTACTCGCGGACGCCAAATATGGACGCTGTTGGCTCGGCACCGCACGCAGCTGAGACCGAGTTCGAGCATCGACTCGTTTGCGCCGAGACCCGGATCTAGCGCCTCTTCGCCCCCCACGATGTGTGGATCGTACCCGTACCGCGGGGCCGTGTTTCGCTCAGCGGCCTCTGACCGGGAGGCAGGATCCTCAAGGACCCATAGCTCCATCGGGCCTGTCCGTCTGAGGCGAAAAGCACGATGGAGAGTGCGGCTTGTGGAGTCCGGGGGCCTACCCTGGAGCGCAAAGGAGCCTTGGGCTGAATCCCCAAGATGCGGAACGGAATGAAAATCGAAGACGTCCTCGCGCCTCTTCACGAGATTGGGCGGGAGGTCCAGCGGCTTACCGGCG
>Ga0302133_10002850_pt1 | contig 10509 bp, 10 predicted proteins | sample CB9_331_MG_FD_203121 | JGI IMG/M metagenome (GOLD analysis project Ga0302133, IMG submission 203121) | Marine microbial communities from Western Arctic Ocean, Canada - CB9_33.1 | ecosystem: Environmental > Aquatic > Marine > Oceanic | place: Canada: Western Arctic Ocean | collected 2017-09-19 | reverse complement strand
GTTACGAATCAATTTGAAACCAGATTTAGTAAAAGATGCCTGGGCTCTGTAATTCCAAGAAAGGGTGTGGAGATAAACTCTATCTAATTCCAAAATAGTGAACAAATGTTGCAATAATGTATTAACTGTATCGGTACCATACCCGCTACTCCAGTAATCCTTATCACCAATCATTATCCCTAATTCAGCCTGACGATTTTGCGTATTTAGATCGTAATACATAATATTCCCAATATGAATGCCCTCCAAGGTTTCAACTGCCAACCTTTTTGAGCGATAGTTTGGAAATTGCATCTCTTCTTTCGAATATCTAAGAAAGTCTTCATAAGACATACTCATTGGTCTGGTTGCGTCTAACCGAGACAGTTCTGGATCCACTCTCCACGAATATTCGTTTCGGATATCTTCCACACGTTTTTCTCGTACACGCACTTTTTTTCCCTCTTCATTAACAAGAGGAAGTTCCTTATTATCGTCTCTCGACCAAGGAAATGCCCTTCTGAACAATTTGTACCTCGTTTTCAAATGAAAGGGTATTTGATATTTCACGAATATCTACCCAATCCACAGTATCGAATTCTCCATCATGCCTAGAGAAATCTCCACCTATTGGTTCCATCAAATAATAATAGACTGTTTTATTCAGTTGCTGATCTGGATAATCAGTATGATTAGTCACCCAATAGTTTACCGAGTCAATGTATTTACCAATTTTGACTTTTAGTCCCGTCTCTTCTTCAACTTCCCGCAAAGCAGTCTGCCCCCTTGTCTCATAGGGTTCCGGGGTACCTTTGGGCAAATTGAAGGTGGTAGGACAAGTCCTACCACAAACCACTACAAAGATAGAGTCAGCGCTTTTCCGATAAACTATTCCGCCTGCTGATACCAAATTCATTCTAAGTACATTGTAAACCAAAGGGTCGAAGGAGATAACACCCTTCATGTATCTGTAAACCTATCACTAGTCAAACCACGCATGTAACTTTAATTTTCGCGATTATGAGTGTATATTTACTATAAGGTGAGTAATTTTACTCACTGCACCCTTTAAATCAGTCCAGAGAGTCTGCCAAGGGAGCGAAAACTTCGCGTTACCTACTCGGGTAGCTCGTTTGTTAAATTCCTCCTGCCGATCTGGGCGGAGGTTTTTTTTTGGAAAAACTAGTCTCATATCCAACCCAAGTTCGACGTCGACCAGCATGTCTGTAAAGAAGATACAAACAGACGTGCAAATGAAACGAGCTTTAACAAGAATTTCCCATGAAATACTTGAAAGAAACTCAGGGGCAAAAAATTTAATCCTTGTTGGTATGCATTCTAGAGGCGTGCCTTTAGCCTTCAGAATTAGGAAGTTAATATCCAGCTATGAAGGCCAAACGGTAGATGTTGGCTCATTAGACATTGGTTTATACAGGGACGACATTTCCGAAAAACCCCAGGCAACTATGAAACCGACTGATATATCCGTTGATATTAATGAACGAATAGTTGTGCTAGTTGACGATGTTTTATACACCGGACGGTCAATAAGAGCTGCGATGGATGCCATCAAAGATTTAGGTAGACCGAGTCAAATACAATTGGCAGTCCTAATAGATAGAGGGCACAGAGAGCTTCCAATACGAGCTGATTATGTAGGGAAAAATGTACCGACATCCAAAGAAGAAGATGTGAAGGTGAAGCTTGCGGAAGTTGACGGCCTTGATGAAGTGGTTATCTCAAGCCCAATAACATAGGCGAGGACGAAGTTGACAACAAACGAACCCAATACCAGAAACTCTATTAGACATAAACATATCTTGGATTTGGATGAATTAAATCGGTCAGATATTGAGCTTATTTTCGAAAACACAGATTCAATGATGGAAGTGCTAAACAGGGGCATCAGAAAAGTCCCTGCCCTCAGAGGGAAAACAATCATTACACTCTTCTACGAATCCAGCACTCGTACCAGAGTATCTTTTGAACAAGCCGGAAAGATATTGAGCGCAGATGTCATAAATGTGTCCAGTGACGGTAGTAGTAGCAAAAAAGGGGAATCCCTATACAACACCGCGCTAACACTCCAAGCTATGAAGGCAGATGCAGTTGTCATCAGACACCAGCATTCCGGTGCAGGATATTTCCTAGCACAGCAAATGGATTCAACAAGCATCATCAACGCTGGAGATGGAATGCATGCACATCCCACACAAAGTTTACTGGACTTATACACTATCAAAAAGCATCTCGGCACTATATCTTCTAAAAAGGTCGTCATAGTTGGCGATTTACTCTATAGCCGGGTCGCTAGATCAAACTTATGGGGCTTGACCACTATGGGAGCAAATATTGTCCTATGTGGACCAAAGACCTTACTACCTCAAGATTTTCTAGATAGCCGACTCCGGGAGACTAACCACCCATTTCGAGATATACAAATCGAAGAAAATATAGATACTGCCCTAGAAGGTGCTGATGTAGTAATGACATTGAGACTACAGTCTGAAAGACAAAAGGCAGGCCATTTACCTTCATTGCGAGAGTATTCCAGAAGATTTGGAGTAACCTCTGAGCGCCTAAAGATTGCTAAGCCTAACGCCATCATTATGCACCCAGGGCCCATGAACGAAGGGATCGAAATTGAATCTGATGTTGCACATGGGCCTCAATCAGTTATTGAAAGTCAGGTTACAACAGGAGTGGCAATCCGCATGGCAGTCCTCTATGACCTGATTACTGGAAATCATTCTGAAAAGGAGTCATAACTTGGCGGTAAATGTCTTGATAAAAGGTGGAAGAATTATTGATCCTTCACAGTCAATTGACGAAATTTCTGACTTACTGGTGACAGACGGAATAATAACGGAAATCAAAACCTCCATAGATAGACCGAGGAACTCTGAGGTTTTTGACGCCCAAGGGAAAATAGTTTGCCCGGGGTTTATAGACCTACATTGTCATCTTAGAGAACCCGGAGAAGAATACAAAGAGACAATTGAAACAGGAACTGCAGCTGCTGCTGCCGGTGGATTCACCACCGTATGTGCTATGCCCAATACTGTTCCAGCAATGGACAACCAATCCGTAGTTGAATATGTAATTAAGAAAGCAAAGGAAACTGCTCAAATAAGAGTACTTCCCATTGGTTCTGTAACTATAGGCCGTAAAGGCAAACAACTCAGTGAAATGTCGGAACTAGCACAGCTAGGAGTCATAGGTTTTAGCGATGATGGCGACCCAGTAGAAGACCCCAACATAATGAGGCAAGCCCTCAGTTATAGTGCCGGTTTAAATCTTCCAATCATCAATCATTGTGAGGTCTCCGCCCTAGCTGATGGGGCTTCTATGAACGAAGGGTGGGTGTCTAACAGATTGGGTTTAAAAGGAATGCCTAACTCAGCAGAGGAGATTATGGTGGCACGGGATCTCTCTTTAGCAGAATTAACGGGAGGTCATATTCACATAGCCCATGCTAGTACGATGGGGACACTCAACCTGATTAAGGCTGCAAAAGCCAGAGGAATTAGAGGAACCTGTGAGGTCACTCCTCATCACTTGACACTCTCAGAAACGCTTGTGATGGGACCAACTGAAGATTCCTTTGTCCCGTTATCACCTGACGCTTATGACACCAATGCAAAGGTGAACCCACCACTCAGGAATCAATCTGACGTCAGGTCGATGGTAGAAGGGCTTCGGGACGGCACAATAGACGTGATCGCCACCGACCATGCTCCCCATAACCAGGTGGACAAAATGACTACATTTCAAGACGCAGCATTTGGAATTAGCGTCTTAGAGACCGCCTTCGGGTCTCTAATGACATTAGTTGATAATGGCCATATAGATATAAACACTCTTATTAAAAAACTTACCGCAGACCCGGCGAAATTTTTAGGTATGGACATTGGAAGTTTGAAAAAGGGTAGTAGTGCAGATATAACGGTTTTTGACCCTTGCGAAACTTGGATTGTCAACTCGCAAACTTTTTTATCTAAAGGTAAAAACACGCCAATAGAAGGAATCTTGCTTAAAGGAAAAATTAAAGCCACCTTTTTTAAAGGTAGGAAAATTTATTAATTAATACTGGTGATTGAACATTGACAAAAAAAGCTTTTCTAGTACTTGAAGACGGATCTATTTACCCAGGTGAGTCATTTGGCTACGAAGGTGAGACCTACGGTGAGGTAGTCTTTAACACCTCAATGACAGGGTATCAGGAAATACTCACAGACCCTTCATATGCCGGCCAGATAGTAGTACCCACATATCCACTTCTAGGTAACTACGGTATTACCAGATCAGATATAGAATCGTCACAAATTCAGGTCTCGGGATTTGTCGTAAGACAATATTGTGAAGAACCGAGTCATACAGAGGTAACCGGAACTATAAATGAATATCTTAACTCCCAGGAGATTGTTGGAATATCGGAAATTGACACCCGTGCTGTCACACGAAAAATAAGGTCAAAAGGTGTAATGCTGGGAGTCATTACAGTCAATACCCCCCCCGAACAGGCACTGCAACAGCTAAAGAACAAACCTTCATATGACGAACAAAATTTTGTACAAAAAGTGACTACTAATGAACGCTACCAATGGACAGAACCAGGCCTAGGATACGATGATATCGGCGACAACCTGCGAATTCTTGTCTCAGATTATGGTCTTAAATACAACATTCTTAGGATATTGAAAGGTAAAGGTTGCAATGTGGAAGTATTTCCTTCATCGGCTACTTCTAATGACCTGCTCGCTCAAAATCCTGACGGCATATTGCTCTCTCCTGGACCTGGAGACCCAGAACTTCTCGATCATTTAGTAACCACTACTGAGGATATTTTGGGTAAAGTGCCTGTGATGGGAATTTGCCTCGGAAACCAGATACTCGCGAAATCTCTCGGTGCCAAAACTTACAAGCTTAAGTTTGGCCATAGAGGAGCCAACCATCCGGTCAAAGATACTGCTTCCGGAAGAATTTACATAACTGCTCAAAATCATGGCTATTCAATTGATCCCGAATCTTTGCCATCAGACGTCACCATCACTCATATCAGCATGAATGACTACACAGTGGAAGGGATACGCCATAGATCTCTTCCTGCCCTTAGTATTCAATACCATTCTGAAGCCTCACCAGGCCCAAAGGACAATGAATACATATTTGACGATTTCCTAGATATGATTAAGGAGACCAAATAGTTATGCAACGAAAAATCACTAATATAGCCCATCAAGGAGCCTCATTCTATGCTCCCGAAAATACGCGCGCAGCATTCGATATGACAATCAATATGGGAGTTAAACCTATAGAATTTGATGTCCATTCTTCAAAAGATGGTCGGCTAGTTGTGATCCATGACGATAAACTTCCCGGACAAGTTAATTTCTTATTTAGAGAAGAAAAGAAAGGATTAGCAATTGACTGAAAAACCTAAAAGGATTCTTGTAATAGGTTCAGGGCCAATTGTGATTGGCCAAGCAGCTGAATTTGATTATGCTGGAACACAGGCGTGCAAGTCGTTAAGGGAAGAAGGAGTTGAAACCATCTTAGTGAATTCAAATCCTGCAACAATTATGACTGACGCAGATGTAGCAGACTTTGTATACATAGAGCCTTTAACCGTTCCGGTTATAACAAGGATTATAGAAAGAGAACAGCCGGATGCCCTATTACCTACTTTAGGTGGTCAGACAGGCCTAAACCTGGCAGTTGAACTCGCCGAAGCAGGTGTTCTTGAAAAGTATGGTGTCCAGTTATTAGGAAGCAGTGTCGACTCTATAAAAAAAGCAGAAGATCGGCAGTTGTTCAGAGAATTACTCACTGATATTGGAGAACCAACTCCTCCCAGCTTTGTAGTAAACAGCTACGAAGAGGCAACAGAGGCAAAAGAAACGATCGGTCTACCGCTCGTCATCAGGCCAGCCTATACTTTGGGGGGAACTGGCGGAGGTATAGCTAAAAATGATGATGAATTCATCGAGATAGTCAAATCAGGATTGAGTGCAAGCCCTATCCACCAAGTACTGGTTGAAAAATCCATAGTTGGATGGAAGGAGCTTGAGTATGAGGTGATGAGAGATGGTTCTGATAATTGTATAACTATATGTAACATGGAAAATATCGATCCGATGGGGGTTCATACCGGTGACAGCATTGTAGTAGCCCCCAGCCAGACTCTTTCTGACAATGAATATCAGATGTTGAGAACAGCAAGCCTGAAAATCATAAGAAAACTGGGTATTGAAGGTGGTTGCAACGTGCAATTTGCTTTGGCACCAGGAAATGTAGTTGCTGAAACATTGCCTGACGCCGGAACAATCGGACCTTCTTATTATGTAATTGAAGTAAACCCACGAGTCAGTAGAAGTTCAGCTCTAGCTAGCAAGGCCACCGGATACCCCATAGCGAGGGTTGCAGCAAAAGTTGCTATAGGTATGACTCTTGATGAGATTCAAAACGCAGTAACTCAAAAAACTGTAGCCGCTTTCGAGCCTGCATTAGACTATTGTGTCGTGAAAATACCAAGATGGCCTTTCGATAAATTCCCTTCTGGAGAAAGAACCCTGGGAACCCAAATGAAGGCAACGGGAGAGGTGATGGCCATCGATAGAACTTTCGAAGCTGCTTTTCAGAAGGCAGTCCGATCACTTGAAATAACAAACAGATCAATCGCATGGGAAGACCCTTTATGGTTTTCCCATGAAGAATCGGTATTGAATAATTTACCTATCTATCCAAATGATCAAAGATTATGGGCTCTACTAGCCGGCCTCAGAAGAAACGTAAGTGCTGACGAGCTTTCCAGACGTACAGGAATAGATCCTTGGTTTACACGATCGTTTTCCAGAATTATCGCCATGGAAAGAACCATAGAATCAAACGATCTTTCCTACGATTTATTACGCAAAGCAAAAAGATTAGGATTCACGGATCAACGAATTGGAGAATTAGTGAAGCAATCCGCCAAAGATATTCGAAAATTACGCAAAAGACTCAATATTAAACCGGTATACAAAATGGTAGACACATGCGCTGCTGAGTTTGAAGCCCAAACCCCTTATTTTTACAGCACATATGAAACTGAAAATGAAGCGGAACCACTTCAAGGCAAAAAGGCTTTGGTGCTTGGCAGCGGACCTATAAGAATCGGGCAAGGAATTGAGTTCGACTATTGTTCTGTACATGCAGCGTGGGCGCTTCAGGAAGAAGGGGTGAAAAGTATACTAGTGAACTCCAACCCAGAAACAGTGTCAACAGATTATGATACTAGTGATAGGTTGTATTTTGAACCTCTAGATGAGGAATCGATATTTGACATAATCGACAATGAAAGATTAGCCACCGATCCAGAGCAAGATGGTAATACACCTTCAATTGTCCAGTTTGGGGGACAAACAGCAATAAACCTATCTCAAACTCTGGCCAAAGAATCTATGCCTATATTAGGCTCTACTGCACACACTATCGATGTTGCTTCTGATCGGCATCTATTTGAAGAATTCTTACGCGGAATAAATATACCAAACCCGCCTGGGGGATCAGTATCTAACATTGAAGAGGCCCTTCAAGTAGCAAACGAAATAAAATATCCGGTCCTGGTTCGACCTAGCTATGTTTTGGGCGGCAGAGCAATGGAAATTGTCCAAACCCCAGAGGAGTTACAACGCTATATGGGTGATGCTTTGGAAGCTGGTGAAGGAAGAAAAGTTTTAATTGACAAATATTTCGTCGGCAAGGAAGTCGAGGTAGATGCCGTATGCGACGGAGAGTCAGTCTTGATTCCCGGAATAATGGAACATGTAGAAAGAGCCGGAGTCCACAGTGGTGACTCAATGGCAATTTATCCTGGCCTAACGCTAACAAAGCAAGAGATAGCCACAATTACTGACTACACAACTCGAATCGGTAAATCTTTAAATATTAAAGGACTCATGAACATTCAGTACGTTATTGTTGGCGGCAACACTTACAGAAGCCCAGGATCCATAACGAAAGGTATTTCTGAATACGAAAAAACTGAGATATTTGTCATTGAAGTCAATCCTCGGTCAAGCAGAACCATACCATTCATATCCAAAGTGACTGGAGTCCCTATGGTAAACCTGGCCGTAAAGGCGATGTTAGGCAAGAAGCTAACAGGTATGGGGTATGGAACAGGCCTATTTTCAGCTCCTGAAATAGTCGGGGTAAAAGCTCCAGTATTCTCAATGTCTAAGTTAACGGGCGTAGATACATATCTAGGGCCCGAAATGAAATCGACAGGAGAGGTAATGGGGATAGATCATGACTTTGAATCGGCAATAAGCAAGGCTTTGATTGCTGCCAATTTAAGACTTCCCGAAAAAGGTTCTATACTTTTAAGCATCTCTGATGAGGACAAAAAACAATCAGATCGGCTAATTCAGAATCTGGTTGACGCAGGATATGACATATTTGCCACAGAAGGTACGGCCTCTCTTATAAGTGAATTGGGGGAAAAGGTGATTGCAATACCAAAACGCCTCAATGAAGGACATCCCAATGTAGTGGATATAATTGTTAACGGAACAGTAAACGCCGTGGTTAATACTATTACCGGTAATGGAAGTGCTGTACAGGACGGATTCCATATCAGAAGGGCAGCAGTGGAGAAAAGAATACCTTGTTTCACTTCAATTGACACTGCAACAGCTGCCGCCGAAAGCCTAACTTCAGAAGGTCCAAATTATAACGTCAAATCAATGTTGGAATATATTCGTACGCCCCAAGGAGACTTCCACAATGCCAAGTGACATACCACAATCTACAGTTGGGTCCGAACTACCGAAAGATGTTTTTAAATCCACAGTGTCTATTGAGTGCGAACATCTTGAAAAAATGCTTCATATAGGTACGAGAGATAAATTTACCTTCTATTGTGATGAGCCACCTAGATTGGGGGGGATGATAATTACCCTTCTCCACTCACATACATAGTCGGGGGCATAGGGTTTTGACTATTACGGTACGCTTCGATGAAAGAGGTAGGAATACGCTCGGCGAAGGTCCATGTTGAGATGGATTACTATTTAAAAGGCTCGGTGGCCGATAACACAGTCAAAAACGGAGTAACTGAAATTAGAAGTTTTTTCGATGTTGAATCTGAACAACAGGAGGAAGATTTAATTGAAGTCATCCGACTGGCAAAAAAAGGTTGTTTCGCTGAAAATTTAGTGAAAACTGGAGTACCTCTAAAAAGTGTATGCACTCTAAATGGACCAAAGGTAAATATAGACTAAGGTAAATTTCAAGCCGGCGGATTAAATATGATCCCACTATTATTAACGATCGAAAATTTTATGTGCTATGGAGAAGATGTTCCTTCTCTAAATCTTGAGCCAGTCCACATCGCTTGCATTTCCGGAGATAACGGTTATGGTAAAACCGCCTTACTTGACGCGATAACATGGGCGATATGGGGAAAATCAAGAGCGAAAACCCAAGATGAACTGGTCAATATCACTCGAAACACTATGTTTGTAGAACTAGATTTTTTCGCGGATGAAAGCAGGTACAGAGTTACTCGCACCTATACAAAAGGCAGAGGTGCTTCATCAGGAAAATCAGAACTAAATCTCTCCATTATCACCGGTGGCACCGTATCCTCCCTAATGGCCAATACCATAAGGGAAACTGAGGAAAAAATAGTCAACTTACTCAACATGGACTATGAAACCTTCATAAACACTTCTTATCTAAAGCAAGGGGATTCCAATCGCTTCACATCTTCTAGGCCAACCGACAGGAAAAAAATTTTAGCCGACTTGCTCGACCTCTCATATTACGAACGCTTGGAATCAGCTTCAAAACAAAATTCCCGGAAACTGCAAAATGATGTTGAAGTAAAACAATCCATGATAGAGAACAAATTTTCAGTTGTTCAACCAAAAGAATTAGTCCTTGAAAGATTGAAAACGTATGAAAATAAATCTCGAGATTTATTTTCTGAGGAACAAAGTTTTAGTGAAGAATTGGAAGAGCTAAACCTAAAACGTCAAACTTTATTAGTCGCAACCTCCAATAAAAAAACCGTCGCTAACCAAATTCAGGCATCAGAAAAAGAAATCGACATGATGTTGGTTCAAGAAATGCGATGGAAGGAGGAATTAGGTGAATTGAAAACTTTGCTCAATCGCTCTGAAGAGATTCAATCAACCTATAATGAATATCAAAATTTACGATCGGAGTATGGTAAATCCTCCACATTAATATCTGCTTTTCATAAAACAAACGAAGAAAAAAATATACTAGAAAAGACAATCACTATTGAGAAACTGAAATTGGAATCTCAAATTTCCAACAAATCGAACCGAATCGAAACAGATCTGCAACCACTCGTAGATAACATTCCTAACTTGCTACATGAAATCGACCTCACAAACACCACTCTCCAAAATTTGCAGACCGAAATTGACGAAACGGAACACTTATTAGATAAAGCAAACGCCATGTCTGAGAAGGTAACCATTTTACAAATCTCCAATAAGACTTTATTGGCACAGA
>Ga0302133_10002845_pt1 | contig 10513 bp, 13 predicted proteins | sample CB9_331_MG_FD_203121 | JGI IMG/M metagenome (GOLD analysis project Ga0302133, IMG submission 203121) | Marine microbial communities from Western Arctic Ocean, Canada - CB9_33.1 | ecosystem: Environmental > Aquatic > Marine > Oceanic | place: Canada: Western Arctic Ocean | collected 2017-09-19 | reverse complement strand
GACCATATGGCCGACCATACTCGTGCGCTCAGCGTCGAGGCCCTCCAGGTGCGTGAAGTGGTCGTTGGGGATGACGAGCAAATGGACCGGAGCCGCCGGGGCAATGTCGCGGATGACGAAGCAGGTGTCGTCGCTATGCAGCGTGTCTCCGGGTATCTCCCCGGAGCGTATTTTGCAAAATATGCAGTCGTCTGAGCCAGCCATTGCGTCGTTCGCCTAGTCCGAGTCGCCAACTATGGCGACCGCCTCAATTTCGATGAGAAATTCCGGCTTCACCAGGGCCGCGATTATGACTGTCGCCGAGGCCGGTCCGTTTTCCGGGAACATGGCCAACCGGGCGGAGGCGTAGGCGTCGTAGTCGGCCACGTCCACCAAGAAGGTGGACACCTTCACCAAGTCATCCCGCTGGCCGCCCGCAGCCTCTAGAGCCGCACCCACGTTGCGCAGGCACTGGACGGCCTGGGCACCGCAGTCGCCCGGTCCCACAAGGTTGCCGTCGCTATCAAGGGCGACCTGCCCGGAGACAAAAATCGTGTTACCCACGCGGGCGGCCGGTGAGTAGCCGGACGGCTTGCCGTTCGGGTTGGGAAAAAATACCTGCCTGGCCATGTCGGACCTCTCTTGTTTAGCTGGTCTACTCTGACTGGGCTGGGCCTAGCCGGGCATCTGGAGTATCTCTACGCGAGTGTCCTGCGGGCACTTCACGAAGGCAATGCGCAGGCCGCCGGCCACGTCGATGGGGCCTTCCAGCAGCTCGGCACCCAGTTCGCCCAGGCGCTTAATCTCAGCGTCAAGGTCGTCGACGGTAATCCCGATGTGCTCCAGGCCCCAGCGGGCTCCAGAATCGCCGCCGTCGAGCGTCTCGCCGGTGCGGGCGTTGGAGATGTTTATGCGGGTGCCATCGACCGTGTCGCAGGCGATGAAGCGGTCACCGAACTCGCGGGTCCAGTCGTTAGCTACGGTGAAGCCGAAGGCCTTGCCGAACCACTCGGCGGCGGCGGCTGGGTCTTCTGCCTTGATGTGCACGTGGTTGAATTCGTAAGTCACAATTCCTCCCAAAAATCGTAGAAAAGTTCTCTTTGAGCAGCCCGGTTTTGCGCCCATTCGCGCGCCTTTCCCAGCGGCCTTTGTGGTCCCTGGCGCGGCACCTGCTGCGGGCCATGCCACAGCAAGCGGGCAACTCGCCGATTAGGCTAGGGGACGGCTACGGGGAGTGTCAAGGACGGACGGCGGCGGCGAAGGCGCGGATTTTGGCTTCGTCTTTGACGCCGTCGGTCTCTACTCCGCTGGAGACGTCTACTCCCCAGGGCTCGACTGTCGTTATCGCTTCACCGACGTTGTCGGGTGTCAGGCCACCGGCCAGGACGATGTCCCGGTCGCGGGCAATGGCCCTGGCGATGGACCAGTCAAAAGAGGTGCCGGTGCCGCCCAGTCGGCCGGGTTCGTAGGCGTCGAGCAGGGCCCGGTGGCCCGCCGTTAACACCTCGTCAACTCGTTCCAGAGTGCTCTTAATGGCCGCGTCGGTGTCGCCGTCTTGGACCCGGACCTTGATCTGCTTGATGATGTCCGGTGCAACCCGGTCCCAGTAGTCGGGCCGTTCGTCGCCGCATAGCTGGACGAGGTCCAGGCCGCAGTCTGCCGCCACCTTGTTGACGAAGTCGGCGGGCTGGTTGGCGAAGAGGCCAACCAGCTTAGGACCGCCGGGGCCGTGCTCGCGGCGATATGCAGCAATGATCTCGGCACACTGCGCGGGCGTTAGCTGACGCCGCACTCCCTCAACGAAGACGAAGCCGAGCAAGTCTGCGCCGGACTCGGCGGCAACCAGGGCGTGGCGTGGGTCGCGCAGGCCGCAAATTTTGAGGCTGGTCGCTCTGGTCTCACTCTCCCTCATCTCACTCACTGGGCCAACAACCCACGTAGCGCTGCGCCGGGGTCGGGGGCGACGACCAGCGACTCGCCGATGAGAGCGGCGTGCGCCCCGGCGGCGGCGATGCGGTCTATGTCCGCGCGGCCGTGAATGCCGCTCTCGCCGACGATGATTTTGCCGTCGGGAACCGCCGGTGCCAGTGCCTCAGTGGTGGATAGGTCGGTGACAAAGGTGCGCAAGTCGCGATTGTTGATGCCGACGATCTCAGCCCCTATGTCCAGGGCGACCTCCAGTTCGGCCGCGTCGTGGACCTCTACCAGCACCTGCATCCACAGCGCCTCGGCCTGCTGCTTGAGCGACGCGAGTTGGCCCGGTTCCAGCATGGCGACGATGAGGAGAATCGCGTCGGCTCCGTGGGCTCGGGCCTCGATTACCTGGTAAGGGTCGAACATGAACTCCTTGCGCAGCACGGGTACACCGGTTGCGTGCGCGACCTTTGCGACCGTGGCGAGGTCTCCAATGCTGCCGCCGAAGTGGTCGGCGTTGGTTAGCACGGATATAGCGGCCGCGCCGTTGCTGGCGTAGGTACCGGCAAGCTGGGCAACGTCCATGTCGGGCCGCAGGTCGCCTTTGGTTGGGGAGCGCTTTTTTATCTCGGCGATGACTCGAATGCTCGCGCCGGTCAGCGCGCCGACCATGTTCAGGGGCACAGGCTGGTCGGCGGCGAGTCGCTCCAGCTCGGCGACGGGCACGTCGGCCTTGAGACGCTCAACCTCTTGTGCTTTCACCGCCACTATCTGTTTGAGTATGTCCGGGGCGTTTTCGGATGTCATGGCTCAGTCCAGTGCCTTACTAAGTTCGACGAATTTTTCCAGCACCGAACCGGCGCTGCCGTCGTCTATGGAGCGGGTCGCCATACCCACGCCGTCTCGCAACGAAGCGACCTTATCGGCGGCGTACAGGGCCGCACCGGCGTTGGCCAGCACCACGTCCCGCGCGGGGCCAGGCGTGCCGGACAGTACGGCCCGCAGCACGGCGGCGCTCTCCTCGGGGCCATCGACTCGGATGGTGTCGGTGTTAATGCGGGAGAGCCCCAACTCTTCGGGCGTGACGGTGTAATCACGCACCTGGTCGCCAGAAAGCTCCCACACGCGCGTCTCGTCAGCGAGCGTTATCTCGTCGAGGCCGCCTGCGCCGTGCACGACCAGTGCATGCTGCGAGCCGAGCAACCGGAGGACTTCGGCCATTTTGGGCGCGACTGCCGGGTCGGCGACACCGATCAACTGGGAGAGTGCACCGGCCGGATTCGTCAGCGGACCGAGAATGTTGAAGACCGTGCGAATGCCGATTTCACGTCTGGGTCCAGCAGCGAACTTCATGGACGGGTGAAAGCGCTGGGCGAACATGAAGCCGAACCCGGTCTCGGCCAGGCAACGCTCGACCGACTCAGGCCCAAGATCGATCTTCGCTCCCAGGGCTTCCAGTACGTCGGCGCTGCCAGAGCCGGAAGACATGGCCCGGTTGCCGTGCTTGGCGACTTTCACTCCCGCGCCCGCAACCACAAAGGCCGATGTGGTGGATATGTTGAACGACCCGGACGCGTCCCCGCCGGTGCCGCATGTGTCCACTAATGGCCCCGTCGCATTTACGTGCAAGGAACGTGCGCGCATGACACGGGCCATACCGGCGATCTCTTCTGGCGTCTCGTCCTTAAGCCGCAATGCTGTGACGAAGCTGCCGAACTGGGCAGGGGTCGCCGTGCCGTCCATGATCTCCGTCATGGCCTCACCGGCCTGGGCTTCTGTCAGGTCGCTTCGGGCAACGACCAATTCAATGGCGTCTTTAATCATGCCGAACTCTCTGTTCCCGACACGGGCATTTCCAAGAAGTTGCTCAGCAATTTCTTCCCGTGCTCGGTCTTTATGGACTCCGGGTGGAACTGGACGCCTTCGACCGGGTGCGACCGATGGCGTACGCCCATGATGATGCCGTTGTCGGTCCACGCCGACACTTCCAGGTCGTCCGGTACGTCGGCGCGATCTATGGCGAGGCTGTGGTAGCGGATGGCCTCGAACGGGCTCGGCAAGCCTGAGAACACACCCCGGCCGTCGTGGTTAATGAGCGAGGTCTTGCCGTGCATTATCTCGCCCGCCGAGACGATGGTGCCGCCATACGCCTGGCCGACACACTGGTGGCCCAGGCAGACGCCTAGGACCGGGATGCGCGGCCCAAAATGCCGAACGAGATCGAGCGAAATGCCCGCGTCGGACGGCCTTTTCGGGCCGGGGGACACGACGATGCGCTCGGGAGCCATCAGGTCGATCTCTTGGATTGTGGTCTCGTCGTTACGCAGCACCTGCACATCGGCACCGAGTTCGCACATGTACTGGTACAGGTTGTAGGTAAACGAGTCGTAGTTGTCGAGTAGCAGGATCATCGGCCCATCCCTCCGGCGTGGCCCTCATCCGAGGCGCGGCCCTCGTCTTGGTCCCGTACTTGGGCTTCGTCTTCGACTTGGGCGAGCGCCTTCATAGCGCTGGAGGCCTTGTTGATGGTCTCTACGTACTCGGACGCTGGCACGCTGTCGTAGACGATGCCGCCCCCGGCCTGGATGTGAGCGACGCCGTCCTTCATGACCATGGTGCGCAGGGCAATGGCCGTGTCCATATCCCCCGACAGTGAAAAGTAGCCGACCGCACCGGAGTATGGGCCGCGTTTGACCGGCTCTAGCTCGGCGATTATCTCCATTGCCCTAATCTTGGGCGCACCGGAGACTGTGCCCGCCGGGAAGCAGGCGCGCAGGGCGTCATAGCAGGTCATGCCAGCTTTGAGTTTCCCCCGCACGTGGCTGACTATGTGCATTACGTGGGAGTAGCGTTCTACGTCCATCAGTTGAGTTACCTCAACCGAACCCGGCTCGCTCACTCTGCCTACGTCGTTTCGACCCAGGTCGACGAGCATGATGTGCTCGGCCCGCTCTTTTTCGTCAGCCAGCATCTCGTCTGCCAGTTGGTCGTCCTCTTGCTCGGTCGCGCCCCTGGGCCGGGTGCCCGCGATGGGGTGGTAGTCGATTTCGCCATCCACGCAGCGCACCAGCATTTCGGGCGACGAGCCGATTATCTGGAAGCCGTCCAGGTTCAGATAGAACATATAGGGCGACGGGTTGATGCCCCGCATGGCCCTGTACACGTCCAGCGGGTCGGCAGATGTGGCGGTGCTGAAGCGCTGGGAAAACACGATCTGGATGCAGTCACCGGCGACTATGTATTCGGTAATTTTCGCCAGCGCAGACTCGTAGTACTCCCGGCTCATGTCGGACGTTACCGGCACCCCGGCAATTTCGAGCGCCTCAAAGCCAGCCGGGGTCTCGGCAAAGCCTGGGCTTTGCCCGGCCACAACAGGCGCAGGTGCCGGGAGTGGCCCGCGCAGCCGTTCGGCTATCTCGTCGATCTTGCCCACGGCTCGCTCGTATGCCTTTGCCACGTCGCCATCGAGCCGGGCCTGGCTGACTATGCGAATACGATGCCTGACGTGGTCGAAAACAAGGTAGGTGTCGCACATCATGAACACCGACTCGGGCAGGGCCAGCGGGTCGAGGTCGGGCGACGGGAGCCGCTCAAAGTGGCCGACGGACTCGTACGACAGGTACCCGACCGCGCCGCCATCGAAGCGGCTCGACTCGTAGCCGGGGACGACCTTTAAGCCTGCGAGCGCGTTTTCGATGGGCACCAGCGGGTCGACATCGCCGCCGGGCTGGCCGGGGCCGGTCTTGATCATGTCGTACGGCTCGGTGCCGATGAAGCTGTAACGGGCAATGCGCTCGCCGCCCTCGACGCTCTCCAGCAGGTACGAGTAGCTACCTTTCGCCACCTTCAGATACGCCGATACGGGCGTTTCCAGGTCGGCGTTAATCTCGCGAGATATGGGCACGACGTTGCCGTCGACGCCCGCCTCTTTCAGGGATAGAACCACTTCCAGGCTCGGGCTATGGGTTTGAGCGCGTGTCATTTGGCTCTACGGATGAAGCCCACCCGCTCCTTAACTTCGTCTAGTTTTGGTTCGGCGAACTCTCGTGCGGCGTCAGCGCCCAGGGCGAGCAGGCGATCCAGCTCGTCGGGCGCGGCCATCAGTTCGGCGTAACGCGACGCTATCGGGGACAGCGCCTCGATGACGACTTCGGCCACGCGCACCTTGAGGTCTCCGTAGCCGCGAGCGTCGGTGAAGTCGGCCTCGGCTTCTTCGGATCCTTTGCCGGTCACCACCCGGTATATGCCCAGCAGGTTGTTCACGCCCGCCTTGTCCGGGTCGTCTGAGAAGCGAATCTCGTTGCCCGAGTCGGTGACGGCTCGTTTGAACGAGCGAGTTATCTCCTTGGGGTCGTCGAGCATGCGCACGGCGTGGCCCCGGATGTGGGCGAAGCTCTTGGACATCTTCGCCGTCGGGTCGTCCAGGCCCATGACCCGCGCGCCAGCCTCGGCGATCACGGGGTTGGGCACCACGAACGTGTCGCCGTAGACGTGATTAAAGCGCTCGGCAATGTCGCGGGCAAGCTCTATGTGTTGGCGCTGGTCCTCGCCCACCGGCACCTCGTCGGTGTCGTACAGCAATATGTCGCCCGCCTGCAAAACCGGGTAGTCGAGCAGGCCGACCGATATCCGCTCCTGGTTGCGGGACTTCATCTTGTACTGGGTCATGCGCTCCAACCACCCGACGGGGGTGACGCAGTTCAGTATCCAGGCCAACTCGGCGTGGGCCGACACGTGGCTCTGCACGAACAGCGTGCTCGACGCAGGGTCGATGCCGCAGGCGAACAGCATGGCCGCCAGTGAGCGAGTCTGTGCGCGCAACTCGCCTGGCTCCTGCTTAACGGTGATGGCGTGCAGGTCGACGATGCAAAAGTAGTTCGTGCGGCTCGCTTGGCCTGTCGCCCAGCCCTTTACCGCGCCCAGGTAGTTGCCAAGCTGCATGTCGCCCGATGGTTGGATACCCGAAAAGACCCTTTTTTCTCCGCTCATTTCATTCGCTCTCTAAGGCTTCTTCGGCTCATGGCCTCATCGCTTTCGCCATTAATCATTCGACCGGTCTACGCTGACTTTTTTTTCCAAATACAAAGACCCGTCCTAGTTAGGGACGGGTCTTTAAGAAAATCCGCGGTGCCACCCATGTTCCCCGGCGCGTACGTCGGGGCACTTATAGCGGGCATTTTAACGGTGCCCATTCCGGCCTACCCTACCTCCCCTTTGTGCTGGCACGCTCCAGTTTTCCTGAAGGGTGTCTGCCATAAGGGCTCGGGCGGCGGCTCCCAGGTCCATTCAATCCCTGCACTCGGCGTCGGTTCACAGCTAACCCGACTCTCTTTGCCGTGCTGGGGATTTACTACTCCCGTTCTCAGCCTTTGGTTATTTATTAAGCTAATTTTCAGTATAGACACGCCTTGAAGCGGCGGTCAATTAGCTTTGAGCCTCGTCAGCCAGCTTTAACTCTCGTCTGCTAGCTTGCCGGCCTGGGCCCAACTGTCTTTGGACACCTCTTCGAACACGACTATTGTCGCGTCACGGGGGGTCCCGATGCGCTCGAAGGAGTCGGTTATCTCTTTGGCCAACTGGGCTTTTTGGTCGCGTGTTCTGCCCGGCCACATCTCCACTTTTACTATCGGCATCTCGTTAACCCCTCACCCTGTTCGTTTCTTCCCAAGTATCGACTTGGGCGTCGCTCAGTTTAGCACCGGGGCCAGTGGCCCTTAACGGGCCCAACAGCACCTTTGATTCGCCGGTTTCGACCGATAACATGGTCGCTCGATGAACGTAGAACGCTTCAGGTCTCCCGTCCTTATTGCTGGTGTGCTGGTTTTTCTCGGCGCGCTCGTCCTTTACCTAATCACCGTCGCTCCCACGCTGAGCTTTGGCTGGCGCGGGTACGGCACTGACGGCGGGGAGTTGCTGGCGGCCGCCAACGGCTGGGGCGTACCGCACCCGCCCGGTTACCCCACTTACACCGTGCTACTAAAGGTCTTCGCGTCTATTTTCGCGGTGGGCGACTACGCCTTCCGGGGAAACCTGATGTCGGCGTTTCTCGGTTCTACTGCCGCGCTGTTGATATATGCCACCGGCTACCGGGTGGCTCGGGCGCTGTCGCCAGGCTCTTCCGAACTGCTCGCGGCGGCTGCTGCGGCGCTGGGGGCGGCGGTCGTGGCGGTGTCGCCGCTTTTCTGGTCGCAGTCCGTAATCACCGAGGTGTACGCCCTTAACGCCGCGTTCACGGCGGCGCTTTTGTATCTGGCCGCGCGGGTGAGCCTGGCACCTGCGCCTGGCCCTGTGCCTAACAATAAGGCGGCGACCGGGGAGCCAGCCGAAAACACGCTACGGCGTGATTTGGCCCTGTACGGGCTAATGCTAGGACTGGGGTTAGGCAATCACCTAACGCTGCTGGCCATAGCAGTCGCGACGCTGTACTGGATGATCGCGTCGCGTGGCTGGCGAACGCTGCTCACGCCCTGGCTCATCGGCCCCGCAGCGCTGGGTGCGGCGGTGTACATCTACCTCCCGATCGCCTCTTCCGGGGGCCCGGCGATCAACTGGGGCAACGCGACCGGCCCCGGCGGACTGGCGTGGATGATGTCCGGACGACCCTACCAGGACTACCTGTTCGGGACGCCGGTGGCCGGGCTGCCAGACAGGCTGATGACCTGGCTGGAGTTCATCTTCATCCAGTTCAACCCGCTGGGGATATTCGTCGGGCTGGTCGGACTGTGGAATTTGAAGGCCTCGATGCGCCCTCTCGCAATTGCGCTGATAGCCATATTCGCGCTGGTTTCCACATACACCATCAGCTACAACGCCTTCGACTTCCAGGTGTTCATGCTCCCGGCATTCATGGCCTTCGGGCTGGCCATAGGCATTGGCACGTTCTGGCTGGCGTCCGACTGGCTGCCGCGGGCCATCGACGCAGCGCCATTTTCGAAAAAGACGAGGGCCGACGTGCTTTCGTACAACCCCATCTTTTTCCTGGTCACCCTGGCCTTCGTGCTTATGCCGGTCATCGGTGTGGTACTCAACTTCTCCGGACAGGACCTGAGCGACGACCGCTCGGGCATTGAGCACGGTGAGAGCCTGCTCAACCGGTTGCAATCCGACTCGCTGGTGTTCACCGTCAGCGACGAAGACGCGTTCTCGCTGTGGTACCTGACGCTGCTGGAGCAGCAGGAACGAAACGTGGCGGTGATTGTGTCCCCCCTGCTTCAGTTCGAGTGGTACGCAAAGAACCTGAAAGACACCTACGGGGATCGCATACCAGATGGCCTTACCCAGGACATCGACACCGACGTGGCGGCCATCGCCGAACTGAACTTCGAAAGCAGGCAGATCTACTCGACGTACGAGTCGTCGGGGTTGGTAGAGTCGTTCCAGTTAATCCAGGCTGGCAGCATCTACCTCATCGCCCCCAAAATAGCCCCGCAATAGGCCACTTATTGGCCGCCGGCAACGGGGAGCCTCAACAATCTAGGACCGCCACTTCTCGATCTTCTCGAACACCGGCACAGCCTCCGACGCTTCGACTATGGGAGTGACCTCGTAGGTATGCTCGAAGTCGAACGACATGGTGAACTCCAAAACGGCTGCGGCGCTTTCGGCCTCCACTATGGCCAGCCCGCCACCGTCTGCACGCAAATAGTGATGGAGGATGTGAAACCCGGTCGGCGGCTTCCAGCGGGCGAATAGCTTCAGGCCTCGTTTTCCGACCTGCTCTGTGTAGCTGTCGCGGGCCTTGAACGTTACTAGCAAAAGCATGGTTTGCCTCTATTCGCTCTCGTCTCCGTCGTCTGGGCCATCGTTCTCGTCCCCGTCATCGGGCTCGTCTGACTCCCACTGCACCTCGACTGCGGCGTAGCGCAGGACGCTGCCCTCGATGGGCGCGCCCGGCTTCATCACCTTTACCCATACGGCGCTGACGTCGAAGTCATACCGCACCCGGTCGGCCACGGTCTGGGCCAGGGTTTCAAGCAGCTTCACCGGGTCGCCTTCTACGACCTCCTTGGTGAGCCTGTACAGCTCGGAGTAGTCGATGGTCAGCGAGGGGTCGTCGGCACGGCCCGCTGGCCCGAGGTCGGTCTCGACTTCCAGGTCAACCTCGATTCGCTGCCCCAGCGACTGCTCTTCGGGGCTGATTCCGTGGTGCCCGAAGAACACCATCCCTTTTAGTTGAATTCGGTCTTGTGACAACTCAGTTCTCCATGGCCGCAGCGGCCTCGTGTCTTCTTATCAATTTTCGCGCCCTCTCTACGACTGGCACGTCTATTACCTGGTCGTCCAGGGAGGTAGACCCCCTGCCCTGGCGCTCGGCCTCTTCGTATGCGGCTATCTCTCGTCTCGCCTGCTGAACCTGGTCATCTGACGGCGAGAAGGCCCGGTTAATAATGTCGATCTGTGACGGGTGAATGGCGAACTTGCCGGTGAACCCGAACGCGCGAGCGCGCTTGCAGTCCCGCACGAGTCCATCGGGGTCGCGGAAGCCGAAGAACGGGGTGTCGAGCGCCAGCACCTCGCCCGCCCGCCCAGCAGTGACGATGGCGCTGCGAGCGTACGACAGCGCCGGGCTCTCGTGTGCCACTCCTGCCTCACCGTCTGCCGCCCCGTCCGGACCATCTTC
>Ga0302133_10002840_pt1 | contig 10518 bp, 3 predicted proteins | sample CB9_331_MG_FD_203121 | JGI IMG/M metagenome (GOLD analysis project Ga0302133, IMG submission 203121) | Marine microbial communities from Western Arctic Ocean, Canada - CB9_33.1 | ecosystem: Environmental > Aquatic > Marine > Oceanic | place: Canada: Western Arctic Ocean | collected 2017-09-19 | reverse complement strand
TTCCTTACTTATTTATTCTGAATTTGGGACACTCAAACGTATTATTTACGGATATTACATCCTTTAGTGGGATTAATTTTTCTGGAGGATCTGAAGGTGTATGTTTATTTGACTATAATAATGATGGCTGGGACGATATTTTTTTTACTGCCAGAAATGGAAACAGGTTTTATTTGTATAGGAATGAGCAAAATATGATTTTTACCGATGTTACATATGTAGCCAATCTTGGAGTTACAATTGAAGGAAGAACGCCTGTTGCGGCGGATTATGATAATGATGGAGATTTGGATCTTTTTATAGGAAACGCTGCCGGCCAAAGTATGCTATTTCAAAATGATGGGAATGGTGTCTTTCAGGATGTGACAGCGATTTCGGGTGTTCAGGTTACAGAACAGGTGAGAGGAAGTTCCTGGGTTGATTTCAATTCGGATGGATTTCTGGATCTGTATGTTGGGCTCCTCTATGATCCCAATAAAATGTTCAAGAATAATGGTGATGGTACATTCGTTGATGTGGCACAGAATATTGGTGCAGCAGGCCCCTTATCTGCGGGAATTGTTATGGGACTGGGCTTCATTGATTATGACCGGGATGGTGACCAGGATCTGTTTATTACTCAGGACAATAATAATGGAAACATACTGCTTCGATATGAAGACTACGGAGCCTATACGGACGTTTCGGCTATATCCCAAACTGATCTGGAAGTCATGGGCATGGGCGTTGCTTTTGGTGATATAAACAGAGACGGATTCTTTGATATTTATACTACTAACCTGTATGAGAATTCGATGTTACTCAATTCATCTGAAGGAGTATTTACAGATATAAGTGAATCATCAGGTACTGAAGATACTCCTGGGAGTATGGGATGGGGCACCTTTTTCTTTGATGCTGACAACGATGGTTGGGTAGATATTTACAATAATAATCAAACGAACTTTGGCGGTATTCACAATTCTCTCTTACTTAATAATAGTGATTTGACATTTACTTTTGCGGGATATGAATCAGGAGTAATACTTAACAATAATGGATATGGATCTGCGTTTAGCGACTTGGACCATGATGGTGATCTAGATATGGTCTTGGTAGGGTATCCTTCCAGCGTAGGTTCAGTTAATCTTCTGCGGAATGATTCTGATGCCCAAAATTGGGTTATTTTAAGGTTGGCACAATCTGAACAGAATATTTTTGCAATTGGTGCCACAATTGAATTACATCATTCTGGACTAAAGCAGTTGAATTATATTGCTGCCGGAAACAGCTATTGCAGTCAAAGTACATTTGATGTTCATTTTGGCCTGGGAGATGAAACTATTATTGATTCAGTGATTGTAATTTGGCCCGATGGTATTTCTGAGTCTTTTTCAGGCCTAGTTTTCAATGAAATAAACTACCTAAATCGTGGTGCTGGAATTGCTATTCTGAGTATTACTTCAGGGTCATTTTTACCTGAAATAATTCGTCTAAATGATCCATACCCGAATCCTTTTAATAATAGTACTACATTAGAAATTCAGGTTCCAAAAGATACCAAGAGTAAACTACATATTTATGATCTTAAAGGGCAGGAGGTTGCTACTTTTAATATTCAACTTCAAGAATCAATTATGAATCACTATAAAATAAATTTTTCAGATTTCCCATCCGGAATTTATTTTGTAAATATTCAGTCTAGCGAATTCTCAGTTATGAAGAAGATTACATTGTTAAAATAAATTTTTCTACCTTGAAATAATTGTTTATATTTTTTATTCGGTTTTATTAATCCCAAAAATAAACTGGAGTGGTATTTCTAATCTGGAACTCCATGCTTCTTCATTATGATCATGATCTTTAAACTTTCTTGTGATCCAATTTTTTCCACGAGTATAACCATTTGTATTCAATATTTCGTCGGCTCTTAATTGATAAGGTTCATAATTCTTATCTAAACCCAGCGTACCATGGTCAAAGTACCAGAGTTTCCCAGATGGAATGTGTTTTGAAAAATATGCCAGGAGTTCATCAGATGCTTCAATCGTGGTATTATCTAATGAAACCGGCCAATGTGTAGACATACAAATTGCGCCTCCAAATACATCTGGATATTCACATAAGGCGTACATGGAAATAAGCCCACCCATACTTGACCCACCAACAAAAGTATTATTTGGACCCAGCAATGTTCTATACTTGTTTTGAATAAAAGGAATTAATTCCTTTACAAAAAACATTAAAAAGGTATCCGAATAAATATTTGTTATTGCCAGGTGTTTCAATCGGTTGTTTGTGTTATCAGAAAATGATTTGAAAGGTTTCTCAGGTATGTATTCTGAAAATCGATTTATTCCTGCATGGTCTATACCAACAATAATGAATTCTTTAACATATTTATTTTTTACAAGTTGGTCAGATATGTCGGATATTCTCCAAGAGCGACCAAAATAAGCCAGACTATCAAAAAATAAATTTTGTCCATCCATCATATAAAGAACGGGATACTGATTCTCATTATTTTCGAAATATGATGGGGGTAAATAAACTCTTATTGTTTTCTCACCTAAATAGGACGATCCAACGTAGGAATGCTCTTGATATCTTGAATCTTGCTGTGCATGAATTGAAAGAAAAAGAGTCATCAAGAAGATAGTTTTTATTTTATGATTAATAGATTTCAATTTTTTCTGTAAAATATTTTAACATTTGTATCTAGGGCAGTTTTTTCATCAAAAAAAAGGGCGCTATAGAGCGCCCTTTTTATGTTGTGATAGTATTAGGTTCCCAATGTTACTTCATTAGAAGCATTTTACCTGTCAGGACACGACTATCAGAAGTAACCTTATAAAGGTACATGCCTGTAGGCATGTTCTTCCCTTGATCATTGGTTGCATTCCAAGTCAGGGAATATCTTCCAGGATTCATTTCCCCATTCTGAAGTGTGGTAATCTCATTACCTAGGATATTATAAATAGTAACAACCACATTAGAACGGTAGTCAATATCAAAACTGAGTTTTGTAACCGGATTAAAGGGATTTGGGAAATTACCAAGTAGCTTGAATTCCCCTGGCAGATCTGCATCCAGATCAATCGATACCACATCAGACACCTCCATTTCCAACATGTCTGTGTAGACACTTCCATTATCAGCATTGGAAGCCTGGTAGTATTCTACACCAGCCCATACCCAAATAGTACCTTCAGGGACTGTTCCTGTTACTTCGCGGTGCAGCCACTCACTTGAAGGAGAACTTGCATCAATTACATCGGTCATCTCCCAACCAGGGCCAACCATACCATAGTAGTCATCGTAGTAATAGAATGCCAGATATGCTGAATTTACACCTTGGCCGATCCAGTCATCCGCATGTGAAAACATCATACCACTTAGGGTAGGTTGAGAACCTACTTCAAGTCCAGCCAACCCAACTTCTAGCCACTGGCCAAAGCTTCCATAATTCGGGGCACCATTGTATTGACCCCACTGTTTAAGAGAGTAATCTCCTTCGTAAGCTTCAAAAACGGCGTCAGAATTGTAGATATTGGCTCCAGTCATCTCAACCACGTAGCTAGCATTGGCTTCAGGATAGGGAGACCAACCTGTAATACCATCTTCGAAGCCGCCATTATATAGAATTGGAACATACAGTGAAATACAAACCGATTCTGGATCATAATCTTCCAGTGGCAAGGGTGGGTCTTTTTGCCATTCATCCATTGGGAAAACGTAATCTCCCCATGCGCAATCATTATCTGCATCAGCGTGTTGATACCGAGCACGAAAGCGTCCAAAACCAAACCCACCGCCTTCTTCTATATCAGCAACATTATCCAAATCATAGAAGCTCCAGGTATAAATCATATGCCATGGAAAAGGTCCAGTAAATGTTACCGTAACAGAATAGGTGCCATCACCATTCGCAGTGGCCACATGCGTACTACCATCACCTAACCCTTGTAGGTAATTAAGCCATTTGTCTTTTAACACTAAAGAAACAGTGTCTCCTGCACTAAATCCATCTGCATCTGCACCTGTCATGTCTACCGTAAATGTAACGTCGACTTCCTGCCCAGCTGGTATTACAGCACCAGCAGGAAGATCGTAGTAGCCTGATAATTCCAGCTCTAATAAACCAGTACCATCATCTTCTCCTAACATGAAGACCCGGTTAGCGCCTCCAAATTGTGGAGAATCTTCCCAACCCATATCACTATACATCTCTCCTAATAATGTTTCAAAAAATTCTATGGATGATGCATCATGTTGCATGTAGTATTTATATTCTTGCACGTCATCCGGGCCATCTGTTATGGTAGCGGCAAGACTGAAAATATTCGTCCCTGGTGTACGGGTCATTTCACAGTCAGCAGGATCATCACAGTTCCAGCCATTGAAACCGCCTCGGACTTGCATCTGATCTCCCCGGGCTACACTGAATACTGGCATACCTGTTGCACCGTCTTCATCCAGCCATTCTGACATATCCACTGAGAAAATGACTGCTTTGGTTACAGGAGGTGCCGGACAAGCTTCACACATTTCATAGCAGACTTCATAGGGACGGTTGAAATTTGGTGCGACCCAGGTCCGGTTTCCATCGGTAACACATTCATCGGGAACTGTTTCTGCAGAATCCCAGTCGTTGCCGTTAATAAATTTATACTGCAATTCTTCACCAGGTGCAAACGTAAAATCTATCTCATATTTGCCATCACCATCTGTATCTGTCATTTCACTGGCTGCAGGATCCCAACCCTGAAAACTTCCCGCTAGGTGGACGCCGTTTGCTGATACTTCTTCATTAAGCATATCTACAACAAAGGTGACCACTACGCTTGCAGGCGGATCAGGACAGGGATCTGAACTTCCAAAACAAGGGGCATCCAGTACCGTAGCAGTTTCTGGAATTATAAGCATTCTATTACTACCTATATTCTCATCTTCTCCCCACTCATCGCCATTAATAAATTTGAATTCCACCGTATCACCTGGTTCTTCGAGAATATCCAACATTACTTCATAAACCATATCATCATCATCATCTGATAATTCAATCGCACCCGGATCCCAGCCCTGGAAAGAACCGGCAATATGGATGCCATCTGTGAAATTAATAATTTCAAAAGACATATCAACTTTGAAGGTCACCCAAACCCCTTCGGAGTCATATTCACAGGGTTCAAGGCTGTTAAAACAATAATTAGGTAATACCATATCATCATCACCAACAGTTAAAGAACGATTTCCACCAAGGGCTGTTTCATCCTGTCCCCAGGCATCACCATTGATGTATTTGTATTCAACAGTTTCACCACTGGTCTGTGGTAGAGTAATTGAATAAACACCATCACCATCTACATCAAATAATTCAGTTGCGGCAGGATCCCAGCCCTGGAAACCTCCAGCAATGTGTACACCAGCATCGGAAACTGTTTCAAAAGACATATCAACATTGAAAGTAACGTAAACCTCCGTGCAGAGAATGAGCGAGTTGAAGCAATAAGGAGGTAACACGATACTTGTGTCAGGAATGACTACAGAACGATTTCCACCAAAGGCTGTTTCATCCTGTCCCCAGGCATCACCATTAATGTATTTGTATTCATAGGTTGCTCCCGCAGTGAGAGTATCAACGATAATCGAATATATTCCATCACCATCATCATCGCTCAATGCTGTTGCTGCAGGGTCCCAGCCTTGAAAAGATCCGGCCATATGAACGCCATTTGCATCTACAGTTTCATTATTCATGTCGACTTGGAACGTAACGCTTATTCCAAAAGCCATTGTAAACATAAAAATACACGAAATTGAAATTGCTCTTGCTAAAGATATCATTGCTTTCATCTCTTTTTCTCCTTTAATAATGCATTGTAAGTGTAGTAACTCAGTCGTGAGTCACTTTTAATTTCGGACTATTATTTTAATAATCAAAATAAATTTTTTGAAAATTAATAATTAATATTGATACTTAATTGGTGAGTGTTTCCCAAGTTAATCATGTTTTCAAAACAATATACAATATTGAGTTTGCTATTCATCATATGAGGACTAATTCCAAGACCATAGGCGTAATCTTTTTCCTTATCATTCATTAACATTGAGTTAAACCCTATGTTGAAGGTAATAAGGTCATTGAATATACCTAATTCCATACCTGCATTAATATAATTTGAATTATCATTGGGACTATTAGTATCCAGTGCCCAGGTCATTCGAACTAACTTTCCAAAATTTACATCATCAGATATTCCAACCCTGAGCATCAGGGGTAAATCAAATTCATCCGTTGCTAAGAAACCGGTGACACTTTCATTATTCCCGTGGATGGACTCATCTATATCAACAGCCACGAGAAGATCATCCCCCGTCATTTTCATCTTTGGCCCAAAATTGCTGATAGATGTTCCCAGTCTGAAGCCATAAGGTGTCTCAAAAAGTGTTCCTATATCAAGTGCGATACCACTAGCTTTATTATTTGCGATTTTTTCTTGAATATATTTCCCATTAAATCCTATTGAAAATCGATCTGTCAGGTTAAGAGCATAGGCTACCCCAAATGCATGGTCAGAGGCAGAAAATTTTTCGCCAGTGTCCTCATTTCCGTAGCGGGTTACTTCCATATCTCCCATTGTAACTGAAGTAATATTTATTCCAAAAAATTGATTACCCTTAATTGGTATGGACACACTAAAATAATCAAATGATATATCTGCGATCCAGTCTGAGTGATTCACATACACATTTCTAAGGTGATTAAATCCAATCCCTGCAGGGTTCCAATACGTGGCTGAACCATCATTGGCTAGCGCTGTAAAAGCGCCACCCATAGACACTGCTTTAGATCCTATATTTGTCGATAAAAACTTTGCTGCCGTGGTACCTGTTTTATCAACAGAATATCCAAGAGAAGACAACAAGAAGAAAAATAATATTGGACGGATTCTTGTCATTTAATGATGGCCAGCTTACCAATTTTTTCACCAATGCCTGATGCATCTATTTGATATACATAAATACCGTAGGCTGCGGTAAGATTATCTTTTGTGAGCAGGTCCCATTTACCTGTACCAAAATTGATTGATTCAGAATGATGAATTGTTTTAACTAACTCTCCGGAGATTGTAAAAATCCGGATGATACATTGTTGGGGTAAGTTTCTGAATTGGATCTCTCTTGGACCTCTGCCGGATGTAAACGTATTTTGTCCTTCAAAGGCAGTGGTTGCATAGTAAGGGTTAGGCACCACCTTAATTTTGTTTAAGTCGTCTTTAGCCTGTTGTGTATCGATGTAGGGTGAAACGGTTGTGAATTGGTAAATATCTTCTGGGAGAAATGGTTTTTCAACAATTATAAATGCTGTATCACCGGGCTGAGGTTCGTTATAGACTAAAAGCGAATCGTTTGGATGAAGATTCAGGTAAAAAGCCCAGGATGGCCATGGATTACCGTCATCATCTTCATAATCCATAAATACGATCCAGTCACTTTCTCTATTACCGTCTGCATTAAAAAAGCCATCTGGATCACCCATGGGAATAACATCGATCAATCCCACAGGTATTTTTACCCAGTCTACAGACTCTATTCCAGTGAGTGATGCCCTGCGTTCAACAAAAAAATTGATTGGTTTGCCCGGATGTAAAAATCCAGGAAAACATGTAGTTGTGTTTGGAAGATACCTCATGCATAGGTCAATAGATGAATCAGACTGCTCTTCGGTAAATATGATCCTATAATCATATGGAAGTTTGGTTCCTATAATGTTAAAGGTGGCATACCTGAAAAAATTAAATGTCCAGATACTGTCTCTTGACCAGTAAGACTTTTCTTCATTGTACCTTAATTCATCAATATTATTGAATGCCAGCCTAAACCCGTCAACAACCTGCCCATCGCTTGCTTGAATTTGATGCTCATCGTTAACCAGTGTATCAGGGGATTGTGTATCAGTAACATTAACAAGAAAATATGATTTTGTTGTTACAGTGTCATAGCCAGCGGGGCCCTGCTGATTTGCAAGTATTGTATCTGTAAACGTAATCTGATAAGTATGGTCACTTTTTATATCCATAGGATTGATTATTTCATAATAAATCCTACCGCTGGACGTTCCGCTGATGTGATTTATGGTATCACCCGAAAATTCAGCATCATTGTATCCAGCAGATGGGGGAGAAGGAGTTACTTCTACCACATTGGGTCCTAATTCTATTTCACCTGTCAAGGAATTAACTCTCAGTCGCATAGGTGAATCGCTGGGAATGATTTCATTAGTGAGATCTCCTCCATAATCGTAAGAAACCACAGCATAATAGTAACGCTGACCGCTTACTACATTAAGATCAACATAGGAATGCTGCAGGCCGGTATCATCCCCCAGATAGAATTTGATACCATTCAGATCGATTGGGTGCCAGCCTGTCTTGCCGTTTTCCAGATCCCATTGAGCTTTTTCACCATCCTGTATATAGGGTTCTAGGAAAGTCAGGTTACCTTCTCCATCAGTGATGGTATAGGCATCATTGAATTCAAAATCTGTAGCCCGATAAATCTTATAACCTTCAAAATCATGGAGGTCGACACCATTGGTGATCTCGCTCATATATTTATCCTTGGATTGTTCGGCGTGTGTATCCCAATACAAGGTAACTGAACCATCTCTAGAAACCGCTGTAACATTGGGCGGATCAGGAGCCTTGGCAAATTGATAATCAAAATCATAGGTGGTTTGAGCTACCGCTTTATTTCTCAAAGCATCTGCTACGTCATTACCTAATGTAACAGACATGGCGATCCGTTCAGTTTGGCCTGCTTTGAGGGGGAAAAATCCCGAAGTGACAAACAGGTCGTAGTCTCCAGGGGGCTGTCCACCTGCGGGCGGCTGCCAGTAACTTCCGGGTGTCATATAAAACAGCCAAAGATAGCCATCACTTGATATTGGAATAGAACCAGCCGGGTCATATCCAACAGCAGTAAGCCCCATTTGATCCGACTCTGCTACATCGGTTTTATCAATATTGGGTTCGCCGGGGAATCCCGTACCGGAACCTGATGTAGGCATTTGATCACCCACGCCTGCATCCATTCCACCTGATTCATCACCGTTGATTCCTACGTCGTCAGATGATTCCCAGTCCCCGTCATTATCTATAAAATCATCCCGTGACTCATCTATCATTTCATCTATGCCTTCATCAATGCCTTCATCTATGGCGCCGTCACCATCATTATCTATGCCATCTGCATAGGGTTTGCCAATGTCTTCATAGGACACGTCGTATAATATAATATCGGTGTTTGGTACCGAGTACCTTTTCCATTGATCTTCGATCGCTGCTTGCACCATAGTGCTGTCAATCAGAGGGGAATTAACGTCTGCCCCCATACCATTAGGATATTCAAGAAAATAGGGGTCTTCTGGATCAGCATTATTATCAATCCCATCTGCGTAAGGAAGGCCAAGATCAGCTTCATCCAAACCGATAATATGAATAATTGAGTCCTGAATAAGATCATTCAGTGAAGGCCAGATATTCCATTGAGATGATACATCATTGATCATTTCCTGTGTAATTAAAGGACTGTTTTCTTCACCATCTTCGTCATTATCGATCTTGTCAGAATGACTTACACCTGCCTGATCGCCAAAAGGTACATGGGTCAGGTTCTCATCAATAAGGCCGTTGCCATTGTCATCAATGGCATTACCTAAAATCTCATCGATAATAAAGTCTTCGGTTATGATCGGACCATTCTCTTCACCGTCTCCATCATTATCGATCCGATCAATATTATTTCCCGGTGTTTCAATAAAAGATGTTGCCGCAACCCCCACGGGGTCTGATCCAAAAGCGGCATTTCCTATCCCATCGCTGTCCATAGACCAGGCGACATCGTATATCAGATCAAAGTCTGGTGTATCATCGCCTGAGTCACCATCACCACCAACCAGGTCCGCCAGCCACATGGAAAATGATACTTTATCGTAATCATATGAGCCATCATTTGTGATCTCATGGAGAATAAAGACCACATCTTCAATTAAGATTTGTTTCCACTCCAGTACTCGGACTCCTGCAAGAAGACCGGCGCCTTGACGATTAAGGTCAGTTGTATCGGGAGAATAAGGATTTCCCAGGATATAATTTCCATCATCAGAGACCTTATAATAAATCTCTTGCTGGGCATTGAACTGATTTCTGCCGAAGTATCCATTCCAGGATTCGGACCATCCAGGATCATTAACATCATCGATTTTATCCGGCCAACTTGTAGGCCAGGTACTTTCATCATCGCTGATGGCAATTTTTTGCGAATTTGGATTTAAATATCCAGGGACAGGTTCCCAGGCCATGGAATTTCCAGACTGATCGGAACGGAAAGGTATTGTAACTAGGGGTCGGATTTCGCCTTCATTTGTTATGACTTCAGTGCCGACTGACAGGGCTGCCATTGCAATATACATTTGACCTGAATTAACTGGCCATTCGTATGGAATGTGAGCAGGAATAGCACCTGCACGACCAG
>Ga0302133_10002828_pt1 | contig 10530 bp, 5 predicted proteins | sample CB9_331_MG_FD_203121 | JGI IMG/M metagenome (GOLD analysis project Ga0302133, IMG submission 203121) | Marine microbial communities from Western Arctic Ocean, Canada - CB9_33.1 | ecosystem: Environmental > Aquatic > Marine > Oceanic | place: Canada: Western Arctic Ocean | collected 2017-09-19 | reverse complement strand
CGGCTTGCCCGTCGACCTCATCGTCGAGTCGGTGCTTTGGCCCGCCCGCCAAATCAAGGAGGGCTACGAGGCCGTCACCATAACCACCAAGGACGGTCGTTTCCATAGTGGCTTCCTCCACGCCGCCGACAAGAAAACGATCCGTATACGCGACCTCGCCAGCGGGCAGGTCGTGGTCGTGCCGTCAACCAACCTGGCCAGTCGTTCCAAGGCCCAGACCGTCATGCCTCCGAGCTTGACCGACTCCCTCACCCGAACCGAGCTCCGCGATTTGATCAAGTACCTCTCCACCTTGAAAAACTCCGGCTCGCCGAAGTGAGAACGAAACCAAAGGCGGTTTCATCTTTTCTTTGGTGTCTCGCCTTTTGTTTGACCCAGCAAGCCAACGCCGAGCTGGTCGTGGCCGAGGGCTTGGCCGTCGAGCCGTTTGCCACATCCGAGCAATTGTCCAACCCGGCCAGCATAGATGTCGACCATCGTGGTCGCGTGTGGATAGGGGAGGCAGTCAATTACCGCAAGAAGGCCCGCAAGGAAGGCGACCGTATATTGATCTTGGAGGATAGCGACGGCGATGGCCGGGCCGACAAGACCAAGGTGTTTTACCAAGACCCCGATATCGATGGGGTGCACGGGGTCTGTGTGCTCGGCAACCAAGCCATCGTTTCCGCACCGGACAGGATCCTTTTGCTCACCGATCTCGATGGCGACGACAAGGCGGATGAAAAGAAGTTGCTGTTCAAGGGCAAGGTCTTGCGGCCGGTCCATGGCCAGCATGATCACGCCATCCATGCCGTCATGTTCGGTCCGGACGGTCGACTGTACTTCAATTTCGGCAACTACAGCGCCGGGCTTTGGCGGGCGGACGGTTCCTTGGTCAAGGATGCTTTCGGCCACCCCGTGGACAATAGCCGCAAGCCTTTTCAGGAAGGCATGGTGATCCGCTGCGAAATGGATGGCAGCCAAGTCGAGGTACTGGGCCACAACTTTCGCAACAACTGGGAAGTGACGGTCGATTCCTTCGGGTCAATGTGGCAGTCGGATAATGACAACGGGTCAAGCTCCTGCCGCGTGAACTTCGTCATGGAGTACGGCAACTATGGCTATCGCGACGAAAAAACGGGAGCCGACTACAAAACCAACCGAACCAACATGGAAGCCACCATGCAGCGCCGCATGTGGCACCAGAACGATCCTGGCGTAATACCCAATTTGCTCATTACCGGCCGGGGCGCTCCCACCGGCATACTCGTCTACGAGGGCAACCTTTTGCCGGAAGGCTTTCGCGGCCAAATGATCCATGCCGAGCCCGGGCGCAACGTGGTCTGGGCATTCCCCACCAAGCGGTTCGGGGCAGGCTATCTGGCGAGCATCACCAATTTGGTCCACAGCAAGGGCGACCTCAATTACCGCCCCTGCGACGTTTCCGTGGCCCCGGACGGTTCACTCATCATTGCCGACTGGTTCGATCCGGTGGATTGTTGCCACCGAACGGTCAACGACGCTGGCCGTCTCTTTCGGGTGGCGCCGCCAAAGCATGCCTACGTCGTGCCTGACTTTGATTTCAAGACACCCGCCGGTGTAGCCAAGGCGTTGCGGAACCCGAACCTGTCCGTTCGCTACAAGGCATGGACCGCCTTGCAAGCCATGCAGGAAAAGGCACGCCCCGCCCTGACCAAGATGGTGGCCGACAAGAACCCGCGCTTCCGGGCTCGCGCCTTGTGGGCCTTGGCCGCAATCAAGGATGGCGCTCAGAAGGCCATTGAGAAGGCGTTAAAGGATGAAGACGACAACCTGCGGGCCCTCGCCCTCCGCATCGCCCGGCGCCATGGTATGACCATCGAGCCTTTGGTGCGTCGGTTGGTCCGCGACGAGTCCGCCTTGGTGCGCCGCGAATGCGCCGTGTCCTTGCATCGGGTGGTCACTCCGGATGCCGCCGAGCTATGGGCTGAGCTCGCCCTCCAGCACGATGGCAAGGATCGCTGGTACTTGGAAGCCCTAGGCATAGGCGAAAAAGGAAACGAACCGGCCTGCTTCAATGCATGGCTTAAGAAAGTCGGCGATGCCTGGAAGGCTCCGGCGGGACGTGACCTCGTGTGGCGCTCCCGTGCTCCCAAAGCCGCCGGCTTGCTTGCCAAACTGGTTATGGATTCCGAGGTGCCGGAGTCTGAGCATCCACGGCTCATGCGGGCCCTCGATTTTCATTCCGGCAAAGCCAAAGAAGATGCCCTCGCCACCCTCTTGCTAAACCTGGACGCGCCGGCTAAAAAGAAAAAGAGCCAATGAGAAAACGGATCTCCATTGCCTTCGTCCTGCTTCCTCTAGTCGCGGCGGCGGCGGAGATTGATTTCAATCTCGAGATCCGTCCGATCCTCTCGAACAAGTGCTTTCATTGTCACGGATTCGACGGCAAGAAACGCAAGGCAAAGCTTCGACTGGATACCTTCGAGGGGGCCACGCGGGACTTGGGAGGGCATGCTGCCATTGTGCCGGGAAAACCGGAGCAAAGCGAATTGATGGAGCGGGTCGAGCATCACGACCCGGAGGAGCGCATGCCGCCGCAGAAGAGCGGGCGAACCGTGCAGTCGGCCGAGATTGCGAAACTACGTCAATGGATTAGCGAGGGCGCCGTTTACCTAAAGCACTGGGCTTGGGTTGCCCCGACGCGTCAGCCCGTACCTGCGGGCCATGAGAAAAACCCAATCGATGGCTTTGTTCTTCAGCGCTTGAAGGCAGTTGGCCTGAAGCCTTCCCCTCCGACGACGCGAGAGACCCTGATCCGACGGGCAACGTTGGATCTCACCGGTCTCCCCCCGACGCCCAAGGAAGCCGATGCCTTCTTGGCTGACTCGCGCCCGGACGACCAAGCCTTCGAGACCGTCGTCGACCGCCTCCTGGCCTCTCCCCGCTACGGCGAGCACATGGCCTACCGTTGGCTCGATGCGGCACGCTATGCCGACAGCGACGGGTACGAGAGCGATCCGCTTCGTACGATGTGGCCTTGGCGCGATTGGGTGATCGCCGCCTTCAACGACAACATGCCCTACGATCAATTCATCACCGAGCAATTGGCCGGCGACCTTTTGCCCAATGCCTCGCTGAGACAGCGCATCGCAAGCGGGTATAATCGCAACAACCGGCTCAACAACGAGGGCGGCATCCTCGCTGAGGAGTGGTTGATTGAAAACGTCGCGGACCGGGCGGAAACCGTCGCCACTACTTTCATGGGATTGACCTGGGGTTGCGCTCGCTGTCATGACCATAAGTACGACCCCATTTCGCAACGAGATTACTACCAGCTGTTCTCCTACTTCTACAACTGTGAGGAAAGTGGCATCGGCCGGGGAGCATCAGGTGCCGGTGGCATGTTGGCAGTTCCTCCCTTCAAGAATCTCGAGGAATTCGAGACCATTGATGCCGAGTTGCAATCGATCACCCAAAAGATCAAGGCCTATGAAACCCATCCCGGCACCAAGGCGCGACTCAAGGTCTGGATGGCTAAGATAGCGGATGCAAAACAGTCAAACCTCCCGGCGGCATTGAAAAAGAAAGACTTTAAGAAATGGAGTGCCGCGGACAAGGCACTGGCCCGGAGCCATTTCCTGACCAAGGTCGATTCGAAAGGTGTCGCCCCGTCGAAACGGGCCGCCACCATCAAGAAGCGCCACGCCGCCCTGCTCAAGGCAGGAGCAAAGATCATGGTGATGAAGGAATTGCCCAAACCGCGCCAGGCCCACCTGTTGCATCGCGGCGCTTTCGATAAACCAGGCGAAAAAGTGGATGCCGGTGTACCCGGCTGGATACATCCGGGAAATGCCGAGTTGCCCAAAAACCGAATCGGGTTGGCCGCGTGGCTGACCGACCCCAAGCATCCACTGACTGCACGGGTGGCGGTGAATGGTTTCTGGGAACGGTACTTCGGGACGGGCTTGGTCAAGACGATGGAAGACTTCGGTTCTCAGGGCGAAGCGCCGTCGCATCCCGAATTGCTGGATTATCTCGCCCTGGCCTTAATCGATTCGGGATGGGACGTGAAACGGTTTCAGAAACAGATCGTCATGAGCGGAACCTATCGCCAGTCGGCGGCGACCAACGAACAACTTGTCCGGCGCGACCCCGATAACCGGCTGCTCGCCCACGGTCCACGGTTTCGACTGCCTGCGCAGGTCATTCGCGACCAGGCATTGGCGGCTTCGGGTTTGCTGGTCGAAACGATCGGCGGTCGTCCGGTCAAGCCGTACCAGCCGCCGGGATTGTGGAAGGAAGTCATCAAGGGCGGTCCGACCTACAAGGCCGATACCGGCGACCGGCTGTATCGGCGCAGTCTTTACACGTTGTGGCGGCGCGCCGTGAAGCCCCCGCTCATGGTCATGTTCGACGCCAATGAACGCGACACCTGCAAGGTCGGTCAGCGCCGGACCAATACCCCGATGCAAGCATTGTCGCTCCTCAACAGCACGACCTTCGTGGAAGCTGCCCGGCACCTCGGGGAACGAATGATCACGCAAGGCGGAGCCGATCCGGGCGACCGAATCAGCCATGGCGTGAAGCTTTTGTTCGGGCGCCCCGCAACGGCTGTGGAACTCGACCTGCTCGGGCAGGAACTAAGCTACTTCAAGAAGGTCTACGCCGACGATCCGAAAGCCGCCGCCGCCTTGCTGACAATCGGCGGTTCCAAGCCCAACCCCAAGTTGAAGCCGCCCGAATTGGCCGCCTACACGCTGGTTGCCCGCGTACTGCTCAACCTGGATGAAACCGTAACCAAGGAATAGTCATGGACAACGCCGCCGAACGGATCATCAGCCAGACACGTCGCCAATTCATGCGCTCCAGTAGCTTGAGCGTGGGCGCCGCCGCCTTTAGCGGCTTGCTACATGCCAGTCCAAATCGAGACAAGTTGGGTCGACTTTCGGATGCGCTCTCGTTCGCACCCCGGGCCAAACGCGTTATTTACCTTTTCCAGTCGGGCGGCCCGTCTCAGGTGGACCTGTTTGATCACAAGCCGCACCTCAAGGAATTCGCCGGGCAGAATCTCCCTGCCAGTGTTCGCATGGGCCAGCGCCTCACTGGGTTCACCAACAAGCAGAAGACCTTGCCGATCACACCCACGCGATTTAAATTCCAGCGCCATGGACAAGGCGGGTCCTGGGTGACCGAGTTGCTACCAAACCTCGCATCCGTGGCCGACGATATCTGCTTCATGCCTTCGATCTATTCGGAGGCCATCAACCATGACCCGGCCCGTACCTTAATGCAGACCGGTCACCAACTGGCGGGACGACCAAGCATCGGTGCGTGGCTAAGCTATGGCTTGGGCAGCGAGAATCAAAATCTACCCGCCTTCATGGTCCTCACCTCGATCGGTAGCTGCAAACGCACGCCACAACCCGTCTCCGGCCGACTTTGGGAAAGCGGGTTCCTCCCATCCCAATACCAAGGCGTGAAACTCCAGTCGGTTGGTGATCCCATACTCTACGTGTCCAACCCGAAGGGCGTCAATGCCACCGCCCAAGGCCGAAGCATCGAGGCGATCACACGCCTCAACGGACTCAAGAGCGAGACCATGAAGGATCCCGAGATTCAAGCCCGGATGCGACAATACGAAATGGCTTTTCGTATGCAGACGACTGTGCCCGAGCTGACCGACCTCTCGACCGAGCCGGATACTACTTTCAAGCTCTACGGCGAAAAGGCGCGTGTGCGTGGCACCTACGCCGCCAATTGCCTGCTCGCCCGTCGGATGGCCGAACGCGGCGTCCCGTTCATTCAGCTCTATCACGTCGGTTGGGATCATCACAAAGATATTCCCCGTGACCTGCCGTTGATGTGCAACGACGTCGACCAGCCAACCGCTGGCTTGCTCAAGGACCTCAAGCAGCGCGGCCTTCTCGACGACACCCTGGTCATCTGGGGCAGCGAGTTCGGACGGACGGTATTTTCTCAAGGCGCGAGTACCCCGAAAGCCTACGGTAGAGATCATCATTCGCGTTGCTTTACCATGTGGATGGCAGGTGGCGGCATCAAGCCGGGCATTACCTATGGAGCATCGGATGACTTTAGTTATAGCCCGGCCGAAAACCCCGTACACGTCCACGACATGCAGGCCACGATCCTGCACCAACTGGGCATCGACCACGAGCGTCTGACCTATCGCTTCCAGGGCAGGGACTACCGCCTTACGGACGTTCACGGGCGCGTTGTCAAAGGAGTGATTGGATAACCATGATACAAATTACGAATGGAATGACTTGGGCCGCTGCGGCTGCTTTGTTGGTGGGACTAACCACCATGGGCGGAACCGCGTCGGGCAAAGAAACGGATCGCGACAAGCCCAATGTCGTGGTTTTGTTCATCGACGATCTCGGTTGGAAAGATCTCGGTGTGTACGGATCGAAGTTTTTCGAGACGCCTCGCATCGACCGATTGGCCAAGCAGGGCGCCATCTTCACCCGGGCCTACAGTTCATGCAACGTTTGCTCGCCGACACGGGCCTCCCTTTTGACGGGCAAGTATCCCCAGCGCATTGGTTTCACCAGCTGGCTCAATCCGCGCAAACCGAACGGCCCCAACAGCACCGCCACTTATATTCCGGCGGCCGAGACAACCATCGGCGAAGCCTTCCGGAAAGCAGGCTATCGAACCGGATATATTGGCAAATGGCACGTCGGTTCCGAAAAGATTGGCATGCCCAAACAGCATGGGTTCGATTGGCAGATGGCCACCGCAAGGCACGGCTTGCCCGGATCTTATTTCCATCCCTATAAGAAGAAAGGGCTGCCCAGCGCCGACGTGCCGGACATGGAGGATGGCAAGTCTGGCGATTACTTGACCGACGTCCTGACGGACAAGGGCATCGGGTTCATCCGTGAGACTGCGAAGGAGGGCAAGAAGCCGTTCTTTCTCATCGTCGGTCACTATGCCGTCCACACGCCGATTCAGGCACCGCAGAAACTGGTCGATAAGTATCAGGCGAAGAAGCAGCGCATGTACGGCAGCACCCCCCTGGAAATGATACCCGAAAAGTTTAATCGCAAGGTTCCGGCCAGGCAGCAAAACCCCGTTTATGCGGGCATGATGGAAAACCTCGACAGGAACGTCGGCAAGATGATCGATGCCTTGGACGAGCTCGGGTTGACCAAGGACACCATCATCGTTTTCACGTCTGACAACGGCGGGTCCTGCATGCCGGGCACACCGGAAAAAAGGCCAACCAGTAATTTTCCGCTCCGGGCTAGCAAGGGCTGGAACTACGAGGGCGGAATACGCATACCCACATTCATCACCTGGCCCGGCAAAATTCCCGCCATGAAAACGGACGAGCCCGTGATCACGATGGACCTTTATCCCACGATTCTTGAGTTGACCGGGTGCAAGCAGTTGCCGAAACAGACCATCGACGGCCACTCCCTGGTTTCACTGATTCATGGCAAGACGAAGACGCTGGACCGGCCCTTCTTGGCTTGGAGGCATCCCCACTCTGGGCATGGAGCTCAGCCCTGCCAGGCTATCCTAAAAGACGGCTGGAAGCTCGTTCACTGGATGAACCAGGACGAGACGGAGCTTTACCATTTGGATGAGGACGAGGGAGAAAGGAACGACCTCGCCAAAAAGGAACCCAAGAAAGCGGGTGAGTTGCTCCAAACACTCAACAAATGGGTCAAGGAAACGGGTCGAAATTAAAAAGTAAGCTAATCATGAAAATACGAATTCCCATTGCCCTCAGCCTGTTTGCCACTTTTCTCAACTTGGCCGCTGCGACCGAATCGAAAAAGGACGCCAAGCCCAATGTGATTTTGATCATTACTGATGACTTGGGCAACACGGGTTTATCAGGTTGGGGTTCGTCATTTTACGAGACCCCGCATATTGATGCATTGGCAAAGAGCGGGGTCCTCTTCAAAAACTTCTACAGTGCTTCTTGCCTGTGTTCCCCTGCAAGGGCTTCTTTGATGACAGGGAAGTATCCGCAGCGTGTAGGCATCACGGAGTATATTGAGTCGACCCGAAAAACGGGGCCTCACAGTCATGAGACCACCCTCCCGCAGACCGAGATAACGCTGGGGGAGGCTTTCAAAAAGAATGGCTATCAAACAGGCTATATTGGCAAGTGGCATTTAGGTGCGGAAGCAGGGGGCTGGCCCAAGGACCATGGCTTTGATTGGGCCATGGCTTCCTGTGAGCACGGCGCTCCGGGTTCATACTTTTTCCCTTATAAACACAGGAGCGCCAGCGTGTTGAACGTGCCCGATCTGGAAGATGGGAAAGCGGGCGATTATTTAACAGATGTGATTACCGATAAGGCGATTGGGTTCATAAGAGAGTCCAGCAAAGCAACCGCCCCATTTTTTTTGACGCTCTCACATTATGCCGTCCACACTCCGCTTGAGGCGCCCCAGCCTCTGGTAGAGAAATATAAGAAGAAACGCCTGAAAATGTACGGAACCTCTCAAGCGCCTTTTGAAAAAGAAGGGGGCTATAGAAATCGTTTGAGACAAGGCAATCCGACCTATGCGGCGATGACCGAAAGTCTGGATACAAATATAGGCAAACTCCTGGCGTCACTTAAGAAATTAAATATTTATGATAATACCATCATCGCGTTTGTCGCTGACAACGGCGGCGAATCCACCCGAAGCAGTGTCACCAGTAATATTCCCTATCGCGCCGGGAAGGTCTGGAATTATGAAGGAGGCATACGTGTACCGGCATTCATTGTATGGCCAATGCACATTAAGCCTGCCGTCATAGAAGAGAAATCCATCACCATGGATCTTTACCCCACGCTCCTGGACCTGGCGGGCTTAAAGTTACTGCCCGAACAACATATCGACGGCGTTTCCTTCAAGCCCCTTATCTTGGGGGAAAGAAATACGATGGCTAAGAGAACAATTGGGTTTTGGCACCCGCATATGACCGGAGCCCCTAAAAGCGGCGCTTACATTAGCGGGGACTGGAAGATTGTTAATTTCTTAAACGGCAAACCCTCTGAACTCTATGACTTATCAAAAGACATCTCTGAACGTAAGAACCTGGCCAGTACATACCCCGACCGAGAAAAACAAATGACCCAGGAGTTCAGGCAATGGGTCAAGTCAACGAATAGAACGCACATGGAGGAGTTGAAAAAATAAAGGAGCCAGCCCTTTCGGGATGAGACAGTCTTGACGGAACGGGTGGACTTGGACCAAAATACGCTACTAGCAATGATAGAATTGCCACACTCATGACTGTTAGCAGCAATCACTACTTGGTTGCCCTGTGCATCATCGCACTATCTGCGTCGATGACTGGTGCGGAGGAGGGAGCGCCCGGACATGCGTTTTTTAAGAAAAATTGCGTAAAATGTCACAATGCGGAAAAGCATAAGGGGGACGTTCGGTTGGATCAGCTTTCTTTGCGTGTGACTGACGACAATCACGAACTGTGGAAAGAGGTTGTGCATAATATCCAACGGGGCGACATGCCGCCCGAGGATGCCAAGCAACCCAAGCAGGATGAACGCCGGGCGTTTCTTTCTGAGACGATCGGATTATTAACGAGGTACGAGGCGGATGCGAAGGGGTTGCGGGATCCATTGACGCGCCTAACCAATAATCAGATCGCACATAGTCTCCAGGATTTATTAAAAACTCATGAGCATATTGCGGACCAGCTTATTGGTGACCCAATCGACAAGCACGGTTTTTCCCGACAGGCAGAACTCGATCTTTCGGGTTCATACCTTAAACTCTATACAGATGCGCTCGAACAGATCATCGAGCGGGCGATGCCACCCATCAATCCAGTTCGGCCGGATGTGTTTCGCATCGCTGGCAACGATTGGGAAAAATGCCACTGGGCGGGTGACAACTATCTTTACCTGGGGCATCGGCGATTGTACGAAGGGCCAAAGTGGATCGGTGATGATTTCGAGATCCCGATACCACCTAAGCACGAATACCGAATGTTCCTGCGTGAAAACAGGAGCAAGGGCAGATTTCGGATCAAGTTAACCTTACGCAATGAGCCGCCAACCGATGGGTATGGAGAGCATTTTCTGATCAAACCTGGATTAGCTATAGCCAAAGCGGTTCCCGGTCAGGAGGTATTAAAAAATTTAGCCAAGCCACGCACCGTCCAAATCCCGGAGGCGGGCATCTACCAGGTGGATGTTTTCTTAAACCCGCCGAGAACGGAGTCGGACACCGCGGATTCTTCAAAATTACGGGAGGGATTGGTGGGCACCTGGCGTTTAAACGGTGACGCTCAGAGTGAATCCAAGCGCAAGGAATTGACGGGCAAACTCGTGGGCGGCGCAAAGTACCTTGATTCACCGATTGGAAAGGAAGGGAAGGCGATTTCCTTAGATGGGCATGATGATGCGGTGGTGATCCCGCGTAACCCCTTGATGGATGTGGGGAAAGGAGATTTTACCGTTGCGGCGTGGATTAACCCGAGCCAATTGCGACAAGGAGGCATTGTTTGTCTGGGCCGTTACAACTTGGTTCACGGATGGTATCTGGATATGCTGGATAAGGGCGTGTTGCGGATTGA
>Ga0302133_10002823_pt1 | contig 10557 bp, 10 predicted proteins | sample CB9_331_MG_FD_203121 | JGI IMG/M metagenome (GOLD analysis project Ga0302133, IMG submission 203121) | Marine microbial communities from Western Arctic Ocean, Canada - CB9_33.1 | ecosystem: Environmental > Aquatic > Marine > Oceanic | place: Canada: Western Arctic Ocean | collected 2017-09-19 | reverse complement strand
GCTGTCTGTTTCATCGGGCCGACCCGCGCAGCGCGCGTGTGTCGGCCCGATGTGTGTCCGGCTACTGACCGCCCTCGGCCCGCTCGAGCTGCCGGGCGCCACCGAGGATGCCTGGCATGGCGTAGTTCCCTTCGTGGCAGGCGTACTCGAAGATGGCGTCCTGGCTCTCATCGAGGAGCAATTCGACGGTCCAGGGACGCTCCCACGTCTCCGGGTCGTTCAGCGTAATCTCCTGACGAAGCACGCCGGGAGCCGGCCGGCTGAACCGCTCTGTCAGCACCAGGTTCTCGCTCGCGCCGCTGAAGCGCGACCGGGGCTCGTAGTTCCGGGTCTCGACCACCAGGGTGTCGCCCTCCCAGTGACCGCGGGCGCTGCCGGACCACTGCGGAATCTTTTCGTCGAGATGCGGCCGCCCGTCGAGCGGCACCGACCGGACGATATGCCCCATCTCCTGGATGATCGTCACCTGATTCTCGGTCTGGAAAATCTGAGAATAGCTGTTGTAGCCGGACCCCATGTTGGGTGCGGAGAAGTAGAGACACCGGTCGCCCAGATTGCGGTCCTCGGGACCGTCCGAGGGATGCATGCTCGAGTACGCGCTCCGTTCGGTGGCGCTCGCCCGCGCCGCCGCGGTCTGCGCGGGCCGGCGCCCGTTCGGCGGGTCGATGATGAGCGAAGTACGGTTGTCGAGTTGCCGCTCTACCAACCAGAAGGCGTTGTAGTTGCCGGTCACTTCGTCGAAATCCTGAAACTCCGAGTCCCCCAGCGCCTGCTGGATGAGCCGGTCGCCCAGCAGGTCGCCGGCCTGTTCGGAATCGCGAAACGCCGCGATCTGGCTGGTCAGCTCGGCCAGCTCCTCGTCGGTCAATCTGGCCTTCTCGCCAAACTGTTCCGGCCGCTGCATCGGGGTCGCGCTGTTGTTGGCCCAGGTCCCCTGCAGGTCCGGGTGGCCATCGGCCGTTCGCGGGGGCGTCCAGTTCCCGGACGCGGCAGACTGTCCGGCCGCACCGACGGGCGCCAACGAGACCAACACGATCGCCAGCACCGCCACCGCACATCTTCGACCTGTCATGTGTTCTCCCTTGATCGGATCCATGACGTGCTCGGATCCATGAGCGCTCAATCATCGCCGACCTCTGCGAATGGCGCAACCACCCATCAACCGCTGATGGCCAGCCCTCACCCCGTGAGCCGCAGGGCCGACGCGTCGCCAAGAATCCGGCTTCGGCCGGGCGCCCTTATGTCACAATCGGGCCAACTAACGATTCAGGGTTCGGTTCTCCCGGTCACACCATGCACGCGATCTCGCGATGGACGACACGGCTCGTGGTTGGCGCCTTGGTGGCGCTCGTGCTCGCGTCGGTCGGCTTCGCCCAGGTGGACCGGGGCGGCTACCGGCGCAACCGCGCGCCGCCCCGGCTCAAACCGCCCGGTCATCGCGACAACGGCTTCACGTTCTGTCGGCTGATGTACACGAGTGTGCGTCGTGAATCGGCGGGGCGAGGGTGGCGCACGGACTACCCGGCGGCCGACGTCAACTTCATGATCCGGCTGTCTGAGCTGACCGCGGCGAAGGTCGACTTCGGCGATGCGGGCAGCCCGAATCACTGGGTGGTCGAGATCACGAATCCCGAGCTGTTTACCTGTCCCTTCGTCATGACTTCGGACGTCGGCACGATCGGGTTGAGCACGGAAGAGGTGGACCGGCTGCGTGAGTATCTGGTCAAGGGTGGGTTTCTCTGGGTGGACGACTTTTGGGGCACCCCGGCCTGGAACCAGTGGTCGTCAGCGATTGCACGCGTGTTGCCGCCGTCCGAGTACCCGATCATCGACCTGCCGCTCGACCATGCGCTGTTCAAGGGGCTGTACAACATCTGGGAGGTGCCGCAGATCGCCAACATCGGCTTCTGGCGGCGCGCCGGCGGCGCGTCGACCTCGGAGCGCGGCGCCGACAGCGACGAGGCACACTTCCGGGTGATCACCGACGCGGATGGTCGGATCCTGGTCGCGATGACCCACAATACCGACATTCAGGACGCCTGGGAACGTGAAGGCGAGGACCCGCGGTTCTTCGAACGGTTCGCGCCGGACGGCTACTCGCTCGGGGTCAACGTACTGCTGCACGCGATGAGCCATTAATATTTAGACGGGGCTTCGCCCCGAACCCCACGCGGGCGCTACGCGGGGGCCCCGAGAGCCCCACTCCGCACCCGCGGGGCGCGCATGTGCGCGCCCGGGCCGGCACGGACGGCCCCGCTTAGACGGGGCTTCGCCCCGAACCCCACACGGGTGTGGTGCAGCGCGGTGCTAGCCCCGCTGTTTTCGCTCTTTGTATTCGGGCCAGGGAATCCAGCCGGCGTGGGTCTTGAACCCCCACGCACGGACCTGCCGTCCGCGCAGGACGAGGGTTACTGGCTTGCGGGCCGGGTCGATCTCGACGCGGTGCAGCCAGCGTGCGGGACAGACGCGTACCGTAAAGGGCGCATGCCATCGCTTGACGACGACGTCGTCGGGTCCCGGGGTGTGCTCCCAGTAGCCGCCACGCAGGATCAGCGTAAGAAACGGCCAGGGGTGGTCATGAAGGCAGTCGTCGTCGCTTTCATGGAACCAGTGGATGTAGAGACCGAACCACGGACAGGCCACCACACGCAGGCGCTCGAGATACAGCTCACCCTCGTGCCTGTTGATCGGCTCCCACTTCCACAGCTGGAATCGCGGCTTGCTCACGGCAGGCTGAAGGCGATCATCTCGGGCGGGCGCCCGCCAATGGCCAGCGCGATGTACTGCGTCCCATCGACCATGTAGGTCATCGGCGTGCCGACGGCGCCCGCCGGGAGGTCCAGCGACCCCAGTTCTTCTCCGGTCTCCTTGGAGCGCGCCACCAGACGCGGACCGCCGTTGCTGCTGCCAGCCGAGAGCGCGCTGATCAGCAAGGTCTTCGTCAGGACCGGACCGCCCCAGCCGTCGCCGCCCAGCGGCGGCAGGTTCAGGTCGCGCAGCAGCGGATGATTCCGATAGCGATCGCCGTCGCCCAGCGGCACCATCCACGCGTGCTCACCGGTGTTCATGTCGATCGCGGTCATTCGCGAGTAGGGCGGCTTGAGCAGCGGCAGGCCTTGCGGCATCAACGCACCGCTCCGGGACGGCCCCAGTCCGCGCCCGTTCAGCCGGTCGACTTCGGGTGCGCCGTGGGTGTAGGTCACGGTCGCGCCGAGCGCCGGGTCAGGCTCATAGAGGCTGATGACGACGGCGTTGTTGCGCGACGGTACATACAGAATGCCGGTCTCCGGATCGACGGCGGCGCCGGCCCAGGTCGCGGCTCCCGAATCCGGGGGTCGCATGAGCGTGCCCTGCCAGCCGCCCTCGACCGGGCGCGACGTCGGCGTGAAGAGCGGTCCCAGCCGGAACGGCTTCACCGCCTCGATCGCCATCGCGCGGATCTCCGGCGTGAAGTCGACGAGATCATCGATCGTGACGCCCTGATACTCGAACGGCGCCGGCTTTGTGGGGAACGGCTGGGTCGGCGATACCCGTTCGTTCGGCATGTTCGTGTCGGTGGGCACCGGCCGCTCCTCGATCGGCCAGACCGGGTCGCCGGTCACGCGGTCGAACGTATACACGAACCCTTGCTTGCTGACCTGCACCAGGGCCTTGATGTCGCGTCCGTCCACGGTGATGTCGACGAGGTTGGGCGACGTCGGAAAGTCGTAGTCCCACAACCCGTGGTGCACGGCCTGAAAGTGCCAGACCCGCTGCCCGCTTTCGACGTCGACGGCGACGATCGATTCGGCAAACAGGTTGTCACCCGGCCGCTCGGAGCCGTGGTAGTCGTTGGTCGCGGTCCCGGTCGGCAGATACACGTGTCCCAGCTCGTTGTCGCCAGCCAGGAAGGACCAGACATTGGCGTTGCCCGAGTAGCGCCACGAGTCGTTCAGCCAGGTGTCGGCCCCGAACTCGTCCGGGCCGTTGGGCACGGTGTGGAAATCCCACGAATGCGCACCGGTACGCACGTCCCAGGCCCGCACCCAACCCGGCACGGCTTCCTTGGTGATGCGGCGGTCGGCGACCTGCGAGCCGTGGATGACCCGGTCACGGACCACGATCGGCGGTGAGTGGATGCCGTAGAGCAGCGCGTTCAGATAGTCTCGATCCTCGCGCACCGCACGGGGCACCCCGACCATCGCATCGACCATGCCGCTGCCGTCAGGGCCGAAATCTAGACAGGGCCGACCGGTCTGTGCCGCCACGCACACCAGGTACCCGTTCCCGGTGCCCCAGAAGATGCGCTCGTCGCCTTCGCCATCGGTCCAGTAGGCGACCCCTCGCTGCTTGAAGGTCCCACTCATCGGGGTGGTGCCCTCCTCGTAGCTCTTGGGGTTGAACACCCACAGGGTCTCGCCGGTCGTGGCGTCGACCGCCACGCCTTGCGAGAGGGCCGTATTGAAATACATCACGCCACCGACCATGAGCGGTGTCGCGTTCATGCCCCCGGGGCGCGGCGGGTGACCGGCACGATACAGGTTCGGGGTGTCGGCCACCAGCGACTCGACGATCGTGTCAATCGGTGCCCACCACTCGCTCCCGTCCGGCATCGTCCGGGACACCATCGCGTCCACCGACCGCCAACGCCAGGCGATCTCCAGGTCGCTGAAGTTGGTGCCGTCGATCTGGTCGAGCGGCGAGTACTTCTGGCCGGCGATGTTCCCACTGTAGCTGCGCCATTCGCCGTTCTCGGTGCCGTAGCTCTGCCACTGGCCACCCTGCTGCGCGTGCGCGAGCATCGGCGCGCACACGAGCACCGCGCACGTGAGACTGAGCCGCCCGCGGCACACGGTCTGCATCGCTGTTGGCATCCGCATCAGGGCTATCGGTCTCCGCGCTGGCCGCCGGCCACGCGCTGGTGTCCCTGAACGTTGGCGCGCTGACCCGGGTTGGCCGCCGTCGATGCGCCGGCCTGCGGGCCCTCACCCATCAACTTGAGGACGCCGTCGGCGACCAACTGCTTGACAGACTCGCACTCGGCGTTCTGGGTGGAAATCTGGCCTTCCTTCCGTGGCCCCAGACGCAGCACCTTGCCGCGAGACAGCGTGATTCTGAGAAACTTGGCCGTTTGATTGAGGACGGTGATCATCGTTTGACTCTCCGTGTCGCAAAACGATGATACCCGACGAACCACCCGCCGCCACGGTGACGTCATTCGAGCGGAGGGGTACTCGGCGGCGCCACGCGATGCCGGGTACCCTGCTCGTACGCGTAGGCGATGGCGATCAACGTCGGCTCGGACCACGCATCGCCCAGGATCTGTAAGCCGACCGGCAGCCCCGCGGCCACCTGTCCCATCGGCACCGTGAGCGCGGGAAACCCGGTGGGCGGTGAAAGCTGCGAACTGTTGTTGCCATGAGGCGAGTTCAGGTCCCCGATCAGCCGCGCCGGGTTGTCCCACGTCGGGAAGATCACCGCGTCGAGCGCCAGCTCGGCCAGCAGGGCCCGGACGCGGACACGGAGTTGCTCGTCGCGGGTCGCCTGGTGGGCGCAGCCCGGCTGTTCGTCCGGCGGCAGCTCCGTTTCGAGACTGGAGGCGAGACGCTGGCGGATGGTCGGGTGCACCTGACGCGAGGCCACGATCGCCGCCAGCGTGGCGTAGGGCGCCGCCGGACCGAGGCTGGAGAGATAGGTGTCGAGGTCGAACCTGAAACGGCTGCACCCGCCGCCGGTGCCCTCGAGCGGGGCCAGGTCAGGCTCCGGGTCCGGGAGTGCAACCGGGTCGACCACCTCCGCGCCCAGACGCCGCAGGTCAGCGATCGCCTCGTCGAACCGCCGGATCACCTCGGCGTCGGCCGTGTCGTCCGACAGCTCCCTGAGAACGCCGAGGCGGGTGCCAGACAACCCGCCGTCCCGCAGGGCGCTCGTGTACCGCCCCACCTCACGGTCCAGGCTGGCCGCGGTCACCGGGTCGGCCGGGTCGTGACCCGCGATCACCTCCAAGACCGCCACCGCGTCGGCGACCGTCCGGGCGAGCGGACCGCCGATATCCCGCGCCAGGTTCAACGGCACGATGCCGTCTCGGCTGGTCAGTCCCATGGTCGATCGGATGCCGACCAGCGCCTGATGCGCCGCCGGGCCCCGGATCGAGTTCCCCGTGTCCGTGCCGAGGCCGACCGCACCGAAGCTCGCCGCCACCGCCGCGGCGGTGCCGCCGCTCGACCCGGCGGTCACCCGGTTGAGCGCATAGGGATTCCGCGTGTAGCCGGGCAGCCGTGACCCGACGGTCTCGTAGGGCGAGAAGGCGAACTCCGCCATGTTGGCCTTGGCCAGCACGATGGCCCCCGCCTCCCGAATGCGGGCGACCTGGAAGGCGTCGTCCGGGGGCATCGAGTCGGCCAGCGCCAGCGACCCGGCGCTGGTTGGCAGGCCCGCCGTGTCGTAGTTGTCCTTCACGATGAACGGAATCCCGTGCAGCGGGCCGGTCAGTCCGCGCTCGGCGAAGACCGCATCGAGCGCCGATGCGCGTGCGCGCGCATCCAGGTTCACGGTGATGATGGCGTTGAGCGCCGGGCCCCGTTTGTCGTATGCCTCGATGCGGGCCAGATACCGGTCGACGAGGTCGAGCGCCGTCAGCTCTCCTGACTCCATCGCCAGATGTATCTGCGCGATGGTCGCCTCCTCGACATCGAACACAGGCCGGCCGGTCGGTGGCGAGGCGCAGGCCGTGGCCACGACCACCAAGGCGCACGCGGGAAGAAATCTCAACTCCATCGCGCAGGCAGCCGCTACAGTCTCAACTCCACCGACACCGGAACGTGGTCGGACCCCGGCAGATGCCCACCCCCGGGCCCCGCCACGGCGGTGGCCGGCGCCACCGGGCGCGCGCCCTTGACCAGCACATGATCGAGCTTCTGCCGATAGCGGAGACCGAGCGCCCGTCCCACCCGCAGCAGCCGTCGCGCCGGGTCGGCGTCGTCGATACTCGAGAACAGGTCGTTGGTCCACGGCACGGCGCCGGAGCAATCGGTGAACCCGCGGGCCAGCGCGACCGCGAGCACACGCCCGGTCGTCACGCCGGCGGCGCTCGACCGATAGTGCCCCGTGGTGTTGAAATCGCCACAGACGACGTTCACGATGCCGCCCGCGGCGCCCGCCGCGGACCGGTCCAGGGCGCCAAGCAGGTGCCCGAGCTGACGCGCGCGGTGCGTGGCCCCACCGGCGAAGTCCAGATGCACGCTGGCGACCCGCACGCGCCGACCCGCGACCATAAACACCTGAGCAAACGCCGACTTGGTGTCCGGCACTCCGCCCTCAGTCTTCAAACGCGCCACCCAGCCCAGGCGGTCGACCCGTGGTAGCGGCACCAACTCCCCGGCGACCGGCGTCGCCGAAGGCCGGAACAGAAAACCGTTTCCATACTCTTTATCGGGGTAGGACATCACCGTCCGGTAGGTCCAGCGGTAACCGCCCTCGAGATGGTCGGCAAGCCGGGCCAGCGTGTTGCGACCGCCCGCCGGCACGAGCGCTTCCTGCACCGCGACGATGTCCGCCTCCGCGAGCGCCGGCACGGTCGCGAAGTGCGTTCGAATCTGGTCGTAGTCGATGCCGCGCTGGATGTTGTAGGTCACGAGCCGGAGTGTTGACCGCATGTCACCTCAGGACCCTGGTCAAAACAGGTGTGCCATTCTGGCCGCCGACGCATCCCGCCACGACACCCAGAAGGTGGCACACCTATTCTGACCAGAGTCCTGAGTATCCGCCATCCCCAGACGCGGTCGGCACACCGCCAGCCGTGCCCCCGACAGCCCGCCAAAGTGACGTACACTCGTGCGTCATGCTGGCGCCGGCTTCCATCTCCACCATCGAAGGCGACCCGATCGGGCCCACCGATCCGGAGTATATCGAGATGATGCGGTTTGAGTCGGGCCTGGCGGACCGGGTGGTCAGCGCCACTGACGGCCCGCACGACGAGCCGTGGCTGAATCACCTCGACGCCACGCAGCCCCACACCCAGCCGGCGATCGAGTTCGCCCTGACGCATCCCGAGATCGCCACCCGCATCAGCGGCCGCGTCATCGATCTCGCCGCGGGTATCTGCTGGCTGGCGGCGCGTCTGTCGCGTGTCGACCGTGTCGCCGGCATCGCCGCGGTCCATCTGTCACGCCGCTTTCTGAGCACCGTGGGCGAGCGAATGATTCAGCGATTCGATGGCGATAGCGCGAAGATCACGTTTGCGGTGAGCTCCTTCACCCGGGTCCCCTTTCCCAGCACCGATTTCGATTGCGCGTTTCTCGTCGCGGCTATCCGGCACTCACTGACCCCCATCAAGACCCTGATGGAAGCGCATCGGCTGCTGCGACCCGGTGGCTGCTTGATCGTCGTCGAAAGCCCGAACGCGGTCATGGGACTCGAGGCGACACGCGCCCGGGGTGTGCGGCTGTCCCGAGAAACGGGCGTCCCGGAGCTGTGTTACACGCGCCGCGAGTACGCCTACATGCTGCGGCAGGCTGGATTCGACCAGGTAGACGCCTATCCGGTGGATACCGTCATCCGCGGCGCCGGCCGCCGCGCGCTACGGGGCGCGCTTCGACGGTTTGGTATCGAAGACCTGATTCGCCCGCCAACCTATATCTTCGTCGGCACTCGTTAAGCACGGGCTGCCTGGCAGAGCACGTTCGAGGCAGAGGCCTGACCACATGACGGCCATCCTGGGGATCTCCGCCTTCTATCACGACTCGGCGGCGGCGCTGCTGGTCGACGGCCGGATCGTGGCGGCCGCGCAAGAGGAACGGTTTACCCGAACGAAGCACGACGCCGGCTTTCCGACCCACGCCGTCGCCTACTGTCTGGCCGAGGCGGGGCTCGAGGCCGGCGCGCTCGACTACGTGGGGGGTTCTACGACAAGCCGTTCTTGAAGTTCGAACGGCTGCTCGAAACCTATCTGGCCTACGCACCCCGCGGTTTTGGATCGTTCGTGCAGGCGATGCCGCAGTGGCTCAAGCAAAAGCTCCATGTGCCACGGGAGATCAGGAAGGGGCTCGGCGCCGAGTACCGCAAGGCGATCACCTTTACCGAGCACCACGAGTCGCATGCCGCCAGCGCCTTTTTTGCGTCGCCCTTCCAGGACGCCGCCATCCTGACACTGGACGGCGTTGGCGAGTGGGCCACCGCCAGCTACGGGATCGGGCACGCGAACCGGATCGACCTGACCCATGAGTTGCGTTTTCCACACTCACTGGGCCTGCTCTACTCCGCGTTCACCTACTACGCGGGGTTCAAGGTCAATTCGGGTGAATACAAGCTGATGGGCCTGGCCCCCTATGGGGAGCCAACCTACGCCGACCTGATTCGAGACCATCTGATTGACCTCAAACCGGATGGGTCCTTCAGAATGGACATGACGTACTTCCGGTATTGCGAAGGCCTGCGGATGACCTCGCCCGCCTTCGATACCCTCTTTGGAGGCCCTCGACGCGCCCCGGAGTCGCCCATTACCCAGCGGGAGATGGACATCGCCGCCTCCATCCAGCAGGTCACCGAGGAGATCATGCTGGCCGCCGCGCGTCACGTCCACGCGGAGACCGGTCAGCGCCACCTGTGCCTGGCGGGCGGCGTGGCCCTCAACTGCGTCGGCAACGGCCGGCTGCTCCGCGAAGGACCGTTCGACGAGATCTGGATTCAACCGGCGGCGGGCGATGCCGGGGGCGCCCTGGGTGTCGCGCTGTTCATCTGGCATCAACTGCTGGACCAGCCCAGGCCAGCGACCACCGACGACGTGCAGTTCGGATCGCTGCTCGGGCCCAGCTTCACCGACGACGAGCTGGCAGGATTCCTCGACGCCGAGGGAGCCGATTACCAGCGTTTCGATGATGACGCCGCGCTCTGCGAGCATGTGGCGGGGCTGCTCGCGGAAGAGCAGGTGGTGGGCTGGTTCCAGGGACGGATGGAATTCGGCCCGCGCGCGCTCGGGGCGCGTAGCATCATCGGCGACCCTCGGTCCCGGACCATGCAGTCGGTGATGAACCGCAAGATCAAGTTTCGCGAGTCGTTCCGACCGTTCGCACCCTCGGTGCTGCAGCATCGCGTGAGCGACTACTTCGACATGCGAGACAACCAGCCCAGCCCGTACATGCTGCTCGTCGCCGCCGTGCAGGACGCCGTTCGGAACCCCGACGCGGAAGACACCGGGCTCGAAGGCCTGGCGAAACTGCAGGTCGCCCGTTCGACCCTGCCCGCGATCACCCACGTGGACTATTCGGCGCGCGTACAGACCGTTGACGCCACGCGGCACGGCCGCTACCACACGCTGCTGGAGGCGTTCGAACGCCAGACCGGCTGTCCGGTCCTCATCAACACCAGCTTCAATGTTCGGGGCGAGCCGATCGTGTGCGAGCCAGCACAGGCGTATCGTTGCTTCATGGCGACCAACATGGACGTCCTGGTGCTCGGACGCTGTGTGCTGTTGAAAACGCACCAGCCCAGCAGCGGCGCACGCGACACCGACGCCTATCTGGAGCAGTTCGCGCTCGACTGATTCACACTGACACCATGGCCGTCATCGAGATCAACACC
>Ga0302133_10002822_pt1 | contig 10558 bp, 7 predicted proteins | sample CB9_331_MG_FD_203121 | JGI IMG/M metagenome (GOLD analysis project Ga0302133, IMG submission 203121) | Marine microbial communities from Western Arctic Ocean, Canada - CB9_33.1 | ecosystem: Environmental > Aquatic > Marine > Oceanic | place: Canada: Western Arctic Ocean | collected 2017-09-19 | reverse complement strand
TCGAGCGCCGGTAGTCGACGTCCGTCCCTGACTCTATCTGATGTAATTGAGCGATGGCGAGCGGTTTTTCGGCCATATCGATAGCGGTGACATGAGCGCCAATTTTCGACATGGACTCGGCCAGAATTCCCCCGCCACAACCAACGTCCAGCACTTCTTTGTCGTTCAAAGTCGCTCGTTGACGAATATAGTCGAGGCGCAGCGGATTTATTTCATGTAACGGTCGAAAGTCACCGTTTGGATCCCACCAGCGCGCCGCCAATGCGTCGAATTTGGCGATCTCTTCTGAATCTACATTTTGTTCTGCCACGCTCATAATTCTGCTCAGCTCAATTGGCCGTTAATTTGTTGTCTCCACTCAGCGCTTCGCCGCAAAATGTCGGCCTGATCTATTTGCGCCAAAGCGCCGTTCTCTACCTGGTGTCGCCCGGCAATCCAAACGTCGCTGATCTGTTGTGGATGTATGGCGTAAACGACCTGAGACAATGGATCATAGACTGGTTGGCTATTTATGTGCATCAGATCGACACACGCCAGATCCGCCCACTTACCACTTTCGATGGAGCCAATCTGCTCCTCCAGGCCGAGTGTTCGGGCACCTGTGAGCGTTGCCATACGCAACGCGGCCGCTGCTGGAAGTGCGGTAGCGTCCCCCGATTCAGCCTTCGCCAGTAACGCTGCGGTGCGCATTTCACCTGGCATGCTCAACAAATTATTGCTTGCCGCGCCATCAGTACCTAGGCCAACAGGGATTCCTGCGGAATGTATTGCGGTGATTCGAGCGATCCCGTCTGCAAGTTTCAAATTCGAATTGGGACAATGCGCAACGCTAACACCAGTGTCCGCAAATTGCCCAATTTCGTCGTCGGTCAGATGGACGGCGTGAACGGCCAGCAGCGACGAATTAATGAGCCCCAGTCTTTTTAATCGTTCGATCGGTCGCTCGCCCGTAGCTGCCAGCGCGTCTTCTACCTCTTGAGCTGACTCGTGCAGATGTATCTGAATGCGCTTGTCCAACTGATCCGCAAGTATCCGTAATTCGCCAAATGTCTCGTCGGAAACTGTGGCGGTCGAATGTGGCGCGAAGGCGCTCGATATCAATGTGTGCCCTGCATATCGATCGTGAACCAGTTCAGCACCTTTGTTTAGGCACTCGGTGGCGTTATCCGCCCATGGTGTGGGGAATTCCAGCACGGGCGTCGCGACTACTGCGCGCATGTGCATGTCCTCCGCGGTCTCAGCGACTATTTCCGGAAAGAAATATTGGTCGTTAAAACAGGTGCATCCGGATAGCAGCATCTCGGCGATCGCCAGTCGCGTTCCATCACGAACGAATTCTGTCCCCACCCACCGATTTTCAATCGGCCAAATCGCATCCTTGAGCCACTGTTCGAGCGGAAGATCGTCTGCGATGCCTCGCAACAAGGTCATTGCCGCATGTGTGTGGGTATTGACCAGGCCTGGAATCAGAACGTGATCAGGCCGATCAACGAGGACGCCGGGCGCATATTTCTTGCGCGCTTCTCCGGTCGGGAGTAGTTCGACAATTTTACCGTCAGTCACCGCCACGCCATGGTCTGGCAAGACCAGATCATGTGGCTCGACGGGTATGCACCAGCCGGCCAGAATCAGGATGTCGCAGTGTTGCATTATGTCCGCTTTTATAGGGGTTTCGGGGGGCCAGTATAGCGGCCGAATTGCAGCCGTCCACAGTTGCCAATATTTGGCCGAAAACGCTGCTGCGATGAGGTTTCCTGTGGTATTATTGCCGCCTTGATTCACGACGTTTTTACGCGCGATTCATGCCTCGAAAAAACAGGAAATAATTCCAAAAAGCACTCAAATATTTGCCATCGTCTCTTCTCTGCTCAATGCTCGGAAAGACGTCGGCGTGGTGATGTTTTATGTCTGAAGTCGGTCAGGAAATTCTGTCTGTAAGTCTCGAAGATGAGATGCAACAGTCATACCTGGATTACGCAATGAGTGTAATCGTTGGGCGTGCGCTTCCAGACGTGAGAGATGGCCTGAAGCCAGTGCATCGGCGTGTTCTGTATGCGATGCGGGTACTCAGTAACGACTACAATAAGCCTTATAAGAAGTCTGCGCGCGTCGTCGGCGACGTCATTGGTAAGTACCATCCGCACGGCGATTCTGCGGTCTACGACACGATAGTTCGCATGGCTCAACCCTTCTCTATGCGCTATATGCTGGTAGACGGGCAGGGCAACTTTGGTTCAGTCGATGGCGACGCACCTGCTGCCATGCGTTATACCGAAGTGCGTATGGCCAAGATCGCGCATGAGATTCTTGCCGACCTTGATAAGGAAACGGTCGATTTCACAGAGAACTACGACGGTTCGGAGTCTGAGCCGTCGGTGATGCCGACCCGTGTCCCTAATTTGCTCGTGAACGGGTCGTCCGGCATCGCAGTCGGGATGGCCACAAATATTCCGCCACACAACCTCACTGAGATTGTGAATGCGTGTCTTGCCTTAATCGAGAATCCGGCAATTGATGTGCCAGGTTTGATGGAGCACGTGCCAGGGCCCGATTTTCCGACCGCCGGCATCATTAATGGCGCCGGAGGCATCTATTCCGCATACAAGACAGGGCGTGGCCGCGTGCATATGCGTGGGCGGACCAACATTGAGACGATCAATCAGCGTGGTAAAGAAGCCATTATCGTTACGGAGCTTCCGTATCAGGTTAATAAGGCAAGATTGATCGAGAAAATCGCTGATTTGGTCCGCGAGAAACGCATTGAGGGTATTAGCGAGCTTCGAGACGAATCAGATAAAGACGGCATGCGCATTGTCATTGAGCTGCGCATGGGTGAGATGAGTGACGTTGTCCTTAATAACCTCTACAAGCAGACAGCGCTGCAGAGCGTGTTTGGCATCAACATGGTGGCGCTACACGAAGGCCAACCGAAACTTCTAAACCTGAAGCAGATAATAGAGGCGTTTCTATCTCACCGTCGTGAAGTTGTTACGCGCCGTACGATCTTTGAGCTAAGAAAGGCTCGAGATCGCGCTCACGTATTAGAAGGTCAGGCGGTAGCGCTGGCCAATATTGATGAAGTGATTGCACTTATTAAAGAGTCACCTTCACCTGCTGAAGCAAAAGACGCTTTGATGGCGCGAACCTGGTCTCCCGGCGCCGTAACCAACATGTTGGATAAGGCGGGTTCGACGGACACAAGGCCGGATCACCTTGAGGAAGGTTATGGACTGATAGAGGGCGACTATCGTCTCTCGGCCATTCAGGCCCAGGCTATTCTTGATCTTCGATTGCATCGATTAACTGGTCTTGAGCAGGATAAAATAGTAAAGGAATACAAAGGGTTATTAGATATAATTAAAGCATTATCTAATATACTTTCCGATCCGGATGACTTGCTACGGGTGATTCGGGCAGAGCTGTTTGAGATTCGCGATACGTACGGAGACGAGCGTCGAACCGAGATCAATCAGGACCATTCCGACCTTCAGGATGAAGATCTAATTCCCAAGGCAGAAGTGGTTGTGACGTTGTCGCATGGCGGCTACGCAAAGGCGCAATCAATTGATGTTTACCAGGCCCAGCGCCGCGGTGGACGCGGGCGTTCTGCGGCGAAGGTGAAAGACGAAGATTTCATCGACAATCTATTTGTCGCCAACACACACGATACGATTCTGTGTTTTTCCAGTCTCGGAAAAATGTATTGGCTAAAGGTATACCAGGTGCCGCAGGCGAGTCGCGGTTCCCGTGGTAAGCCGATTGTTAACCTGCTGCCCTTGAGTGAGGGCGAGAGGATTAACGCCGTCTTGCCGATTCGCGAATTCGATGAGAATAGTTTCGTCTTTATGGTAACCAGCGGCGGCACGGTTAAGAAAACGCCACTGAATTTATTCTCACGGCCGCGTGCTAGCGGCATTATTGCGGTTGATCTACGAAATGATGACCGGCTTGTCGATGTCGCTATTACCGACGGTAAACGCGAGATCTTGTTGGTGGCCAGTCATGGTAAGGCCATTCGATTTGACGAAGAAGGTGTGCGGCCAATGGGGCGCGGTGCTGCAGGGGTCCGTGGCATTAAACTTCCCGCTGGCCACGAAGTGATAGCGCTGGCAGTCGTCGGTGACGGCATGATTCTATCGGCGACCGAAAATGGTTTCGGTAAGCGTACTGCTATCGAGGATTTCCCAGTCCAAGGGCGCGGCGGTCAGGGTGTGATTGCCATTCAGACCACAGAGCGTAATGGTCGAACGGTTGGAGCCATTCAGGTGGCGGACGAAGACGAAGTCATGCTAATTAGTTCTGGTGGAACGCTGGTGCGAACACCCGTCAGTGATATTTCGATCATTGGTCGTAACACGCAAGGGGTTACGTTGATCCGGGTAGAAGAGGGCCAGCGATTAGTTGGACTTGCGCGAATCGAATCGATTGAGGATGAAAGCGACGCCGACGCTGACGTCTAAATATTGCGGCGTCTTCAATTCCTGAATCGCTGCTATTCTTTCGAAATCGACTCACGTTAAAGGACTACTGAGCATGTCTCGCGTCTTCAATTTTAGTGCTGGCCCAGCTGCAATACCTGACCCGGTTATGGCGCAGATAAAGGCGGATCTCCCCGATTGGAACGGCATTGGGATGTCGGTTATGGAAGTCAGTCATCGCAACAAAGAGTTCATCGCGGTGGCGCAGAAGGCCGAGCAGGATTTTCGCGAGCTCTTGGCTATTCCTGCCGAATACAGCGTGCTTTTTCTCCAGGGCGGCGCGACACTTCAATTCGCGATGGCGCCGCTAAATCTGTCGAGCGAAGGGCAGGTTGTCGACTATATTCAAACCGGTAGTTGGTCCAAGAAAGCGATCGCGGAAGCGCGAAAATATTGCACAGTCAATGTTGTTGCTGACAGCGCCGATCGAAATTTCACTTACGTGCCGAAAGAGGCGACATGGGAGCGTAGTGGCGACTCGGCCTATTTGCATTATTGCGCCAACGAGACAATTGGTGGGGTTGAATTTCCGTTTGTTCCGACGTCGGATGGCGTTCCGTTGGTGTGTGATATGTCGAGCACGATATTGTCACGGCCGATTGATGTAAGTCGCTTCGGCTTGATCTACGCGGGTGCCCAAAAAAACATCGGTCCTGCAGGACTTACGTTGGTGATTGTTCGCAAGGATTTACTAGGCAACGTTCGGGCAGGTACTCCCAGTTTGTTGGATTATGCTGTTTACGACCAATCGGATTCAATGAGTAACACACCGCCCGTTTTCGCTTGGTACGTTGCTGGGCTTGTCTTTGAGCACTTGAAAAATTTGGGTGGGCTGGACTCGGTAGCGATGATTAATCAACGCAAGGCTATGAAGTTGTACGCGGCAATAGATGCGTCTGAGTTTTACAGTAACCCAGTTGCGGTGGAAGATCGTTCGTGGATGAATGTGCCGTTTGTTTTGCGAGATGCAGATCTTGATGCCCGATTCCTCACAGAGTCGTTCGCAGCAAGTTTGACGAATCTGAAAGGTCATCGCTCCGTCGGTGGCATGCGGGCATCGATATACAATGCGATGCCTGAAGCAGGGGTTGATGCTCTAATTGAGTTCATGCACGGCTTCGAAAAAACACACGGATCGCTAAAATAGTCTGGGTCAGAGTAAGGGTCAGTGTTAGGGTCAGAATAGTACTCTGACCCTAAAACATGCGAAGGAATGGGATCATTTTGAAATGCTGAAAGTACGCACGCTAAACAATATTGCGACAGTTGGACTACAACGCCTGCCCGACGATCGTTATGAAGTCGGGGACGATATTGTTGATCCCGATGGAATTATTCTGCGTTCGCACAACATGCACGATATGGAAATACCTGAATCCGTTGTTGCGGTTGCTCGTGCGGGAGCGGGCGTGAACAATATTCCGGTGGGCGCTTTGAGCGCACGAGGTATTCCGGTATTTAATGCGCCGGGCGCGAATGCGAATGCAGTGAAAGAGCTCGCCATCGCTGGCATGTTGATTGCGGCGAGAAACCTTGCAGGTGCACGCGACTATGTAAAGGCTTTGACTGAATCGGGTGATGCGCTAAGCAAGGCTATTGAAACGGGCAAAAAGAAGTTTGTTGGCTACGAATTGCCGGGTCGAATCATTGGCGTCATTGGTTTGGGAGCGATTGGCGTCGAAGTAGCAAATGTTGCGTTGGCATTGGGCATGAAGGCGGTCGGCTTCGATCCGGGCATTACCGTTCGGCGCGCGTGGCAATTGTCGGCGGGAGTTGAGCAGGTCGAATCGCTCGAACAATTGTTTCGGGTATCGGATTTCATTAGCGTTCATGTGCCACTGATCGACGCGACCAAGCACCTAGTTAATGCGGAACGACTGGCGTTGATGCCAGAGGGCGGCGTCGTTATCAATTTCGGCCGTGGCGGTATCGTCGATAATGCCGCAATGCTGGCAGCACTTGAGGATGGAAAACTGCACGCATACGTCACGGACTTTCCGACGACGGATTTGATCGCGCATCCGAGTGTTGTCGCGCTACCGCACCTGGGTGCGTCGACGACCGAGGCGGAAGAGAATTGCGCTGTCATGGTGGCCAACAATCTCAAGGACTTTCTCGAGAACGGCAATATCCGAAATTCAGTCAACTTCCCCCAGGCGGTCATGCCACGTAGTACGGCCTATCGAATGACAATCGCGAACGCCAACGTGCCCAACATGGTTGGACAAATTTCAAGCTGCCTTGGTGAGCAGAAACTCAACATCGAGGATCTGTTAAATAAGTCGGTCGGGGATCTCGCCTACACCATAGTTGACCTTGACGAACCGGTTTCAGCTGAGACCATCTCTACATTGAGAGGCATAGAGGGTGTTTTGGCATTGCGAAATCTTGGCAAGCCGATATCCTGAAGACTCAGTGACTTAAAGCGCGGGTAAGTAGTTTGTCTAAGGATGAAAATAAGGGTTCAGGTGAGATCGATCTCTCATCAATTCGTGAGCGAATCGATTTTGTGGATAGGGAGATCCAGTCCTTAATTAATGAGCGCGCGCGCTTCGCTCAAGAGGTGGGTAAGTCCAAAGGGAATTTGGCAGGGGCAGTCCATTATTACCGACCTGAACGGGAAGCCGAAGTCTTGCGCGCCGTATTGGCTCGCAATGAGGGCCCGCTACGTGATGAAGAAATGCTTCGCCTGTTTCGTGAAATCATGTCGGCCTGCCTGGCTCAACAGGAACCGCTTAAGATCGGCTTTCTAGGGCCAGAGGGTACGTTTACCCAAACCGCTGTTTACAAACATTTCGGACATTCGGTTCGCGGGCTTCCATTTTCGACGATTGACGAAGTGTTTCAGGAAGTTGAGAGCGGAGCGGCTGATTTCGGTGTGGTTCCGATCGAGAATTCGACCGAAGGCACCGTAAACAATACGTTAGATATGTTTATTTCGTCACCGCTCAAAGTGAGTGGTGAGATCGAATTACGCATTGAGCAGCATTTAATGGGGAATGAGGATGGGCTCGATTCAATCGAGCGCATCTGCGCGCATGAGCAGTCGCTTGCCCAATGTCGCGGGTGGTTACGTGAATACTTGCCGCATGCTGAGTTAATCGGCGTTAACAGCAATGCGGCCGGCGCCCGCCGCGCCCGAGATGAGACTGGAACAGCGGCGATCGGTGGTGATGCGGCGGCTGAGGTTTACAACCTAAAAATAATGGTCAACAACGTTGAAGATCGTGCGGATAACTCCACACGATTTCTAGTTATAGGACGAAAATTGCTGGCTCCAAGTGGCGATGACAAAACGACGGTATTGGTGTCGACCAAGGATACGGCCGAGGGTTCTGGCATCTTGCATTCACTCTTGCAGCCGTTTGCGACCCATGGGGTCAGTATGTCGCGGATCGAGTCTCGTCCTTCTCGGCGCAAAAATTGGGAATACGTATTCTTCATCGATGTCGACGGGCACGCAGAAGAAGCACCACTCAAAGACGCGCTCGAAGAGCTCGAAAAAAATAGCTCTTTGTATCGAATTGTTGGCGCTTACCCGAAAGCTGTTCGCTAACCAGGCCTAAGTATGAATTTCGTCGTCCAACCTTCCGCCCTCAAAAGTGGTGAGACCACAGTGCCTGGTGATAAATCGATATCGCATCGCGCCTTGATGCTGGGCAGCATTGCTAACGGCCAAACTCGCATCAAGGGGTTCCTTGCGGGCGAGGATTGTTTGGCTACGTTGGCCGCGTTGCGACAGATGGGTGTCAAGATCGAGCAGCAGGCGTCCGACGAGGTGCTTATCGATGGCGTTGGCTTGCGCGGACTTAGTGCGCCGGACTCGCAGCTCGACATGGGGAATTCCGGCACCGCTATGCGCCTATTTGCGGGTTTACTCGCCGGGCAGGATTTCAACGCCGAGTTAAGTGGTGATGAATCTTTGAGCCAACGGCCAATGAATCGGGTTATCAAGCCGCTTGGCATGATGGGCGCGAAGATTAACGCCAAAGACGGCAAGCCGCCGCTGTCGATATTCGGAAACTCCCTGCGCGGCATCGAATACGCAAGTCCAGTGGCAAGTGCACAGGTCAAGTCCGCTGTGTTGCTGGCGGGTCTTTACGCTGCTGGCGCGACTGCCGTTATAGAGCCGGCAACGACACGTGATCACACGGAACGAATGTTTAGAACGATGGGTGTTGATCTACGCGTTGGTACGTCGCGAATCGACCTGCAGGGCGGTCAGGAATTAACCTCAACTGACATCGATGTTCCCGCAGATCTATCGTCGGCTGCCTTCATTATTCTTGCCGCCATTCTCGCTGAAAATGTCGAAGTGACAATTTTAGGCGTAGGGGTCAATCCGACGCGAACGGGGGTCATCGACATATTGCAGGACATGGGCGGCGATATTTCATTGACAAACGTGCGCCTGTTTGGCGAGGAACCTGTCGCGGATCTGATCGTGCGATCCTCCAAGCTCCGGGGTATTGACGTTGATCCGGCCAAGGTGTCGCTCGCCATCGACGAATTTCCAGTGTTGTTTGTCGCCGCTGCCGCTGCAGAGGGGAAGACCACGTTTTCTGGCATTGGTGAGCTACGGGTAAAGGAAAGTGATCGAATCGCAGCCATGGCTGAAGGGCTGCGTGCATTGAGTGTCACCGTGGAGGAATCCCCGGATGGCGCCGTCGTGTATGGCGGCAAGCTTTATGGCGGGTCGGTGAAGAGTTACGGCGATCACCGCATCGCGATGTCGTTTGCGATCGCGGCGACAGTTGCTGAATGGACGGTCCATGTTGGCGAGACCGATGCTGTAAACACGTCCTTCCCCGGGTTTGTGGAGTGCCTCCAAGGGCTGGGGGTCGATATCGTCGCGCAGTCAGGCGACGAGGATAGTCCGATGGACGGCGGTCCAAGCACGAATGGGATTTCGGTCATTACGATTGATGGCCCTAGCGGGTCGGGCAAGGGAACCATTGCCCGACGCGTGGCCCAAGCGTTGGGTATGCATCTACTGGACAGCGGTGCTCTATATCGATTGGTAGCCCTCGAGGCCACCAATCGCAACGAATCCGATGCGGCAGGCGAAAGATTGGCGGAAATCGCCAGGGGGCTGAAAATTTCGTTTGCGACGGATAAGTCGGGGCAGGAGCGGATTTGTCTGGATGGTGTCGAAGTTAGCTCAGAGCTTCGAACCGAGGAATGTGGACGCATCGCATCAATTGTCGCAGCGAAACCGGCTGTGCGAGACGCGTTGCTAGTGCTGCAACAGGAGTTTCGAAAAGCGCCCGGTTTGGTGGCGGATGGACGCGATATGGGGACGAATGTTTTCCCCGATGCCGAGCTCAAAATCTACCTCACTGCGAGCGCTGAAGAGCGCGCCAAAAGACGCCATAAGCAGTTGAATGACAAGGGTATTGATGTTAGCCTTGCCGCCCTTTCACGGGACATTGAGGATCGTGACCGGCGGGATTCCGAGAGATCGGTAGCCCCTTTGCGGCCTGCAACGGATGCACGATTGCTGGATTCCAGCAAGTTGACGATCGAAGCGGTTACTCAAACCATTTTGGATTGGGCGGATGAGCTTGGGTTTCGTGAAGAAGATTAAATGGTGAGCCGGACAAGAAGTCCGACTCTTTTTGTTAACAACCGTCCGACACATGAAGTGAAGCGACGCAAGGGTTGAGGATGATTTAGTCCTCTTGGTTTAAATCACATGTCAGAAAGTTTTGCAGAGTTATTTGAAGAGAGTTTTGCCAGTCAACAGATAAAATCCGGAGCCATTATTACGGGCACGGTCGTTGCGGTAAACGATGATGTAGTTCTTATGAGTGCAGGTCTCAAGTCAGAGGCCGTCATACCACTAGAGGAATTTCAAAACGATAAGGGCGAGGCCGAAGTATCGGTCGGCGACGAATTCGAGGTAGCGCTAGACGCTGTCGAAGATGGTTTCGGCGAAACCAAACTCTCTCGTGGAAAAAGCCGTTCGTGCACGAACCTGGATCGAGCTTGAGAAAGCATTCGAGAAAAGCGAAATCGTCACCGGCATTATTAATGGCCGTGTTAAAGGCGGCTTCACCGTTGAGATCGAAACTGTACGT
>Ga0302133_10002808_pt1 | contig 10587 bp, 14 predicted proteins | sample CB9_331_MG_FD_203121 | JGI IMG/M metagenome (GOLD analysis project Ga0302133, IMG submission 203121) | Marine microbial communities from Western Arctic Ocean, Canada - CB9_33.1 | ecosystem: Environmental > Aquatic > Marine > Oceanic | place: Canada: Western Arctic Ocean | collected 2017-09-19 | reverse complement strand
TACTCAGGGTCAGTCCACGCCTTGGCAACGACTTTTGCGCCGTTCATGGGGCCGATGTCCTGTTCGTAGAGCCGTGCTACTTCATCGATCTCGTCGGTAGAGATAAGGCCCTTTTCGACCAGCAGCGACTCCAGCGCCTTGGTACGGATCTCAGGCTCCGACTGCTCATGCGTGTGTCCGTCGTCGTGGTGTCCGCTCATGATTTGCTACTCCCGTTGCTCTCAGAATTGGGCCCTGTGGTCTCTGGTGATTCCAGATAACTCTCCCACATATCGATATATACGGCCTGATTCGGCTCGGCCTGGTCGCCCCACAGCTCTGCGCCTTCGAAGCGCACGCTGTAGACGGGCTCCGCTCGTTCCGTCATCACTCCGGGTGGATCCTGGTCCTCAATCCTGTGCCAGCCCCATAGCTGCTGCACGATGCCGATGTGGCCTCGGGTGTACCGCGGCATTCGGGTGTGACCCGGTGGATTGATATTCCGCACCCTCACTTCGTTGCCAGCTCGAAATTGCGGCTCGCCGGTTGGTTCGGTATCGGGGCTGTTGAAGGTGTGAAGCCGCTCAAGTCGCTCAGTTACTCGTGCTGGTTCGATTATTGGATTAGCAACGGCAGCGGGATCCGCTGCAATTGCCACTTCACGTTGCGCCAGCTCATCGCGATCGATCAGGCCAGCTTTGATGAGCCCTTCAACTTTGGCGTGCAGCCACTTCTCGTAGTAGCTGTAGCGCAAGTACGATGCTGGCGGTATCACTTCGATTTCTGGACGCAGGCCCGCTGGCATCCGCGTGCAGAGGTTTATCGCCCAGACGCGACCTTCCCACTCTTCGTGGAATACCGGCTCGTTTACTTCAATTGGCACACGGCCAAACCCGTGCATGCCACCCATGTCATGGATACCGTTCACGTCAACTCCATGCGCTAGTTATGGGTGGATGATAGCAGTGGGCACCAGTGCCTATTGCTAGGAACCGGACTTCCGACGCTTGCCGCCACCCTTGCCGCGGTTGGCTGGAGCCTTCGCGTTATGGTCGCCCATCCACTCGACTATCTCGTCGTAGCCAAAGGGATTAACGAGTAGCTGCTGTTCGCGCGGCTTTCGAGGGTCGTAGAACATCGGCACCGTGTAGTTGCCGCGATTGAACTCGTCGATCAGGCCGGACAGACCTTCCATCAGGCGCTTGTTGTCTCGATTGCCCCACACCTCAAGACGCAGCATATCCACGCCCTCAGACTCCAGCCGATCTACATCCGACTCAATGGCTCGACAGTAGCCGCACCACGTCCCGTAGAACTGGATAATGCGGTCGTCCGGCAACGACTCCAGCGGCGGCCCTGATTCACCCTCGTCGCGTCCCAACAATTTTCCGAATATTCCCAACTGTGCTCGCTACTCTTTATCTTTGGCTCGTGGGATATGGATAGAAGTTCGCCTTTTCGTCGGCATCCCACGCTTCACGCATTCCCAGGGTGGCGAGATCCCAATCTGGCCTGATGTCCATCGTGGTTTCCCGAAGGTCCTCACGCAAGTTCTCAATCGTTGGTCGACCAAAGAACCAGTAACCGTTGTAGATCTTGAATATCTCAAGACCAGGCTTGAGTACGACCGTGTACGGGATCATGGGGTTGTGATGCGGGTCTGTGTACTCCTGGATATCCAGATCTTTCTGAACTTTGCGGTCATTGTCAGAAAAGAACGGCCACTGAGCGTTCAATCCGGTACGAAACTCATTGGTCTGCAGCAAATTATCGTAGAGATGGTCACGATCTTGGCGTACCCAACCTTGAGCTCCGGATAGAAATCCACCAGCCGATTGTGCTGCCACTGATCTTTGGGGCAGTACATGCAGCGCGCCAGCACAACGATCATGGGATCGATGCCCTGAACATCCGATAGCTTCTGTCGGGTTCGTGTGTGGTCAGTGAGTGCAAAGTCGGGGAACGTTGCCCCGGGGATCATGTCTGCTCGCAATGTGTGCCTCCGCGCCATAACTATGATGCATGGATTGTCGCTGAGGTCACACTCATCGGAACACGTGCCACCACACCGCCATTCGTCGTATCATTGCGCCTCATCTGAAAACTTGCAGTTGCACCCCTAACTCTCCCCCTAATTCTCCAAGGAGAAATCGATGCCCAGGATGACTGGTGGCCAAGCTCTGATCCGCTCTCTAGTGCGCGAAGGAGTCGAAATGATCTTCGGCATACCCGGCGTGCAGATGTACGGCATCATGGCCGCACTGCGAGACGAGCCCGCCATCCGAATGATCACCACCCGCTCTGAGATGTCCACCACGCACATGGCGGATGGATACGCTCGAGCCGGTGGCCGAGTTGGCGCATCACTCGTCGTTCCTGGGCCCGGCGTGTACAACGCGGCTGGTGGGCTATCGACTGCATACTCCGTTTCATCACCGGTCCTCCTGATCGCCGGACAGACGCCGATCGACACGATTGGCAGCAACACCGGCGCGCTCCACGAGGTCAACGATCAGATGGACGCAATCAAACCAGTCACCAAGTGGCAGGGCCGCATGCTGCAGCCAAGCGATGTTGCGCAGACCGTCCACAACGCCTTCCGAGAGCTCAACAACGGCCGTCCACGCCCGGTCTACATCGATATCCCACCCGAGGCGATGCTCGACTTCGACGAGATCGACCTTATGGAGTCTGCCCCGCGTGAGCGACAGACACCGTCGCAGGACAAGTTGGAAGCGGCCGCCAAGATACTTGCGGGCGCCAGCAACCCCGTCATCTATGCCGGTAGCGGCGTTCTTCGTGGCGGCGCCATGGACGAACTGGAAGCGCTCACTGACAAGACCAATATTCCCGTATTCACTTCCCGTGGCGGCAAGGGTGCAATCAGCGACCGGCATCCACACGTCTTTGGCGGCATCTCGCGCGTTGCTGGAGGCCGACTTGCAGAGGTGATAGCTGAAACAGACGTGATGCTGGTTATCGGTTCACGCCTCGCAATGGGCAAGCCAAACCCTGACGTGAAGATCATCCAGATCGACGCAGACCCGTACGAGATCGGACTCAGCGGCGATGACAGGCTTGCACTCGTGGGCGACGTGAAGTCGACGATGCCGGCTCTTGGCGACGCGCTTGCTGATGCAGGCTTCAGCCAGTCATCTCCGGTCGACAAGGTTGCAGCAATCCGAGAAGAGCTCGCTGGCCCTGAAGGCCGAGTCGAGCCGCAGAACACTATGCTTGACGATATCCGTGAAGGCTTCCCGGACGACGGCATCGCCATCTACGGCGTGACGCAGCTTGGCTACGTCTCCCGCACCTACTGGCCCGTCTACGAGCCGTACACATTCATCGACTCCGGCTACTCAGAGAACCTCGGCTACGCATTTCCAACTGCGCTTGGCGCAAAGGTGGCGCAGCCAGACAAGCCAGTCCTGTGTGTCACCGGCGACGGCGGCTTTGGCTACCACACGCCTGAGCTGTCCACGGCCGTGAAGTACGGCATCAACGTTGTGACGGTCCTGTTCAATGACAACGCATACGGCAACGTTGCCCGCGACCTGGATATGGACTTCGGTGGCCATTACGAGATGGATCTCCACAACGCCGACTACATGGAACTGGCAGCCGCGTACGGCGTCGAAGGCATCAAGGTGGACGACCACTCCAAGCTCAAGAACACTGTCGCCGACGCAGTACAACTCGATAAGCCGGTCCTCATCGAAGTCCCGTTCACACGGATGCCCCGCCCATGGCCAGCATCATCACGCCCCTCATGGACCAAGCCTCAGAAGTAGTTCAACCGCGCTAGAATCCGGCACGTTGGGGCATCTGCGATAGCTGCGCCCTGAACGCCGCAAACACTCCGTCACCGCCTACCAAATGGACCAGCCGCCATCAACGCGGAACTCCTGCCCCGTGATCCATGCGCCAGCGTCGGATGAAAGCACGGCTGCTATGCCTTTCAGGTCCTGAGAAAGGCCGGTGCGTTGTAGGGCGTTCATCTTGCGGAATGTCTCAACCTGATCAGCGTTCGTGTCGGTTCGCGGGATCTGGCCGGGACTGATGCAGTTGACCGTGATGCCGTACTCCCCGAACTCAGCAGCCATAGCGCGGGTCAAATTCAGCACCCCTCCCTTTGCAGCAAGATATGGCGGCCCGGAACGCTTGAACTCTGAGTTGTACGAACGTTTGTCCATCGCAAGCGTGGAGCCAATGGAACCCAGCGTAATGATTGACCCACTTTTAGCACCCATCATGGCCCGGCCTGCCGACTGTGCGGTGATGTAAGTGCCTGTCACGTTGATGTCCATCGTTCGCCTGAACTCATCGACATCTCCGTCCGGCGGATAGCTAGTGGTGAACGAACCACCTGCATTGCATATCGCAACATCAAGTCGGCCGTTCTCGTTCATAACTCGATCGACAAGAGCATCGACCTGCGCCTCTTCCGTGACATCGCACCCCATAGCGATAACGTCCCTGCACTCGCCGCGCAGACGCTGAGCCACGTCTTCGCACAACTCGGATCGACGTGATGCGATGTAGACTTTCGCCCCAAGGTCACTGAGCGCTTCGGTAAACGCCGTTCCAAGATGTGTCCCTCCCCCGGTCACGATAGCCGTGCGACCGTTCAGGTCGAGGAGTTCCTGGATTGATCTGGTCATAGGTTCTTCTCTATTCATTCGGCTACTGAAGGGGGACGCACACCGCATAATTCCGCGTCGGGGCGTCTGCGTTAGCTGCGCCCTGGATGCCGCACGCGCTGCATCTCGTAGCGGCACTTTACATGCGCCCTTCTTCAGCGCCTCGCGCTCAATGCCTGCATGACAGATGCCTTCAGCGTCCCGTGCTCAATGCCCGTACGGCATGTACGGTATCGTGGGCGCACTCGTCCCCCTAGACCAAAGGCACTCACACGATGAACGAATGCATACGTAACGCGCTTCAGGGTCGAGACGTCGTAATCGACATCACCACGATCGGCCGACGATCAGGCGAACCTCGACGCATAGAGATCTGGTTCCACAACATCGATGGCAAGATCATCATCACCGGCCAGCCAGGCCCAAGAGACTGGTTCGCCAACCTCACTGCCAATCCGGAGTTCACGCTCCACCTGAAAGGCGAAGTGAAGGCCGATCTACCCGCGACAGCCCGGATAATCACCGACTCGGAAGAACGCAACGCAATCCAAACCGCCAGATTCCGCGGACGAGACACCAGCGACGAGCCACCAACCGAAGGCCGACCAATGGTTGAAGTCATATTTCACGAGGAAACGAACTCCTGAATCTACGTCGCACTCATCACTAACATCGTCATCCCGGAATCGAAGCCCCGCGAAGATGTCCGGGACCCATGCACGCCCACATCCTCACACCCGTCCGCTCCGCCTAACCAACCGACACCCAACACCACTACTCCAGATACCGTTGCGCCACAGCGCACCCCCCGCACACTCACGCAAGAGGCCCAACATGCCAATCCAATTCGCCGATGAAATCACCACTGAGGACCACCTACGCGAAATCCTCGGCCATCCCGCTGAGCGCGCCGCCAACAAAGCCGTCACCACCATCGACGAGCACTGCAGCGCCGTGATCGAGCGCTCCCCGTTCATGCTCATCGGCTCCGCAGACGCCGACGGCAACATAGACATCTCACCAAAAGGCGACCACCTGGCTTCGTCCAAATCCTCGACGAAAAAACTCTCGCCATCCCGGACCGCAAAGGTAATCGCCGCGCCGACACCTTCACCAACATCCTGGCAAACCCGAAAGTAGCCCTCTACTTCCTCGTCCCCGGCTTCCGCGAAACACTCAGGCTCACCGGAACAGCCCGAATCGTGCGTGACATCGAACTCCGAGAGAGCATGGCCAAACGAGGCACCACCCCCGATCTCGCAATCGTCGTCGATGTGGTCGATGCCTTCTTCCATTGCGCCAAGTGCGTAATCAGATCAGGCCTCTGGGAGAGTGACGAGTGGGCAGAGACCCTCGGCCTATCAACCATGGCCCAGGTCCTCACCACCCACTCGACCCCCAGCACACCCGTCGCCCAACTCGAAGAAGAGCTAGCAGAATCACTGGTGAAGAACCTGTACTAGCGGTCAGGGTCGACGCCGGTGATCTTCGTTTCACCCAAATTGCGCATCCAACGTCATCGCTACTTTTAGACGTAGGGGCAACCCCTCGTGGTTGCCTGGATTTCGCGTCGATACGGCAACCATTGCTGCATCACGCCGCATAAAGAGGGCAGCTACAAGGGGTGCGCCCTACGGTTATCGATTGGCCGCGTCACCCGCCCACACCTGGTAGCGGCAGGTTTGAAACCTGCCCGGTGTCACACCACGTTCTAGACATCAAGCTATTCACTTCGCCATCATTCACCGTAATTTGGCCTGAATCGTGTTGCGTGGAGGGCGTTCATACTGAATTCGCTTTGTGCTCTACCCATTACTCCTCACGGAATAGGGTGAAATGGACGCCCAATCTGGATCGTTAATTTTCCTGATTGTTTGGACTCACACCATGAGCACATGGGCGATCCTCAATCTTGACAGCATGATCTTTGGTCTCTGGACTAAAAGAAAGCTCCGAATATTCCTCGGTTGGCAACGGATACTAGAGTCTCTTCGCATTGATCCTGAAGCGATCACTCCGGGGATGCGACACCGCTTCAGGATGTTTGCTCTGGCAACCGCTGCATTTCCGTATTTGTTCCTGATATAGGGATGACCTTCATGCAAATTCTGATACCGAAATACTCCCGGCTGGCGCTCTTGTGAACATATGAACACGCAAAATCGCCTCGTTGCGCGCGATTGCCCTCGCTACGCTAGCGACACTCTTCATCACCTGCGGAAACTTGGGTGATTTGCCCGTACGTAATGATCTAGATATCCCGGTTCTTCTTTCCTCGAGAGTGCTTGCCGTTCCTGTCGATAGGACGTATTACCCCGAAGAGGAATTCGCGGACGTGTTCAACCGAATGGTTTTACCTGGAGAGCAGACATTCGTGCCGTTTGCACCGTGGTTCGAGCTCGATGGCAAAGATGAGACCTGGCTGTACATCGGCGTCACGACGGTCGAGGGAGTACCCGTGATCGCACAAGGAATCCCGTATAACACTTTGAAAAGGGATGCTCCTATCCTCGTCATCAATATGAATTCGATCACCATTGAACAGATACCCTAGGATGCCACCGATGACGCTGACAGTGAAAAATAATTCGATCTTCGTTTTCCGCCCACGCCCGTTGACAGCTTCCTGCCATCCACCCCTCGACAGATCCCGCGTTCTCTCAGAAACTCCAGTCAGAGGACACGTGCACAAGCCCTCGGCTCGAAGAAGTACGCAGACGCGCCAATACCCGGTGCGAGCCAACACTGATCCGCTCCGTTGCTGTTCCCCTCGCCCCTTGGGGGAGAGGGCCAGGGTGAGGGGTTGATCCCAATCGGAGGAACCGAAACAAACAAACCCATATTTCACAGTCGCGTGATGCCGTTCACTAACCACCAGAACATCAACACAACCGGTGTATCGAAACAGGCCAGTAGATCGAGTGCGGTCACCGTACTCGCGCCGAGCGTAGTGAACTCAGCGTCAAAGAACTCTGGCATCAAGCCACTAGTTTGCACGGCCGGGAAGATAACCCCCCGGTCACCATCTACGCCGCGGAATACCCGGCACCCACTGGAAGAACAATCTTTCCGGATGACCGTAAGGCCTGGAAAGTCGAAGACGTCCCCTCTTGGGGCGCAGCTTCGTTGTCAGAACTTTCGCGGGCGAAGCACCGCAGAACAACCACGTCTCAACCACCGGTCATGCGACTGCTATCTCACTGCGCCCACCGCCAATTCAACGCGCCCGAAAGAGCGGATCTTAGACCCGCCGCTACCGTGGGTGCGTAATCATCATTTGCTGATCCCTTCGCAAACTGGTTGCCCTAACAGCCTCCCCCGCGAGTAGAATCGCCCGGCGATACAACAGCACATGTGCCCTGGGAGGCAATCTAAATGCCACGTATGACCGGTGGAGAAGCCATCGTCCGATCACTAGTCCGAGCGGGCGTTGAAATCGTATTTGGCCTGCCGGGCGTGCAGATGTACGGCCTGACCGTGGCACTTCGAGATGAACCCGGCATACGCATGATCACGCCTCGGTCTGAGTTCGCACTCACCTATATGGCAGACGGATACTCCCGCACGGGCAACCGCATCTCGCCCGTGATGGTCGTCCCAGGCCCCGGCGTGTACAACGCCGCCGGCGGACTTTCGACTGCGTTCTCGACTAACTCACGAGTGCTGCTGATGGCCGGTCAGACGCCGCGCGACACCATCGGCCGAAACACTGGCGCACTGCACGAAGTGAACGATCAGCTCGATACGATCAAGCCAATCACCAAGTGGCAGGGCCGAATGCTGGAGATCAGCGATGTCCCTGGGACGATGATGGAAGCGGTCAGTCAACTCCGATCGGGTCGTCCACGACCGGTTTACGTGGACTTTCCACCTGAAGTGATGCTTGGCCTGGATGATGTGGAATTGCTTGAAGCGCCACCGCAGCAACGACTCGTACCGGCTGACTCAGAGATCGAAGATGTCGCCAGAGCGCTCGCCGCCGCCGACAACCCGATCATCTACGCGGGCAGCGGTGTACATCTCTCAGACGCTTATGACGCCCTGATGGCGATTGCGAACGACTACAACATCGCTATCCGCACAAGCGCTGCGGGCAAAGGCATCATTCCTGATGACCACCCCCTGCACCTCACAACAAACGGAATGAGCATGCTCCGGAAGGGCGGTCTGCCTGACCCGGACGTTGTGCTTGCCGTTGGTACCCGCAATGCGTCGGGCATGTTTAGTGAGTCGACATCGATCATCCAAATTGACGTTGATGCCGATGAGATTGGCCGCTTCCACAAGAACACAACGCCGGTAGTCGGCGATGCGCGTGACACGCTGCTCAAACTGCACGCTGCTCTGGGCGAGACCAGTGCGGCAAGCCGCAAGTCGCCAGCAGACACGATTGCTGGTGTGCGGGAATACCTGGACCGCCCAGAACATCTCACCGAGCCGCAGCAAGGCTTCACAGAAGCGCTACGAGGCGGTGTCCCACAAGATGGAATCGTGGTCTTTGGGATGACGCAAATTGGCTACTACAGCCGTCCCAATTTCAAGACTTACGTCCCCCATGGCTACATCGACTCCGGCTACTCCGGAAACCTGGGTTACGCCTACCCAACAGCACTTGGCGCCAAGTTGGCGAAACCTGACGTCCCGGTGATCTGCGTCACAGGCGACGGCGGCTTCGGCTACCAGTCACCCGAAATGGCCACTGCAATGAAGTACGGCATCAACGTGGTGACGGTCATCTTCAACGACAGTGCATACGGCAACGTTGCCCGCGACCTGGACATGGAATTCGGCGGCCAGTACGAGGTCGAATTAACAAATCCGGATTACGTAAGACTCGCGAAGTCGTATGGCCTTGAGTCCACCCAGGTGAAAGACCCCGCAAACCTGGAAAACGCCATCAAAGACATGATCGACCGCGACGCTCCCGCCCTCATAGAAGTTCCGGTAGACCGCATGCCCCGCCCCGGTGGAATGACAGCCCGCCCAGAGTGGGCCACGCCGCGGGTTTAGGGTTGCGTATTACGACAGTAACAGTATCACCCAAATATCAGATCGTTATCCCTAAAGACATACGGGAGCGCATGGGCATCAAGCCCGGCCAGAAGCTGCGCGCGCTTTACTATGGCGATCGGCTTGAATTTGTGCCTGAGATAAGCATTGCTGAGGCCCGCGGCATGCTGAGGGGTATTGGTACGACGATAGAGCGGGAGCCAGACCGCTATTGAATCTGGTCGATTCGTCTGGCTGGCTTGAGTTCTTTGCTGACGGGGACAACGCCGAGTTCTTTACGGTCCCAATATTGAACCTCCTTGAACTCATCGTTCCGACGGTCTGCATCTATGAGGTTTTTAAAGTAACGGCGAGGGAGCGCGGAGAACAGATCGCGACCAACGTCGTTTCGTTGATGGAAAAGGGCGTAGTCGTTCCTTTTGATACCGTCATGGCCATCGAAGCCGCCAGGATTTCAGCTGAGCACCGGATGGCGATGGCCGTTAGCATTATCTATACGATTGCCAGATCAACTGACGCGCTGTTGTGGACCCAAGATGCTGATTTTGAAGGTCTAGAGGGCATTCGGTACATCTCCACGAACGCTTGACGATGTGGGAACAATGTTGTGTGCTTATTCGGTCGTTCGACTAGAATCCCGCCCCATGACACATCCTCTATTCGACCTATCCGGCCGCGTGGGCCTTGTATCCGGCGCGGCGAGCGGTATGGGCAAGCAGATATCGATTGCGCTGGCTGAGGCGGGGGCGGATGTGATGCTGGCCGATATCAACCTCGATGGTGCTGAAGCTACCGCGGAAGAGATTCGCGCTTTGGGCCGAAAGGCTGTTCCGGTTCTGTGCGATGTATCAGAGCCCGATCAAATTACCGCCATGTTTGAGCGGCTCGATGAGGAATTCGGGCAGATCGACGTGCTTGCGAATGTTGCGGGTGTTGGCTTGATCGGCGCGCCAGAAGA
>Ga0302133_10002804_pt1 | contig 10594 bp, 5 predicted proteins | sample CB9_331_MG_FD_203121 | JGI IMG/M metagenome (GOLD analysis project Ga0302133, IMG submission 203121) | Marine microbial communities from Western Arctic Ocean, Canada - CB9_33.1 | ecosystem: Environmental > Aquatic > Marine > Oceanic | place: Canada: Western Arctic Ocean | collected 2017-09-19 | reverse complement strand
AGAGGGGCGGTTCAGGCTCTTTTGTTTCGCGGTTGGCGGGGTATTGGGCATCTCGGCGATCATGTTCAATTTTCATGCGATCGGATAACTCCTTGAGCCGTTCGGGATGGGTGTTGGCGAGGTTTTTCGCTTCACCGAGGTCGTTCTTCAGGTTGTAGAGTTCCCAACGCTGGGGCTGGTAAAAGTAGATGGCCTTCCAATCACCGAGCCGAATGCTGCTGTGCGGTTCATATCCCGGTCCGCGCGGGCCCCAGACGTGCGGATAATGAAAGAGAAACGGCCGGATGATTTTTGGCGCCTTGCCGGTGACATCGTCAGTCAGGTCTCGGCCGTCGATATCTTTTCGTCCTGCCAGCCGGTCACTGATGCCGGCCCAGTTACAGAGGGTCGGATAGTAGTCTTCGCAAATGTTCGGTGTGTCACAGATGGAGGCAGCCGCAATAGGAATCTTTTTCTGATGCGGGTTTTTGGAATTCGACCGCGCCCATGAGATGATCATGGGCACGCGCGTCCCGCCTTCGTAGGCGGAACCTTTACCCGCTTTCAGTGGCCAACAGTGGGTGTTTCGCCCAGTATTTCTCGGCGTTTTACCGCGCGCTCCATAGGAGAGTCCACCGTTGTCCGACGAAAACATAATAATGGTGTCTTCCGCCACCTTGAGCTCGTCGAGTTTATCCAATACCTGCCCGAGGCTGGCATCCATGCCTTCCACCATGGAAGCATAGCTAACCTCAACGTCCGGGATCGGGATGTTGGTGCCTGCGTATTTCTTGCCCTTGTAGTGGTCGTTGTATGGCGGGTGCGGGCGAATGGGCGCGTGCACTGCGTAGTGAGCGAGGTAAAGGTAAAATGGCTTGTCCTTCTTCACGGCGATATCGACGGCCTTGAGCGCGTCAATGGTGGTGGCGTCGGTGAGGTGGATCTCCTTACCGTAGTAATGCTCGAGCCCCGGAATACCCCAAGGACGTTTTGGCGTGCCGTCGGGGTTATTGCCAAAGTTGGTTTTGCCGTACCATCCGCCAGGTCCACCAGCGGCGTGGCCTGCGATGTTGACGTCAAATCCAAGATTCTTTGGATTGGAGCCGTGGGTGTCGTGTGCTCCCCAATGAGCTTTGCCCGCGTGGATCGTGTAGTAGCCGGCTCCCTGCAGGAGTTTGGGCAATGTGATTGCATCGGGTTGCAGACCATTGCGTTTCCAGTTGGTCGGTGCCTGGAGTCGGACAGTTTTGCCGGAAGTTTCTCCGTTCTTGTTGAGCGTCCAGTTGGTCACGTGATGGCGGATTGGGTTTTGGCCGGTCATGATGGATGTACGCGTCGGGGAGCACACGGCTGCAGCATACGCCTGGGTGAATTTCACGCCCTGCTTGGCAAGCCGCTCCATATTCGGTGTCCGGAAGTGGTCGTTGAAAGGCGTGCGTTCGGCATGAAAAGGTACGGAGGTGTCCTGCCAGCCCATATCGTCCACTAGAAACAGTACAATGTTGGGCTTCGCCGCATACAGATTTGCGGCAAAAGCGAAGGTCAGCAATACGAACAAGGTCAGACAAGATTTATTCATCGGTGAGTTTTACCTTTTTCGGGTCAGCTTGACTGTCACTTTCAAGTCGGGATGAGAAAATCTCATTAGCCTGCTCGATAACGATAGGCCCAGACAGTGGTACCTTCGATTATGACGAATACATTGTGGATCGGATCAAAGTAGGCGAGGCGTTTATTGCCTTTCGGCATGGGATCACCTTCAGGGTGCAACTGGGTCCATTTCCTATTGTCGGGATTGTAGGCCCATAGCCTATTGGTCTTAAATTCCACCAGGAGTCCCCGTCCACTGATCGGGTCGTGGTACATTGGTGAGTAGGCATCGTGGCCGTAAGGAACTTTTTTCGAAAGTTTTTCAAAGGACAGGACTTTTTCCCATTGGTTGGATGCAGGAGTATAGTGGAACGTTTCCTTATGGCGATGCGCCACCAGGATGCGCCGCTTGGGATCGTAATACCCGACCTGTTCGGGAGTAGCCGCTTGTTTTTCGAACTTCGTGGTCGAACCATTAGCATTGAGGTTCTTCCATGAACCGGCTTTGGCGTCATAGAGCCAGGAAGCCCGCATCTGCCAATTGTTGGCGTGCCAGAGCGTGCCTTTCAGTTCGGGAAGGTATTCCAGCCAGCCTCCAAAGATCGGTCGTGGAGCTGGGGACGGCGTCTTGAGCATTCGCCACTGGCCTGACTCGGGCGAAAACGCCCACAGCGGAGGGCCCGGATAAAGCTTGGATGGATCCCCGCCAAGTAACTCGACCATCTTCTTCTTGTTGGTGACCCAAGTGTTCATGAAAAGAATCATGCGCAATTCAGGGTCATAGGTCAGGCCCCACCAGGTATGGGCGATTATGGCGGGGCCGCCGCGCTTGGTTACGAGGATGCCATCCTTGAACTCTACGTCGCTGAAATCCTTGCCGAGGCCCGTGTAATCACGCGGATTGTCGGGGGCATAGAGCATGATCCAAGAAAGCGCGGCGAGATCGAATTCCCAGACGTCATTTAGGCGATGAGGCACTCCATGATTGGCACCGCAAAACAGGCTGCGTTGACGCTCGGGAGCCCAGACCATCTTGATGGTGAAATCCCGTCCCCGAGGTCCCGTCTTATGCAAGTTCCACCGCTTCGCCACTTGGTTGAAACTTCCCACCACCTTCGCCCGACCCAGACGGACGGCCTGATTTGGCTTCAAGGCCTTGATCTTGGCGGCGACCGTTTCGTTAACCGGTAGTTCAACGGCTTTCCCCAACTGCGCGAAGACAAGGTTCGCTGAGCTTGCGAAAAAGAAAATGTATGTCGAAATTATTTTCACGGATGCTTGGCTTTAAATTCAGGAAAAGGTGGCGGTGCATTTTTCGAAAACCGATCCAGAATCATCTGTAACCGTTGACGGCGACCGGGGGCAATTTTATCCAGAGGATTCACTTTCTGTTCCTGACGTGGATCCTTGAGTAGATTATGAAAGGCGCCCTTATTATCGACGATATGATACCAGTCACGAATCATGCGAAAGTCGCCAATCTGGGAATATATCCAGCTGCGCTTCTTAAAGGGATCTTCATCGCCGCGCAAACTCGGCACAAAGGATTTACCATCCAGCTTGAGTATTTTGGGTGGAGTTACTCCAGCCAGATCAAGAAAGGTCGGATAGAGGTCGGTAAAGTCGATCAGATCCCGCGATACAACCCCGCCTCTAGTAAGAAACGGTGCCCGAACAATAAAGGGTACGTGTGCCCCCCAGTCTGCCTCACGGCCCTTGCCCTTGGGGTAGGGTTCACCATTGAGTGTTCCCGGTGAAGCCGAACCATTGTCCCCAGTAAATACAATCAAGGTCTGCTCCTTCAAACCCAGCTTGTCTACTGTGGAAACCAGTTTACCAACCAGATGATCCATGTAGGTCACATTGCCTGCGTACAAGGCCGGTTTTCCCTCAGGAGCATTGGCCTTATTCATTGGTGTGGTGGTGTGCGGGCCGTGGGTCAGGAGCATCGGGTAATAAATCAGGAAAGGGTCATCCTTGTGGCGCTTTATATAATCAATCAGGAAATCGTTGATCGTGTCCGGCCCGTAGGGAACCTTGCTGCGTTTGCCGTTAGTCACCAACAAGCCATTCCAGAACCTTTCCTCGGTCTCAGGCTTACCTGCTTCCACTCCCGGCCAGACACAGTGCTCATCAAACCCATGCTTCTTCAGGGCATCAGGTTCCTTGCCCAGATGATTGATTTGCCATTTGCCCCCGATCGCCGTGGAATAGCCCGCTTCACGCAATAACCGGGAAAATGTTGTGAAGCGATCAGCACGTAATCCTGCCCCACCCCAGCGCGGCACATCGTAATGCTGTACCCATCCGTGGTGGCAAGGGTACTGCCCAGTAAGCAGGGTCACACGGGTGGGCGTACAGATAGGGGTACACCAAGCCGTTTGGTACCGCACTCCTTCCTTGGCCAACCGGTCAATATTGGGTGTCTGGTGCCTGGCCCCATAGCAACTCACCCAGTCGCGACCCATGTCATCGACCATGATGAAGATGATATTGGGCTTTTGGGCTGCACCCGCTACTCCAGCAAACAAAAGAAGTAGAAGTAGTTTCCTCATTTCGTGTGAAAAGGTTCGCTGGCCACTACCTGCTGAATGAGTTCGCGCAGGCCGTATTTGTGCCTCGGCATGACCGCAACAATCCGGTCGATATCATCGCGATCAATAAAACTGATCCGGCGGCCCATCGCGTAGATAAAAAGTTTCTCGGTCAAGCAGCGGGTGAATTGATCCGGACGAGTGGAGAGATACTGCTTTATGCCCGTGGGCCCGTTGATGGCGGTGCCATCAGGCATTTTTCCGGAACCATCAATGGGCAACTTCTTGTTATAACGGTCACGCCAAACTCCTATGTAGTCATAATGCTCCATCGATAACCCAAGCGGATCAATCTTCCGGTGACATTCGAAACAAGTCGGATTGTTGCGGTGTTTTTCCATTAGCGCACGAATCGTAGTAACACCCCGGGTGTCCGGCTCAATAGGATCGATATCCGGAGGGGGAGGATTGGGTGGTGTGCCCAGTAGATTTTCCAGAATCCAAACCCCACGCACTACCGGTTGGGTTTCCACCCCATTTGAAGTTGCTGTAAGAATACTGCCGTGGCCGAGCAGCCCTCCCCGGTGATGCTCAGGCTTGAGTGAAACCTTTTGGAAACCCTCCACCGTCACGCCGGGAATCTTGTAATGGCGTGCCAAAGCCGGATTGAGAAAGGTGTAATCTGAATCAATGAAATCCAGGATGCTGCGATTATTGGAGAGCACGTATTGAAAGTACCGCTGGGTCTCCTCGCGCATGGCTTCCTCAAGATTATCCGCGTAATAGGCCTTGCTCTTCTCCGGGTCAGGCGGCATTTCACCCAATTTACGCAGATGCAACCATTGGCCGACAAAATTCTCGGTCAAGGCGCTCGCCCTGGGGTCTTTAAGCATGCGCTCCACCTGCGATCGTAATTCTTTCGGGGTATTGAGTTTACCTGAAGTAGCCGCCTCGCGCAGAGAATCATCAGGCATCGAACTCCAAAGGAAATAGGACAACCTTGAGGCCAACTCATAACTATCGAGTTTACCCGCACCCTGTCTTGGAGCCGATTCAGCAAGGTACAAGAAACGCGGAGAGGTCAGTATCGCCCGAACCCCATAACGGGCCGCCGCCCAGAAATCCTTGTTCTCCTCCAAGTACCGCTCGGCAAGATCAAGGTAAGGCTTGATCTCTGCAACGGTTACGGGCCGCCGAAAGGCAGTGTTGGCAAGCCGGGTTAGGCAGTTGCGCAGATATTCTGGGCCGGGCACCACGGGCGAGTCTGAAAAGAACCGGTCAAAACCTGGCAAGGGCCACTCTTCATAAAAAGGACCCTCAATGCCGAGCGTGTGAATATGGAGTTCAGGACCTGAACCCACGTACATCTCAGGCGGGTTACGCATGGGATAGAGCGCATCCTTGTTATACTTGGGCAAAACCTTTCGCAGGATACGCTTGAAGGATCCATTGGGTCCATTGGCCCAATGCACGTGAAAGGTGAATCCTTTCTCGAGCCAAACCCGATGTTCAATTTCAACCACCTTATCATCGGGAATTTCGTATTCACCAATGATCCGATGGGCGGTTGCTCCCAGTGCGCGGGAATCAATGGAAATTGAAAGCCGCATCGGCTCATTGGAATTATAACGCAGATCTTCATCCTTGTAGCGGGATTTTCTCCGAATAGCCTGAGCAGAAAAACGGATGACATACTCGCCATCGGCCGGCACTCCACGTTTCTTATCGAGCAGAGGCAATCCCAGCGGCTGACGGAACTTGATAAATAAACGCGCCGCCTCGCGACGCGCCACCTTGTCTATTCCCACCCCATTAAGAATAACCCGGTTAACATCCGGCTTAGCTTCTCCCCCTATGCTATAGCGAATCATCTCGGGCCGGGGCCCGGGACGAATTGCCTTGTCGGCCACTTTACGAGCCGCTTCCAAATAATTCTGAAGCAAATGATCCGAGGCAACCAAGCCTTCTCCCACGTTGTCAAAACCATCCAAAGGATCATCCCGCGGGAATGTGGTGGTGGGATCAAAATCGACCATCTTCAGCATGAACAGGTCCCGGACAGTATTTAGATACTCCACCCGGTTTAACCTGCGCAGCACCACCTTGCCCGTATTTTGACGGGCCGCCACGCGTGCTTGGGATAATGATTTTGTCAGGTGTTCCACCACCCGCCTCACTTCGGCCGGTGCTGGCTGCTTCTTTCCTTCCGGCGGCATCTCGCCTAGATTGAGCTGGTCGAGAATTTCCTGAAACGTTTCTGCCTCTTTGAGCTGGGTGAAATCACCGGTAAGCTTGTCAAAGCGCCGATCACCTTTTTGTTTTTCCGAACCGTGACACTGGGTGCAATAGGTCTTGAGAAAAGGCCTGAGCAAGTCGGGCTGATCGGCTGCCTTCACGCAGATCGCCAGCAGGCACAAGACATAGACAAACCGTAACGTCATCAGCTCAGCAAGTGATTGAGGTTTCCGGTGCTCGTGGAAAAGCGGGCAGTTTCCACTCCGAGCTGCTGAAGAATCGAAACATAAAGATCGCACAAAGGACGACCATCCCGGCCATGCCGTTCAAAACGGTGATGCTGACCACTCTTAAACCCGCCGCCAGCCAACATGATGGGCAGGTTGCGACTGGAGTGTGAGCTGGCGTTACCCATCCCGCTACCAAACATCACCACCGTAGATTCAAGGAGCGATCGACCTTCAGCATCCTTGGCATTCTTAAGACGATCCAAAAACCTGGAGAACTGCTGTGCATAATACAGCTCAATGATGGTTAGTTGCCTGAGCAGGTCCGGGCGCTTTCCATGATGACTCAGGGAGTGATACCCTAGGGTAATCCCATCGAAGGGGAATAAACGGTTTCCGCCAGGATGACCAAAGGTAATGATATTGGTCAGGTTGGCCTGCAGAGCCAAAATCATCAGATCATACATCACCGACGTGTTGTAGGGGTAAGCCAAATCCACCACCAGCTCATCATCCCCCTTGATGACTTTATCACTGGCCTTGGGTTTGGGCACATCAATCCAATTCTCTCTCCGCTGCAATTTACGTTCTACTTCGCGAATGGCCGTAAGGTATTCGTCCAGCTTGGACTGGTCGGTTTTTGAAAGGCGCGGGTTAAGGCGGCGGGTGTCCTCCCGCACTACATCCAGGATACTGGCATCCTCACGAAGATGCTCCCGGGTGTGGGCCTTGATCTTCGGATTATCATCCAGAAACAACCGGGCAAAAATTTGTGTGGGGTTACCCGTACTGGGCAGGGTAACGCCCGCTCGCGACCAGGAAATACCTCCAGATCCCATCCTTAAAGTGGGGAAGCGTGTTTGTTGCCCAATCTTCTCGGCAAGAAATTGGTCCAGAGACAATAGTCGTTGAGGATTGTCCTTGGTATCCTTGAGCTCCATCCCGTTGAGCAGGGTATTGGAACATCCGTGTCCACCACCTACCTTGGGATGATCCAAGTTGGAGAATACGGTTAGATCACGGCGATGTTTCTCCAAGGGCTTCAGGAGGGTTGGCAGCGCATAGTTTGCCCCGGTCTGCTCAGGGAAAAACCCTCCGGGATTCATCCCGTAATTGGGCGAAACACAAACAAAGCGTTTTGCTACCGATGATTTAGCCGGGGCGGCTCCCAGCGACTCGAGTGCCGGAAGAGCAATAGAAACCCCAAGCCCGCGAAGAAAATTCCGTCTATTGAGTGATTGCATTATATTATTACTCCTGAGAACCTAAGTATTACCCAAAAAAACTTACCAGCCCAGCAAGATTTCTGACGTTGATAATGCTCTGTTAAATTCATTCGCAAACACATAAGCAATGAGCTGCCTATCGGTTGCCCACTACAACAAGGGGGGATCCCAAAAGCGGTCAACCTAGATCCCGTTACCTAAGCTCCAAACGTGTGTAGGGGCTGGAAATAAACGTCGGGTAGGTGTTTCCTCGGTAAGTTATGGCCTTTCGATGGTTACTGAATAGATCAATGCGTGAGGCCTTGGGATCGAGCTGGATTTCTACGGTCCACACGCCCCGGTCAGTATCGCGGGTCATTTCTTTTGTGTTTTGATCGGGAATGAGTTCCTTCAGGTACCGCGGGCTTCCGTCAGGAGCGCGATTATTGATCCACCAGATGCGTCCACTTTTTTCGCCGGAGTTGGGAGGGAAACGCACCGTTACCTTCAGCACATCCTTAATGATTTTTGTTTCCATTGCGGGAGGAGTCAGAAGTGGCTCAGCGACTTCATCCGGGAAAAAATGACGAAGGAGGAATGCGGGTTTGTTTTGCTGGTCGCGTTCGATTTTGGGATGTCCTTTTTTACCGTGGCCACTGTTTGCTCCGAGATACACTGGAATCGAAGGATGATGGGCCCCGCCCCAGGCCATATCGTAGGCAACCATGTCGTGAGTGCCGGGGTGAAACAGCATCTCAACGTCACGAGCCCGGAGTGCCTTCAGATTTCGAGAAATAAAAACCTGGTCAGAAATATTCCGAGCGAAGCCTTGCAGCTCTTTCCAGGTATGACCGGCGTTGAGCGCACGTTGATTGAAATTGGGGCCGAAATGCCCACCGGAGAAACCTCGTTGCTGACCTCCTACATCGAGATGCTGATCCCATGCCTTCCGATCGCAGAGCCGGAGCGGCGAATCCCAGATGGGTGACACGGTGGCATGGACCGCGGTCATCCGCTCGTCATGAATGATGGCCATGGATGGAGATGCTCCATTTTTCGATCCACCGGTCACCGCGATGTTGCCTTTTCCGAAGTGCTCCGTCTCGGCATAGGCTGCTGTGATGGCTCTCATCAACGTTGCTGGCCAGGCCCAGTACTGGATTTTGTAACGGGGATTCAGCGACTTCGAGAAGCGAGCTTCAGCCTCTCCACCCAAATCAACTTTGCCGTAGGATCCAGGCTCCTGCACGACAGTCATGACCAATCCAACCCCACCCTTGAGCAATTCGAGATTGACTCCTCTGGGTCTTGTTTCGCGCTCCAGGTTCCTCGGTGAATTCCCGCCGGTGAGGTGAAAACCGCGTGCTTTGCCGTTCACAGGTACCACCATGCGAACTGGCAATCGGTAATCCTGCCCCGGCCATATTTCTCCGACATTGATGGTGATCAGTTTTTGTCGGGTAGCGATGTTGGGCCCTTTGACCGTTCGCCAATCCTGAAGGACTTTGATTTCGAGCGTGGCCGCATCGCGCATCGCATCCATGTCGAATACCTCCAAAGCTTGTGCGGGCGTCGACAGGACTTGAAAAAATCCGAGGAGATAGAGGAGGATCAGTTGTTTCATATTTCTTTAGATTACTGGGGCAAACGCGCGCGAAGTTGCTTGAGCAAGGCGGCTGCCTTTTCCGGTTGGGCTTCGGCGAGATTTTTGGTCTCACCGGCCGGTGAAGTGTGATCATACAACTCCAGCTGCCCACTCTTGTGAGCAATGAGGCGGCGGGTATCGGTGCGGATAGTTTGCACTCCGCGCTTATAGGCAAAAGCCGGATGGCCACTGGCGGTAGGATTCTTCAAGATTGGGACAAGTGATTGGCCATTGAGGCCAGCAGGCGCCTTGAGGTCAGCCAGTTCACAAATGGTGGGGAAGATATCCAAGGTCTCTACCATAGCGCGTGTAGCCTTTCCTGGATTTGCTAAACCTGAATGGGAAATGATCAGTGGCGAGCGCAGTGATTCCTCGAAGAGCGCATGCTTGCCCCAGATGGCATGTTCCCCCAAATGCCAGCCGTGGTCGCCCCAGAGTACGATGATGGTGTTCTCACGCAGCTTCAGTTCATCCAGCCGCGCCAGCAACCGACCCACCATTGCATCGGCATAGGTCACGCAGGCTGCGTAGTGTTTGCGCACTTCAACGGCAAATTCCGCATCGGTATTTGGATTACGTTTCCAACGGTTGTACTTCATGAACTCACCTGAACCATGCCACGTGGTCTTGCCCTCGGGCTTTTTTGGATGCGACGTGGCGGGTAGCTTTGCCTCACGGTAGGGTTTCATATATTTCGCCGGTGCACCAAAAGGCAGGTGCGGGCGAATGATGCCCACAGCAAGAAAGAAGGGTTTACCGCCCTTGGCCAAACCGTCCATCTGTTTCAAAGCTTCATTTGTTATGAGTCCATCAGGATATGCCGTATCCGGTCCGTCGAAGGCCTGGAAGACATCCATGTCCTTGGCGTTCTTTCGGATTTCACCATTGGCCAAGCCATGCATGACTCCTCGTGGATGCTGCCATGAGCCGGCGGGGAGCAAATGACGATCCCAAGCGCCGGGCATTTCCGGTTGCGCGGCGGCGTCCCAATCCGCCCCGCCGCGTCCGCCGGGATGATGCGATACTTTGCCAACGGAAACCGTTGTGTACCCGTGCGCCCGAAACCACTCGGGAAAGCTCCGGCCCTTGATCGCCTCGCGCCGTTGAAAAAGCGCGCCATTGCTGGGCGGCCCATAAGTGCCCGTGAGCAACGTATAGCGCGATGCCCCGCAAGTGGGC
>Ga0302133_10002785_pt1 | contig 10618 bp, 5 predicted proteins | sample CB9_331_MG_FD_203121 | JGI IMG/M metagenome (GOLD analysis project Ga0302133, IMG submission 203121) | Marine microbial communities from Western Arctic Ocean, Canada - CB9_33.1 | ecosystem: Environmental > Aquatic > Marine > Oceanic | place: Canada: Western Arctic Ocean | collected 2017-09-19 | reverse complement strand
TCTGGGACATCACATAGGCTCCGGAGTATATAGCATTTCACAACACCCTTGCTTCTCCTCAGCAAGCGGTGAAAACACCAATGCTCCAATTATGCCAAGTTACCCAGTGTGGCGCAATCGCCCTGGGGTTGCCATACATGTCAGGCGTAACGCCCATCTGCAACATCTCAACAACAGTCGGTGTTGTGTTTTGTCCGGACAGCATGTTCTTTCGCACCTTACAACAGGCAGGATCATGTTGAGCGCCCCTGCCCGCAGTCGAATTGATCGCCGTGGGCCTTCGAGTTGGCGATGAAGATAAACGTCAGTTCTGGCATAGACTCGAACCCGCCGACTAACTCCCCTGGGTCTTTCTCAGCCGGTGATTTCTCGACCGAGTCCGAGTATTTGCGTTGTCTAGCGATGGCTTGCTGCATCGTGGCGGTCATTGTCTTGTGCTCCATTCCTGAAAGAAGTCAAACTTGGCTAGTTTGGCTTGGCGCGTTCACAGCGGTAGACGTCATGTCATAATTGCATTGTCGCCAATGCAAACAGTGATGGCAAGAGTGCGGCATCAAACCTGCTTGATGCCGCGTGAAGTAGGCCCAGTTCGATGAGGTGAAGCCACAGATGCCACAGCGGCGGCGGCAGGGAATTGCCAAGCGATTGCTCTGTGACCCGGGTCCCCAACGCTTTGGGCCGCGAGTCATTATTGTAGTCTACATTGACGGCAATGCTAAGTATCGCCATTATCAAGGAGTCTCATCGGGGCGAGTACTATCAACAGAGTCGTTTTCGGCTCATCTCGCCTAATTCTCTTTCAAGTGCGATTACTCGACCTGACCCACCCGAACAGGGGGCTTATTTGCATGGCCACGACGCTCCAACTCATACGGTGGGGTCAATCGGTTGGCATTGAACCGATCAGCGAGCAGCTCCTTGAAGTACTTGCCCGATCATTCTACACCGTGCGGCATGAGTACGTCCCCGACGATCGACATGGTCAACGCCTTGCTTGCAGCGGAGACCCCCTATTCGACATTGGCGATGACCCGGCCGGGGACAAGGTAGTGTCGGTCAGCCGTGGACTCGTCCCGCTCGTCATCGAACGTCTTCGGCAGAGTGGGTTTCGGATAAAGGAATGTCACAGCCCACCGAAGCCACTCGGTTCATTCAACGTCGGCGAATTACGCGACATGTTCGAGCGAGTCGACCGGGAACTTCTCGAAACAGTCAGGCGGCGCGACCGGGCAGTCATTCGGTATCCGCGTGGACGAGTTCAGCCCGCGAAGTTGATCGCACAGATTGCAGTCGCCTGGCCAAAGAAGAGCATCCTCATACTCGTCACCCGTGTTGACGAGGCGGAGAAGCTGAAACGTCAGTTGGGCCGTTATCTGCCCAACGTAATAGCTTATCACCACATGAATCATCCCAAAGCGCGTGGACGGGTCGTCGTATCGACTTACGCCCACGCAGGCGGCGGCGAAGGCAGGCTGACCAAACGCCACATCGTAATTGCTTTGAACGCGGCGGAATTGCTTCGTTCGACTTCGGGGCGAATGTGCGTCATTGATGCCTGGAAGGCTCGGGTCTATGGATTTCTGCCCGAAGAAGTGGCACTGTTTCATTACGATCGCGATCAGGTGACGGCCCTGTTCGGAACAGAAGTCGTGGCTATTCCGGAGCATGGACGACAACGCAGGCAGGTCACAGCTGTTTTTACAAAAATCGATGGGGGACCAAGGATAGCGAACTCGGCGAAGACGTTGGCAGTCAAGAAACGGGGTATTTGGAATCACCCCGTCCGCAACCGTCGTATCGCAGCACTCGCGAAGGCTGTGGGTGACGGCAACGAAAGGCGATTATCCGAATGTTTTCCAGCGGTGAGTGCAGAATGGTGTCCCGGCACGAAAACACGAATTGCCGTGTTGGTTGAAAACCTAGCGCACGCTCTTGTTCTGTCGAAACAACTTCCCGGCTGGCGGATTGTTTGTGACTCAGGTGCCTGGACTTCCGGAATTGCACCCAGAGATCGACAGACGCTGGAAATGAGCCGCCACACCTGGCAGCGACATGGGCGGCTGATCGTTACTGCCAGCGGTCTGGGAAAGGTGCGAAGCCTCGATGTGCTCATCCGAGCGGATGGTGGATTCGGCCTGCCACCACTGCCGCACCGGCTCACGACTTGCAGAGACCAGAATCACCCCTTGCTGTTGGTTGACATGTTCGACCGACACCATCGCCTTCTGCGCCGGTGGAGTACGAATCGGCGGGAAGCGTACGTTGAGGCGGGGTGGAACGTGGCGGGCATAGAGACAAACACGGCCTTGGATCAATTTCTGGCAACCCGGCCGAAGGTGGAACTCCTATGATCGGTTACGAGACACGACAATCGTCACCAGCGAATGCCGCAGAACGGTTTTACTGGTCGCGGCAGCGTAATAAGCGGAGCCGGAGCAGTACAGTGAAGTTCCCGGTCACGTTTGAGCATGTTATCTCGCGCGAACATCTCTTTAATTGCTTTCAGGAACTGCAACGTCGAGGTGGCCCCGCTGCGGGACTTGATGGGGTCCGTCCCATTGATGTGAGCCCCAGCGAGTTCGGACAGATCGCGGGAAGCCTCTCGACCTGCCTGAGGGATGGAACGTATCGCCCGACGCCGACGAGATCTCAGCTGATACCAAAGTCCGGCAGCAGCGAGATGCGGGAACTTCAAATCGGGAACCTGTGCGACCGAGTTGTTGGCAAAGCAGTCCATTCCGCCTTGAGTCCTGCCATTGATGAGGCGTTCCTGGAAGGATCTTGGGGTTTTCGGCCGAATCGAAACACATGGGGCATGCTGGCCGATTTGCTCAATACGATGGTGTCCGAAAAGCGTTGGGTGCTGGCAATCGACGATGTTCGCCATGCCTTCGACAATGTGAGGATCGACGACGCGCTGGATGCACACCGAAAACTGCTCGCCAACGACTTGAATCACCACTTCAGCGACAGGGATCGCGAACAACTTCTTGAACTGGTTAATACCGTGCTGCGGGGCGCCAACCCCGAGCGTAAAATTGGGATCGACCAGGGAAACCCATACTCACCAACGGCACTCAACGTGCTGCTGCAATGCGTACACGACGTTCCTCTCCAAGAGGAAGTCGTTTTTCCGTCCTGGTTCCGCTACGCCGATAACTTGGTGTATGCCTGCCATGACGTGTCCGAAGGCCACCAGATGCTGGCCCACGTCCGCCACCTGCTCCACGGGGCAGGTCTCCAATTAAAGGGAGATACTGGCGTGCGTAACCTTTCCGCCCGCGAATCCTGCCCCGTTCTGGGCTTTGAAGTCGCAAAACGTACGCGGAAGAGAGACTTAACCATTTCCCCGGGCGAGGGGGCATGGTCCGGTCTCAAACAGCATCTGGAACACGCCCACGAAGCTCCCCGTCCCGAAGTGGCTGCCCGTGCGGCACTGCTGGGTTGGATTGAGAGTTGTGGACCGGCCTTTGAGGTGGCTGGATCGTCTCTACCCATGGTCCTTCATACCGCCGCTGCCTACGGGTTTCGGGAGATCGCCCATCCTGATGAAATCCGTGACAGGTGGCATACATCCTGGGAACGCTGGAATGTCCTGAAGAGGGGTGTCCTGCGCAACAGGATGTTGTAGGGGATGGTGTGGATGGCGGGCTCCGCCACGCCGTTGATCCGGGCTATGTGCCCGAGGCCGGGCTTTCGAGATCAGTTCTCGAAGGCCCGGTTTTTTATTGAGCCTTCATTCGCGTTGAGATTGTCATTCCGTGTGGAATCCGCGCGTGAAGTTCCACGTCGGCTGTGGCATCTCAGTGGATATCCACGATGCCCCAATCGCATTTGGAGTGCCGGACCACGAACTTGGCGGGCGTCTGCCCGGCCCGTTCGAGTGCGTCGAGCGCTCCCGGCGTGGCGAGCATTTGTCGGAGCGAGAATCTTCGTTTCGGTCGTCGAGCAAACACTCAGTCCCCCTATCAAACTGTGAGTCGCTCTGCGGCTCACGCTGTTCTTTGAGAGTGAATTCGACGGCGTCGATGATCGTGCAAATCATGGTTCGACCAGTTGTCGTTTAAGCCAGAAGTTGAAACTGGCGAGTTGTTGCCCGATAATCGGCGTCCCACAATCATGTGATGGACGGGTGACTTCGAGCAAGGGCTAGTAATGACTCAAGGTTTGGCAAAACAATTCGAGGCACTCTGGGAGTCCAACGACTCCCCACCCGACCTGTTTGCCTTTCTGGAGCAGAACAACGGTTCGGATGCCACAGATAAACTCGCCATTCTCCTGGAAGACCAGCGGCATCGTTGGAAGAGTGACAAACCGCTGAAGGTCGAAGAGTACCTCGCCCGACTCCCCGAACTCGCCAGCGATCAAGACATCAAACTGCAACTGGCGGTGGGCGAGTTTCAGGCCCGGCAGAACGGCGACACTTCCCCCAACATCGACGAGTTCACATCTCGGTTCTCCGACATCAGCGAAGAACTGCGGAGTAAACTTTCGGAGTTGGCGTCTGGTACGTCGAGCGGCGATGCTGCCAACACAGGCGGGCAGCAGTCAGCAGGCGATCCAGCGGTGGATGCCACTCTCACATTCCATTCGCAATTGACGGTGGATGACGAGCGGATCGGCAGATATCGGCTGTTGAGGATTCTGGGGGAAGGGGCGTTTGGACGGGTTTGGCTGGGCCAAGACGAAGAACTCCAGCGATACGTGGCGATCAAGGTGCCGACTCCGGAGCGATTGCGAAGTTCGGAGGACGCCGAGACGTACTTGAGTGAAGCCCAGACACTCGCCAGCCTCGATCACCCGCACATCGTGCCTGTGCATGACGTGGGACGTGCGGACGACGGCTCGGTGTATATCGTGTCGAAGTTCATCGAAGGTGGCGACCTCGCTCAGTGCATCGAAGAAGCCCGGCCTGCTCACGCTGAATCGGCAGCGTTGATCGCCACGATTGCCGAAGCACTTCAGCACGCACACAACAAACGGCTGATCCACCGTGACATCAAGCCAGCAAACATCTTGATCGAGGAAAGCACTCAGCATCCCTACTTGGCTGACTTTGGCTTGGCGATTCGTGAAGAGAACTTCGCCAAGGAACGTGGCAAGGCGGGGTCGCCTGCCTACATGAGTCCCGAACAGGCTCGGGGGGAGGGACATCGACTCGATGGACGCAGCGATATTTTTTCGCTGGGTGCCGTGTTTTACGAACTGCTGACGGGGAAACGGCCGTTTCGAGGCAGCACAATCAACGAATTGTTGCATCAGGTGGTGTCGGTTGATCCTCCGCAGCCACGGGAACTGGATGACAAGATTCCTGTTGAACTGGAACGCATTTGCCTCAAGGCGTTGTCAAAGCGAGCCTCTGACCGATATTCGACAGCGACAGAACTGGCTAATGATTTGCTCCACTGGCAGCAAGGACCAGAGCAAGAAACCAAAACGCTCAAGATCGTTCCCAAAGGGTTGCGGTCTTTTGATGCTGACGATGCCGAGTTCTTCTTGGACCTGCTGCCCGGTCCTCGCAATCGAGACGGTCTGCCCGAGAGCATTCAGTTCTGGAAGACACGCATTGAGGAAACTGATCCAGACAATACTTTCAGCGTAGGGTTGATCTACGGCCCATCGGGTTGTGGCAAATCATCGCTGATGAAAGCCGGGTTGCTACCACGGCTGGCTGATGATGTCATAGCAGTTTACGTCGAAGCGACTCCTGATGAAACCGAGGTCCGCATCCTGCGAGGACTCAGGAAGCAGCTGCCCGAAATTTCCGATGGACTGGGGCTGGTGGAGACGCTCACGTTGCTGCGGCGTGGAGAAGGTCGGAAAGTTGTGATTGTGTTGGACCAGTTCGAGCAGTGGCTTCACGCTCATCGAGCCGAGCAGGAAACAGAACTGGTCACAGCCTTGCGGCAATGTGACGGAGGAACGCTGCAAGCGGTGGTGATGGTCAGGGACGACTTTGCGATGGCTGCGGCTCGGTTCATGGACTCGCTCGACATTCCCATTTTGCAGGGCCATAACTTCGCCACGGTTGATCTGTTTGACGTGGACCATGCTCATGCAGTTCTGACCAAGTTCGGGCAAGCCTTCGGCAAACTCCCGGCACAAACTGCTGGACTCTCTGGTGAGGAGAGAGAATTTGTCACCACCGTAGCTTCGGGTCTGGCACAGGATGGCAAAGTCGTGTCTGTTCGTTTGGCCCTGTTCGCAGAAATGGTTAAAGGAAAATCATGGGTTCCAGCCACGCTTGAAGAAGTTGGCGGCACCGAAGGCATCGGCGTCAACTTTTTGGAAGAGACTTTTAGTTCCCGCGCGGCCAATCCGAAACACCGCCTGCATCAACAAGCCGCCCGTGAAGTTCTCAAGGCTTTGCTGCCCGAAGTCGGCAGCGACATCAAAGGCCACATGCGGTCCCATGCAGAACTGCTGGAATCATCTGGCTATCAGAACCGCCCCAGCGATTTCAACGATCTGCTACGCATTCTGGACGGCGAGCTACGGCTTATCACGCCAACCGATCCCGAAGGCGTCCAAACCGAATCAGGCAGCGACCCCGGCTCGAAGTTCTACCAGTTGACACACGACTTTCTGGTGCCGTCGTTGCATAAGTGGCTGACCCGCAAACAAAAGGAAACACGCAAAGGTCGGGCGGAACTCAAACTCGAAGAGCGTGCAGCATTGTGGAAGGCCAAACCCGAAATCCGCCACCTGCCCTCACTCATGGAGTGGGCCAACATTCGCACGTTGACGGACAAGAAGAGATGGACCGAGCCACAGCGAAAGCTGATGGGCAAAGCCGGGAGAGTTCATGGCATTCGATCAAGCATCGCATTGGTGATCGTGATTGTCGCCAGCGTTGTTGGCGTGACCATACAGAGTTCGATTCTCGAAGATCGAGCAGTTGTTCAAGCACACAATGTTGAGGAGCAGAATCTCACCCGTTCCGAAGGACTTGTTGAAAGTTTGCTCAAAGCTGACACCGCCCAAGTTCCGGCGATCATTGACGATATGAACACGTACCGGAAATGGGTGAATCCGAAACTGACCGAGGCATTTGACAAATCCGACGAGAATTCCCAAGAACGTCTGCACGCTAGTCTTGCCTTGCTCCCCGTCGATCCCACGCGGGTTGGTTATCTCAGAGTACGCTTGCTTGCCGCCAATCCGGAAGACATCGATGTGATCCGTCTTGCCCTCTCCGACCACAAGCAGCGCCTCCTCGACGACCTCTGGCGAATTGTCGAACAACCATCCAAAGACGAAGAAACACAGTTTTTGCAGGCAGCAAGTGCTTTGGCCCTTTACGACTCCGGCAATGAGCGTTGGAAACCCGTTGCTGAAAAGGTGGTCAAAACCGTTGTCAGTGAAGAACCGTTTCGGGTTCCCCACTGGACAAAACTGCTCCTGCCAATCAGGAGACATCTTCTCGTATCGCTGGGAGATGTCTTCCGCAACCGGGACGACGATTTCTCGCAAACTCAAATCGATTTAGCAACCGCCGTCCTCGAACAATACGTGGCCGATGATGTCGAGACGCTGGCTGAGTTGATTCTGGATGCCCAGCCAAAGCAGTTTGTGGCACTGTTCGACGAATTTGAAGCCCATCGTGGTAATGCCCTTGAAAAGCTGAACCAAGAACTGAATCGCACGCTGAGTTTTCATTGGCAGGACGAGCCACTCAATACCGAGTGGACAAAGCCTGATCCTTCAATCGTTCAGCGGATAGAAGGTGCAAACGGTTTGGTCTTCGAGCGTTTCGCCTTCTGCCAAACAATGCCGTTGGCAGAATTCACACAAGTTGCCGAGGAATTACGTAAATCGGGCTATCGTCCACTTCGGCTCAGACCCTACGCCCATAAAGATTCCGTTCACGTCGCCGCCGCATGGAGCAGAGATGGCCGAGACTGGCGAATGGCAAACGGGTTATCCGCCGCCGAAATTCAGCAACAAGGTGAAACACATCGAGGCGACGAATTCGTGGCCGTTGATGTCGCTGGCTACGTCGGAGAATCCGCTGGAAAGCCAGCAGAATTCTATTCTGCTCTGTGGATGAAGAAGCGGGACGATATCGACGACGCCCGCATCTATGCTGGAGCAACTTATGCTGACCACACGACTGTTTATGGATTGCTACAGAAGGAAGGCTACGAGTTCCAGCAGTCCTTGCAGGGCTTCCGTGGATTGGACGTCCAACAGAAATATTCCGGCGTGAGGACGAAGGCTGTCGAAAACGGAAACTGGTGGTGGAGGCTGACAGTGGCGGAGTATGACGGCAAGAAATACTTTGACAAAATCCACTGGGATATCGATCCCAGCAACGCCCCTGATACGCAAACGACGGAGGAACGCAACGAAAAGGCGTTGGCCGACGCCGAGACGAAGCTGAAAGAAAAACCAGATGATGTGAACGCCCACTACTACCGTGGAAGGGCTTACTTCAGGTTGGGCAGAGACAAGCAAGCGGTAGAGGACTTTGACTTTTTTATCGAAAAGGCGGGGTCATATTTTGACTGCTATCAATACCGTGCCATTCTCCATGCTCGCATGGGCAACGCTGAAGCAGCGAAACAGGATTTGGTGAAGTACACCGAATTGAGTAAGTCTGTTTCGGTGAAAGTCTTTCTCGATGGCGTGGTCGCCGTTTATCTGGGCGAAGATGCGGATGGGATGAAGCGTCTGGAATCGTTCATCGCAACGAACAGGGATGACATCGACTCACTTTACGATGCCGCCCGTGCGTACTCAGTTGCGTCGGGGGTGTTCAAGGAGACTGACGCCGACAAGTCGAAGGTCTACGCCGACCGAGCGATCAGCCTCATCACTCAAGCGATTTCCAACGGTTACAGCAATTACTTACAAATGCAGGCAGATGCCGATCTGGACCCGATTCGCCAACAGAAGGGTTTCATCGAGATCATGCAGGCAGGCAAGCTTGATCTCCGCTATGCCGCCGTCTGGAACCCCAGCAGCGAGTTTGAGTCTTTGGAATCGCACGGGCTTTCACCTGCCAAACATCTGATAAAATGCCGACAGATGCAGGCGGAAGGTTATCGAATTAAGTCTATCAGTTCGGCGTCGATTAACGGCGAATTGGTGACCGCTTCGGTCTGGCACCGCCCGCTGATCCCCGATGAGGGTAAGGAACAGCTTGCCAAACGTCAGGCCAACGTCGCTGTTGCGTTACTACGGATGGGCCAAGCAGAAAACGTGTGGCCGCTGTTGAAACACAGTCCCGATCCACGGGTGCGGAGCTACATCATCCACTGGTTGAGTCCGTTAGGCGGTGATCCAAAAGAGATCATCGCTCGCTACAAACAGGAAACGGATGTCACGATCAAGCGAGCCTTGTTGCTTTGTCTGGGCGAATTCAATAAGTCCCGATTACCGGAAAGCCAGCGGAAGCCGTTGATCGAAACGCTGTTGACGGTTTACCGCAGTGATTCCGATGCGGGCCTGCATGCTGCCGCCGAATGGTTGCTACGGAAGTGGGATCAAGGGGAACAGATTGCCGCTCTGGACAAAGATTTGCGGCAGAATAAGGAACAACTCGTTGCTGAAAAAGACAACCAGAGGCAGTGGTACGTCAACGGACAAGGCCAGACATTTGTAATCCTCGACGCCGGTGAATTCCAGATGGGATCACCCCACTCAGGAGCCGGTCACCAACCAGACGAGCGATTGCATCGGCGCAAGATCGACAGGCGGTTTGCGATTTCCACGAAGGAAGTGACGAGGGCGCAGTGGCGGGTGTTCTACAAAGCGACAAAAGTCTGGGCTGCGGATCAAGCGCAACTGAAAACCTACATCTCCACGGACGATTCCCCCATGCTGGCAATGACGTGGTACGAAGCGGCTTGGTACTGCAACTGGTTGAGCGAGCAAGAGCGCACTTCGGAGGACCAGTGGTGCTATGAAATGAATGAGCAAAAGGAATACGGCCCCGGTATGAAAGCGAAGCATGACTTTCTGAAATTGACCGGGTATCGGTTGCCCACGGAAGCGGAATGGGAGTTCGCCTGTCGAGCGGGAGCAAACACCAGTCGGTATTACGGGCAGACTGAAACGCTGTTGCCGAATTACGCTCGGTATGCGGCGAACGGCGATAGCCACGTATGGCCGGTGGCGAGCTTGAAGCCAAACGATTTTGGGCTATTCGGCATGCAAGGCAACGCCTTTGAGTGGTGCTACGGTGCTTACGAGGTCTATCCATCTGCGTCCAAGGAATCTGCCGCAGATGCGCCAAAAACGGATGCAGTATCGGAAACGGACAGCCGTTTGTTGCGTGGCGGCTCGTTCACCCATCGGCTGTTGGACGTCCGTTCCGCCGACCGTTTCGGCGGTCTGCTGTCGAGCCGGGGCAGGAGTGTCGGTTTCCGTCCGTCGAGAACTTACAACTCATCGCCATAACCACTTTGCCCGCCTCAGGCTGGTCGAAATTTGGAAATCGCACCTTGCGATTCTGACCGCCAGCGTTGTCGGTCTGTCGTACCCGGACGACGGGAACCGCCCCTAGCAGCGTGTCCGGATACCGGCCTGAACCTGGATATCATTGGCGAAGTGTTGTATTTGGTGTCTGGTTGACAGGACATTCATTTTTGTTCGATGAACGGGTTCACGGATG
>Ga0302133_10002779_pt1 | contig 10630 bp, 12 predicted proteins | sample CB9_331_MG_FD_203121 | JGI IMG/M metagenome (GOLD analysis project Ga0302133, IMG submission 203121) | Marine microbial communities from Western Arctic Ocean, Canada - CB9_33.1 | ecosystem: Environmental > Aquatic > Marine > Oceanic | place: Canada: Western Arctic Ocean | collected 2017-09-19 | reverse complement strand
TTAGTCTCAAGGAAGCCAGAAATATGCATGAAGCTATCGAGAATAGAACAAACTCAGGGAAACTTCTGCTCCAGACAGGTCCGAGCACCGACTCTTAGGGATGCTATTGAGCCCTTCGGTTCGCAACATCATCAAACCGCTGAACTGGCTGGAGCCATAGTCGCCTCCACTGACCGTAAGGGTTGTAAGAACCGGTTTCCCCTCCTATAGAGATCACTATGACCCGAATTCATACGCTCATAATCGAACCGATGACCAAGGAAAGTTTTGAACCCTTTGGTGAACTTTGGTGTGCATCTAAGAAACCTTCTGACCGACGCATTCTTTCCCCGACTTCATATAGCCACGATGGTCAGTCCACCGTTCACGTGATTTGGCAACCTCAAGGCGGCCTAAAATTCGACCAACTCGAACGACATTTTGGAGTCACACAGAGTTTTGTCCAATTGTCCGGAGGTTCAGCTGTAGTATGTGCCGCAGCCCCGACTGACCCAGACAACCTTCATGATATTCCACCACCCGAGGCCGTACGTGCATTCCTGATAGATCCCAGCACAGGATACTCTTTCAAGCGCGGTACCTGGCATTCCCTGAACCGTCATATTCTGGATCATCATGGGGCGACATTTCTAATTCTGAATTCGAACCCCAACCCGACCCAGATGGTCAACTATCAGACCGGGTCTGGTTGCTTGTCGAGAGACCTTGACGTGGATCAGAATCCTGAGATTCTAAAATACGGAAATGCGTCGGGCATCGAATTCGAGATCGAAGCCTGAACTACATTCCTGCAACAGACCTCAAGAATTCAATTCCGGGCTTTCGGATGCTCGCGATCTCAGCGACGATCCAATAGGCCGAATTGTTGCTGGCACCGAAACGCGGATACAGTTTTAACCGCTAGAAAACTGGCTCACGCACCCAGATAGAGCCGGCGTACCTCTTCGTTGTTGACGAGCTCCTCAGAGGAGCCTTCGAGCGCCACACGTCCAGTCTCGAGCACATAAGCCCGTGAGGACAGCTTCAAAGCCATTCTCGAGTTCTGCTCAACCAGGATAACACTGACCTTGTCTTCCCGATTAATAGCCAGGATCGAGCGGGCGATCTCGCGCACCACCAGAGGCGCAAGGCCGAGGGAGGGTTCGTCCATCAGCAATAGTTTCGGCCGAGCCATAAGCGCTCTTGAGATCGCTACCATCTGTTGCTCACCACCACTTAATGTGCTCGCCTGCTGGCGCATGCGCTCTTTCAAAAAAGGGAAACGTTCGCACATGCGCTCCAAGTCCCGTTTCACTTCGGCCTTATCTCTACGCAAGAAAGCACCCATCAGTAAGTTGTCTCGGACATTCATCAACGGGTAGACATGACGGCCTTCTGGGACCATAGAAATACCAAGACCAACGATTTGGTCTGGATTGAGTTGGTCGATTCTCTTACCCTGATACCAGATTTCACCGGTAGCGATCCGGGTAAGGCCAGTAAATGCCCTCAACGTCGTCGTCTTGCCCGCCCCGTTTGTGCCAATGAGAGCGACAATGTCGCCTTCACCTAGTACCATTGAAACGTCGGACAAAGCTTTCACTTTATCGTAGTAGACATCAAGGTTCCTGGCTTCGAAATAGTTACTCATATTCCCAGTTCGTCATCTTCGCGACCCAGATACGCCTCAATAACAGCTTCGTCAGTCCGGATTTCCGACGGCGTCCCCAACGCTACCATGCTGCCGAAGTTTAGAACCAGAATACGATCGCTGATACGCATCACCGCCCGCATATCGTGCTCTACCAACAGTATGGTAATGCCACGATCTCGAATTCCACGCACCATATCGACTACCCTGTCTGTCTCTTCCGGATTCATCCCCGAAAATGGCTCGTCGAGTAGCAGTGCCTTTGGTTGGGCTGCCATGGCGATCGCAATGCCTAGTTCCCGCAAGTAGCCGTGTGGCAGGTTTCGTGCCTGTTCATTGCGAACGGGTTCCAGACCAAGGATCTCGATTATTGAGTTGGCGCTTTCACGGAAGTCCTGTTCGTCACGACGGGCCAGTGGACTATTGACAAAGAAGCCCAAAGAAGAAGCTCGACTGCGCAAATGGTGTGCGACGATGACATTTTCTACAACGGTCATCTCTTTGAATATCGTGGTCTCCTGAAAAGTTCGCACGACGCCCTTGCGAGCGACCACGTGTGCTGGTAAGCGGGTAATATCTTCGCCCTCGAAAATCACCCGCCCTGAGGTCGGGCGTGTAAACGAAGTGATCAGTTTGAACAACGTACTCTTGCCGGCACCGTTAGGACCAATGATAGTAAAGATTTCACCGCTTTCAACTTCAAAGCTGACATCGTTTACGGCAATCAGGCCACCAAATCGTTTCTCCAGATTCTCGACCGTAAGCAACGCCATCGACTAGTCCCTGATGTTGCGAGATCGCCAGGAAGCGGCGGGTAAACGCAGGCTGAGAAGACCATTCGGCAGCCAGAGCATGATGGAGATCATTAACAATGAGTAAATGAGCTGCTGATATTGCTGAAATTCATGTAACAGTTCGAACAGAATGAATAACAAAAAGGCACCGACAATTGGGCCGGCCACAAAGGCGAGGCCACCCAGAAAACAATAAAGGATGAAGAACAGTGAGTCCAGCACACCAAATACCGAGGGGTAGATACTCTGTTGCGAGACTGTGAAGAAGGCACCACCTATGCCGCCATAAAAACAGCAAATAGCATAGGCCATGACCCGGTATCGGGCGACATTGATCCCAACACTCCGGCTGAGTTCTTCGTCCTGCTGTAACGACTTGAAAATCCAGCCCAGACGGCTGGATGAAATTCTCCATATGACGGCAAGACCGAGAATCAGCAAGACAGCGCCCAGGTAGTAGAACGCGATATGCGTGTCCACCTTTCCGAAATCCGGTATCAATGTTATTCCAAACAACCCGAGTTCGTCGGGCAGTGGAATGTTGGGAATACCCGGTGCGCCCCCGGTAAAGTCACCACCACTGAGAAAACCAAGGCGCACTGCTTCGGTGAGGCTGAGGGTAATCATTGCAAAATAGACACCCTTTAATCGCAATATGCCGAACCCCAAAACGATACCTATCAGTCCGGCGATGAGACCGGAAAGTGGTAGACATACCCAGAACGAAACCCCGAACTTGGTACTGAGAATCGCCGTCGCGTATCCACCGATAAGAGCGAATGCGCCCTGTCCGATGTTGATCCGACCGATGGTGAAGGTGAGCCAGACGCCGAGGCTGATAAAACTGAGAACAGAAGCAGTGGTGATCACCCGCAGTATATAGCGAGATTCAGCGAAATAGGTAGGCAGGACAATCAGATAGACAACAAGAAATGCACCCAGAACAAACCGCATCGTTACTGCTCGATTCGGCGCTCCGACTCCCTTGCGGGGACCTTGCGCTACCGATGACATCAGTAATATTCCCCCTGGTTCAACCCCACGGCTTACCCATGATGCCTTGTGGTCGGAAGACGAGGAAGATAATCATGCCGGCGAATATCAGCATATAGGTCACTGAACCAGGTATGTAAGCGTAGCCAAAGGATTCAAGAAATCCGAGTACAAATGCCCCAGCTATTGCCCCCGAGACGACTCCGGCGCCCCCGAGCATCACCATGATAAACGCCTTGATTGAAATGGCGGTACCGAGACCGGAATTGACCGCAAAAATGGTAGCCAGAAGGGAACCGGCGAGACCAGTAAGCCCTGCACCCAAGGCAAAGCCTAACGCTCCATAACGGTTGATGTTAACGCCCTGAAGCGCTGTCACTTCCTTGTCCTGAGCGATAGCCCGCAAAGCCCTTCCTGGGCGGGTAAACTGCATGAACGTGACGAAACCGATTAGTGAGGCCAGGGCAATCGCAAATACAAAGGCGCGCCCGGCTGGAATATAGACACCAAAAACCTGATAAACACCAGAGAAGACCGGCGGCATTCCACGCTGCTTCTCGCCAAAAAAAAGAAGAATTAGACTTTCCAGCAGCAGCGCCAGGCCAGCAGCGAGCAGCATGGTGCTCTCTTCACGGGTAGAAACGCGGATAGCCCGTCGGAACAACAGCCGCTCAGATAGTAGGCCCACTAGAACAAGCACAACAACGGAGGCCACCAGACCAACAACGAAGGGAAGATGCAGAACCTGTAGCGCGTAGTAGGTGATGAAACCGCCCAGCACATACATCTGCCCGTGAGCGAAGTTCAGCACGTTCATGATCGAAAAAATCAACGTCAGGCCGAGCGCAATCAAGGCATAGTTCATGCCCAGGATCAGGCTGTTGACGAAAACCTGTTCCATTTTGAATGTCCGCGTTGATTTCGACTTGGGGCCCACTGCCCACGACAACTGCGCCTGACAGAGGGCCCGCGGTCGATTGTTCAGTGACTATTCGACGTAGCCGATGAACAGCGTGACAAAGTCCGTGTCCTTGAACTCAGTTATCACCATCGGTGTACTAACCTGGCGAAGCTGGTCGAAATAGCCTTGACCAACCCACTTGAGCCGTGCCTTGCCGCCTTTGATGAACGGGTCCTCCGCGTTTACTTTTGGCATGGCGGCCTTGAAGATCTCGATATCGTCAATCGCCGCAGCACCTGCCACACGAAGCGTCTGCAGCAGCATTTCCAGGGCGTAGACCTTGGTACCGGCTTCATCGTTCCACTCGCCGGCAACCTTGCTGTAGCGGTCGATAAACCGCTTCATCTCGTCAGTCCTAAGCTCGGGCGCACTGGCACCACCAACTGAGATATAGCCATTGGCCATCTCACCGGCGATCTCCGTGATGATGTTTGCATCCATGGCCGTTTCCGTACTCATGAGCCCCTTGTAACCCAGTTCACGGGCGGCTCGAATCAGCAGCGGGGCATCGGCAGGAGCCACACCGGAAAGTACGATCAGATCCGGGTTCTGGCCGATTATTCGACCCATGATCGGAAAGAAATCACTGGTATTGGGTTCGTAGGTACTGTCGGAAGACGTGATCTTGATTCCTAATTGATCTGCTGCCGCGACACAGCTGTCTCGGCTGTTCAGACCGCTGGCATCATTTCGAGGCACGCACGCTAGACTCTTAACACCTCTTTGCTCCTTAAAATACTTATATATAACAGGTGCTGACTGATAGCCGGCGATCATCCCAAGTGCCGTATTCTTGCTCGGCGATGTAAACAATTCGCGGTGCCAACCATAGCAGATGTTGAAGGCACCGGCTTTTTCCAACACCGGCAGAACTGCCCGAGTCGTATCATCCACATTGGGCCCGATGATGTACTTAATGCCCTCCTGATACACCAGGCGCTCTGCGCCGGCGATAGCAACTCGCGGGTCCTGTTTGGTATCCAGGCTAACGATTTCGATGTCATATTTCTCGCCGCCAATTTCAAAACCACCATCTTCGTTGATGATCTCGGCACCCGCCAGGGCGGCGTATTTATTGATTAAACCCCATGACGCAGCCGGCCCACTCATTACGCCAATATGGCCGATTTTGAGTACCTTGTTCGCAGCCTGCGAAGTTGTGACACCAAAGGTGAGTAGCACGAACCCAACCAGCAACAACCGAAAAGCGTTCAGCAATAATTTCATGGAATTCCTCCCTTAATTACGTGTTTAGCATCACCGAACGGATCACAGTATTTGTTCTGGGAAAAAGCGACTCTCAGTCACTGTTTAAGTTCGGTGCACTGAATTTAACCTCGATAATCAGCTCAAACAAACCGAGGAACTTACTTTGGCCTGCGCTCACATAGTCTATCAGCTACTAATTTCCCAGAAGTCCTGCGATTGAGACGCACCAGCCCAGTCATGTATATCATACGCTACGTGGATGTCAACAAAATGCGCTACTCGGAATCCCCGGCCCGAATCTAAAGACAACGTGGATTAAATCGTTCGCTTCCTCAGAAATCCATTTGATCAGAATCTACTCCAAAAGTATCAGCCCAAAAAAGTGATCCGCTTTACATGCGGCAGAGGATTCCGGTCACTCCTCGGGAAAGACACGCAATCTGCGTCACTCGTCTTGATCGCTTTCCGGGCGTATCATGACTTAGGTAGAAGCATTTTGATCTGAGACATAGGAACAAGACTATGGACGGGTTCGAAACGGTGATTCGCGGAGGCACTGTCGTGACGACGCTCGACAGCACTCAATGTGATGTCGGTATACGTCATGGACGCATCACAGCCCTGGCCCTGGATCTTCCTGCGGCTGATCACGAAATAGATGCCCGGGGGAAGCGCGTCCTGCCGGGCGGTGTCGAGGGGCACTGCCACATCGAGCAGGAGTCCTCGGTCGGCAATGTCATGAGTGCCGATGACTTTTTTACCAGCACCCGATCTGCCGTGTTTGGCGGAACCACGACCACCTTGTCCTTCGCAGCTTAGATGAAAGGACAATCACTGAGCAAAGTTGTCGATGATTACCGCTCCTGTGCCGCGTCCAAGACCGACATCAACTATTGGTTTCACCTGATCGTTTCCGACCCTACTGAACAGACCATGGGTGAGGATCTGCCCGCCCTGATCAAGAAAGGCACGACCTCGTTCAAGGTCTATATGACTTACGATTCCCTGAAGCTCGACGACCACCAGATGCCTTATCTTCGTCACAGCGTTCACAATCAGTAGTTAGATACTCTATAAACTTGTTAATTCCGAATTCGATGTTGTAATCGTCACTCGAAGCATCAACTTCCGCAATTACAGTTTCGATAGAAGCTTCTCGGGTATGCTTATGTGAAGTGAAGTCTAGATCTGTTTGTGACCGCACAGTATTAATGTGTTCGACTGTTGTTCGATCAACATTGAGACCGACTACGATCCGTATTTTTTCAACGCCTTTGAGCCTATCAGCTAACTGATAAAACCACTGGTTCGAAAGCATCTAACCAGCACATGAAAACATTCTACGGCAAATTGTGTAATGCTCTGCATTCTTCTTCACTAAAGGATGAGCGTCTTTTCTTTCTGTCACCATCAGCGATAAGTTGATGGCATAGCATCTATATAGTTCAACTCGTATGCTTTGCGTAGTATGTGATTGAGAGCGACATTGTGCGTTGATACGGTAGAGCGTGATGGCACTTTGCCCAGAATTTGTCTCCTCTTTTCACTAAACTCTCTTAATACCTCTCTCGTTATGTTGTGGCATTGGTATTTTCCAAGCAGTGGGATGAGACACCTATCAATTACCAGTACATGGTCTCTGTACTGTCTTTTAGTCGTTCTTTTCTAGCTACTTTAGCTACATCGCCGATAACGGCGAGCGACATCAAGCATGCGTCATTTCTTGTCGATACAGAATATTTCGGTATCGTTCTTCTGCTACCTTCTTTGCTTTCTTTAGGTCAGACTCTTTAGTGCTGAAATCTATCCATATACCTGTATGTCGTCGTATTCGACATTGCCAGCATTTGCTGTTTTCCCTTTGAAACAAAACAACCTTCCCATCACAAATTGTTGTGCTTCCAAGTGTTTCAGTTGTAAGAATTCAACGCGAACGCTTCCGCTTTTTAGCAGCTGCGTTCTTCTTTGTAGTTGTGCGTTTGCTTCGTACTATTTGCAGTGTTTCCACCCTCACAATACCCGTGAGTAGTGGTGCGTTGAACAAGTATACGGCAGATAAAACTGCGGGAAAAAAAGACTCTTCGGTATCTCTCCGAAAATGCTTTTAAATCATATGTTATTGGCTGGGGGACCAGGATTCGAACCTGGGTTGGCGGAGTCAGAGTCCGCAGTCCTACCGCTGGACGATCCCCCAAGCGTTGTCGTCTAGTGGTGTCCTAACCAGCAGGGGCCGTCAGGAATGCCTGATTAGCGTTTGGAGTACTGCGCTTTCTTACGTGCCTTACGAAAACCGACCTTTTTCCGTTCGACTTCACGAGAATCTCTCGTCACGAAACCAGCCTTGCGCAATATGCGCCGAAAACCCTCATCGTATTGCAACAACGCACGGGTAATCCCGTGACGGATCGCGCCTGCCTGACCGCTGTTTCCACCACCGGCAACGCTCACTCGGATATCGACCTTATCCATCATCTCAGCCACTTCAAGCGGTTGTCGCACAATCATTCGCGCGGTCTCGCGACCGAAATAAACATCCAAAGGTCGCCGATTGACGACAATGTTTCCGCCACCACGCGAGAGAAATACGCGGGCAGTGGAGGACTTTCGACGTCCGGTACCGTAATACGTTTCTACTGCAGCCATGGGCGAGGTTAAATATCCAAGGGTTGTGGTTGTTGGGCTGTGTGCGCGTGATCTGGGCCCGGGTAGACGCGAAGTTTGGACAACAGCGATCGGCCCAATGAATTTCGGGGCAACATGCCCTTGACGGCCCTTTCGATTATTTTTCGAGAATCGACCGCCAACTGCTTCTCAAACGTAATTTCCCTGATACCACCAGGATACCCCGTATGGTGATAATACTTCTTCTGTACCGCTTTGTTGCCAGTCACTCGGACCTTGTCAGAGTTCACAACAATAATGAAATCACCGGTGTCCACATGTGGCGTGTACTCGGGTTTGTGTTTCCCGCGCAGTCGTCGGGCAATCTCAGTGGCAAGACGACCTAGCACTTTGTCGGATGCATCAACCACATACCATCCGCGGCTCACAGTCTCAGGTTTTGCAGAAACAGTTTTCACGATAAAAGTACTACACGGCGAGAAAAATCGAGGCGCGAATAGTACAGGATGCCCCAGCCACCTACAACCACAGAGTGTTCCTTTGCCTCCCCTCAACGCGGCGAAAAAAAAAGCGTGGCGGGAGTCGCCACGCTGAATTCACCAAAGGAGGATGGAGGAATCGTTGGTGTTCCAGTTCGGTCAAGCAACCTCGGTTTGACCAAAATACAACCACTGAAACATTTAATTCAATACGTTGGTAAAGTATTATTAACTAATAAAGTTAAAAAGTCAAATTCTGTGACCCATCACATACTTGACTAGTATTTAGTATTTAAAACAATGGGTTACAACTGGTGTCGCTGCTAGCCAAGCAATCTAAAGTAATAACCGATCGACAATTCGTCCATTAATGAGGTGTTCTTCGAGAATCTCGTCGATATCCGATTCGTCGATATAGGTGTACCAGACCCCTTCCGGGTACACCACGACACACGGGCCCTCCTCACAGCGATCAAGGCACCCAGATTGATTAATGCGGACTTGTCCGGGCCCATGAATCCCCCGAACCTTGGCCTGTGACTTGGCATAGTCACGCATGGCAACCGCATTCTTCCCGGCACAGCATTCGCGCTCACCATCGCGCTCATTAATACAAAAAAATAGGTGGCGTTCGTAGTATGGGGGCGACATGATTAATCCGTTTTATCCTTTCCCGTCCAAATTGTTGGCACGCCATCGCATTATGCCAGTCGAGCGATAGACGTTCATCGTTGGCCACCCCCTCTGGCACATCCCGCCACCAATCGGTCAGCGGGGGGCCTCATCTTGCCGATCGAGTAATTCAATCCAGTGGCGAACAGGCACTTCCGCCTCCGATGCGAGATGCACCTGACAGCCAATGTTAGCCGTCACGATACAGCTGGCGTCTGTCGCCTGCAGCGCCGCCAGTTTGTTCTTACGCAAAGCGTCTGCCATCTCAGATTGCAGCAGAGAATAAGTCCCCGCTGATCCACAACACAAGTGCGCATCAGCAAACTGATGTAAGCGGTACCCCACAGTCGAAAGAATGCTTTCAACCACACCACGAAGCTGCTGCCCGTGTTGCAACGAACACGGCGAATGGAAGACAACATCACGATTGACGGTGATCGCTTCCCAATCCGCTAAACCCGCCATCTCGTCGGCCACAATTTCCGCCACATCGCGCACCTTTGATGCCACCTGCTCAGCCTTTCTTGCATACGCAGGATCATCCGCCAGGTAGGTCGCATAATCGCGTACTGTCACACCACACCCCGATGCCGTCATCACGATCGCCTCGACATCGTTCATCACGAGTGGCCACCAAGCATCGATGTTACGCCGCATGAAGTCCCGTGCCGCCTCACCCGCTGACAAGTGCAGGGGCAAAGCACCACAGCAGCGTGCCCTACTTTCCCGTAACAAAGAGATTCCAAGTCGATCAAGCACCCTCGCAACAGCGCTATTGATGTTGGGCGCGAGCGATTGCTGGACACAGCCGTCTAACACAAGCATGCGGCGCGCGTGTCGAGCCGGTGGCCAATCACCGGCAGGCACGGGGGATGGGATTTTTTGAGAGACACGACGCGGTAGTAATGGACGTAATCGCTGTCCGATTCTCAGCAACAACCGGAACGCCGTGCGATGGGTCAATATTCGCCACAGAACCCCGCGCACAAGTCTCTCACCCACCGGTCGTGCGACACGCTCTTCTACGATCTCCCGCCCCAGTTCTAGCAGCCGTCCATAGCGAACGCCTGATGGACAGGTGGTTTCACAGGCTCGACACGTTAGACAACGATCAAGGTGTGTCTGAGTGCTGGTACCGAACTCACCTCCTTCGAAAACATTCTTTAACAGATAGATGCGTCCTCTTGGGCCATCCAGTTCATCACCGACTAACTGATAAGTAGGACATGTTGCATTGCAGAAACCGCAATGCACGCAAGTCTTCAGAATC
>Ga0302133_10002774_pt1 | contig 10638 bp, 9 predicted proteins | sample CB9_331_MG_FD_203121 | JGI IMG/M metagenome (GOLD analysis project Ga0302133, IMG submission 203121) | Marine microbial communities from Western Arctic Ocean, Canada - CB9_33.1 | ecosystem: Environmental > Aquatic > Marine > Oceanic | place: Canada: Western Arctic Ocean | collected 2017-09-19 | reverse complement strand
ATGCGATGACCTCCGCGTGTGCTTACACGCCATCGCCCGTCGCATCGCGCTAACTCCATGATTTGCCGCAACCTCCACGTTCTCGCGACGGAAAAGTGTGAGATAAGCGGGCTAGAACTGTTGCTCGGTGAGGATTGCGAATGCCCGCGCCACCCACGTGGCACGGCGCCTCCGGCCCGTGTCGGAGCAATGGACGACGAAAAGAGATCGCATCGCGGACGCATTCATCGGACTTGGTGAATCCGTAATTGCGCGAGGCACTCGAGGGTCCTTGAGGTTATATCGGCTGTCGGCGGGTCGATCATGGCGTTGTGATCCGCAAACGGAAGCTTTGTCAGAAAAGACTTGGTGTTGTCCTTGTCGAAGGAGCCCCACCCTCCGTTTTTGCTTTGCAAGGAAAGGACCCATCCGAGACCGCGCACGCGGGCTTCCAGTCGTGCACTATCCTCGTCTCCTTCAAATTTCAAATCATGGAGTGCCATCAGCACCATGATGGTGTCATCGATGTCGGGGAACTGCTCCTTGTACTCCTTCCACCGCCGGTGGAATGCAAGGTCATCCGAAATCATGTCCGTGAGATCGGTATTGATCCCCAGGCCGTGAATTGACACGTAGGCACCGCCTCCCGCCAGGAGCAGCATAAGGATGACCACGGGGACGGTGAACTTTTCCACGGCTCGAACCCACGAGGAGAGAACACGATATGCCAGATCAGGCTTCAAATAGGATCGCCGGATTTCCCTACCATTCAACTTCGCCACGCCGGAAATACCGGAGGGTTCCAACACAAACAGCCCCCAAGCTCAACAAGATTAGAGGAATCGCTCCCAGCGAATGGTCTTCGATCAGGCGCGGATTAATCCTCATGCACAGTCCACCAAAGGCCAGCATGGCCACCAGGCAGATCGTGAGAAGCCAGAACAAGACGGGCGAGAGAAACCCAAGGCCCACCCAGAGAACTCCGAGAGGGATGGGGAGGATCATTCTCAGCAGCTTGTGCGAGACGAAGACCCACACCGCGAAACGAGACCGCCAGTTGCGGACCCGCGGCAGGCACGAAAGCATTTGCCAGTTCCCGTAGGAGATGCGCGCGCGCCGCCGCAGGATTTTTGCTGAACCGGGAGCGGTGAGTTCATCAATGTGGGCTTCCGGTTCATATATGACGCGCTTGCCTTCTGCTGCCAACCGGGCCGCCAGCACGAAGTCGTCATTGAGGAGACCCTCCGGCAGGGGCGTAAAGTCTTGCCGCCTCATGACCAGCAGTGCGCCGGTTCCGCCAACGGCTGTCCAGATGTTGCTCTCCCAGGTTCGCAGTTGCATCTCAAAGCCCAGGTACCCCGCCGCAAGTTTCGCGATATCCCGACCGGTCGTGGCTGCGCCGCGGTAGGTTCCGCAGACACAACCCACTTGATGGTCATGAAAATAGCGGACCACGGATTTCATGGCCGAGCCATCGATCTCTCCACCGACGTCAGAGAATGCGATTATCTCCCCTTTTGCGTCGCCGACTCCCTCGTTTAGCGCGGCCGATTTTCCCCGGCGCGTGCCTAATTCGAGGAGTCTGACCCTGGGATCCTCGCATGCATTTACAACTTCCTCGCCGCCATCTGACGAACCGTCTGAAATGAAAAGAAACTCGATCTGACCGGGCGGGTAATCGAGGGCGAGACAATTCTCAATTTTTGCGCCGATCCTATCCGCCTCGTTATAGAAAGGGATGATCAGGGTGACCGATTTCAATCCGTCGCTCCGGGACGCATGACAGCGCAGGCGGATTGCGAGGGCCCAGACCAGAACAGGAAATAGAAAGAACGCGTAGACCACGACTGCTGCCGAGAGCCAGAATAGCGCTGAAAAAAGAAACGCGAAGAAATCCATAGTAAATTTGAACACCGCGGTACAATCCGTACTCTACCGATATGGGTTTACATCACCGGTCCCTTCATTCCAAGTTGTAGCGTGTTTTTTCGACGAGGCAGAACATTAACTCTCCGCAGCAGCCTCCTGGTTGTCTGCGATGTCTTGTGTGTGCTCGCATCCCTGTGTTTGGCGACCTATCTGCGGTTTCGGACGCAGGACCCGAGTTGGGGGGGATACATTGCTGCGCATCTCTCCGACTTCCTTAGCATTGCCGTTATCTTCGTAGTCGTGTTCTACGCGGGAGGAATGTACGAGCGGGAGATCCTGACGAGGAAATCGCGTTCATGGATTCTACCTGTCATGACCGTGGGCGTGAGCCTCGTGCTGACGTCCGTGCTTTACTTTGCTCGCCTGGAGATCGGTGTCGGTCGCGGTATCATCGCGCTTTCGGGAGTTTTTATCGTTGGCGGGGTGGGTGGCGTGAGGCAGATCTATCGAATTGCCGCCGGGTACGGGCTGCTGTCTCGCAAGGCGCTGGTTATTGGAGATGGAGTCGAGGTCGTTCGGGTCCTGGAGCTGATTCAGCGCGAGAGCGAATCGGGAATGCGGGCGCTGGGTGTCGTATCGTGCGGCCCGGTGGGGCCGAATACATTTGTTCATGGAGTTCCTGTACTTGGATCGGTCGATCGCCTGCAGGACTATGCCGCGGCATTCGATATCGAGACCATCATCGTGACCATCCCGACATCCGAAGCTTCCGGCCTATTGGGCGAGTTGCGGCCGCTTCGCTATGCAGGCGTCGAATTGATGGATTTTATTTCTCTGCACGAGGAGATTGCGGAGGAGATCCCGCTCGATCGTATCGATGACGAATGGCTCATGAATGCCGCGATGAACAGCTCGGTGATCCATATCCGCAAGATCAAGCGAATCATGGATATCGCGATCTCCCTAGTCGGCCTGGTGGTCACGCTTCCTCTAACTCTGCTGGCCGCAGTTTTCGTTCGCCTCGGCTCGCGCGGCCCGATCCTCTATCGGCAGTGCAGGCTTGGGCAGGGCGCGCGTCCCTACACGCTATTGAAGTTTCGCACCATGCGGCACAATGTCGAAGCGGTCGGAGGAGCTGTGTGGGCGGAACGGGATGATGCGCGGACTACGCGAGTCGGACGGTATCTACGTACGTGGAGAATCGATGAGATTCCCCAGCTGATGAACGTGCTGAAGGGGGAAATGAGTCTTGTTGGACCTCGTCCGGAGCGGCCGGAGTTCGTGGAGAAGCTTGTCGAGGAAATACCTTTTTACCGGGAACGCCTTCTGGTGCCGCCGGGAATCACGGGCTGGGCGCAAGTGAAATACCCCTACGCGGCGAGTGTGGATGCGACGCGAAAAAAACTTCAGTTTGATTTATACTACATTAAGCACATGAGTTTTATCCTCGATTGCCAGATTCTTCTCCGGACCGTGAAGACGATCCTGCTGGGGGTTAGACACAGCGACGACGAGTCGAAGTCGAACGGCGGAAAGGTTGGAGAGCTTCGTGTGCTTCTGGATGACGCAGACGACGGCGATTCGCGAATCGCCTGATGAACCCCGGCCTTTCATCGGTTCTCTCTGCTCGACTGATTGACCGGCGACTCAATCACCGAGGGGAAGTGCTCGCATCTTTTCAAGAGCGAGTATCAGATGGAGAATTGTCGGAAACCAAAATCCGGAAACTGCAGAATGGCCGGCTCTGCGCCCTGCTTCAACGGGCGCGAGAATGCGCGCCCTTTTACAGGGATCTCATACCACCGGACGGGGATCTGACGCCATTGACCGCACGGAAAGTGCTGGGCGAGCTTCCGATTGTCTCGCGTGAGGATCTGCAGGCGGTTGCCCATCGGTTTTCGTCAACGGACTTCGCTGATTCGGATACGGATTCCACCAGTGGATCAACGGGCAGCCCATTTCAATTCCGAGTCGATCGCAATACGAGAGTTGCGAGGGAGTCGTCCATCTATTGGGCTGACAGCCTGGCCGGTTGGCGATATGGCGAACGCTGTGCGTATCTGTGGGGCAACGAAATGGAAATGCAGTCGTTGCAGTCGGGTGTTCGAATGCGCACCAGGGCCTGGCTGGAGAACCGTCTCTATTTGAATGCATATGCAATGAGTTTCGACGCCATCCTGACTTACCATGACAGGCTATCGCGATTTCGGCCCCACCTGTTGATCGGTTACGCAAGCGCCCTTGAAGAATTCGCACGCGTACTTCGGGAGCGTGGCGTGCGTCCGGACTACCCGGGACGCGCCGTTGTCAGTAGCGCGGAGGTGTTGTCCCCGGAGGCCCGGGCCAAGATCGAGACCGTCATGGGGGTTCCGGTTTTCAATCGCTATGGCTGCCGCGAGTTCGGTGTCCTCGCAACCGAGGACAGCATGCATGACGGTTTGACGATAAACGACCGGGACGTGATCCTGGAAATCGATTCGTCGGACCCTTACACGGAGCCGGGTCGAGTCATCGTTACTTACCTCGCGAATTCGGCGATGCCGTTCATTCGGTATGACTTGGGGGACGTGGTGCAGATGCAGTCCGGACCAATCGGCCAGGGACGTATCGCCCGGATCCTGGGTCGTGAAGGCGAAATCATCAAGACATCCCGGGGCCGATCCGTGCACAGCAACTTTTTCTCCAAGCTGTTCAGGGATCATCCTGCCGTCAATCGATTTGAGGTGGTCCAGGAAGAGAATTGCGAATTGCGAATCCGAATTGAAAGAAAGAAAAATACCTGCGCTCCCGAAGAAAACGTATGGCGGGCGCAAATTGGAGCAATATTCGGCAGTTCCGTAGAGATCCATTTCGAATATGTTGACTCGATCATGCCGCTGCCATCCGGGAAACGGCGAAGTGTTACCAAGGCATAGATACGATTTGATCGTTGTTACCCCGGGCACCCACGCGCTCCGCTACTGTAACAGTCGAAAAGTTCTGAAACGAGCCATCGCATCGTGAGCAATCAATAAAATACTATCTTGCCGGCGTATTTCCGGGGTCGCGCTCACCGTCCTTGTGGGTCTGATTACGTACTCCCTCTCTATTCGTACGAGAACTCCCGATTCTATCCGGCCGAGTGACGCTTCCCGATCACGCCGGTGTGGGCGATGAGGTGATAATGACGGTAACGATCACAAACTCCCATCCTGAAGCCATCGTTCTGGACAGCATCGATGTGGACGACTCGTTCCTCGAAGGATTTCGGGTGGTGAATATTGTTCCGGAGCCGAAAGACACGATGCACGTTTTCGGAAGGAGAAGCTGGGATTTCACTCGAAAAGTTGCGGTCGCGGATTCCTGGGACATTCAATTCAACCTCAAAGCCGTCTCCGCGGGTCATTGGTCCGGAGATGTTGATCTCTGCAATCCGAATCAGGACTGCACTACTTTGATTGCAGACATGGGAGTAAATGATGAGTAACCACTAATTTAGTGGCGACACCCTGTAGTTAACCCATAAGGAGAATGAGAATGAATCGTTTTGCAATTACCGGATCGATTATTTGCGCGCTGACAGCCATCGCCCTGGCGGGGGGGGGGATCCATCTCATCCAATGCCAAGCCACGAAGGCTCTAAACAGTTGCAGAGAATCAAGGCGCTCGAAGGTCCCTGGACCGGGTCCACCGTGACACATGAATCGACAGTGATCTGCGCCGTCACCTTGGGTGGACGCGCAGTGGTGGAAACTTTGCATCCGGGTTCGCCCATGGGAATGGTATCGGTTTATTATGATACTGATGACGGGGTTGCCATGACCCACTATTGCGCTCTCGGAAATCAGCCCTGCCTGGTTCAGAGCGACGTCGAAGTGACTACGACGCTGGCGCGACAGAAATAGGTTTTGCCGGGTGTTGAATCGAACGTAGCTTGGGCTTCCAGCCCGAGCGGCGCAAGGGAAGGTCGTGGAAAGCGAATGAATGGAGCAAGCTTTATCCATTCCCCCTTCATGATCTCCTCTTGCTCCGGGTCGGCCTGGAAGGCCAACCTGCTTTACTCGTGCCGCGAGAGTGGCTACCCAATCACATCCAGCAGCGGGAATGGCTTTCGCAGGACACCCTTGCCGGGCGCGCGCAGGTGTTTTGCCAGGACCGTTGCGTAGACCGAGCGGAAATCCAGCTGGTACTTCAAATCTCCACGTTCAAGATCACTCGGGGCCAGGCTGGGAAGGGTCCCATGTAGGCCCGCGATCAGGTTGCCACCGGCAAGAAACATCGGCGCAGCGGCGCCATGATCGGTTCCTCCGCTCGCGTTCTCCGACACGCGCCGGCCGAACTCGCTGAAAACCATCACCATAACCCGGTTCAAATTTCCCTGTTTTTTCAGATCTTTGACGAATGCATTCAGCGAATTCCCGAACTCCGCAAGTAATCTTTCATGCGCGCCCTTCTGATTCGTGTGCGTGTCATATCCACCTTGTGAGACGTAGTAGATTCGGGTGGGAAGTCCCCCGGCAATCATTTTCGATACCGACTTCAGATCGTTCGCCAGGCGACCGTTCGGGTATCCGGTCGGATTTCGGGCGCTCCGAAGAATCCCGCGAATGCTGTCGCTGCTTACCTGTGCGTCCAGCGCGGTGCGCTCGAGAAAGGCCAACGGATCTTCCGTGCTCGACTGGTCGCCGCCACCTCCCAGCGTGCCGATGGATGCACCGGCATCAGCCTCGTTGAGATTCATTGCCGCGAACAACCCGGATTTTGCCTCCGCCGTCATGTCGTCCTCGTCAACTCCAACGAATCGATACTGATTTGGATCTCTGAAAGTAATTCCTTTTGGATTCGAAGCCGCGAAGGCCTGCGGTGTTTCATTGCCCAGACACACTGCAACACCTGCATCTTCGCCCTGGCAATGGTTGTCAAAGTACCGGCCGATCCATCCGTGTTGTTCATAGCGATCGGATTCCGAGGCGGTTTGCCAAATTTCCATTGACCGGAAATGAGATCGGTTTGGATTGGGATAGCCAACACCCTGGATCACGGCCAGGTGTCCGTCGGAGTGGAGTTCATGCAGCCCTTTTAGGCCCGGGTGAAGGCCGAAGTCGTCGTCCAGGGTGTGGCAGTCCCCCTTTGGGACACCGAGACGTGGCCGCACGCGGTAGTACTCGTCGTTTGTGTAGGGCACGACGGTGTTGAGCCCATCATTGCCGCCCGCGAGTTGGAGAACGACCAGGATCGGCCCGTCTTTTCCGTTGTCTGCCTGGAGCGCGCCGGATGCGGCGGCATGCAGTTCGTTCATCGTCGCCGCAAGAAACGAAGGCACGGTCCAGGTGAGGGCGCCTCCCACGAGGCCCGATCGCAGAAAACTGCGGCGCGTTTGCAAGGTTGTTTCACTCATAGGTTTGCCTCGATACGGTTTCAGGTCAGTTGGTATTGTGGTGTGCTCATCATGGCGTGTACCACGGCGCGGATGTTCTCGTTCGACCATGCATCAGGCCCAGGCAGATCGGCGAAGAACTGATCAAATGCCGCGACATCTTTCCGGCGAAGGTCGGATTGGAATAGCCGCCATTGTAAATGCTTTCTCGCGGTGTCTCGCGATGCCCTTGCTTCTTTGGGTAATACCACATCCGGCCTCATGACCGGCCGCGAAATTTCGGCGCGGCGTTTGCGCATTTCCTGCCTGCGGGTTCTTCGAATTTCGGCATTATCCATGTCCATCATGGGCTCCTGCATGAACATTCGTCCCATTTCCCGGCCGCCCAGTCCGCGGTCCCCAAATACTTCCTTTACGCTGTCTCCACCTTCGACCAGAACGGACGCGAGGTTGTAGCGATGGAGCAGGTTTGCGGTGGTGATCCAGGCGGAGCCGCCTTCCCAGCCTTTCACGTTGGGTGGCTCGAAGAGAGTCTGTCCAAGGCTGGCAGCCATGTAGGTGCAGAGCCCCGGATCCGGCAGGGGCGATTCCAGAACCTTCAGCGAACCGATCAACCACTGAACCGGACTCTTGATCTGGGTCCTTCCCGCCCTGGTTGAGTAAAAGGCCTGGCTTCTGAACATGGATTTCAATACCGGCCGGAGTTGGTATTCGTTGCTTCTCATTGTTGCCGCAAGTTCGTTGATGATTTCCGGCTCCGGATTCGAATACGCGAAAAATTCCCATAGTTTTATCGAAATGAATTCCGCGGCGGCGGGATGATCGAGAATCGATTTGATGATGTCTTCGCCGTCAAATCGGCCTGATTCTCCCATGAACGTTTTTACCCCGCCATCGTGATTTCGCGGAGCTTTGCGGAACGTTCTCGTCTCCCGATTCACGGTCCAACCCGTGAATGCGCGCGCGGCTTCGGCGATATCCTTTTCCGAGTAGTTGCCTTCGCCCAGGGTGAATAGTTCCATGAGTTCTCGAGCATAGTTTTCGTTTGGGGCTTTTTTTCTAGACTGCGCCCCATCCAAGTATGAAAGCATGGCGGGGTCCTTGGATACGGCGACGACCAGGTCCTCGAATGAACCTGCCGCATTCTTCCGGAACGTGGCATTCTGCCCATACATCGCATGCGCGGACTTTACTTTCTCAAAGCTTGTGGCGAAGTGTCCGTGCCAGAAGAGCGTCAACTTCTCTTCCAGGGGACGAGGAGAAGTTCGCATTCGCTCGAACCACCATCCGCGAAGCTGGTTGATCCAAGCCTGGTTCGACCTTCGACGTTTTCTCTGCATTTCCCGCCGCTGTTCTTCGTCGGCATCACGCATTTCGCGGCGGTTGGGAAGATCCGGAATGGGTTCGCGTGTGAAGGGAGGAGGTTCGAGGCCGGCCCCGGTATCCTGGTAGTCCACCAGATAATCAACCGCGCCGGTGGGACCCAACTCATATAGTTCTTCGATTTCCGCCGGCGAGCCGCCGAATCCCGCGCGATTGAGCAGGTGTGCTACCCGCGCAAGGGTCCAATCCGATTTTGAGATCTTATTCAAGGCGCTGTACCTCTTTTCAGGCGTATTTCTTCGCTATTATCAGTATACAACGGTGGACACGGGCAATTATTGCACAGAAAACGCAGGGATTCATCTTGCCCGGGTCCTGCGCTGAATTTGGCGGGAATTGGATGTGGGAGCCGAAACGGATGTGACAGTTTTTCCGGACAATCCTCGTATTTTACATGTCGTGCACGATCTTGCCCGTGGTGGCACGGAGGGCCAGTGCGTGTCCGTTGCGGTGAGTCAACCGAAGCAGTTTGTTGCCGTGGTCCGCGGCGGCGGCGAACTCAAGAGGGACGTGGCGAAAGCATGCGGCCCGCTATTCGAACTGGGTATTCGGAAAATGGTGAGGTTGCACACCCGCCGGCGAGTGCTTGCTCTCTCGGAGCACATCCGCCGTAACGGGATCGACCTCGTACATACGTGGGATTCGGACGGGTCGATCTTTGGGGCCGCCGCCGCCTGGCGCGCGGGCGTACGCTGGATCACCAGCCGTCGCGACCTCGGGGAGATCTACTCATGGTGGAAACTCGCGCTCATGAAGCGCGCGGACCGTTACGCGGCGGCAGTGGTAGTGAATGCGGAGGCGATCCGCGCCCGGCTCGTGTCAGCCGGCATCCCGCCTGAACGTATCCGGCTCATTCGGAATTCGGTCGAGGTGGATCGGTTCGCACCGGATCCGGTGGGATCCGGACGGAGGGGCCATCCGGATTCCGAAACGATTGCGCTGGTGTCCCGGCTTGATCCCGAGAAGGATGTTTCGATGGCCCTTCAGGCGCTGCAAAGGATCATCCGGGTCCGGCGCGGGGCCATTCTGAAGATCGCTGGTGTCGGCCGTGAGCGAGATCGCTTGATCCGCCTTGCCGACTCGTTGGGGCTGGCCGGTTCGGTTGAGTTTCTGGGGAAGACCCGGAACGTTCCCGAGCTCCTGGCGGAGGCGCGCCTCGGCATTCTTGCCTCACGATCAAATGAAGGATTAAGCAATGCGATTTTGGAATACATGGCCGCATCGTTGCCGGTGGTGGTTACCGAATGCGGTGGAAACAGCGAGCTTGTGCGACATCGGGAAACCGGATACGTGGTACCGCCGGAGGACGCCGCCGCGCTGGCGGACGCTGTTCTTCGCGTCCTCTCAAACCCCGGGCTTTCAGCAACGATGGGCTGCCGGGGACGCGAGATCGTAAAGCGTGATCACGCGCCGGCCGCGGTGCAAGACGCATACCGCAGCCTGTATGCCGAGGTTCATGAAGATGTAAACAGTACGTAGCGGCAGGATCACCCCATCAGTGCTCTTCCCCGAACTTGGAAATTCGACATTGAGCATTCGAAATTCGACATTTCCGACGCCGTGCAAACTCCTCCAGGTGGCAGAAACCGGGCAATGTCCAATGTCGAATGCTCAATGTCGAATTTCCAAGTTCGAGGAAAGCACCGATGAAACAACAATCACACAACCCAACAATGTGACCACTTTAAATCAGGGCCCGCCCCTCGCCCTCGTCCCTTTCCAGAGGGCTTCGCTACACGGGTCGGATACTTCCTGGGGGGCGGGCGCGCCATGATTTTTCTTTTTGGGCTGGGCTGACCAGTTCGAGTGTTCGGGCCAGACCGTAAGCCAGGTAGAGAACGGAGAGGGGGAATGCCTGGAGCGGTTCGCCTGCCCGCAGAGCGATGACCAGCGCCGGGGCCCCGATCAAGACAAGTAGCGGGACCAGTCCGGGAAGGGGGGCCATCGAACCGGCGACAACTGCAAGGCCGGCGCCCGCAATCGCAAAAATCGACGCGGCGAGAAACAGGAACGTGAACACGGGGGCATGCAGTCCCGCTATTCCACTCCCG
>Ga0302133_10002771_pt1 | contig 10640 bp, 11 predicted proteins | sample CB9_331_MG_FD_203121 | JGI IMG/M metagenome (GOLD analysis project Ga0302133, IMG submission 203121) | Marine microbial communities from Western Arctic Ocean, Canada - CB9_33.1 | ecosystem: Environmental > Aquatic > Marine > Oceanic | place: Canada: Western Arctic Ocean | collected 2017-09-19 | reverse complement strand
CGGCCAGGCCGCGGTCCGCGGCAAGCTGCACCCAGCGCAAGGCTTCATTCTGATTTTGCTCGATGCCAAAACCAAAGGTGAGATTGGCGGCGTATTGGAATAGTGTGGCGGGCGGCGCATCCTCCGGCGGGGTTTTGACTCCCTCCGACTTGCCGAGGCGCGCGGGCCAACCTTCATCCAGGAAGCCGTCAATCGTGGAATGCCTTTCCAATGCCTCCTTGGCTGCCTGATGATCGTTGGCAAAGGATTGGTTATCCTCGTCCCTGTTAAATTCCGTGAGCCGCGCGAGCCATTGGAGGGACACACGATTATCGTGCGGCACGCCGCGGCCTTCATTATAGATTTTGGACAGTTCCAACTGCGCCCCTGAGTTGTCGTTTTCCGCCGCGCGTTTGTACCACTTCACTGCCAGCGCGAGGTTGGATTCGATGCCTTCGCCGGCATCGTACATTCCGGCCAGCTCGAATTGCCCGCGGGCATTGTCATTTTCCGCCGCGCGCCGGTGCCATTGGAAACGCTCCTTGAGAATGGCCGCTTTTTCCTCTTCGGTGTCGCCGTCATTTTTTAGGCGGAGGCCCACGTTATTTTGGGAAACTGAATTGCCGCGTTCTGCCGCGCGCCGGTAATACTCGATGGCTTTTTCCTGATTGGGCTGCCCCTCGCCGCCGCGACCGTAGCCGAGCATCCAGCCGATGTTATTGATCGCACCGGAATCCCCCTGAGCCGCCGCTTTGCGATACCACTCCATGGCCACCGCATCATTAAGCTCCACTCCGTGCCCTTTGCTGTAGCGCGCGCCGAGCATAAACTGCGCCTTGGCAAACCCTTGCTCCGCAATGGGCCGGTGCCAGCGCAATGCCTCCGCATAATCACGCCGACCGTGGCGTTGACTGGCCCAGATGTTGCCCGCCAAAAACATCGCCGACACGCTTCCGTCCTCGCCCAGCGTCATCAGCTTGGGCAACACCTCGCGGTACAACTTGCGTGCGCGGTCGCGGTCGCGCCGCGCACCGAGGCCATCCCAATATTGATCGGCGGATTCTGAAATGGAAAACGGATCGCCCGCCTTAGCCGCCTGTTCAAAAATTTTCAGCGCCGCAGCCTTGTCCATTTCCAGCGCGCCCCAGCCGCGATAATGCAGCAGGGCCAACGCGCGCGACGCCGTGGCATTGCCTGCCTTGACGAGCGCCGGCAAACCGGTCGCGGCGCGTTTCAGGAAATCATTGCTCTTCGCTTCATCCGGATCCACCCCCGTGCCGAAGCGATACATTAACCCCAGTCGAAACCGACCCAACGAGTGCCCCGCCTCGGCGGATTTTTTTGCCCATTGGAAAGCAGCGGGTAAATCCACCGGCACGCCCTGACCCCATTCGAGCAACTGACTCACCTCATGTTGCGCGAGGCCATCGCCGGCCTTGGCCTTAGCCAATTCATCGGCATAACGGGCGGCGAGTTTGGGCGCCACTGCCTTGAGCTTGTCGGGCAATGCAGCACTGCGCGTGGGGGCTTCGGCGGGAACCGGAGCATCTTGCGAAAACATGCTCACGGACAGTAACCCCGTCAGCCCAAGAATGAATGCAAACCGCATGGCGAAAGTTTAGCCAGTTGCCCGTGATTTGTCCTTAAAAATATTACTGATTTATTCCCCGCGCCGGCGCAGAAATGTGGCGCGGTAATTATAGTATTTGCGGGTAACCGGTTCGTGACGCTCCACCCACTTGCCGGGGCGCTCGATGGTGGTGCCATTCACCGTGAATCGCTCGCCCGGCTCGTACTCGCGGCGCTGCACCCATTCCTGTTCACGCCGGTCAAATTCCCGTGAATGCACCACTAATTCTGCCCCCACCGCGCGCCCCTGCTTCAGCAGTTGGCGGTTGCTCGCGGAATTGGAGGTGTTGAATTCTGATTCTCCAAAAATGTCCCAGCCACCATCGGTATGCAATTTCACCCGCTCCGCATGCCGCCGCATCAGCGTTTGCTGCACCTCCGGTTCGGCGATCGGAGCGGACGGCACCGGCACCGAAACAACGGAATTAAGCCAGAAATAATGGGCCTCATAAGGATTAGTGCCCAAATCCTCAAGCACGTTGCAGCCCGTGCCCAAAGCGGCACCCATCAATAATAACCACAATGTTTTCACAATCACAATTCCAGTTCGTACGTGAACGTACTATCGTCAACTTTTTCTCTCGGCGATAGTAAGTACACGTATTATGTTCACTTTGGAGCCAAGCAGTACGTAAACGTACCTTATGACGCCTGCTTGTCGAGGGCGAAACCCCCAGCTTATTCACAAGTTATTCACAGGAAAAAAGAAGGCCGCCAACGAGAAGGAGTAGGGGGTATCCCGCTGGCGGCCAGAAGCGGATAGGGGATATCCGCCGGGAGAGTTATTAACAGCAAGTCGATTGATTGTCAATAAGTAGTCTCTCACGGTGGGGAAAGCTGGGCGGCGGATGGCCCTTCGGGCCGGATGGTTTACATCTCCCGCGCGGCGAGTTTTGCCAAGGGTTCACCGCTCATGCGGAAGCACCGCTTATCGGTCAGTTGCTTGGCGCCAAGCCCTTCATAAAACTTAATAGCCGGTTCGTTCCAATCCAACGCAATCCATTCGAAGCGAGGGCAGCCGCGGTCCACGGCAATCTTTGCCAGATGCTTGAGCATCAGTTTGCCAATGCCGCGCTCACGATATTCTGGCTTCACGAAGAGGTCTTCCAGATACAATCCCGCGCGACCGGTGAAGGTGGAGAAATTCTGGAAATAAATCGCAAAGGTCACCGGTTCCCCCTCCCATTCACCAATCAAGGCTTCGGCCGCCGGTTTTTCACCAAAGAGAGACTCCAAGACGCTCTCCTCTGTAGCCACCACTTCATCCAGCAGCTTTTCATACTCGGCAAGGGCGCGGATAAACTCGAGCAACAACGGCACGTCGGCCTCTGTGGCTGGACGGATTTTCAAATTATTTTCAGGCACACGGCACTTTCGCCAAGCGGTGCGCGAATGTCAACGACCGCACTTTGCACTTGGCCGCAACACACGAAAGCGTTTCAATTCGGTCATGTCCAATTATCAACCCAATCCCCGCCGCGGCTTCACGTTGGTTGAATTGTTGGTGGTGATAGCCATCATCGGTGTGCTGATGGCGTTGTTGTTGCCGATGCTCGCGCGCGCCAAAGCCAAGGCCCACCGCGCAACCTGCGTAAACCAAATCGGGCAAGTGGGCACCGCGCTCATTTCTTTTGCCCAAGATAACGTCAACCGCCTGCCGTGGCAGCTCACCCCCTCAAGGCAACTTGAATTATTTGGCCCGCAGCGGGACGACTTTGTCAGCCATCCGGCGGCCATCTTTTCGCTGCCCGATTTTCGGCTCGAACTTGGCTCGGCGGGCATGGTGTGGTCGCCCTGTGATGCTGGACGCGAATCGGCCAATCGAGCCGCCCGCGCGGATTGGGCCCGTTACAATCCCATCGAGGGACGCATCCTCCCACACGAAGCGGTGAGCTACGTGCTCATCCACGGCGCGGACATCGGCCGACCCACCACCGTGCTGGGTGCCACGCGCAACCTTTCCACCTGCGACCTCGGCACCGCGCGCTGGAGTGGTTCAGATGAAAAACCTTCCCGACCCGAGGCGATGAGTGGGCTTAATAAAAATCAGGGCCAATTCGTGGCGGCCGATGGATCCGCACGGCAATCGGATGACGCCGACATTGGGGGCACTGGTAAATGGGTGCTCGCCCATCGCGAATCCGCCGGGGGCGTCACCCTTGGCCGCGCCAAAACCGGCGTGCTCGGCTGCTGCGCAATCTCCGAGACCGTCGACGGGATGCCAATCCCCAACTTATTTCCCAACATCGCCGAAAACGGCAAAGGCACGCGTTACGTGTTCATCCTTGATTGCTCCGGAAGTATGCGCATCGATCAACGCCTGCGGCTCGCCAAAGTCGCCTTGTATCGCACGCTCAAAAAACTGGGCCCCAAGAAAGAATTTTTCATTTATTTTTATTACAGTGCCAAACTCCCGATGGAGGGGGATCCAGTGCCGGCCACAGAAGAAAACATCGCCCGCATCAAGCCGTGGGTGGATGCCATCCCCGCAGCCGGCGGCACCGACCCACGCGGCGCATTGCGCGAAGCGTTCGACAAACACAAGCCCGACACCATTTGGCTGATGACCGATGGCATTTTCAAAGTCGGCAATGATGTCCCCGTCCGACGCTTGATCGCCGATCTTAACAAAGACAAATCCGTGCGCGTCAACACAGTCGGCTTCGGGCGCAAACCCAAAGACGTGGACAAATCGCTCGCCCCCATTGCCGCCGATAACGATGGTAGTTTTGAGTTTATCAACTCCAACCCGAGTGAGTAAACCGCCTCACCAAAACAACCGCATCCCTTGCCAATTAACCATGTACAAACTACTCCCCGCCGCGCTGTTGGCGCTCGCTATGACTACTGAATCCGCATCCCCCACCGCCATTGTTATCCACGGCGGCGCGGGCCGTATGGACAAAGCCAAGCTCACGCCCGCGCGCCAAAAGGAATATCACGCCACCCTCGAGGCTTCGCTGCGCGCCGGCCACGCCATCCTCAAACGCGGCGGCAGCTCGCTCGACGCCGTGGAAGCGGCCATCATGGTGATGGAAGATTCGCCCCTATTTAATGCCGGCAAAGGTGCCGTGTTCACCAGCGCCGGGCGTAATGAACTCGATGCCTCCATCATGGACGGCCGCACGCTCATGGCCGGCGCGGTCGGCGGCGTGACCACTGTGAAAAACCCCATCCTCGCCGCGCGCGCGGTGATGGATCACACCCCGCACGTACTGCTCACCAACGAAGGCGCCGAAGCCTTCGCCAAAAATAGAAAGCTGGAATTGGTGAAGCCCGCATATTTCCACACCGACCAACGCTGGCGACAATTACAGGAATGGAAAAAGAAAAAGGGCAAGAGCAAACAAACCTTTCTCGATGAAAAACACGCCGACTACTTCGGCACCGTCGGCTGCGTGGCGCTTGATGCCAAGGGCAACCTCGCCGCCGCCACCTCCACCGGCGGCCTCACCGGCAAACAGTTTGGCCGCATTGGCGACTCGCCCATCATCGGCGCCGGCACGTATGCCAACAACAAAACCTGCGGCATCTCCTGCACCGGCCACGGTGAATTTTTCATCCGCTACGCCGTCGCGCACGACATCTCCGCCCACATGGAATACAAACAATCCAGCCTCGCCCAAGCCGCGCGCGACATCGTCCAGGTGAAACTCAAAAAAGCCAGAGGCAGCGGCGGCGTCATTGGCCTCGATGCCAAAGGCAACATCGTCATGGAATTCAACACCCCCGCCATGAACCGCGGCAGCATCGACAAACACGGCAAGCTGACCACGGGGATTTTTAAGTGACCCTACGCATCCTGTTTCTCGTTTGCTTACCGACTGCCTTTAATGGAGGCGCGAAGGATTTGAAAAACCATGTGCTGGCGATTGAGTCGGACAGCGGCGAGGGGATGAAAGTCATCCACACGCACCCCGCAAGCTTGCCGCGCCTGTTGATCCTTAAAATAACCCGCCACCACAGCCAGCATCAACCCGGCCAATGCAATTCGGAATCCCAGCAATGCCCGGCTTCAGCGCGTGGGCGCGGATTTTGATTCGGATTCCGCTCCCAACTGGAACTCCGTTTCCTCAGGTTTGGCATTTGATTCATTCATAGCTTTCGGCGGCGGGTAGTTTTTCACTAACAACTTCGGGTAAGCAGATACACAACTCCCCCAATCACCCAAACGACATCAAAACCCATTCCTCCCTTTTTTGCATCTTTTCCCTCTTCGGGTTTCTCAGTAGGCGGCTCCGTGCGGGGTTTGTTCCCGAGCCATCTTGCGATCTTGAATCCAAGATTCTGACCCATTGCCCCGGGGGCGGGTTCAGGCTGGGCTGCGATTGGATGCGACGACGCGGGTTGTTCATCGGACCAACCGCAAATCCAGCAACGCAAATTGCCCTTCCATTCCTGCAATGGGCCGTGCCCGTGCGGGCAATCCATTGATCCCTCCAACCCTGATTCAAGATCCAAGGATTGCTGGCGAGGTTTGCGTGGGATCACCGGCGGCAGATCATTGGCCGTAGATTTTTCTTTGGCCGAGGATTTTACTTTCGAGTCACCGCGCTTTTGCGCTTTTAGAGCTTTCGGTTTAACGGCTTTGCCGCCCATCGTCGCCAAAATCCGGGCGGCTTCCTCGTGCCCATTCCCGGCCGCGCGCTCGAACCAGTGCCGCGCTTGCTCCAAATCCTGTTCCACGCGGTCGCCCGTTTGGTAAATGACCCCCAGCCGATATTGGATTTTAACCTCACCTAATTCCTCGGCACGGAAAATAAGATTGTCCAGAATTCGCATCAGAAAAATTTCTAAATATATTCACTCAACCCGCCGCCAAGGCCGGGGCATCCCGAAGGCTAGTCTTCCGCAGCCCCGGACGCAACGGAATTGCGCGGGCCACCTATGTGCAGCGAAATGTAAATGCTCAGCAGCACCGACGCGCAGAAGGCCGCCGCGCCCCACTCGATGGCCACGCGCGAGCCGCCGGGCAATCCCTTGATGGCGACGACCAATACCGCGAGCACAAACACATCGAGCATGGACCATTTGCCGAGTTGGTTTACCCAGCGAACGGAAGCGCCGGTATCCAGTCCGCGCGCGCGGCGGGCGGCGGCCATAAAATAAACGCCCAATTTCCAGACCGGAAACACAACGGAAAAGAGCAGCACCACCACGCCAATGAAAATGCTACCCTCATCAAACATTGAGCGGATGCCTTCAAGGATGGAATAAGTGGTGGGCGCAGTGAGGTCGGGCTTGAGCAGGCGCACCAGCGGGGTGATGTCGCCAAAGGCCGGATGCAGCGTCATACACGGCGCGAAGAGCCCAAGGCCCAACAGACCCGCCGCCGCCGCGAGGCACACTTGAAGTTGCCGCGGATTCATGGCCAGTTAGCGCAACGCCTCCACGAGTTTCTCCACCGGCTGCGCGCTGTCCACCACGCGCAGCACAAAACGCTTCAGCCCGCCGCGATCGGCCGCCATGCGGTCGCGGTCGCGGGTGGGTTTGCCTTCGGCATCGATGAAGTACGCGTTGTCGCCCGGCTCGAGATCGGCCAGCGGAATGGCGCAACCGCCGGCGAAGTCATCCCGCAACGGGTCGTCGTCATACGCGCGAATCACCAGCTCGCCGTTTGGCTCCACGAAAATCGACGCCGCCTTGATGAGGTTGCGCGGCGAGAGCCGTTGCCCCTCGTTGGAGAGGACCTTGCGCAAATCCATCACACTCACATTCGCGCCCAGCCCAAACCACTTGGCGATGAGCACATTTTTCACCACATCATTTTTCGTGTGATAAATCGTCTTGCCGTGCCAGCTCAGTTGATAATACAAATCCGGCGCGGAACTCCCCCCGTCCCAGCTCGCGCCGCCCCGCTTGGCGGGATGAAATTCCATCAACGTCACCAGCACATAATAATCCTTTCCCACCACCACCTTCCGCGAAGGCACGACCTTGTCCTCATTGCCCGTTTTCTCCCCCAAAAAAAACACCGCCCCCACCGCCAACACAATCAACAGCGGCACCCCATAATAAAACGGCGAAGGCGCGGGGGGTGATTCAGTAGATCCATTTTCGGTCATGACGTCTTTCAAGTGATGAGCACGCAAACCGGATTTTCAGTAACCTAATAAATAAGTTCCGGTTATTTATACCAATCACGCAGCCGTACCTCGGCCGCATCGCCCACCAGCGCCTTGAATTTGACCGTGTCCTGCCCGCGCGAGTGGTAAGGGTACACCACCTTCGGCTTGAACGCCCGCACCGCTTTGGCCGCCGCCGCCACGTCCATCGTGTACGGCAGGTTCATGCACAAAAACGCGACGTCAATATCCTTCAACGCAAGCATCTCCGGTGTCCCCTCCGTGTCGCCGCTCAAATATATCCGTTTACCGCCAAGGTTCAGTACGTAGCCATTGCCCTGCCCCTTAGGATGAAACCGCTTGCGCGGCGGCGTGGTGTTATAGCTGGCCACCGCCTCTAGCTTGAAGCCCACCTTGTCCGTGCTTGCGCCATTGGCCACGGTGATTGTTTTGGCCTTCAATTCTTTTTCCAAAACACTGGCCAAGGTCGGCGACGCGACCAGTTGAGTCTTTGGCCCCACCACCGCCTGGAGGATGGCCGCGCGATAATGATCGCCATGAATGTGCGTGAGCAGCACTAAGTCAGGTTTGGGAAAGGCTTTGTACCACGCCGCCTGCCCCACGGGATCTACATAAATGGTTTTGCCGTTCCACTCGATGACCAGCGTGGCGTGATTGATGGGCGTGATGATGAGCTTGCCCTTAGCCGTCTTAAATTCCTCGGCGGCCAAGGCAAGCCCGCCACTCAGGAGGAAGGCTAACAGGATAATCAATCGCAGTGGATTCATGCCTGAGATTACTTTCCCTGAACCGCCAGCGCAATCCCCATGTTTGGCCCGGCCAAATGAATTGAAATTTGTAATTGTCCTCCGGGAATCAGGTGTCGCACAATCGGCCAATGAAATTCCTGTCCATCTCCGCCGCCCTCCTCGCCCTCCTCAGCCTTGTGGGCTTTGCCATCAATTGGTCGCTCATCAACATCGATTCACTCGAAAGTCGTTGGGAAGAGAACTGGCATCAATCACTGTCTGAACTGACCTGGATAATGAACGACGCCGGGGCCGGCTTAGCTATCCTGCTGCTGGCCATCGGCATGGCGATGCAGGCGTTCAAAAAACCCAAGACTGACTCTCCGCCAATGTTACCCGACACCAATTCGTGACGCCAATTATTTGGCCGGCTTCAGGGCCACCGTCGCGCGAATGCCGCGCATGGTTTTCCAAATGGGCGCCGTGCGTTTCTGCGGCGAGGCGCACACGAACAGATATTGATTCGCCGAACCTTTGTACTGCCACGTCTGCAGTTCAAAATACAGCGTCTGTATTTTCTTGGTGTCAAAGGGTTCAATCCAAACCACCTCCGCTCGGTATGATTTTATATTGAGCGCGCCCTTGGGCGTCACGTTGTTTTCCTTCAACGGCTCCAGCTTCACGCTGAAATTGCTAACGTCCAGCTTCGGGTCATTCATGCGCGATTTTGAGAGGCCGGTGTAATAAATGAGTAGCTCCCGCCGCAACACTTCTGCCGTCAACACCGGCTTCCGTTCCAGCGCGAAGAGAAATACGTACGTAAAAAAATTCTCCCGGGCCGCCTTGAACATCCCCGGCGCGAACAGGATTTCCTCAATCCCCACCAACCTCAGCTTGGGCGCAAATCGCGGCGGCAGGTTGATGCGTTCCCCCGCCCATTCCGGCGTGGGTTTTTTCATTTCAAATTTCTGCAAACGCGGCGGCAACGCGGCGTATGCTCCAACCCCAATTCCGATCAACCCGATCAATAAAATTCGCTGCATGCCGAAGTTCTACCGCCATTCACCACCGGCGTAAAGCGCGCAAAGGCATTGCCGCCCGCCCTCGCGGCGCTCTTTTGTACGGGGTTTGCCAATTGCCAGGCCGGTCTATTTTTGCTATGGAATCGCCTGTTGGGGTTGCTATTTGCGATCCCACCCATCGATGAGCAAATCGTTTCGCCAGAATCTTTTCTCCTTTGACCTGCGTTCCTTGGCGTTGTTTCGCGTGGGCTTGGCGCTGCTCATTCTGGGCGACCTCATCCATCGCTCGTTTGACCTCCGCGCATTTTACACGGATTTCGGCGTGCTACCCCGCTGGGTGCTGATGCAAAACTCAGATCATTGCCTCTCGCTGCATGCCATGAGCGGTTCGCTGGCATTTCAGGTAACCCTCTTTCTCATCGCCGGCGGCTTCGCCCTGATGTTGCTCATCGGCCACCGCACGCGTCTGGCCACGGTGGTGTCGTGGGTTTTCATCGTCTCGCTGCACGACCGTAATTTTCTAATTCTCCAAGGCGGGGACGACCTGCTGCGCATGCTTTTGTTTTGGGGAATGTTTCTTCCCCTCGGCGCGCGCTGGTCGGTGGATCACGCGCTGGCCGAGCCAACGCTGCCGGAGAACAACCAGCATCGTTCAATGGGGAGCATCGCGTTGGGCATTCAAATTCTTTTGATTTACTGGACCTCGGCCTTTTACAAAATGGGGCAACCCGTTTGGTTGGAGGACGGCGCGGGAATTTATTACGCGCTGCATTTGGATTATATGGCCACCCAAACCGGACACTGGGTGCGCGAAACTTTTTCCATGGGCACCCTCTCCTTCCTATCCTATGCGACCCTCTTCGCTGAATTTTGCGTGGGCGCCCTGCTCATTGGCACGCACTTGCGCAGTCATTGGCGGTTGCTGGCCATCAGCCTCATCGTGGGACTGCACGTTGGTTTTTCGCTGGTGTTGGAAGTGGGCATTTTCCCCTTCGTGGTATTCACCGCGCTGCTGGCATTTTTTCCCACTTGGTTCTGGGAGAAAACAATTGATTGGTTTCAGCCTGACAAAAAAAGGGACATTTTCATTTACTACGATGCCGATTGTTCGTTTTGCAAAAAATCAGTTTTTCTGCTGCGCTCATTTCTCGCGCTTCCCAAGGCAATCCTGAAGCCTGCCCAATCCGATGCCAATG
>Ga0302133_10002770_pt1 | contig 10643 bp, 13 predicted proteins | sample CB9_331_MG_FD_203121 | JGI IMG/M metagenome (GOLD analysis project Ga0302133, IMG submission 203121) | Marine microbial communities from Western Arctic Ocean, Canada - CB9_33.1 | ecosystem: Environmental > Aquatic > Marine > Oceanic | place: Canada: Western Arctic Ocean | collected 2017-09-19 | reverse complement strand
CCAAAGTTCGCGGCACGTAGAAATAGATAATCCTGTGGGATGCACGGTTCGTCTAACAGCACATCACACATTTCATGCAGTGCCCGTGAATGTGTGACGCGGCGCAACGACCAATTTTCTGAAATCTGGCGCCAGAACTCGCCTAGGTCCGCGATATTCTCCCGTCGTTGACTGGTGCCGCTATAGATGCCATCGCTCGGTATGCCTCGAATTTCCCCAGCCTCATCAAGCTTTGTGAAAACGGCTTCTCGGACCGCCGCCACATTGTCTTTAGCGAAGAATTCGGGTAGGCAAACATAAGCATCGTCTGCAAAACGTTGGCGGATTTCGGTAGGATCCGTGTCTAGTGCGGTTTCTCGCATGGGAGCGATTAATTGTGATGGTGGTGTTTCACCTAACACTTTGACATCTTGGATAGCGAGATTGTTCATTGACTAAAATTATTGTCATAAATTTTACTACTAATCGATATAGATGTGTCCAAACGGACCCCCAAAAAATCGTCAAGTATTTTAAATCCATCTTGCGAGCAATGATATTTTTCAAATGCTCGTTCTGGATGAGGCATCATTCCTAATACATTCAATTTATTGTTATATACTCCTGCAATATTACCCATCGAGCCATTGACATCTACGGTATATGTATATGCTACATTAATGTTCGAAGGTGGATAAAAATAATTTCCTTCAGCATGAGCTATCGGGATTGTATAACTTTTTCCATGAACATCATTTATACATACTGGCTTACAAATAAAATTTTGCGTTCTATTAATACGTAAAGTACCTGGTAACAATTTTGCCTCACACAATATTTGAAATCCATTACAGATGCCTAATATTTTTCTTCCTTCTTTTGCTGCTCGTTTAATTGCCTCCATAATAGGACTAAGGTTTGCTAGAGCTCCGACACGTAAATAATCACCATAACTAAACCCTCCTGGCAGTACATATAAGTCAACATCTGGCAAAACAGATTCTTTATGCCATACCATCATAGGTCTAATTCCTGTACATTTATACAGGAATCGTTCCATTTCGTTGTCGCAGTTACTACCCGGAAATATTATAATTGCTGTCTTCATAATTTTCTATCAGTCCAATTGCTCCAATAACAGGAGTAGGCATAATTCCTTTACCAGATGTTTCGTTATAAAAACTTACATTTCCGCTAACTACAGGAAATTTTAATTCCTGGCACATTTCACCCATGCCTATAATTGTTTCGGTAAATTCATACATTACCTTTTCATTCTCTGGGTTTCCAAAATTTAAACAATTAGTAATACCCAATGGTATTGCACCATTGCGCTTTAGTGTATTATAGCAGGTTCTTATAATAATTCCTACCCCTCTTGCAGGTTCATATTTACATAAAGATGCATTACTATATGTAGTCATTGCAATTGCTTTTTTACTATTTGGTATTCGTACAATAGCAACTTCGTCATCGTCAAAACTTTTTATTGTATTACCCATTACCTGGGAATCATATTGTTCCCTAACCCAATTCATATCAAAATCAGTAACTTCGTCTGTAGCCATTCTCTCATAAAGCGGTTTTATAGTATGTGGCCTGTTTAATACTGGGGCTTCTAATGCATTTAATGGAATATCACATACAGTTTCGTCTTTTACTTTTACTACAAAATTATTAGTGTCTGTTAGTGTACCTAAAATAAAACAATCTAAATTCCATTTTTTAAATATTGTATGAACATCATGTTGTGCATCAGGATCAAGAACAAATAGCATCCGTTCTTGGCTTTCACTTAAAAGTATTTCCCACGGTTCCATTCCTTCTTCTCTTAACGGAACCTTTGCTAAATCTATTTCAATGCCGTAATTTCCTTTAAGTGCTATTTCTGTTGTCGAAGATGTTAATCCTGCCGCGCCCATATCTTGTGCTGCAATCACAGCACCTGTCTCAAACAATTCTAATGAGGCTTCTAGTAATAGTTTTTCCTGGAACGGATCGCCCACTTGTACTGTTGGCCGTTTGTCTTCTCCTTCAATAAATTCTTCGCTTGCCATGATAGCACCACCGATACCATCACGTCCTGTTTTGGCACCAACATAAACAACAACTCCTTTTTTATTTGGTACACTTGTAAATATTTCTTTATTGGTGTACCCTACCGTCATGGCGTTAACAAGAGGATTTTCTGTATAACAATCAGAAAAATAGCACTTGCTACTAACTGTAGGCACACCAACACAATTACCATAATTAGAAATCCCTTTAACCACTCCATCAATTACCCTCCTGTCGTTTGTTGATCCAAAATGTAATGAATTTAAATTTGCAATAGGGCGGGCCCCCATAGTAAAGATATCTCGCATGATGCCGCCTACTCCTGTTGCGGCTCCTTGGTATGGTTCTATAAAACTCGGATGATTATGCGACTCAATCTTAAATACAATTTTATCACCATCTCCTATATCTACAACTCCTGCATTTTCTCCAGGACCAGATATAACATGGTCGCCTTTGGTATAGAGTTTTTTTAACCAATGTTTGCTGGATTTATACGAACAATGTTCACTCCACATTGCATCAAACACATGCATCTCTGTTGGGTTTGGCAGTCGTCCTAAATTTGTTCTGATTGTTTGTTTTTCATCAAGTGTTAACATCTTCTATTTCATAATTATATAATAATGTATTAACTAATACTTGCTTGCATAATTCATTGATATTTTGAGTGTCTGATACTTCTAAATAAAACACCTGGCCGACTTTTACATCAGAAACAGACCAATTATCTTGGTTTAGTTTTTGGTTAATAGCATCACCTTCAATATCTTTTATGCCGTTTCTAAGTTTTGTTGTAACTTTAAACTTTTTTATATCTATCATATTAATAAAACCTTATTTCGATGAAGGTTGGTAGTACGGATTTGTCCCGCCTGCATGGTCAGTAACATCATATATTGCTTCAATTTCGGAAACCTGTTCCTTGATCATTACCTCAACACCCTGCTTTAATGTAACATCAATCATTCCGCATCCTTGGCAGCCTCCACCAAATTCAAGGTAGGCATTCTGATCTTTGACTTCAAGCAGACTAACAACACCGCCATGAGAAGCAACCATTGGATTAACTTCCTCGTCAAGAACGTACTGAATCTGCTCTTCAACAGAACCACTGATTTCTGTGATGGACATGCTTGGATTGAATGCTTCAAGCTCACCTTTGTCATTCAAATCCACTTCGGTCCCCTCCAGATAAGAAATGGCTTCTTTAGCAACCAAAACCTGGAATTTTTCTAAATCGATGGATATGTTTTCAATAGGAGCTCTTCGTTTTAAATAAGGAAACAAAAATCTTAAAAGGACCATAGTAGCTGATAATTCAATGAACTGAATGCTGTAGTTTGCCTTGCGGTCTGTTTTTGGATCTACTATTATTTCAATTCCCTGAATTGCTCCAGCAGTTAGTATGTAATTCGTTGCGTTATCGCTTATTTTTATAAATGATGCTTCAACACCCCCAATCAACGAATCATAAGAATCGATGAAATAAAATGTTTCAAATCCATTATCGTAAAGTATCTCTGCAGCCGAGAACAACTCCTTCTCGTCACCGCCATATAGCATAATTTCGCCTGAAAATGGCATCTGGTAAATTGAGTCTTCAAAATTTTCGAAAGGCAAATTGTGGGCTCCAGGGAGATGAGAAGTTTCAAAATCTTCAGGACTTCGCAAATCAAAGACATAAACTTTTTTGGCCGTCCTTCTTTTCTCAAAAAACTTTCTCGGAGTGAGCAAATGTTCTTGTGGGTCGAACACATCATCATTGTTAGATATATCTTTAAATTTAAACATATTAATACATTTGTTCTACTTTATCGCACAAACCTAATTTTTTGGCTTCTTTAAATTTACTAAATCCATATTATTTTTTCCTAAAACAAATAATAACTAGGTAAAAGTATTAAAAGTAACCATCCGATTCCTTTTAAAGTAAAAAATAAAAAAGCCAAGGTAGCGATATGCTTGCCTGTTATTTTCATTTTAATAAATTTGTTCCACTTTATCACATAAACCCAATTTTTTAGCTTCCTTGGCACTAAGCCAAACGTCATGTGGAGGAAGAAGATATTTACGAATATCTGTTTCTTTGAGTCCTGTGCATTTTTTATAATGATGAATCATACGTTCAGTTGTTAATTCTAATTCTTTAACCCGTGCAAACAGTTCGTGTTCTTTTCCAACACTACCCCAGGAATATTGATGAGATAAAATACTTGTGTTCGGAGTTAAAACTCGTCTACCCTTTTCTCCAGAAATGAACATAAGCAATCCGCAGGAAGCAATCATCCCAAGCCCTACTGTCTTAATAGGAATTTTAGATCCTTTCATTACGTCTACTAATGCAAAACATGCATTGAGATCTCCTCCACGAGAACATATTCCTAATGTTAATTCTTCCTGCCTGTTGTCATTATAATTTTCCGCAAGTATCCAATCTATTAACGGACTCATAGTTTCAACTGTAACATCGCCCATAAAAATTACTACACCATTCTGTAGTAGTTGCAATTTTGGTATCATTATTTCAGGTCCTTGTGGTCCTTGAGGTTGTCCTTCGTTTTCGTCGTTTCTCATTTTTCCTCCAATTTACCTATAATAAGGTGGTCTTTTAATACATGACTAAGATGTTTCCAGTCACTATTTTCTGGCACAATTACTACCATGCCTACTCCACAATTAAATGTTTCCATCATTTCCTTTTTTGTTAATTCTGCTTTTTTTTGTATCCATTTAAATAGTTCTTGATGTCTAAAGAATCGATATTCACTTTGTTCATTAAGAGCTGGATTATATAATCTAATGTCTGCATATAAATTATCTGGTAGTATTCTATTTACATTATTAAAGCCTCCGCCAGTTATATGTGCTAGTCCTTTAATTTCAATGCCCTCTTTTTTAAGAGCATCTATTTCACTCTTATAAATTATTGTAGGTTCTAATAATTTATCTACAAAATCTTTATCAATTATTCCTCGTAACTGTTTTCGTATTAATGTATAACCATTTGAATGAAATCCGCTTGAAGGTAGTCCAACCATTATATCTCCGGCTTTCATTGTATCTGTCTTTGGTAACTTATCGGTAATTCTTCCAACACCAAACCCACAAACATCAAACGTATCTTTTTCTATTATACCAGGTAATTCGGCAGTTTCTCCTCCTATTAATTCCATCCCGGCTTGCGAACATCCAAAGTATATGCCTTCTAATACTTCGTTAAACTCTTCTTCATTAACATTTGCTGAACAAAAATAATCTAAAAAGAATAAAGGTTCGCCACCACCACATAACAAATCATTAACAACCATAGCAACACAATCTACCCCAATTGTTGTTAGTGGCCGCTTAAATGCTTTTTTTGCTAATTGTGCTAACAAAATTTTAGTGCCAACACCATCACAACTTGCAATTAAATTACCATGTTGTGCTGCAAATCCCCCAATTTGATTTGAGTAATGTGAAATACTCTTAACTAGTTTATCATTTTTGGTCATAATTACCAGTTCAGTTCTTTGATAATTTTTGCCGCCTTGTGTTTATTATGTTCTAATAGAGAACTTTTGAGCATTGCTATAGTATCAGTCACTTGATGTTCGGGAAGTTCTGCTATCATTTCATTACACTTTTTAACATTACCAGTTAAGGCATGACGGTGTAAAATTTGCAAATGGTTATGTTGCTGCAAATGTTCGGGGTGTTTTTCTTGTCCATCCGAATCAGATATTAATATATGATCCATTTCTTTATCTTCGGTTGCTACTTCAAAATTATATTTATATCCCATTATTACCCTGTTGAATTTTATTTCTTTCAAGTTGTTTGCTCACAATATCCCGAGCCAATTCTGTTAAATCATCGTCAGATAAAAATGATAAAAATTCATGTATGATAGATTTCATTTTGATACGTGATAAATTAATCGGTTTGTCATCTAAAGAAAAGATTTTATACATAATTATGCTCCCACATCTTCTAATCTATTTAAATGAAACCACGACTCTGAATTATAACTTTTATCACAAATATACATATCAAAATGTGGTTTATTTCCGATTTCTAAGCGGTGATATTTGGCGCCCCAATCTTTTAATTGTTTTTTTGTTAATTCTGTATGATCTTTTCCAGAAACTGCTCCTCGCGCTGTCCAGTAAACAATGGTGTGACCTTTATCATATAAATTATTAATAATTCGAATTCTATTGTAAAATGGATAGATATCTTCATATTCCGCCGAAGGTTGGGTAATTCGGAGTGCATCCCTGTTTACTGCAATTGTTCCATCTATGTCTACATATATAATTTTTTTATTTTTCATAATTTCTTATTAGTTATGCATCAAAATCCGTTAAATCTCCTATATCGGTTCTATAAAAAGAATCTTGCCAACTTATTTTTTCCACTACATTATATGCCTGTTCTCTAGCATCTTCTAACGAATCACCTCTCGCTGTCACATTCAAAACTCTACCACCATTTGTGATCCACTTAACTCCATGATGATTACCAACTTGTTGAGTTCCAGCATGAAATATTTTTACATTAGGATTAGATAATTCTGCATCCAACCCTTCAATCATATACTGTGTTTGATACTCTTCAGGATATCCACCGGAGCACATAACAACTGTTAATGCAGATCCTTCATAAAATTCTGGGTCAGGCAAGGTTCCTAATGTTTCATTGGCGACCGCTTCTAGATATGGATGCAACTCGCTTTTCATTAGCATCATTAATACTTGACATTCAGGGTCACCAAATCTAACATTATATTCTATAACATATGGTGAACCATCCTCATTAATCATCAATCCAATATACAACACTCCTTTGTATGGCAGGCCCTCTTCTCTCATACCATCTAATGTTGGTATTATTATTTCTTTTTCTACTCTATTTTTTACTTCTTCTGTTACATGAGTATTAGGACAGATTGCCCCCATACCTCCTGTATTAGGTCCTGTGTTGCCTTCTCCTACTGGTTTATAATCTTGACAATATGGTAAAATCTTATAATCTTTACCATCTGTTAATACAAAACAACTTGCTTCTTGTCCTTCAATAAAATCTTCAAACAAAATTTTATTTGAAGTAGAATTGAATTTATTAGTAATAAAAATTGATGGGACAACATTATTTGCTTCGTCTCTTGTTTTACATATTACAACACCTTTACCATTGCACAATCCATCCTCTTTAATGACAACTGGAAATTTTGGAGTAAGTTTTATATGTGGGAAATCTTGTTGTTGATGCAGATAACGATGCCAAAGCAAATCCATTGCGTCTGTCATTCCTTGGCTAGTTCTATTAAATATTGACCATTTTGCAGTAGGAATATCATTACGTTCCATAAACTGTTTGGCCCATAACTTACTTGTTTCTAATCTTCCGGCTAACTTTGACGGTCCAAATACTGGAATACCATCAGATACTAATTGATCAGTCAGCCCTTCAGCAATAGGCACTTCTGGCCCAACTACAACTAAATCATCTTCCTTTAAATTCTCATGCAATTTTAAATTATCATCATTAGCCAACATTGACACATGAAGGGCTGTGGAACTAGTTTCCTCTGATAATTTCCAACGGATGGATTCCTCTCGTCCACCATTACCAATAATTACAATACATTTCATAATAAATTATTCAGTAAATTTAATGATGATCGGTTTTTTTTATGTCTATTTCAAAAATTTCTGGTTACTATACCGAGCCATTCCTTCTTGTGTAGGATACTCTGAAGTAAGGCATGCTGTACATAATTCGTCTTTATTTTTATTTACCGCAGTTAATAACCCTGGTAATGACAGATAATGTAAACTATCTGCACTAAAATCATTAGCATCAGGTGTATTAGCACCTGCATATAATTCTTTTATGGTAGGAAAATCTATTCCATAAAAACAAGGAGATTTAATTGGTGGACATCCTATTCTTAAGTGTACCTCTTTTACACCACTCCATTCTTTTAAATTTTTTACTAGAGCCCGCATTGTTGTTCCTCGTACAATAGAATCATCTACAAGAATAATTTTTTTACCTTGCAATACCTCTCGTAAATGTGTAAACTTTAACTGAATATTATACGCTCTGTTGGTATTATCAATAAATGTTCTACCAACAGAATGGTTTTTAAGCAACCCCTGCACAAATGGTATCCCGGTTGCTTGTGCATATTTTGCTCCAGCAACATATGAACTATCGGGAACCGGTACTACTATCCAATCGTCGCCTTTAAGGTTTGATGTTTCTTCTTTTGCTAACCCTTCACCAATTCGTTCTCTTACATGATATACTGATTCACCATCCATAACAGATGCTAAATGGGCAAAATAAATCCATTCAAAAAAACAATAACTAGTATTTTCTTTGAAGTTATGAAATAATCTTTGTTTGGCGTCTGCTTCTTTATCTATATAACTTGTTACAGTAAAATCATTGCCGTCAGCAACAATCATTTCGCCTGGGTTTAAATTAATTGCTTCTATTTGTAAATTAGCAAGAACTACGCTTTCAGATGCAAAAACCAATACCCCATCATCAGATACTCCGTAACACATAGGCTTTAACCCCAACGGATCTCTAACTGCAACCATTTTCCCATCAGCATTTAAAAAGGCAATGTTCCACGATCCATCAAAATCTTTTAATAGATTTTTAAATATGTCTACAAAGTTTAGTTCTTCCCAAGGTTTGTGTGATTGCACCTCTCTGCTAAGAAAATGCATAATAACTTCAGTATCAGAATCGTAAGTCATATTATAACCCACGTCCTCTAATCCTTTTTTTAGTTTATCGAAATTGGCTAAGTTACCATTAAATGCCAAACTGAACCATTTAGACTTTCGCCCATGAGGACGTTCAAATGGTTGAGCTAATTGATCGCCCGCATCTCCGCTAGTTGCATAACGTGTATGTCCTATCGCCGCATGTCCGCTATAATCTTCTAGAAGTCTTTTACTTTTATAGCGATGGCTTACTTCAAATACCTCATGTACTTTACCATTGTTTTTATGGGTCTGGAGTATTCGTTTTCTTTCATGATTATATGATGTGATACCTGCACTTAGTTGCCCTCTATGTTGTAAATCTAATAATCCTTTTACAATAAGCGGATAGACGTTTCTTGTTTTATCTTTTAATGAATATACCCCAATGATTCCGCACATTAGATTTTTATTTCATCTTCAATTTGCATCTTGATCCTCATCAACTGTTGCAGTTAATGGGCCTAATAGAACTACTTCACATTCGTCAACGTCACCATTGTTGTTAAAAATATCATACAATCCACCCATATCAACGTTGTCACTTATTTCAAAATCATAATCTTGATCAGAACCACAACCATCAGAAAAACTCCAATCTTCTCGGTCGTGTACCCACCATTCATCAAGGTTTCCCCAATCTGTTTCTTCAAACTCTTCCTTAGATATATCAACAGTAACTTCTCCCCATCGATAATCAACTGTTGCTTTCATTGTTAATGAGTCTGGAAGCTCTTCATATTCGTCTTCCGTAAAACCTAACTCAATTAAATCATCTTTGCACGGTTCTTTATCGCAGACCCAATCCTCTGTTTCTACTATACATTTTTTGTTTTGTGTTGTTATTGTTACTAACATTAGAATTTTTTTGTGTATTGCGTTACTATTGCATATTTTTCCTGGACTCTAGTCAATTTTTCTCCGTCTCTAAACGACTGCTTATCCAGTTGCTTTTTAGGGTCACCATTTGGCCAAATGCGCCAACTATCATTATCTATTACATCTGCTATAACTATTTCTTTATTCTGATTAATTCCTACTTCTATTTTCATATCAATTAACTCTACATCAAATTTTTTCCATGCTTTTTCCAATATTTCAAAACAAGGTACCATTAATGACCGTCGAATGTACTCTAATGTCACTGGATCAACTTCAGGTCGAATAACCTTTAATGGTTGCATATCATACCGAGGCTGTTTTGGCGGAAAAAGTGACCACGTATCATCTGTTGGTTCTATTAATGGATCTGTATATACTGTTTCGGTCCATTTGCCGTTACGCAGATATAAATTTCGTGCTATATATTCTAACATCATTTCATTACCAAGATGCCTGTTGCATACTATTGCATGTTTATGAAAAAATTCTGTTAGTAATGGATCAAATATGTCACTTGATGTTTTGCTAGGTTCTCTTTTTAAATAACTGCCAAACGGGCGTCTTCGTATTACACATTCAATGGGAATCATTTTACAGTTTTCTGCTATAAATGATGTCAAATCATTTCGCATTTTATATGCAACAGGTATTCCTGCTTTCTGTAAATGATACATTACATTACAATTTTGTGTAGTTTTATCTTGTGCTACTGGTAGGTCTGCTTGTATTGCTGCATCGTTGGCAGTAAGGGAATCTTTAGTTTTGATCCGTACTAAACTTGGATCATCCAAAGACTCTATCTGTTTTGTTTTACCTTCAATTATTTTTGTTTTACCTTTAATTATTTTTGTATCCATCTTGTTTAATTGTTGTGTAGTATCCTTGATTATTCAATAACGTACAATACGCCATTGCAGATTCGATATTAGAAAAATATCTTATTTGTATTTTTTT
>Ga0302133_10002760_pt1 | contig 10662 bp, 10 predicted proteins | sample CB9_331_MG_FD_203121 | JGI IMG/M metagenome (GOLD analysis project Ga0302133, IMG submission 203121) | Marine microbial communities from Western Arctic Ocean, Canada - CB9_33.1 | ecosystem: Environmental > Aquatic > Marine > Oceanic | place: Canada: Western Arctic Ocean | collected 2017-09-19 | reverse complement strand
TGCCGACGTTATTATTTGCGATGGTTATCGTTGCGCTGTTCAGACCATCGATCGCTACCGTCGCCATCGCCATCGGCGTGGTCAGTTGGACGGCAGTCGCCCGGCTGGCACGGTCCGAATTTCTCCGCATACGTTCGCTCGACTATATTAAGGCGGCCCGTTCCATAAGCTCCAGTGACCGGCGCATAATCTGGTTTGTGATCTTGCCCAATGCGATGCCGTCTCTGGTGGTGCAGGCGACCCTGGCTGTCGGCGGCGCCATATTGTTTGAGGCCGGTCTGAGTTTCCTTGGTTTAGCCGATCCCAATGTCATGAGTTGGGGTTTCATGATCGGATCAAGCCGCGATTACCTGATGGACGCTTGGTGGACGGTAACTATACCCGGCATTTTTATATTCCTAACGGTCCTGGCCGTCAGCTTGATCGGCGACGGCCTGAACGATGCTACCAACCCAAAGTTGAGGGAACGATAGTCGATGGCAGATCCGCTGTTGGAAATCGAGGACCTTCGAGTTGAGTTCGATACCCGCGATGGAGTAGCGACGGTCATCGACGGCCTCGATATTTCCTTATACTCAGGTGAGATTCTGGGGATCGTTGGCGAAAGCGGCTGCGGCAAAACTATGACCGCCTTGTCAATCATGCGCCTGGTTCCGGTGCCGCCTGGGCGGATCGCCAAGGGCACAATCTGTTTGCAGGGCGAGGATCTTTTGCAAGTAAGTGAGAAGCGCATGCGCGAAGTGCGTGGCAATGCGATTTCAATGATTTTCCAGGAGCCGATGACCAGCCTGAATCCGGTTTTTTCAGTTGGCGATCAAATCGTTGAAACCATTCTGCTGCATGAAGGCTGCAGTAAGCACGAGGCTTGGCGGCGGGCGGTTGAAATGCTTGACGCCGTGGGCATAGCGGTGCCGGAGGTCCGGGCGCATGAATATCCGCATCAAATGTCCGGCGGGATGCGCCAAAGGGTCATGATCGCGATGGCGCTTGCGTGCGAGCCCCGACTGTTGATCGCTGACGAACCGACCACTGCATTAGATGTTACGGTGCAAGCGCAGATCTTTGATCTTTTAAAAGATCTACAGGACAAAACCGGTGCCGCGATAGTGCTGATCACCCATGACATGGGTGCTATCTCGGAGATGGCCCAGCGGGTGGTAGTGATGTACGCCGGCCGCAAGGTGGAGGAGGGACCGGTCGACGAAATTCTCACCAATCCGAGACATCCCTATACCTCCGGCCTGATCGGCTGCGTCCCACATTTGAATGCGGATCTCAGTGGGGAACGACTGCCTCTTACGGAAATTCCGGGCGTGGTGCCGCCGCTGACAAAGCTTGGACAGGGCTGTCCTTTTGCTCCGCGCTGTGTCAAGGCTCTGGAGAAATGCAGATTAGAAATGCCGCCTCAATCGGTTGTCGGCGAAGGCCACAGGGTATCTTGCTGGCTTATCGAAAACAACGGGCCTTGATATGAGTAAAGATACCCTGCTTTCGATAGAAAATTTGAAGGTCTACTTCCCCATTAAGAAACGTTCTCTATCCACGGCCAAGTCTTTTGTCTATGCAGTTGATGGCATTGATCTGAAGATAACCAAGGGAAAGACTTTCGGTATTGTGGGTGAGAGTGGTTCGGGAAAAACCACGACGGCTCTTGCCGTCATGCGCCTGGTACCGATCACTTCCGGGGCAATAACCTTGGGGGACCAGCGCCTGGACCGTCTGCAGGGGGAGGAGCTGAGGCGCGCCCGCCGGCATATGCAGGTTATTTTCCAAGACCCCTACTCTTCCCTCAACCCCCGCGTTCGGGCCGGCGCCATTGTCCGCGAACCCATGAACCTGATGAATATAGGAGATCCCGGCGAGCGTGACGCCCGCGTCTCCGATCTGTTCAAGAAAGTCGGTCTGCGACCCGAGCAACAGGCGCTTTTCCCGCATCAGTTCTCCGGCGGTCAGCGGCAACGTATTGGCGTCGCCCGCGCCTTGGCGACGCAGCCCAAGCTGGTGGTTTGTGACGAGCCGGTCTCGGCCCTAGACGTGGCGATCCAGGCGCAGATCCTGAACCTGTTGCGGGCATTGCAGGAAGAATTCGGCCTGACTTATCTGTTCATTTCCCACGACCTGGGCGTGGTGCAGTATATGTGCGACGAGATCGCGGTGATGTACTTGGGCAAAGTGGTGGAGCAGGCTGACCGCATCTCCTTATTTAAAGAGCCTTTGCATCCCTATACCTGGGCGCTTTTATCGGCGGTACTCTCCGCTGATCCGGCGCTGCGCGACAGATCGGACCGCATCCGTCTTCAAGGCGATCCACCCAACCCGATTGATTTGCCGCCCGGTTGCCGCTTCGCCTCCCGCTGTCCCTTTTCGGAGGCCATTTGTGTCGCCGAGACACCGCCCCTGCGTGCTATTCACAAAGGCCATGCCGTGGCCTGCCATCTGGTCAGCGACGATGGCGTGCCGCCGCAAAGGCGGCGCTAAATTCTCGTAATATGAGGTATCCGTGATGCGACTGGTCCTGGCTACAATGCGGCATGAAACCAACACTTTTTCGCCATTGCCCACGCTACTGAAGGCGTTTGGCCCGAAATCAGGTAAGGCGGCGATTAATGTTTATCGGGGCACCAACAACCCCATCGCAGCCTACATTGATATTGCCGAGCGGGAAGGGGCCGAATATGTAGTGCCCTTGATCGCCAACGCCCATCCCTCCGGCGCGGTAGACCAGGCCGCCTTCGACGAGATGGCCACGTCCATCTGCGATGCCGTGGGGCGGGGCTGTGACGGCGTCATGCTGGATCTGCATGGCGCCATGGTGACCGAAGTGCATGACGACGGCGAGGGTGAATTGCTGCGCCGTATCCGCGCCGTCGCGCCCGAAATACCTATCGCCGTGGCCTTGGACTTCCATACCAACCTGTCCGCGGTGATGATCGCCAACGCCACCGTGATTACTGGCTATTGCACCTATCCCCACATCGACATGGCAGAAACCGGGCGCCGCGCGGGCGAGACCCTGATCCGGACCCTCGCTGGCGAGGTAAACCCCGTGATGCTGTGGCACTCGCTGCCCATGCTGACCCATATGCTGCGCCAAACACCGCTGGACCAGCCCATGAAGGATATCATGAACCGGGCCATGAGCGCGGAGACAGGGGGCGAAGTCCTAAACGCTTCGGTCTTTGGCGGCTTCCCCCTGGCGGATATTCCCCATGTGGGTCTGGGCGCCGTGGTGGTCGGCGATGGCGATGGCGTTGCCGCCGGCGGTTTGCTGGATGAATTGATGGAGCAGGCCTGGAACCGGCGCGCGGATTTCGTGTTCGAGATAGAACCGGTCGCAACCTCGTTGACGCGGGCCAAGGCGCTGGATGACGGGCCGGTGATCCTGGTGGATCATGGCGACAATTGCGGCGCCGGCGGCCCTCAGGACAATATGGAGGTCCTGGAAGAGGTTCTGCGTCTGGGCTTCGAGGACATGGCGGCGGGGCCAATCTGGGATCCCGACAGCGTTGCCCGGATGATCGATGCCGGCGTCGGTGCGGAAGTTACCCTGCAGTTGGGCGGCAAGACCGACAGCCCTGCCATGGCTTTACCCGGCCGGCCCATTCCGGTCTCAGGCACCGTGCGCTGTATCACCGATGGTCGTTTCGTGGTGACGGGGCCCATGGCCACGGGCAGTCCCATGAATATGGGCCGCACGGCAGTGCTGCGCACGGGCAGCGTCGATATTGTGGTCTCCGAAAGGCGCCACGAGCCCTTCGATACGGGTTGTTTCACCCACGCGGGCATCGATCCGGCGGCCAAGCGCTACGTCTTGATAAAATCCCGACAGCATTTCCGGGCGGGTTTCGACCCCATCGCCAAACACGTAGTCCTGGTCGCCGGCCCCGGTGTGTGCAGTTCGGATTACGCCGCCTTCCCCTTCAAGAACCTGCGCCGCCCGGTCTATCCCCTGGACCTGGATGCCTCGCGCAACGCGTAAGGTTATCCGGTCGCCAGTGCTGGTTGTTGCTTGCTGCGGCTGATGTAGAACAGGGCAAGGATCACCAGATTGACGGTGCCCATGGCGGCGGCGAAGGCGTAGGCCCAGGTATAGCCACCCGTCAGGTCGAACAGCAGACCGCCCATGTAGCTGCCCGTACCCATGCCGATCCAGGCGAAGAACGATACGATGGACCAAGCGCGCGCCGCAACTCCGGCCGGCGCCGCAACGTTGACGCAGATCACCATGGACGCCATGACGCCCGAGAAAGCAAAACCGAACAGCCCGGCCAATAGGTAGACGCCAAGCAGGGTCTCGATATGGGGGAACCAGATGACCAGCAGGGTCTGGCCCAAAGACATCAGGGCATAGGTGCGTATGGGTCCGATCAGGTCACAAATCATGCCGGCGCTCATGCGCCCCAAAACCCCGACTAGCATCAGTGTGGTCAGAGCGCCGGCGGCGATCTCCGGTCGGAAACCGCGGTCCGATAGCATGGGGACAACGTGTACGACCGCCAGGGACATGCAGGTACAGCAAAATATCACGGCCAGGCTGAACCAGGTCACGGCATGGCGGGCCCCGCCCAGAGACCAGGGAGTACTTTTGGCCTCCGTTTCACGGACCGCTGCCAGACGGGCCCGCTTCGCCGGCGGGTCGCGGGTCAATGCGGCGATCGCCAGACCGAGCACCAGATAGACCGCGGCCAGCACCAGGTAAGCGGTCCGCCAGTCGTAGGCGGAGATCAGAAAGCGGGAGGCGAGGGGGACCACCGCCTGGCCAAAAGCGCCGCCCGCCAGTCCGATGCCCAGGGCCAGGCCCATGTGGCGGGTAAACCATTGGCCGATATTGGCCCACATCGTGCTTGCCAGGGCGCCATGGCCGAAAGCGCCGAAGATGAAAAAGGAAAGATAATACTGCCACTGCGCCGTGATCTGACTCAACAACAGCATCGAGATGGCGATGGCTAGGGCGCCCATCAGCGTAAAGCGCCGGGTCGGATTGCGGTCGGCGAGAAAGCCCCAGAGCATGCCAAACACCGCCGCTGAAAATGCGGCGGTGGTATAGCCTAAGGCGATGCCGCCCCGCGACCAGCCGAATTCCGCGGCGATCGGTTTCAGAAAAACCCCGACAGCGCCAAGGCCGCCAAAACTCATGGTCATCAGGGAAAAGCCGACGAATACCATTACCCAGCCGTAGGGATCGTCTTTACCGCCGCGTGCTGTTGAACCCATGGCGCCCATACCCCCAATGCTTGACCGTATTGTTTACAGGGGCGCGGGCGCCGCGTACAGCCTTTGCCGGCTTGCCTTCCGCTCGCCGTCGCGGTAATCGCAACGCAACGAGGCAAAAATATTTTGGAGGCCGTCCCATGCCGCTTTCCCAAGCTACCGAACGGGAACAAATTCATAACCGCAGCATATCCATCGCCGCTTATCAGCGCACCGATGGCCTGGTCGATGTGGAGGGTCATATTCTTGATATCAAACCATTCTCCCATCACCTCCTCGATTCCCACCGCGCTGCCGGCGAGCCGGTGCATGATCTTTGGCTGCGCCTGATCATCAATCGGGACATGGTGGTGCAATCGGCCGAGGCTAAGCTGGACGTGGGTGCTCATGGTATTTGTCATCTGGTGGCGCCGAATTTTGGGGCCCTGGCGGGTCTGCGGATCGGTCCGGGCTGGAACCGCATGGTGCGCGAACGGGTGGGCCATGGCCGCGGCTGCACCCATCTGGTGGAAATGCTGGCGCAAATGGCGACCACGGCCATGCAGGCTATCTGGACCGAACGGGCGCCTGTGGGCGAGGCTGAGGATAGCAGGGATGGCGAGGGGACCGCGCCCAGGCGCCTGCCTGCCAGTATGTTGAACACCTGCTACACCTACAACCACGATAGCAAGTTCGTGCAAAAATATTTTCCCGATGACTATCAGGCAGCGGAATAGCGGAGCATGTCAGATATTGCCGGCGACGAGCCTTATCTCACCCCTACGGCGGCCGAATTGGCGGCCCTTCCCACTGTTTACCGCGATGACTTGCTCAAGGGTCAGGTTGTTCTGATCTCCGGCGGAGCCGGGGGGATCGGTCTGGCCACGGCGGTATTGTTCGGCCGTCTGGGCGCCACCATTGTTTCGTGCAGCCGGGACGGGGACAAGATGGCAGCTTTTGAAGGGGCCATGGCCAGTCTGGATATTCCCTGTTTTGCCCAGGCTCTGACCATTCGCGATGCCGATCAGGTGGCCGCGCTGATGGCGGCGGTGTGGGATCGTTATGGCCGCCTGGATGTCTTGATCAACAATGCCGGCGGACAATTCGCCGCCCCCGCCATGGATATTAGTCCCAACGGCTGGCGTACGGTGGTCGATACCAATCTGAACGGCTCCTGGTTCATGATGCAGGCGGCGGCCCGTCAATGGAGGGAGCACAAACAGGCGGGCTGTATCATCAACATGGCGACGGTTCTGGGCATATGCATCAGCGGCATTTCTCACTCCCTGGCCGCGCGGGCCGGTATCATTCATCTGACCCGTGGCTTGTGCGTTGAATGGGCGCCCCATGACATTCGACTGAATTCCCTCGCCATCGGGGTTATCGCCTCGCCGGGTTTGACCCACTACCCGGATTCAGCCCAGCCAAGTTTCGATCACAATCCCCTGCGCCGCATGGGCACGGTGCAGGATATTGCCCAGGCGGCGGTCTATCTGGCGGGGCCGTCGGGGCAGTTCATCAACGGTTCGGTCTTGACCATCGATGGCGGGGCTGATGTGTGGGGGGAATATTGGCCCCTGGGCCGGCCGGAACATTTCAGCGTTGATTATTGATGGGCCGGGGGACTACGCTCGCGGATAGGGATTTTTGGGATGGAAGGACAATAGGATGAGTGGACAGGGCAGGGTTGCCATCGTGACGGGGGCTGGTTCAGGCGTCGGCCGTGGCGCCGCCGTGGCGCTGTTGGGTGAAGGCTATTCCGTAGCCCTTGCCGGCAGGCGGGCGGACGCCTTACAGGAAACTATCGCGGAGGCTGGCGCGGACGGAGAACGCGCCCTGGCCGTGCCCACGGATGTCACCGACCCGGCCTCGGCCGCTGCCCTGTTCGCCGCCACGGTCAAGGTATTCGGCCGCCTGGATCTGTTGTTTAACAACGCCGGCGCCGGCGCCCCGCCCGTGAATTTGGAGGATTTGACCTTCGAACAATGGAGCAGCGTGGTCAACGTCAACCTGACCGGCGTCTTTCTGTGCACCCAGGAAGCCTTCAAGGTAATGAAGGCCCAGAAGCCCATGGGCGGGCGCATTATCAACAATGGCTCTATCTCCGCCCACGCTCCCCGGCCTAATTCGGCGCCCTATACCTCGACCAAGCACGCGGTTACCGGCTTGACAAAATCCACCTCGCTAGACGGACGCAAGTACGATATTGCCTGCGGTCAGCTGGATATCGGCAACGCCGAAACCCCAATGACCGCGCGCATGGTGGGCGGCGTACCCCAGGCCGATGGCTCGATCAAGGCAGAGCCGGTTATGGACGTGGACAATGTCTCTCGCGCGGTGGTCTACATGGCCAGCCTGCCGCCCGACGCTAACGTGCAGTTCTTAACCGTAATGGCCACAAAAATGCCCTTCGTCGGGCGCGGCTGATAGCGTTTTGCCGGGCTTGCAATGGACGGCGCGCTTTCCGCTATTTGCGCGGCCGTTTCTACAAGGCGTCCAAGAAATTGCCAAGGGCGAGGTTGACGGCTTTCGGCTGATCCACGTTCACGCCATGGCCAGCGTCCGCGACGACGACGCTGACGGCGCCCGGAATGTGGCTCGCCATATAGTCGGAGCCGACTAAATAGTCGCTATCGCCATCGCCGATGATAATTAGCGTGGGCACGGCGATGCCGGGTAGGCTGTCGATCACCCGGGCATCGACCTGGCTTAATATGCCCCGCGCGGCGAGGGCCAGGCCGGCGGCCGTATTCTGCAGGCTGACCGTAACCTCGGAATTGCCGCCCAAGGCGTCCAGGCCGCCTTCATCCAGGGATTTCGCCCTGCTTTCGGCCTGCTCGTTCCAGATCACCCGCGCGGCGTCCTTGCGGTAACCGGGGCCACAGCCCTGCAGCACCAAGGCCTTGACTCGTTCGGGGTAGCGCACATTGAATGCCAGGGACATGAAACCGCCCAGGGAGTGGCCGGCAATAACCGCTTTCTCCGCCCCCAAATGGTCCAATAGCGCCTTCATGTCCTCTTCCGTATGGGCTTGGCTGTAGCGGTTTAGTTCGTCCGGGCACTGGGTGGCGCCGTGGCCCCGCATGTCCCAGGGAATAGGGCGATAGTGGTCTTTGAAGGCCTCCGCCTGGCCCCGCCACATCGCCGTCGAGGCGCCAAAACCGTGGCTGAGCAGGATCGGCACCCCGTCGCCGCCGCTATCCTCGAAATAAAGCCGAACACCCTCCCGGTTTAAGTAAGGCATTTTAGGAACTCCCGCTTAACGGCCCAGCAGATTGGCGCCAAAATTGCAGGTTGGGTCCATCTCTGGCTCTAACCAGCCAAGAGGTTTCGCGGCCTCGGAACATGCCCGGGCCAGGAATTGGCCGCTGCCCCGTTCGACATGCAGGGCGCCATCGGCCACCACCACCCGGCCCCGGCTGAGCACCGTGGTGGGCCAGCCCTTAATCTTGATCCCGGCATAGGGCGTATAGCCCACGTCATCATGCAGTATGGCGTGTTCGATGGTCTGTTCCAAATCCGGGTCCCAGATCGCGATGTCGGCGTCGGAGCCCACGGCGATGGTGCCTTTTTGCGGCGACAGGCCATACAGCTTGGCCACATTGGTGGCGGTCAGGGCGACAAAGCGGTTCAGGTCGATGCGGCCCTTGCCCACGCCTTCGGAAAACAGCAGGGGCAAGCGCAGCTCAATGCCCGGTACGCCGTTGGCGATCTGCTTGAAGGTCGGCTCTGGCCCCTCCGCCAGCTTGCCTGTATCATCATAACGATAGGGTGCGTGATCGGAGGAGAACACCGAGAAAGTGCCGTTGGCCAGGCCGCGCCACATGGCTTCCTGGTCGTTGGCATCGCGGGGCGGGGGGCTGCAACAGAACATGGCGCCGTCCATGCCGTCGCGCTTCAGATCATCCGCCGTCAGGAATAGATATTGCGGGCAGGTCTCGGCAAAGATCTTCAGGCCCTTGTTCTGGGCTAGACGGATTTCATCCATCGCCTCTTCCGAGGAGACATGCACCACAAGGATTGGTTGATCCATCAGGCGCGAAAGGGCAATGGCGCGGTGCGCCGCCTCGCCTTCACCGACGCGGGAATGGCTGACGGCATGATACTGGGGCTGCCAATGGCCGCCGTCCAACAGCTTCTGGCTTAGCCAGCGGATCATGTCGTGGTTTTCCGCATGTACCATGACCATGGCGCCTTCGCGCCGGGCTGCCGATAGCACTTCCAGCATTTGGTAGTCGTCCAGGCGCAGGGAATCATAGGTCATATAGACCTTGAAGGAGGTGTAGCCGTCCTTGATCAGGGCTGGCAGCTCCTGGCCAATCACCTGCTCGGTCGGGTCCGAGATGATTAGGTGAAAGCCATAGTCGATCACCGCTTTGGGCCCGGCGCAGGCGTGATAATCCTCCACCGTCTGGCGCAGGGACTGGCCTCTATATTGCGCCGCGAAGGGGATCACCGTGGTAGTGCCGCCAAAGGCGGCCGAGACGGTGCCCGAGTAAAAATCGTCCGCCGTCATCACGCCGGAGGTAGACGACGAGGACTTCTGTTCAATATGGCAATGTCCTTCGACGCCGCCGGGCAGAACTAGCTTACCCGCTGCTTCGATCTCCTGGTCGGCGGTGCCCAGGTTCTCCCCCAATGCCACCACGCGGCCAGCCTTGACCGCTACGTCCGCCTGAAAGGTATCGGCCGCCGTGGCCACGGTGCCGTTGCGGATCAACAGATCAAAATTTGACATGGCCCTCACTCCCTATTGCTAGCCCGCATTCTCCCGCCGAAGACCGGTTCAACGCAACACTTCAAATCCGTTTCTGTGTTAAGATCGCCGTTGCAACATGGAAGGAGGTATGATGATGGCGGACCTGTTGGGTATGGATCCGGCGCGCATTGGCCGGCTGCGCAGCCCGGAGCGGCTGGAATATTTCGATCCGGCCAAGATTTGGGATGTTCTACAGCCCGCCCCCGATTGTACCCTGATCGATATAGGTGCCGGGGTTGGCTTTCTTACACTGCCGTTCGCGCGGGGCTATCCCGCCGCCAAGGCCTATGGCTGCGATATCCTAGAGGGCATGGTTGGATTGCTGGCACAAGACGCCGCCAAACAGGGCCTGGATAATCTCGAAGCGCGGCTGATGCAGCCCTCCGCCGTCGATCTGCCCGATGGCTGCGCCGATATCATCGTCATGGCGCAATTGCACCACGAATTAGATGCGCCTGAGCCCCTGATGGCCGAATGCCACCGGCTATTGGCGCCGGGCGGCACCATCGCAATCGTCGATTGGAAAGACGAGGAGAACGGCAAAAGTCCCGCCAAGGGCCGCCGCGTGCCCGAAGCCACCATCCGCGCCCACCTAACCGGCGCCGGTTTCAGCGATATTCAAAGCCACAATATTTACGAATTCCACGGTTTCGTGACGGGCGGGGCTTGAGACGAGGTAGAAATTCAAGTCGCTGGGCGATAAGCAGGCCCGT
>Ga0302133_10002758_pt1 | contig 10663 bp, 8 predicted proteins | sample CB9_331_MG_FD_203121 | JGI IMG/M metagenome (GOLD analysis project Ga0302133, IMG submission 203121) | Marine microbial communities from Western Arctic Ocean, Canada - CB9_33.1 | ecosystem: Environmental > Aquatic > Marine > Oceanic | place: Canada: Western Arctic Ocean | collected 2017-09-19 | reverse complement strand
CGACCTCATCGCGCTCGCGTTCGACGCCGACATCACCCGCAGCATCTCCTTCATGCTCAACCGCGAAGACGGCATGGGCATCAGCGACACCTTCCCCATCAAGCTCGGCATCAAGCGCACCCACCACAATCTTTCCCACGCGCAGGACAAGGACGGCCAGCTCAAGTTTGCCCAGTACGACCAATTTCTCAGCGAACAACTCGTCCACTTTTTCAAGCGCCTCCAAAGCTACAAGGAAAACAAGGGCAACCTGCTCGACAACACCATCGTCCTCTACGGCTCCGGCGCCAGCACCACGCATCTGCCCACAAACCTCCCCACCCTCGTCGCCGGCGGCGCCAACATGGGCCTCAAGCACGGCCAATACTGGCGCAACGGCAACACCCAAATGTCCGACATCTTCCTCAGCATCCTCCACAGCCTCGGCATCGAGGAAGAAACCTTCGCCGACAGCACGCGCACCGGCGCCCGCAAAGTTTTCTCAAAGGCGTAAACGGCAGGCCGCTTTGTCCCAGCGCTCCGTACTCCAAAGTGAGAGTGTAGCCAATTGCCCTTGATTTGCGTATACTAGTTTCACACTAGCACGGGGCACGCAGTTTGCGCGTTGCGGTTCCATTTTAACATCTAGCTTGAACGACAAAATTTTATGAAAACGACAAAACGAAATCGAGTTTGGGCCGCCGTGATTTGCGGCTTGGGCCTGTTGGGATTGAACACCTCCACCGCGGCCGCGGCGGACAAAGACAAAAAGGCGGCGGCCGCACCGAAGGCGACGCACATTCATCACCTCACTTTGCGCGGGGCGTATTCGGAAATGCCGTCCTCCTCGCTCGACTTAACCTCGCTCGTAATAGGCGGCGGCTTGAGTTCGAAATTTTATTTCAAGCTCGTGGACCACCTCGAGGGATTGGCGATGGCGAAGGAGGTGGATTATTTGGTACTGGATTTGTCGCAGCCATTTTTGCTGAGCCGCGTGCAACGCCGTGATTTCACAACGCGCATCGCGAAACTGGAACACGCGGGCATCAAGACCATCGCGTGGGTGGGCTCGGTCGATACGGCGGGGCTGTGTGTGGCCTCGGCGTGTGATGAAATTTTTATGTCGAGCGATGGCATGGTGGATATTCCGTCGGCCACGATGGCCCACACTTTTTACAAGGACCTCTTCAACCTCGTGGGCGTGAACGTGATGGCCATTCGCGCCGGCGATTTCAAGGGCGCGGTGGAGCCCTTCACGCGCTCGTCGATGTCGGTGCATCTGCGCAAGCATTACGAAAACCTGCTGACTTCAATGAACAATGCCGCCGTGGCGCAAATCGCCGCGGGCCGCAAGCTGCCGCGCAAACGAGTTCGGGAGTTGCAACAGGAACGACTCATGTTGCCGGCGACGGCGGTGAAGCATGGCTTGATTGATAAACTGGTGGAACCCGGCCGCATGCGCGAAGCCATCGCCAAGCGCATCGGCGGCGCGGTGGAATGGGATGAGCCGAAGAAAAAGAAACCGAAATCATTCGGGCTCACCGATTTGTTCAAAATGCTGGCGGGCGGTGGCGACAAGAGCGCCAAGCAAACCAAGCCGACAATTGTCGTTTACCATCTCGCCGGAGAAATCATGGACGGCCACAAGGCGAGCGCGGGCCAAATCATCGACGGCCCGACCGTTGCGGCCCTCAACGCATTGCGCGAGGACGAGCAAGTGAAAGGCGTGGTGCTGCGCATCAACTCCCCCGGCGGCAGCGCGACGGCCAGCGAAAACATCCGTGTGGCTATCGAAAACCTAGCCGCCAAGAAGCCAATCATTTTTTCCATGAGCGATGTCGCCGCGTCGGGCGGCTACCTCGTCGCGTGCGTGAAGGCGCCCATCTATGCCGATGCCGACACCATCACCGGCTCCATCGGCGTCTTCGGAATGCAGCTGAACTTCGACACGTTGATGCGGCGCGTGGGCGTCAACCTGGAAACCGTGGCCATCGACAAAGCCGCGCGCCAAATGCAGCTGGGCAAACCGTGGACCGAGGAGGAAACGCAAAAGATGCAGGTCCATGTGGATGCCGTCTACGACTTGTTTTTGAATCGCGTGAGCAAGGCGCGCGGCATTCCCGTTGAGAAACTAAAAACAATGGCCGGCGGCCGCGTGTGGACCGGCGCGCAAGCTAAGGAGCTGGGCTTGGTCGACAAGATTGGCGGACTAACCGCCGGCATCGACTACATCCGCGCCAAGGCTAAGCTGGACAAAGCGGAAATCAAGCACCTTCCCAAGCCCAGCAGCGGCCTTGACCTCTCGGGATTGCTCGGCGACGACGACGACGAAATTTTCCACGGCGAACTCTCCCGCCAACTCAACAAACTAAACGCCCTCGGCTTCGACACCAAACCCCTCGAGTTCATCTTCCGCAACGCCCGCCAAACCAAGGGCCGCCCAAGGGCCATGAAAATGTGGATGCTGCAGCCAATGAATTTCCGGATTCGGTAAACTGCCTTTATTGGAACGGAAAAAAAACAGCAAATGAAAAATGTGAAACGAGCCATCGAGGCGGCGTGTACCGGCGTTATTTTATTTTGCTGCCTTGGACAACAGAGCCAAGCCGCGGCGCTGCCCTTCGAGATTGTGGAAACCCCTGCGGCTGCAGGCTCCTTAGCGCCCAATCTTTGCACATTTGGAAATCACTTCGTTCTTAGCTGGATTCAGCGCGGTAGCAATCGCACGGCGACCGTGCGCGTTGCCAGTTGGAACGGCAAGAGCTTCGACGCGACCCGCACCGTGGCGGCGTCCAAGCAAATGTTCGCCAACTGGGCCGACATCCCGTCGGTCATCGAGGCACCTTCGGGCGATCTCTACGCGCACTGGCTCGACCGTATCAGCAGCAAAATCTACGCCTACGGCATCCGCATCGTGCGCTCCACCGACCACGGCAAAACTTGGAAGCCGATGGGCTGGCTGCACGACGACGTGAGCCCGACGCAGCACGGCTTTGTTTCGTTTGTGCCGGAAGTCAAACGCGTCCGCGCCTTCTGGCTCGACGGCCGCGCAATGGTAAAAAAAGGCGGCAAGATGATGCTCCGCACCGCCATCCTCGACGGCGACAAAATCAAAGACGAGCGCGTGCTCGACGACGACGTCTGCACCTGCTGCCCTACCTCCGCCGCCCCGCTCGCCACCGGTCCGATGGTCATCTACCGCGATCGCTCCCCCAAAGAAATCCGCGACATCGCCTTCACCCGTCGCGCCGCAACCGGCTGGACCCCGCCCGCGCTCATCCACGCCGATAACTGGTTCTTCCCCGGCTGCCCCGTCAACGGCGCGAGCATCGCCACCCACGGAAACCTCATCACCATCAGCCGCTACACCGTCGCCAACAACAAGGCGCAGGTAATTCTCCGATTATCTAAAGATGGCAATATGAAATCAGGAAAAGAAATCGTGCTCGACCAAAATGAGCCGGTCGGCCGCTGCGCCACGGTTTGCACGAAGGACTCAGTGTTTACCGTTTGGATCGGGAACGAGGGCAATCACACCGCGCTGCAATTGGCACAAGTTTCACATGATGGAAAATTGGTGCGCCGCGCGACGCTGGCAAAAATCAGTGGCGACCGCTCAAGCGGAATGCCGCGAGCGATTTCCAGCAGCGGCCATTTATGGGTGAGTTGGGCCGATGCAAATCGCGTGCGTGTTGGCCGGGTGAAGTTCACGGCTGAATAAAAAACTCATCCCCAATCGGCGTCGCTGCTGCGCTTGTTGCTTCACTCCAAATGAGTGGCAGACATTTTGCCTTTCCTTTTGTGCAGAGGTATTATGATGTCGCCAACCGCCAGGAGGCGTGGTTGGTGGGAATGCCTTGGGCGTTGAATTCGGACTCGAACTCGGTCACGCGGGCCTTGAGTCCTGCGGGGGTAGGTTCTTCTTTAAATGCGCCGTGGGCGGGAAAGACGGTTTGCATTTGCTCGAAGTATGGCACGCTGTCGGTGCGGAGGTGGATGATGCCGCTGGGTTGGAGCAGGCGCTCGGCGTGGCCGGGGAAGGTCTTGTTGATCAGCCGGTGGCGGGTGTGTTTGTCCTTAGGCCAGGGGTCGGGGAAGTAGATGTGGATGGCGTCAAAGGTGTTCTCGGGCAGGAGGTGCTCTATGAGGTAGCGCGCCTCGATTCGCAATAGTCGCAGGTTTCGGAGGCTGGCGCGGCGGCCTTTTTTGTCGAGCTTGCGGATGCGGCCGAGGAGGCGCTCGACGCCGAGGAAGTTTCGTTCTGGGTGCGTCTTTGCGTGCCCAAGTAGGAAGCCGCCATCGCCGCAGCCGATCTCCAGCTCCATTGGGTGCGGTTTTAAAAACAGTTCCCCCAGCCGGAGCGGCTTGGTGATGGAGGTGAAGGTGTGGAGGAGGGTTCCGGGATGGTTCATCCGAAAATCGAGGCTGGCGATCGAGTTGTCTGCTGTAAAAACCTCGAAGGATTCAGGCCGCTTGCTCGGCTTTTGTTTCCGGGGCTTCGGTTTTTTCTTCCTCGGGCTCTTCGCCTCTGAATTTGGCCATGATTTGACTGACGATCTGGTCGGTCAATTCCGGTTTTTCTTCCAGTGTGCGCTGGGCCGCCGCCACGCCTTGTCCGATAAGTTCGCCGTCGTGCTGGATCCACGCGCCTTTTTTTGACAGCACGCCCATGCGCAGGCCAGCGTCGATGATGCTGCCATGCCGGTTGATGCCTCGGTTGTACATGATGTCAAACTCCGCCTCAGCGAATGGCGGCGCGACTTTGTTTTTGACGATCTTGGTCTTGACGTGGTTGCCAATTACTTTGCCGGTGGAATCCTTGATCATTTCGCGGCGGCGGATGTCGATGCGCACGCTGGCGTAAAATTTAAGCGCCTTGCCGCCCGAAGTGGTCTCGGGGTTGCCAAACATCACACCGACTTTTTCGCGTAGTTGGTTGGTGAAGACGCACATGGTTTTTGATTTACCGAGAATGGCCGCCAGCTTGCGTAGGGCTTGGCTCATCAGGCGCGCCTGCATACCCATGGTAGCCATGCCCATGTCGCCCTCGAGCTCAGCCTTGGGCACTAGCGCGGCCACGGAGTCGATCACGATGACGTCGATCGAGTTGGATCGCGCCAGTGTCTCGCAAATCGTCAGCGCCTCCTCGCCGCTGTCGGGTTGCGATACGAGGAGATCGTCGAGATTGACGCCCAGTTTTTTTGCGTAGGCCGGATCCAGCGCGTGTTCCGCGTCGATGAAGGCTGCGATGCCTCCCTGCTTCTGGCAGTTGGCAACTACGTGCAACATCACGGTCGTTTTGCCCGAGGATTCCGGGCCGAAAATTTCCACAATCCGCCCGCACGGCACGCCGCCGATCCCCAGCGCCAAGTCGAGCGACAGTGAGCCTGTCGAGATGGATTCTATTTGCGTCTGTCCCCTTGCGTCGCCGAGGCGCATGATGCTGCCTTCGCCGTAGGTCTTGGTGATTTGCGCCAGAGCGTCATCGAGATTGCGCTGACGCGCGTCAGACTTGGGGGCGGTTTCTTTTTTCACGGTCTTTTTTGATTCAGCCATAAATTTCTCCTCGCATTAAAACTCGGCAGGTGGGTCAAATATAGACCCACCGGCACAGACGGCAAGTCCCACTTGTCAAAAAACCGAAATAATTTTGGACCACCGAGAATCTGGACACGAATTGCCGAGGTGACTTCCGCACAAAAATGAACCCCCCACCGTTTCCGGCAGGGGGTGGGTTGGTTTCGGGATGGGCTAGCGTCGGGCGAAGACGGGGGCGGGAGCGTTGAACTGGTCGCCGAGTCCGCCGAGGCGCTTGAGGATGTCTATGACTTTTTTCATGTCGCGATGCACGCCCTTGAGGGACTCGTTGGCGGTGCCGAGATCGCCCACGACAGCGGCGGTGTAGAAGAATTTCTTCTCCTCCATGATTGCCGGATAGAGCGCGGCCAGCTCAGTGTTCATGGCGAGGACAAGCGCGGCATTTTTCTCGATGCGCATGGCCTTGTCGGCGGCGATTTCTCCGAGGCGGCGGTATTTTTCGGAGAGCTGCGGGTTGTCCTTGGCATCAGCGGTCTTGGCACACCACTCGGCTTGTTGGTTGGCGAGGCTGACGGCGCCAGAGATTTTCTTTGCCAATGACCCGTCGGCCGCAGTGACCTTGATGCTATAATTAATCTGCGCGAGAATGTTGTCAAACTCGGCCATCTTCTCTTGTTGCGAGCGGTTGAGTCCCTCGAAGATTCCGAGCGAGCGTTCAATGCTCTGGACCATTATATTCACGGCGACCTTGAGGGAGCCTTGGGTGGCCTTGGGTGCGTGGCGTGCGCGGTCAAAGCCGTCGGCGCTGGCGATGCTGCCGGCAATCAAGGTGGTGGCGATGAGTGTGGTGGTGATGATGAGGCGTTTCATTTTGGTTCCTTTGGTTGAGTATTTTTGGTTGTTGGCGGCTTGTTGCCTTTGCCCATAACCACTCCGGGCGACGGGTGTTTCTTTCAAAAACAAAAAAATATTTTCGCACCACTGGATTTTTTCGAAAATTGAGCGATATTATGTGGGCAGATTAATTAATGATGGCTTGCATTCCACAACCGCCTTCGATTCCTGACTATGAACTGACCCTCCTGATCGGCGAAGGAGCTTATGGGCAAATCTGGATGGGACGCGACGCGCTCGGGCTCTATCGCGCGGTGAAGGTGATTCGTTACACCGAGTCGAAATCGCTCGAATCCTACCAGTCGGAGTTTCATGGAATCCGGCATTACGCGCCCTATTCGCGCAAATACGATCGGCTCATCGAGATTCATCACGTGGGCATTCGCGAGCAGGACGGTTTTTATTATTATGTGATGGACTTGGCCGACGACATTTCCCTTGGCAACCAAGTGACACCGGACTACCAGCCCAAGACCCTTCGCAACTATATTGAACAGCATGAGGATTGCCGGTTGCCTGTCGCCGAGGCGCTGGAGATTGGCATGGAAATAGCCGAGTCGCTCAGCGAATTGCATTCGGAAAACCTCGTGCACCGCGACGTAAAGCCGGACAATATCCTGTTCATCAACGGCCAATGGAAACTGGGAGACATCGGTTTTGTGTCCACGCGCGGCGGCAAGACATTTGTCGGCTCGCTCGGCTACCTCGCCCCCGAAGGCCCCGGCCACCCCCCCGCGGATGTCCACGGCCTGGGCAAAATACTGTACGAAATGGTCACCGGCAACGAGGTCGGCGACTTTCCTGAATGCCCGAGCTGGGTGTTCGACGCCACCGAAGAGGCGTCGGAATTCAAGGCACTAAACAAAATTATTTTAAAAGCCGCCGATCCCATTGCAAGAAATCGCCACCAAAGCGGGGGCGAATTGATGGAGGATTTAATGTCCATCATGCCGGCGGGAGATGAATTGGAAAATGCCGGCCAACGCGCCGATTGGGGGCGGTATATTTACGCCGGATTAGCCGTGGTTATTTTGGCGATGGTTTGCATTTATGTGCGCAAGATCGATGCCGCTCTGGATGAAACGCTCCGCCCACCGCCGGTGACGGCAGAGAAAAAAATGTCTTCAATGAAAGATTCCGGATTGCCATCGCGTGATTAAGGGCATGGAAACCAATGAGACAAAAAACATGTGGGCGAAAACGCGCCGGACCCTGCTGGCTCGGCTGCGCGGAACGAACGTGGACGAGGCAAGCTGGTACGATTTTTTTGACACCTATTCGCGGCTCATCTACAGCGTCGCGCGCAAGTCCGGCCTCAACCACGCTGACGCCGAGGACATCCTACAAGCGACCGTTTTAAAAGTCTCCCAGTACATTGACCGTTTCGAGATCGACCCCGGGCGCGGGCGGTTTCGCAATTGGGTTTGCCTCATCACCAAGCAACAGATTGCCAACCACTACCGCAAGGCCAAGCACCTGCCGCCGATTGAGGAACCGGAACCAAGCGCGGAGGACGACCTTCCCGAGATCGAGGATCCCGTCAATGAATGGGGCAAAATCTGGGACGCCGAATTTTTTGGCCACGCCAACGAGATGGCGTTGGCGCGGGTGAAACAAAAAGTCAGCCCCAAGCAGTACCAGATTTTTCATCTCTACTGCATCAAGCAACGCGACGTACAACAAATCGCCGCCATGCTCGACGTGACCGCCAACGAAATTTACCTCGCCAAAAACCGCGTGCTGCCATTTTACGAGGACGCCGCCCGCGAGGTTTTCGCCACCGCAGACAATCTTCAGGCAGCGTGATGACCCATCCGGCCTGAAATTGTCCGCCGCAGCATCAAGCCAGGCGAGCATGCGCCGGGAAAGGGGAAGTGAAAATTTTCAAGTGTCAATTTTCAATTATCATTTGATCTTGGTACTTGAAAATTCCTTGAGCCTTGATGGTTGAAAATTGATTATTTCTTTTTCACGGGTTTGGGCTTTGGTGCCAATTTACTCAACCGCAGCTTCTTCCCCCAGTGTACTGTCGCCAGCGTTATTCCGTCAGGATGCAAATCCATCTCTCTCGCCGTGTCGGGCATTTTAAATTTGTGAAATGCCTTTTCTTTTTCGGCGTCCCAAAAGAGCAGATAGCCGCCGCCGCTGCCGCCGCTGGTACCGATTAAAAATCCCTCGGGATGAAAGAGCGTTCGCCAAATGACTCCCTTCACGCCGTCAGTGATGTGTTTCTTTAAGACCTTCTGGCTCGCCCAATCGAAGCGCATCACCAGCGGTTCGCTGACGGCGCCCAGCGGGTTGGTGCCCTTGTACAGGCCACCGGCGACGAGGTGTTTTTTTTCGGGGCTGAGAGCGAGGCTGCGAACGCCGCCGAAGTGGACTTTTTGGCCACCGTTGAACGTGTGCAAATCCTTGGCCTCGAACTTGCGCACGAGTTTGCCGGTGGCGATTTCCCATTGGCGCACGTGTCCCATGAGGTCGCCGGCGAGCAGGTGCTGGCCGTCGGGATGAAACATCACGCTATAAATATCAAGCTCGTGGCCGGTCATCTGGCGCACGGGTTTGCCGTCGGCGAGGTTCCAGATTTTCAGAATGCGGTCATTGCCGCCACTGGCGAGCAGCTTGCCGTCGGGGCTGACGTCGAGTGCGCGAATCCAACCGGCATGCGCCTTCACCTTGCGGATGGGCTCAGGCTTCTCCGCGTTGGCGGGCCACCAAATGAGCGTGTCGTCATAGCCGGCGGTCACGAGCGTTTCGCCGTCCTTCGAAAACGCGAGGCCGCGCACCCATGAATCGTGCGCCTTGAACACGGTCTTTTTCCCGTCGGCGAGCGTCCAGCGGATGATGGCGCGGTCCTCGGCGGTGGCGAAGACGTGCCGCCCCTTGGGGTCGAAACGGCAATTGATGAGCGGCGCGCCGTGCGCGTACTCCTTGAAAACGTGGATTTGTTTCGGCTCGGCCTTCATCAGAAGTTTTTTTGATTATGCGGCGTGCGTGCCCCATCGTGCTGCCGGCACCTTGCCGGTAGGCCGGAAGCGCAAATTCTGCCGGCAAGGTGCCGGCAGCACATCCGACTACGCCAAGATTTCCTTGATGGGCTCGAACGCCGGGTCGGCCACGGGAATTTTCTGGCCGCCGACCTTGAAGGTCTTGCGGCTGTTGATGCCCAGCGCCTCGAGGTAAGTGTGAAACAAATGCCCGGCATCGACTTGATCCTTGCTGACCGCCGTGCCGTTTTTGTTCGTCGCGCCATGCGCCGCGCCGCGCACCATGCCCGCGCCTCCGACGCACACGCTCCAAGCGTTGCCCCAGTGATCGCGCCCGTAGTACTTGTTGATTTTCGGTGTGCGGCCAAACTCGCTCAGCACGACGATTAGCGTACTCTCCAGCAGCCCGCGCTCGGCGAGGTCATTCACTAGCGTGGCGAACGGCCGGTCGAACTCGCCCAGTTGCTCGAAGTGAAACTCGAAGTTCTCGTTGTGCGTGTCGTAGTTCGAGTGCTCCACCTGCACGTAGCTGATGCCCTTCTCGATGAGCCGCCGCGCCAGCATGCAGTGCTTGCCAAAATCCGTCGCGCCGTACCGCTCGTGGTCCTTCTTCGGCTCCTTTGACAGGTCAAACACATCGCGCCGCTTCACCAGCTCCTGCGCCTGCTCGAAACTCTGCACGTACGCTTCCGTCTGCGCCGTGCGCCGCTTGCCCGAAAAATGTTTGTTGGCCGCCTTGCGAAACGCCTCCGACCGGGCCGCTGATGCCTCGCTGAGATTCTTCGGCCGCTCAAGGTTGGCCGGGGGCTTGCCGCCGCTCAGAGAAATGCTAGCGTACTTCGGCCCGAGATAAGCGCTGTCACTATTGCGCCCCCCACTGCCGCCACTGGAAACCTTGATGTGCCCCGGCAACGACAGCGACCCGTCATCCATCCCCTTGGCCACCACCGCGCCCAACTCCGGATACGTCTGCCCCGGCGCGCGATGCCGTCCCGTGAGCATCATGTACGTGCCCTTGCCGTGGTCGCCATTGCGCGTGTTGATGCCGCGCACGAGGCAAAGGTTGTGCATCTGCTTCGCCGTGAACGGCAGCAGCTCGCTGATATGAATCCCGGGCACGCTCGTCTTGATGGCGCGGAACGGCCCGCCCGTGTCGGTGTTCGGCTTCGGGTCCCAGCTTTCGAGCTGGCTCAACCCGCCCGCCATGCGGATCACAATCATCCGCTTCTGCTCCTTCGCCAGCCCCGCCAGCGCCTCTTGAGTGT
>Ga0302133_10002755_pt1 | contig 10669 bp, 8 predicted proteins | sample CB9_331_MG_FD_203121 | JGI IMG/M metagenome (GOLD analysis project Ga0302133, IMG submission 203121) | Marine microbial communities from Western Arctic Ocean, Canada - CB9_33.1 | ecosystem: Environmental > Aquatic > Marine > Oceanic | place: Canada: Western Arctic Ocean | collected 2017-09-19 | reverse complement strand
TGACCGATCTGTGCGCCTTGCGTCGTGGCGAGGCGATTCAGCGTCCCGTGTACGACTTCACCACGCACACACGCCGGCCGGAGGTTGAGCCGGTCGAGGCGCGGCCGTTTCTGATCGTCGAGGGGCTCCTGGTCCTCCACAGCCCGGACGTCCGGGCTCTGCTCGACACGGCGGTGTTCCTGCAGGTGGACGACCAGACCGCGGTCGATCGGCGGGTCGCCCGCGACCACCGCGAACGGGGTCGTCAGCCTGAGGCGGTCAGGGCGCGCTACGCCCGCGACGTGCAGCCGATGTTTGACCGGTACGTGCGCCCGACGGCGCGTTGGGCCGATCTGACGCTGTCAGGGCGCGAGCCGATCGAGAGCCTGACGCGACGTATCGTGACCTCGGTGTCTGTTACTTAGACGGGGCTTCGCCCCGAACCCCTCGCGGGCGCTCGCGGGGACCCCCACACCCCACTCCGCTCCCGCGGGGCACGCACGTGCGCGCCCGCCGTTTGCGACGGCTACCTTAGACGGGGCTTCGCCCCGAACCCTGTTCGGCCCTGGCTCGCGCGGTATGATGCGCGCGGTCCGGAAGCAACCTCACCCCCGGACATGGAGGAAACAACACGGATGAAATTGTGAAGCTGGTCATGCAGCAGGTCGGGCTGCCGGCCGACAAAGCGCAACTGGCCGTCACCGTGGTCCTGAATCATCTCAAGACGAAGATGCCGGCGTTGGCCGGACCACTGTCGAGCCTCACGGCCGGCGGCGACGCCGGTGGCTCGGCGGCCTCGGCGACATGTTCAAGAAGTAGAAGGCGCTTCGATCTCGTAGGCCGAATCGAGCCGGTGCTCCGGGTGCGCATCGAGGTAGGCGGCGATCCGGGTGCGCCGGGTCGTCGCCTCTCCGATAAAGGAGACCGCCTCGGTCAGCCGAGCGTCTGGCTGTGCGCAGCTCAGCCGCAGGAACCCCGCGCCGGCCGCGCCGAAGCATTCGCCACCCAGGCAGGCGACGCCAAGCTGGTCGTCCGCCCCCTCCAGCAGATACATCGCCAACCCGTGCGATGTGATCCTCTCTCGGTTGCAGATGGCGGCCACCGACGGGAACACATAGAAAGTGCCGCCCGGCATCAGACAGCTGATGCCCTCGACCGTGTTGAGCCCCGTCACGAGGAGCTCGACCTTGCGGTGAAATTCACGCATCCGGTCGTCCCGATACTGGCGGTCGTGCTGCAGCGCCGCGATACCGGCGAGCTGCGTGAACGGTGGCACGCATGAGAGGGCGGTGTTGGTCAGCACGTCAAACACCCGCACCGTCTGGGGACTCGACACCGCATAGCCGAGACGCCAGCCGCTCATGCTGAACGACTTGCTGAACGTGTAGGCCGCGACCGTCTGTTCGAGCATGCCCGCTTGAGCCAGCAGCGACCGGTGCCGGCCGCCCCACACCATGCAGTCGTATGGCTCGTCACTGAACACCGCCACGTCCCGCCCGCGGATCAGGTCGGCGAGCTCGCGTAGGTCCGCCTCGGTCGCCACGCCACCAGTCGGGTTGTGGGGGCTGTTGAGGAAGATCGCCTTCGGGCGCGCATCCTCATCGAGAAATCGGCGGACCTCGCCCGGGTCCGGCCGAAAGGCCCGCGTGGCGCGCAGGCTTGACAGCACCATGCGCGCACCGCGCCGCGCGATGTTGGCCGCATAGGTAGGAAAGTACGGGCTGAACACCAGCACGCCGTCGTCCGGCTCCAGAAACGCCTCGCAGAAGAGCTGCTCGAACGTCTTCGCGCCTGGACCGGCGACGACGTGGTCGGCGGTCACCGCGAAGCCGTGCTCTTCGTTGACGTAGGCGGCCGCCGCGGCACGGAACTCCGGCAGCCCCACAGACGGCCCATAGGTCGTGCGGCCGTCGCGAATCGCCTTGATGCCCGCCTCGACCGCCCCGTCTGGCGTCGCGAACGGGCTGTCGCCGATCTCGAGCTCGATGACCTCCTTGCCGACGGCACTGAGCCGACGCGCAACGGCAAGCACAGTGAAGGCACCTTCAGGCTGAATCGACGTCGCAAAGCGGGTATAGGACGGTGGCATTCTGAGGGGTTCCTTTCGCGGGTCGGATCGTAACCGCCTTCGTCCGCGTTCGCCACGTCTTCTCTTCAATCGCCCGCCAGGCAGGCGCTGGGTCAGGCACCTGGAACGACACCGAACAGCGCACCCCGCCGCCGGATCCGCTCACCCGCCCTCGGTTCAAGCCCGCGCCGGGCCAGACGTGACAGGACGTCGCCGACGGTCACATCACCGTCATCGTCGGCAATGCACCTGGCGGCTTCCAGTACGTCGTCGTCGATCGTCAGGGTGGTGCGCACACCCAGGGCGTAGCGACGCGGTGTCGAGAGGTCACGGTCTACTGGCTGCATATCGCTCTCCTCCTCATCCCTCATTCCCTCACCCCCCGACGGGGTGGTGGGGCGCCCAGGCGGCCCTGAAGGACCTTGCGACAGCGGGATATGGTCCAGGCGAAAGCACCAGCCGTGCCAGCCTGGAACGGGGCGATCCGGCAGGCGATCTGGTTCGGCCCCGTCTGGGTGAGCGGTTTCTGCCAACACGCCACGGTCGGCGCTCTCAGTTCTCGCCACCTGCCGTACACGGGAGGACGTTTTGTAGAATGCTAAACCTATAGAATATCGCCACAAACTTTGAACATTGTGGGCCTCGGCCCCGACCACCAGGCTCTACGCCCGGCGCACGCAAGAAGCCGGCCGCGACGAGGTCGAGCGGATTCCTTGTAGGACGGCCCAGAAGATGCCCCGTGCCGCTCTTGCCCTTTGTGTTTTGTGGTTTGTGTCGCTCTTTCTCTTCCGCGCCGCACTTCAGCGGCGACGGACCGGTTCAACCGGCATAAAGGGTTTCCACGGCCGACCAGGCTCCCTGCCCTGGATTGCGGGCGTGGCGGCCAGCCTCGGGCTTGTGCTTGCCCCGCTCGCGCCGCTCAGCGCGCTCCTGCACTGGCCCAGCGCGGCGCTGTTGTTCGTCAGTCCACCCTTGCACGTCAGCGGGTCGGTCTTGGCGCTACTTGGCATTGCGGGCGCGCTCACCGCGCAGGTCTCGATGGGAGATTCTTGGCGGGTCGGCGTGGATGAGGCTGAACAGACGCAGCTTGTGACGAATGGCATGTTTGCCTGGGTTCGCAACCCCATTTTCTCGTTCATCGCCGGAACGCTCGTTGGCCTCGTCCTGATGGTTCCCAACCTGCTTGCGCTCCTCGCGGCGGCGTTGACCATCCTTGGTATCGAAATCCAGGTCCGTGCGGTCGAGGAGCCCTACCTGATGCACACGCACGGGGCGACCTATGCCAGCTACGCCGAGAATGTCGGCCGGTTCGTTCCAGCCGTTGGCCGCCTTCGCGGATGATGGGGCCTCATTTTCGGCCGCTCACGGCGACGCGCGCTTGCGTCCGAGGTAGATGGAGGGCTACAGTGAATGTGTGGGTGTCTTCCGTAGGTTCTCCGTGTCGGTTCTGACGGTCTCCTTCCTTCTGGGATTCACTGCGCTGGACCTCGGGCTCGATGTTCTGGCATACGACTCCTGCCAGGCAGACGCACATGGCTCGTCGGCATCCCCTGAGAATCAAGAGGCGCCCGCACCATCGGACGTTCATCACGACGACTGCTTCTGCTGCTCCCACTGCATTCGACATTCCGTCGCTTTCTCGTTGTCTCACACAGACACCATCGAGCAACTGAGTCCCATCCGGCGCTCACACCCTTTGCTCGTCGCCCCCCAGGCGATGTTCCGACCCCCCAAGCTGACCTAGCCCCGCTCCGGTCACTGCTTCGTTCACAGCTCAACTCGCTCTAGGTGCGGGTCGTCACCCGCCGTGACTAATCACACGGCCAGGGTGCCGCTTCGCCCCAGGGCGCCTGTCGGGGGTTTCACTATGGCAGAGAACAACGTCTACCTGCGGCTCGCGTTTGTCGCGCTCACCAGTGTCTTCGTCCAGGCCCAACTGGCGCACGCGCAAGACCGTCCACTGACGCTGCAGGCGGCCGTCGAGGCGGCGCGTCAGAACAATCGAGTTGCGGAGGCCGCCCGGTTGCGAATTGCCGAAGCGCGGGGTGACCTCACTGGGGCCAGTCTTCGCCTCATCAACAACCCGGAGCTGACCGGTGTCGCCGGGCGTCGTCTGCTCGGCGGTGCCGCTGGTGGCACGGCGTCAGATGTGGAGATTGGTGTAGAGCAACGATTCGAAGTCGGCGGCCAGCGCGGCTATCGCATCGAGGGTGCCCTGGCCGGCGTCGAGGCCGTGACGGCGAGCGCGGCCGATGTGCAGCGCGTCGTCGAGCTCGCGGTCGCCAGCACGTATTACCAAACCCTCGCCGCCGCGCAGCGGCTTGCCCTGCTCGAAGAAAACGAACGGCTCGCGCGTGAGCTGCACGCGGTTGCGGAGCGGCGTCTCGCTGCCGGTGAGGGCACTCCGCTTGAGGTGCACACGGCTCGTATCCGACTGGCGGAAGTTGAACGACGGGCACTCTCGGCACGTGTCACGTCCGATCTGAACACCGTGCGTCTGGCTGAGCTGCTCGGCCGGCCGCCCGATTCACCGTTGCAACTCCAAGGCACCCTCCCGGCCGACGAAGCCCCTCCCCCTCCCGAGGTGTTGGTCGAATGGGCTCTGCGGTCGCGTCCCGACCTGGCTGCGGCCGAGCACGAGGTTACGGCGGCGCAGGCCGCGATTGGTCTTGCGGATGCGGAAGCCAGGCCTGACATCGCCGTTGGTGCGTTTTACGGCCGTGAAGATGGGGACAACATCGTCACGGCGGGTCTCCGGCTGCCGTTTCCCTTCTTCAACAAGAACCAGGGCGAGCGGGAGCGGACGCGAGCGGCGCGTCAGCGACTCATCGCCCAGCGGTCGGCTATCCGTCTCCGTATCGAGTCCGAAGTGCGCCAGGCGCTTTTGGAATACGAACAGGGTCTCCGCGCACTGCGGCTCTATACCGCTGACGTGCTTGGCGCTCAGGAAGAAAGTGCGGATTTGCTGCAGCGCGCCTTCGAGGCGGGCGAAGTGAGTATCCAAGACGTCATCGTCGTGCAGCGCGAATTGCTCGAAGGCCGGGAGGGCTACCTCGACACCGGCCTCGACCTGGCCCTCAGCCGCGCGCGGATACTCGCGGCGTCATCCTTGTCACAAGCGGGCTCACTCAGAGGAGATACACCATGACGTTCCATGCTCGACGCGGTGTGCCGGCGACTCTGGCTGTGCTTGTCGCCCTTGTTGTGGCCGGCTGCACAGCCCGAGAGGCGACAGAACCATCAACTGAGGCGAGTGAGGGCCAAGAGGAGACCGTGGCTGTGCTGACAGACCGCGTGGAACTCTCACCGGCGGCCCTCGAGTCGCTACGGCTCACTTACGTCGAGGTCGAGGAGCAGGAATTATCGCCCTCAATCGAGGTGCCAGCCGATGTCGTGGCGGTGCCCGACCGTCGCGCGACGGTTGGTCCGCGCGTGTCCGGCCGGGTGGCGGAGGTGCGGGTCAATGTCGGCGACCGGGTCGAACGCGGCACGGTGCTGGCCGTCCTGGAAAGCGAGGTCGTGGGTCGCGCGTGGGCTGACCTGATTGCGGCGCGCGCCCGGGCGGATGTGGCCCGCCGCACTCTGGAGCGCCAGCGCCGGCTGCTTGCTGACCGTGTGACCTCTGAGCGTGCCGTGGAGGAGGCCGAGGGTGCGTTGCTTGTCGCCGAGGCTGACCTGCAGGCCGACCAGACGCGGTTGGCCACGTTCGGCGTGGTGGTGTCTGACGAGCCACCGCCCGACCCCACGCGCGTGACCTTGACGAGTCCGCTGGCCGGCACCGTGGTCGCGCGTTCGGCCAATGTCGGGCAGTGGGCAGAACCCACAGAGACCATCGTCGAGATCATCGACCTGAGCGCCCTCTGGCTTGAAGCCGCGGTCTACGAAAACGAGATGCGCTTGGTGAGCGTCGGTCAAACCGTGCGGGTCGAGGTCCGAGCGTTTCCAGACGAGGTGTTTTCCGGCACCGTCAGCCAGGTCGCCGGGACGTTAGACCCGCAGACGCGGACGGTCTCCGTGCGTGTGGCGCTGCCCAATCCCGGTCTGCGGTTGCGCCCGGGCATGTTTGCGACGGCTCGCATCCAGGGCACGCACGACCACGAGCCGCGCCGGCTCTTGGCGATTCCGTGGCCTGCGGTCCAACAGATTGATGACCACCGGGCGGTGTTCGTTCGACTCGCCGCCGGCGTCTTCGAGCTGCGCCGCGTGCACACCGGTGAACGCGCCGGTGACCTCGTTGAAATTCTGAACGGACTCAGCGCCGGTGATGAGGTCGTCACCGAAGGGAGTTTTCTCCTGAAGGGGCAACTCCTCCGGTCGACGCTCGGCGAAGACGAGGGGGACAACTAATGGCCGGCGCCCTCGTCGAATGGTCACTGCGGAATCGGTTCCTCGTGGTCGTCTTCGGTCTGCTGCTCGTGGCCGCTGGCATCGAGCACATGCTGCGTCTGCCCATCGACGCGGTGCCGGATGTGACCAACGTCCAAGTGCAGGTGCTCACGACGGCCCCTGCCTTGGCTCCCCTCGAGGTGGAGCGCCTCATCACCTTCCCGGTTGAGTCGGCCATGGCGGGTCTGCCTGATGTCGAAGAAATCCGTTCTGTCTCAAAGTTCGGGCTGTCGGCCGTTACGGTGGTCTTCGACGAGGGCTCCGATATCTACCGCGCCCGGCAGCTCGTTCAGGAGCGGCTTGCGGAGGCCCGTGAAGCGATTCCCGAAGGCTACGGCACCCCGGAAATGGGCCCCATCACCACGGGGCTCGGGGAAATCTACCAATTCGAGGTGCGTGGCGAGCCGATGTGCCCGGTTGGCGGTGTCGATACCGACGACTGCTACTCGCCGATGGAACTGCGCACCATCCTCGATTGGTTCGTCGCCTATCAGCTAAAGAGCGTGCCCGGTGTCGTGGAAATCAATACGTTTGGCGGGGAGCTGAAGACCTACGAGGTGGTGCCGGACCCGGCCGCGTTGCAGGCCCACAAGTTGCCGCTCTCCGAACTCTTCGCGGCGCTGGAGCAGAACAACCGGAATGTCGGCGGGGCCTATCTGGTGCGCAACCGTGAACAGGTCGTTATTCGCGGCAGCGGGCTCATCGAGAGCCTCGAAGACGTGGGCGACATCGTGCTGCGGACGTCTGAGGACGGCACGCCGCTCTACACGCGCGACGTCGCGGCACTGCACTTCGCACCGATGGTGCGCCAAGGCGTGGTGACGCGCGACGGCCGCGGTGAAGCCGTCGTCGGCATCGTCATGATGTTGATTGGCGAGAACTCCCGCGTAGTGGTCGACCGGGTCACGGAGAAAGTGGAGACGCTCCGAGCGAGTCTCCCGCCAGGGGTGACCATTGACACCTTCTATGACCGCACCGACCTGGTCCGTCGCACCATCAGCACGGTGCAGACGAATCTGCTTGAGGGAGGACTGCTCGTCGTCGCCGTGTTGTTGTTGATGCTCGGCAACCTGCGCGGTGGGCTCATTGTGGCCTCGGCCATTCCCCTCTCGATGCTCTTTGCCTTCATCGGTATGGTGCGAGCGGACGTGTCGGGCAATCTCATGAGCCTCGGTGCCATTGACTTTGGTCTCATCGTCGATGGGTCGGTGGTCATGATTGAGAACGTGTTCCGCTCGCTGTCCGAGAAGCGCCTAGCGGGCGAGACGTCGCGCGACGTCGTCCGCCGGGCGTCCGTGGAGGTGGCCCGACCGGTCGCATTCGCGGTCGGCATCATCACCATCGTGTATGTGCCCATCCTCACGCTCACCGGCGTTGAGGGGAAGATGTTCCGTCCCATGGCGCTGACCGTGATGTTTGCGCTGGTTGGGTCGTTGATTCTGGCGCTCACTCTGGTCCCGGTGCTGGCGTCGCTCTTTATTCGCAAGCCGCCTCGGCGCGAGGAAACGGTGGTGGTGCGCGGTCTGAAGTGGCTCTACCGACCTGCGCTCAACGTCGCGCTCCGACACCGTCTCGCCACGGTGAGCTGTGCGGCGCTCTTGTTCGCCGGCGGGGCTAGCGTCGCCACGACGTTGGGCGCCGAGTCCATTCCGCGGCTCGACGAGGGGGCCATCGCGCTCCAGGTCTGGCGGTTGCCCTCGGTGTCGGTCGACGAGGCGGCCTTGCAATCCGGCACACTCGAGCGGGTGCTGCAACAAGAGTTTTCGGAGGAAGTCACCACCATCATTTCCAAGACCGGGCGGCCCGAAATCGCCACCGACCCGATGGGCGTCGAGATGAGCGATGTGTTCGTCATGCTGCATCCTCCGGAGGAGTGGCGTTACGAGAGCAAGGAGGCGCTCATCGAGGCCATGGAAGAGGTGCTCGATGAGCGCGTGCCCGGCGCCGCCTTCGGGTTCTCTCAGCCCATTGAGCTCCGAGTGAGCGAACTCATCTCGGGTGTCCGGTCAGACGTGGCGATTCAGGTCTACGGTGATGACCTTGAGGAGCTGCGGCGGCTGGGCGATGAGATTGGCGCGGCGGTCGCCGGCGTGGCCGGCGCGGACGATATCAAGGTCGAGCAGGTGTCTGGGCTCCCGGTGATGACGGCGAGGGTAGACCGCCGCTCTATCGCTCGTCACGGCATCAATGCCGACGACGTGCTGGCCACCATTGAGGCTCTTGGTGGGCGTCAGGTGGGCGTTGTGCTTGAGGGCGAACGGCGGTTCGCCCTGCAGGTGCGCTTTGCGGCCGAGGTGCGGAATGATGAGGCGGCGATTGCGCGCATCCCCGTCGCGGCCGCCGGTGGGCGGATGCTGCCGCTCGGTGAGCTGGCCACGTTCGACACCGAGAACTCGGCCGCGCAGATTAGCCGGGAGCGGATTCAGCGCCGTATTTCGGTCGAACTGAACGTCCGAGGACGAGATATCGCCTCCGTCGTGGCGGATGCGCGAGAGGCCATCGACGAGCAGGTGCAGATGCCTCCCGGCTACACCCTGGAGTGGGGTGGCCAGTTCGAGAACCTTGAGCGCGCGTCTGCACGCTTGGCGATCGTGGTTCCGCTCGCTCTACTGCTCGTCTTCGTGCTGCTTTACGGGACGTTCGACGCAGCCGGCCCCGCGTTACTTATTTTCCTCAACGTTCCGTTTGCCGCCGTTGGCGGCGTCTTCGCGCTCGCCCTGCGAGGGATGCCGTTCTCCATCTCGGCTGGGGTCGGGTTCATCGCGCTCTTTGGTGTTGCCGTGCTGAACGGCGTGGTGCTGGTCTCCTACATCCGAAAGCTGGAACGCGAGGAGGGCGCGACGCCGGTCGTTGCCGCCGGTAAAGCCGCTCTCGTTCGCATGCGTCCTGTGTTGACGACGGCGCTCGTCGCCGCGTTGGGATTTGTGCCCATGGCATTGTCGACCGGCGCCGGTGCTGAGGTGCAACGTCCACTCGCCACGGTGGTCATCGGTGGCCTGGTGACGGCAACGCTGCTGACGCTGCTCGTGCTCCCCACGTTGTATCCGTGGTTCGTCAGAGAGGGACCACAGGAGATGTGACTGAAGGAAGGATTCCAGACGTGAGTGGCCTGGTCGATGTGCCACGTTCCAACGCCGTCGAAGTGGCGGCGGCGCTCCGCCGCGGGCGCCACCTCGAATATTTCACCATCGCGTGGAACGTCATCGAGGCGGTGGTGTCGATATGGGCGGGTCTGCTGGCCGGCTCGACAGCGCTGGTCGGTTTCGGCGTGGATTCTGCCATCGAGAGTAGCTCCGGTGCCGCCCTCCTGTGGCGGCTTCAAGAACGAGCATCGCACGCCGACCGCGAGAAATTTGCCCTCAAGCTGGTTGGAGGCTCATTTCTTCTGCTGGCGGCGTGGGTGGCCTATGAATCGGCGGAAAGCCTGATACGGCGCGAACCGCCGTCTCCGAGTCTCATTGGTATCGTCATCGCTGGTGTATCGCTTGCGGTCATGCCCTGGCTCGCACGCCAAAGAGAGAGGGTCGCAGCCTCGTTGGAGAGCCGAGCGCTGGAGTCGGATTCTCGGCAGACGTCCTTGTGTGCGTATCTATCAGCGATTCTGCTGGGGGGACTGCTTCTCAACGCCGCACTGGGGTGGTGGTGGGCTGACCCTGTCGCCGCCCTCACGATGGTCCCAATCATCCTCAACGAGGCGCGAGAGGCGCTTCGAGGCGAACGATGTGAAGACTGTTCCTGACCACAATGAATTTCGTCTTTGAGCTTTACACCTGGGCGGCAATCTTATTCGCGGCCGTCGCAGCGTGGGTCTATTTCTTCGGGTTGCAAGCCCGGAGACGCGAGCCGCTCCGCCCAGCCGTTGCGCGGCGTGCGGGAAGCGCTGGGCCGTCAAGAAAACACGCGACATCCAGGTGAAATCTTCGGCCGACTGCAAACAGCTCTGGCGCTGTAAGTTTTGCGGAAATGAGACGGGGTGGCCCAGACCGGCACCGGACGTTTTCTAAGCGACCACCTCGGCGTGGAGGACACCAAGCCCGAGTCCTCCGATTGCGCCTTCCGTCAATAAAGGCATAATCGGACAGCTCGCCCCCTCCTCCACGTCCCTATTTTAAAGGCCAACATTTTCCGCTTGACCCTGGACTTAACTTCAGAGTGCATACTGTGGGCGATGGCTCCGACCAAGGCCTACCGTATCGGTGAAATCGCAAGCCTGACTGGGCTGACACCGGACGCATT